>Ga0134127_10003461_pt1 | contig 11355 bp, 6 predicted proteins | sample KB31753_FD_96459 | JGI IMG/M metagenome (GOLD analysis project Ga0134127, IMG submission 96459) | Terrestrial soil microbial communities with excess Nitrogen fertilizer from Kellogg Biological Station, Michigan, USA - KB3-175-3 | ecosystem: Environmental > Terrestrial > Soil > Unclassified ...
CCGAGGTCGATCACCTCGACCCCGTTCTCCCGAAGCCAGTCAACGCCGCTGTGAAAATTAACAGGTTCGCCGGCGTGTCCACGACCCCCAAGCAAATCGCCCTTCTCGTGACAGCTGTCACTTAAGAGAGTGATAGCCGGCATATTTACGTCAACTTGCTATGCCCTATAGTGGGGAAGCATTCAGAAGGGAAAGGATGTTTGAATTGCCATGCAAGAAGAACCGAATTGCAAACGGCAGGTCAATCTTGTGTCGCCGAGTCTGAATGACAAGTAGCATACTAACGCGCAATCCACGAGCTGACGAATGCAGCTCAAAGCGTAGATTCCCGTAAGGATCAGCGGATCAGTAACGGTATTCTCCCCTCCAGGATCCCAATTCTGATACCTTTCGCCGTTGGACACCACTCGACCACTCGACCGCCCGACCTCTCGAAAAACAGCACCCAGTTCTTCTTGGATTGGTAGGACAGGAGCCTGGCCGGCAGCAAAACTGACGGCTCGGTAGTTCCTCCTGTAAAGGACGGGTGATACCATGAAAGCACATAATCTCTCCTGGCAGCTGAAAGACCACCGACTGTGGTGGGTACAGATGCTTTGCCTGGTAACTGTTGCCATACTACTTTTCTGGCAATCAGTGTTCTATACGCAGGCTGACAGTAATGTCGGCGCAAGTTCTAGGCAAGTAGCGAGCGCGACAGAGAATCTCCTGCTTAATGGGAGCTTCGAAGATGGTCTTTACTCCCCGGATGGAAGTCCATTTGGCTGGACTCACAACGCTTACAGCTCTCAGGCGGTGTTCGTTTGGGATGACACGCAGGCCCATACCGGCTCTCGAAGCGCGAGGATCGTAAACTGGTTCTATAACGATTCCGCATGGATTCAAACGGTAAACGTCAGGCCAGACACGACTTACCTGCTGTCGGGGTGGATTAAGACGCAGGACGTTTCGCACACGGATTCGCTTGTAGACGCCGGCGCGAACCTTTGTATGTACGGCACCTGGACGCGGTCACAAGGCCTTTTCGGGACCAATGACTGGACCTACGTGACTTTGTTGTTCAACTCTGGCTCATCCGCCCAGATTACTGTTGGAGCCAGGCTGGGCTACTGGGCAGGAGGCAGCAGTGGGTCTGTGTGGTTTGATGATCTTGAATTGAGAGAGTTCACTGCGGACGGTCCGCATCCGCAGTGGAAAATACTGGTGCTGATCTATGGTCAAACAGACTTTACTTACACAGACAGCTGGGCCATTCAGCATCGCCTCGTTGCATCCATGACCGATTTTGAGAAGGGGCAAGCCGCGAGTGCCGCCACACGGTTCGTGACTCAAGACATCCCAGCCCTCACGAGCGGGAATATGGTTCCGCTGCTGACGATACGCTATCCTGCACACCCGCTCACGCAACTCGATCCGTTCGGCGATGGGTGGTGGCCCTCGCCAGCCAACACCGCGGCGGACCGCGATCTGGCATTCGACGCCGTAATTGTGATCTGGGACCCTCGCTGTGTAGACCAGACCACCGGCAGATTCGTGTGGATAGGCGGCGGGGCCGCCGGGCTGACGCCGCCGATGGGGACGGGACAGACCTATGCCGCCCTCATCATTGAGTCGACTGTGTACTACGGCCACCGGAACGTCTTCAAGCATGAATGGGGGCACAGCATACTGTTTTTCTATGACGCGACCGGGATCACTCCCAGGCCGACCGTCACAAATCATGCCAACGTCGGTCAGTATGTTCACTGGCCCACAGGGGAGCAGTATGTCTGGGTGGACGAAACTGACCTCAACCTGATTCCGAACTCCATCTACCACAACGATTCGGGATTCACTCACGACTATTATTCAGGGACCACCGCGACAGCAGACCAGCCGACCAGCCGACTGGGAATCATCCCGATTGCCTGGGCCTCGGGGGGGCCTGTGAGCAAGCCTGACTTGAGCCAACCGCCTACGCCTGACCAGCAGATACAATCCATCCGTGACAGGGTCAGCGAACTTGTTATCCAGGGGGCTCTCCCGCATGGCCGGGGCACGGCGCTCCAGGCGAAACTTGGCGCGGCGGCCCTTGCGCTGAGCAACAATGAAAAGAAAGCCGCCGCAAACATACTGAACGCGTTCATCAATCAGGTTAAGGCGCTTGTAAAGACAGGGCGCCTAGATGTGATGGATGCGCAGTATCTGATGGGTACTGCAAGCAAGGTAATCAGCCAGATAGCGGCTGATTGAGAGGTAGGCTGAAGCTGACGTGTCGTTGCTTTCTTCCGAGAGATGTCCTATTCGTGTTGCTACCTAAAAGAACTCGGGTTTGGGCCGGGGTGTTTTGGTCGAGAATAGACCACGGGTCGGGCGGATCAGACGGATCCGCACGGATCAGATCCGGATGAATCCGTCCCATCCGCGGTCTATTCACCCGATTCGGACGCCCTCAACACAGATTTAGGACACTACCTTCTTCCGCGAGCATCTTTCCCAGTGACCGCGATAATCACTCTTCACCAATATCTTCGCTCCATACTTCAGGGTGCGCGGCGATGTAGTCTGCCAACAACTCTACGCACTCTTTCGAACCGAGGTCGATCACCTCGACCCCGTTCTCCCGAAGCCAGTCAACGCCGCCCTGAAAGTTGACCGACTCGCCGACGATCACTGTGCCGATCCCGAACTGCCGAATCAACCCGCTGCAGTACCAGCACGGCGCAAGCGTGGTGACCATGATCTTGTCGCCGTAGCGGCGCTGTCTGCCGGCTTTGCGAAAGGCGTCGGTCTCGCCGTGAACCGAAGGATCATCTTCCTGAATTCGGCGGTTGTGTCCGCGTCCAAGCAGATTGCCTTGCTTATCAAACAGCGCAGCGCCAATAGGAATCCCACCTTCGGCGAGTCCAAGGCGCGCCTCTTCAAAAGCAACATCGAGCAGTGCCTTATAATCGATAGTCATTCCATTTCCGTTCGTGGGCTTTGTCCTCCGCAGGAGGACCATGCTTATAGAGGCCGGTTGGCAGCTGATGCGCCACTCCGTCAGTAGGGCAATGTACAGCTTCGGAGTCAACAAACACGATCGACATGACACTCCTGACGGAGCGCGTCCGGGCCTCCCCAACCCCTTCTATAAACATCGCCCTCCTGACCTGACGGAGGGCGACCCAGCTACGCACTCACCGGCGGACGCCGTTCTGCCCACGGACGTGCCGCCTCGAGCTGCGCCGCCAATCGAAACAACGTAGCCTCATCCCCGAAGCGACCTGCGAAGTGTGTTCCGATCGGCAGTCCTTCGTCATTCCAATACAACGGCACAGACATCGCCGGCTGGCCAGTCATATTACAGAGCGGAGTAAACGGAACGAACTGAACTGCGCGAGCCATGCCAGCCATTGGATGCTCGGCCGGTGAATCAAAACTCCCGAGCGGTAACGGCGGTTCCCCGAGAGTCGGCGTCAGCCATACATCGTAGTCGAGCATGAACCGCGCAACTTCGCGCGATGCCCCCTGAATCCAGGTAAGAGCCGTCATGTAACCGACTCCCGTTTGTTTGAGTCCCATTTGATAAAGAGCCCAGGTTCCCGGTTCAAACTGATCCGGCGACGGCTCTCTGCCGAGCTCTCTCGCTCCGCCGTCGATCGTCCACGCGCATCCGGCCGACCAGATGGTCATGAACATCGGAGCCATCTGCTCCCCGTTCAGCTTCGGATATGCCTCCACAACTTCGTGCCCGAGGCTGCTGCAAAGACGGACCGCATCGTCGACAGCCTTCACACAGTCGGGATGGATCTTCACGCCGGACGGCGCCGTCGTTGTGAATGCAATTCGCAGCTTGCCCGGGTCAAAGCCGACCTCCTCAATAAACGGCCGGACAGGTGGAGGAGCCCAGTACGGATCTCCAACATCCGGGCCCGATGTCTCATCAAGCAAAGCGGCGCTGTCGCGCACTGATCGTGTGACAGCGTGCTCCGCTACAAGACCACTGAACATGTCTCCGAAGTCCGGTCCGAGCGGGTTGCGAGCCCGCGTGGGCTTGAGCCCAAATACACCGCAACACGAAGCAGGTATTCGAATCGAGCCGCCGCCGTCGTTGGCATGTGCGAACGGCACCATGCCGGCGGCCACAGCCGCAGCCGAACCACCGCTCGAGCCCCCGGTCGCGCGCGTCGGGTCCCACGGGTTCCGGGTGCGTCCAAACAATGCTGGTTCGGTCGTAGGCAGGATTCCGTATTCGGGAGTGTTGGTCTTGCCGACTACAATCAGGCCAGCTCGTTTGTAGCGAGCCACCAGTTCTGAGTCGTGCGGCGGGACAAAATCTCTCAGGAAGGCCGAGCCTGACGTCATCGGCACACCCGCGTACGCGGCAAGCAGATCCTTCAGCAGGAAAGGAACTCCGGTGAATGGTCCCTCAGGCAGTGGGTTACTCGCCGCCGCCCGCGCCTGATCGTACATCGGCGTGACGACCGCGTTGATCTGTGGATTGATGCGTTCGATTCGATCAATCGCCGCGTCAATCAACTCGATCGGTTTTACTTCTTTCTTCCGGACCAGCTCCGCTTGAGCCGTAGCGTCGCGCGACGCCAACTCACTGGATAGTGACATGTATCAAGCTTTCTCCTTTCCACTATTGCTATCGAAATTCTCGTCCTCTTCATCGCCATCAAGCAAACCGGGAATAAACGCGGTCTCGCCGATGTCGAGCAGACGAGTCGTTCGATCGACGACTTCCAGCGGTTCAATATCCTCGCCGGTCGTTGCGCCAAGCTCTTTGAAGCGCCGCGCGGACACCAGCACTCTTCCTTCAAACGATCCGACGGCCTTGTTGTACGACTCGACCGCTTTGTCCAAGCCCTTGCGCACGTCGGAGAAATGCTCGGCGAGAATCTTTAGCCTCTCATAGAGCTGTCGTCCGAGCTTGCTGATATCCTCGGCGTTCTCGGTCATCCGTTCCTGCCGCCAGCCGTAGGAGACCGCTTTGAGCAGCGCGATCAGGGTAGTGGGAGTTGCGACGATCACCCGTTGCTCTACGCCGAATTCGATCAACCCGGGATCCTGCTCCAGTGCCGCGGTGAAAAATGTTTCGCCGGGAAGGAACATGAAGACAAACTCCGGGGTGCTCGAAAGCTGCTCCCAATAAGCCTTGCCGCCCAGCTTTGTGAGGTGAGTTCTGATCTGGCGTGCGTGATCTCTTAGCTTTCCGGTGCGTGTCTCGTCATCCTGCGCTTCGAGCGCTTCGAGATAGGCTTGCAGCGGCGCCTTGGAGTCCACAACTATGTTTCGATCGAGAGGAAGCCGGATGATCATGTCCGGTCTCAATCTGCCGTCCTCGCCAACCACGCTCGGCTGTTCGTCGAAGTCGCAGTAGTTCTCCATCCCTGCGATTTCCACGACGCGCTTGAGTTGAATTTCGCCCCATCGTCCTCGAACCGTCGGAGAACGCAGCGCTTTGACAAGATTTGCTGTTTCGCTTTCCAGTCGAACCTGAGTAGTGGCCAGTGATTTGACTTGTTCAGTGAGCGTCGAGTAAGCAGACGCGCGGCTTGATTCGAGCTCGCGAATCTTGGAATCGACTTTGTCGAGCGATTCCTTCAGAGGCTGAACGAGCTCGCCGATCGCCTTGTGACGAGTGTCGAGGTCACCCTTGGCTGCTTCCTGAAAATTACCGAGCGTCTCACGGGCGAGGCGAAGAAAGTTCTGGGTGTTTTTGTTGAGCGCATCGGCAGAGAGCGCCTTGAAGGCATCGGCCAGTTTGCCTTCGGCCTCTGAGAGCAGCCCGAGTTTCTCGGTTGCGGCTTTGCGTTCGGCTTCGAGTTGGGTTTCGAGCGAACTGATCCGCGCAAGGAGGCTGGAGTTTTCGTTTTGGAACTCGTCCAGCCTTGTACTCAAGCTGCTCAGGTCTGACTCCAGCTTGCTTGCGTGATCGTGCTTACCTTGAAGCCGTTCAACCAGAGTCGCACGCTCGGTTTCGGATTCGCTTCTCGCCCGGTTGTATTCGTGCTTGATTCGGGGACGAAGTATGAGCCACACGGTAAACCCGCCGAAGGCTGTGCCGACTGCTAACATTAATGCCAGAAAAACAGTTTGATCCAATTCAACCTCGCCTACCCGCAGACTTTCAAACAGTTCTCGACAAGTCCTGGATTCTGGATAAATGAATTACCTATCGATTCCTAAACCACATGGAGATCTGCGTTAGCCTCGCGAGCACCATAGTGATTCGGTATTCGCCATTCGCGAATGACGAATGGGCTCTATATTGTCCATATTTACAATAACTTACAAATCAAGAGCTATGACTTCAAGTCGGGAATCACTCGTGGATCCCGCAAAAGTTTGTGAATGTTGTTCGGCACACGTGCTTCGAACGCTAAATCAACGCCTCGAATGATTCATCAAACCGCTCAGTGAGGTTGTCCGTGCGTTGGATTCTCTGAAAGGCTTCACTAACCCCGATTCATCAAGTGATTCAATCAACAAGCGCAGAAGCTCCGCCCGTTCGACTTCTGGTAGCTGTAGCACTTCGCGCTTTACTCTTTCAGCGTTCGGTCATCGCGTGACTTTGCGAACTATCTTTTAGGGCCAAAGGCATTCTACGCGGTCACTTCGTATCATTCAATGAAGCGTTCGCTAGTGTCCTAAAATCTGCGTGATGGAGTCGAATCGGGTGAATAGACCACGGATGGGGCGGATTGGACGGATTCACACGGATCTGATCCGCGCGGATCCGTCTGATCCGCCCCATCCGTGGTCTATTCTCCTCCAAAACCTCGCCTCATGCCTATTCGATTAGATAGCAACACACGAATAGGACATCACTACCAACGCGTTCACCTTCCGAAGCCCGATACAAGCCGCTCATACACCTTCCGCGTCACGCGTACATCGTTCAGATTGTATTCGCGAATCTCCGCGAGCCTTCCGGCCTGATACAACTCAAACACCCGGCTACCTTCCACCTCGTCGGTCTTGCTCGATTCGATCCCAAGCGCCCACGCCAGCTCGTCCAGCGCAACGCGATTCTTTGAGCCCAACCACCACCGATACATCGTATCGAAGACGCCGCGCACGTTGAACTCGGAGAGATTCACAAAAGGCCGAAACACGATGTTGTTCACCAGACATCGCTGAAAGATAAATGGAAGATCGAACCCTGCGACGTTGTGGCCTACGATCTCGTCGATGTCAGAGTCATAAGTGTCCATCGACGCCAGAAAATCCGTCAGCGCTTGATGCTCAGGCTGCTCTTGTCCATCAGAATCAATTCCAAACACGTATTCGCTTTCAGCCTGTGGGACGCCTTCGATTTCCAACCCTGCGACTGGGCCGACGTGCACAGCTATCGAGAGTACTCGCCCTGATGTCGCTGCAAGTGATCCTGATCTGAAGGCCCGCTCCTCTTCAGCAGCCTGGTCTTCAAAGTATCTTTGCTGTTGTTCCTCACTCATCCTTCCGCGTTCCATTGAGCGTTTCAGCCGCTGCGCAACTCTATCTTTGAACCCGGGCAGTGAAATGGTTTCGATGTCGATCGTGAAAGCCCTTGGCAGCAATGGGTCAGCGTTTTGAAGCTCGCGGTACTTTTCCGTCGTTATCGGTCTGAGTTCCGAAACAACGAACTGCGGTTGATTCTGAAATGTCTCGAGGCGTCCGACGATTCCCCACAAGCCCGGCTTAATCGTTGTGGTGGATTGAAGAATCTCGCTCGGGATCTTGAGCGCAATCTTTCCGCTGGCGTTTCGCGCACTGGCCAAAACAAAGGGTTTACCCTGTTGCGGCCGGATCTCGCGCGTAGAGGTCACAGCAACCGCGAGCCACATGTCCTCGTCAGACGGAAGCTCAAGAATTGGAATGTTACCCTTCATCAGTGAATTTCTTTCCGTTTTCGCGCAAAGACCGCAAAGACTCGCAAAGACGCTAAGAAGCCCTTTACATTCTCAGCAGCACTCCTTTGACTCCAACACCTGTGGCCCTAGAAATAGCCAGAGCGTACAACGCGACCTGCTCACGATACTCATCAAGCCTGCCTGCGATCTCGAAGTCGGTCTTGAAATCAACAACAGTCCACGAGCCGGGACCGGTTTCATCGCGGAATGCCAGATCCACCTTCCCCTCCACCAGAGTCCCATCTTCGAGTTGCACCGCTATCGGGGTCTCACGCCGGCATCGCCCTGTAATGAAAGCGGCGGACGCGCGGCGCATCAACGGATGCGCAAGCGCGCGGGCCACCGTCTCTGCAGCGGCAGCAATTTCTTCCAGCGTCGCTCCAAGCATGTGTCCGTGGAGATCGGCAACTTGTCGAACTTCCGGCTTGTCGGCGTTCAATTCGACTGCTGAAAGCACGGCGTGCACTAGCGCGCCAAAGCGTTTCCCGTGCGGGCGGGAAAAGTCTATGCCGAGGGATTCCACCTCGACTTCAGGCATAGCGGGCTTCGACCGCTCATTCGACTCAACCGTGGCCATCGCCCGCGCTCGTTCGGTCGCGGTGACGACTTTCAAGCTGGGAGTGCTCGCCGATTCTCGAACTCGCCCACGCGCCTGCTGCCATTCCAGGTGTGATTCAACACCAGCACGCGACCTCGTCTCTCCCTCGTCGGCAGCAATGAGCGTATTGAGCCTCGACCCCACGTCTTCCTGCTTACCTAATTCCAGCAGCGACGGATCCCACCATACGACGCGATGCTCACCAGCGACGGGCTGATGCTGTCCTGGTGTCACCGAACCTTTCGGCCGCAGCACGCCGCTGGGCCGAATACAATTGTCCGGGCCGAACGCCGGGCAACCTTCCGGGTTATTGGTCTCCGGAGAAAAACTGTGATCCGCACCGGGGTAAACCGCCGGGTTTAGCGCGCTCAGCCAGCGATCGTCGTAACGCACGTCACCGACCGTGGACACAACAAGAAGATCGCGCGCCCGAGTCGCAGCCACATACAACACACGAGCTGCTTCTTCGATATCGCGTTGCTTCTCCTCTTGCGCATGCTCCAGAAGCTCCGGCGGCGAGCAACCTGCAAGCGTCATCACGCACAGTCCCCGCTCGGGATCGCTCCAGCGCGACGCGTCGCGCGCTGCGTTGGCGGTCATGTCGGCAAGTATGACAACCGGAAACTCGAGGCCCTTCGCCTTATGCACGGTCATTATGCGCACGCCGTCCAGCCCCTCTTCGATGATCGGCGCGTCGCTCGCTTCGCCGGTCTCCGCTTGATCGACCAGCCAGTCCACAAACGCTCGAAACGATATCAACCCGTTCCGTTCGGTGCGACGAGCCATATCCATCAGCCGCGCGGCATTCGCGAGCGCCTGCTCACCGCTGCTCCAATTCGCAAACCCCGCGTGCGCGCGCGTAGCCGAAAGCAGCCGCCCTATCGTGTCGGACACAGGACGGCGGTTTCGCCCTCGATGCAGCCCGCGCAACACCGTCAGAGCGGCCGCGACCTCAGCACTACTCTCCGACAGATCCTCGGCGGGCCGCCTGAAGGGGTTGAGGTCTGAGTGTCTGCTTCGATAAGCAAGCAACTGGGCATCGGTCAATGCGAAGAGCGGACCTCGAAGCGTGGCGAACACCGCAAGCTCATCGTCCGGCCGCTCGACCGCCGACAGCGCGTTTCGAATCGCTTCAATCTCTTCGCGAGCGTGAAACCCGCTTCCCCCAACAAGCAGATGTGGAAGCCGGCGAGCTTCAAGAGCCCGAACGTAAGGGCGAGTCACATCAGTAGCGAAACTCTTGAATCGCCGGAACAGCAGACAGATGTGACGAGGCTCGATCGGAACTCGCGCTTTCGGATTGCGACGCTCAGTGACCGTCCAGCCGCTCTCACGCACCAACCAATCAACAAATGCGGCGATGCCGTCAGGTTCGGACTCTTCAATCTTCCAAAAGGTTGGCTTCTTGTAATCGCTGCCGGGGTAAGGCTCGGGCACCGGCAGCGCGACGATCGCAGGTTGAGTGGAGACAGCCGGCCTGAATGGAGCCAGCGGAACATAGCGAGCTTGAGATGTCGCAGGCTCTTCTGCGTCTAAAGATCCCATCACCCGACTGAAGGCCGCGTTGACCGCTTCCTGGATCGGCGGCACCGACCGGAAGCTGACGTTGAGCGGGAGACACTCGCCTCCGCTGTCGATCACTTGCCGCTTCACCTCCTCGTAGAGAGCCACGTCAGCGCGACGAAAACGGTAGATCGACTGCTTCGGGTCGCCGACGATGAACAGCTTGCCCGGGACTGGCCGGACCTTGCGCCAGTTCGTTTCTTGCGGATCGCCGGCGGCAAGCAGCACGAGTATCTCGGCTTGAAGCGGATCGGTGTCCTGGAATTCATCGACGAACAGGTGGGTGAACCGCTTTTGAAGCTCGGCCCTGACTGCCGTTTTGTCACGAACCAGGTTTCTCGCGCAAAGCAGCAAGTCTAGAAAATCCAGACAACCCGCTCGATCCTTCAAGCGCGCATACTCATCGAGCATTGGTATCAAGTCGTCCCGAAGCCGAGGTGCAAGATCCGCGCCCGCACGCTGAACGAAATCCTGGATCATCTCCTTTAGAGCATCGCGCCTTCGCTTTAGTTCATCAGCGGGGAATTCGTCTCTTTTGTAGTAGGCGACCCAGTTCTTTGATTTCCACGAAGGCAGAAAATCAAACAACCGGGCTTCGACGCCGTCATAGTCTCGCCCCATGTCGTCTTCGACGCGAGTGATGTCGTCCACGAAGTGCTTCAGGTCGAGCAGTGAACGTGCGAACCATTGCGTTCTGTCACCCTTCTCTGCCCACGCGGAAAGCGCCTTCATCTCCGCGATCAAAGCATCGATCGCACCGTTGCGATCAAACTCGGGATCGTGACGCCACGGAGCCGGAAAATCACGACGCTCGACCAGTTCCATCGCGGCGTAGCGAAGCCTGCGCCTCGGACCGTCACCCGACCGCCGTTTCGCAAGCGTCGCGGGTTTGCCACGAGAATACTCGCGCCGCGGTCGTCGTCTCAGTACGCGGCGAACCGCGTCACTGGGGTTTGCGAGCTGGCCTTCAAACCAGCGATCAAATGCCATTTCGAACAGCGGCCGTGAGGTCTCCTCGGAGGCGACGTCGAACAGCGGATCAATCCCGGCTTCGACGGGGCGCTCGCGAAGCGTGTCTGCGCAGAAGGAATGAATCGTGCCAATGCGTGCTTCTTCCAGTTGTGGAAGCGCCGCCGTCAAACATTCTCGTTCCTCTGTCGACGCGTCGGGCGATTGCCGTTCTTGTTCGATCTCGGCTCTCAGTCGAAGCTTCAGCTCGCCCGCGGCGGCATCGGTGAAAGTCACTGCCACAATCTGGTCGAGCGAGGCGCGCCCCGATTTGAGGACCGAGATAACGCGTCGAACAAGTTCGCTGGTTTTGCCCGTACCGGC
>Ga0134127_10003463_pt1 | contig 11352 bp, 8 predicted proteins | sample KB31753_FD_96459 | JGI IMG/M metagenome (GOLD analysis project Ga0134127, IMG submission 96459) | Terrestrial soil microbial communities with excess Nitrogen fertilizer from Kellogg Biological Station, Michigan, USA - KB3-175-3 | ecosystem: Environmental > Terrestrial > Soil > Unclassified ...
CGCCGACGACCACCAGATCTTCCGTGACGGCCTCAGACGGCTCCTCGAAAGCGAGCCGGGATTCGAAGTGGTCGCCGAAGCCAACGACGGCATGGATGCCATACGGATGGCACACGACGCGCATCCGGACGTGCTTCTGCTCGACGTCGCGATGCCCCGCATGGGAGGCCTCGACACGCTCGCGGCCCTTGCCAACGATGGCCCGCGCGTCATCCTCCTCACCGCGGCGATTCCTCCGGCGGACCTCCTGAAAGCCATTCAGTTCGGCGCGCGAGGGGTTGTGATGAAGGAGTCCGCGACGCGGCAGCTGATCGACGGCATCCATCGCGTCATGGATGGCAAATACATCATCGGTACGGATGTGGCCGACGATCTCGCGCAGGCGGTCAAGCAGGTCGGTGGAGGGCGGGCGCGACCGTACAAACTGACCGCCCGGGAGCTGGAGATTGTCTCCGCGATCGCGGACGGTCAGAGCAATCGTCAGATCGCCGAACGGTTATCGATCAGCCTGCAAACGGTGAAGCACCATCTGACGAGCATCTTCGACAAGACTGGCGCGTCCAATCGGCTGGAACTCGCCCTGCTCGCGATCCGTGAAGGCGTCGTCGACGCTGACTAGAGGCCATCATCCCCGTCTTTTTCGGTATCGCGGGATCGGCCTTCATCGGTGCGGCGGCCTGAGCGATCCCAGTCGCCACGCGCCTGGTCGCGGTTCGGATTGCGATAACTCGGCTCGCTGCCTTCCTGAACAATTTCGGACCCGATGTCGTCGAGCGTATCGCGCCGTACGTTCGAATCTTTCTTGATCTGTTTGGTTTCACCTCGTCTGAGGGCCATGTGCTCCTCCTCCGGACGGGAGGAGCAAATCCCAAACCCCAAATCCCAAATCCGAAATCCGAAATCCCAAAAGAAAAATCCCAAGCCGACCGGTTCGGCTTGGGATTTGGATTCGGGATATGGAGGTTTGGGATTTACGCTGAGCATTCCCCGTCCATAACGACGGGGTCGAACGCCTGACTCTCACCGAGGTCGATGAAGTCGTCGGGAGTGGTGGCATTCGCGTTCAGTTCAACGAGATCCCTGAGTCGGTCCGCGGCAATCGAGGGCTGAATGCGCCGGTAGAACGCCCCGAGGTCTTCGGTGTCGCTTTCCCGCTGTTCACGGTAGAGGTCCACGAGCCGTCCTGCTGCTTCGGCGATTCGCCGGGCTGGGATCTTTGCGACCACCTTGCCGAAGTGAGCGCCCTCATCTGTGACACCGCCGCCGACGAGCACGAAATACTGCGGGACGGCTTTGCCTCCAACCTTGCGAACGCTTCCCTGGAAGCCCAGCGAGCCGATGTGATGCTGGCCGCATCCATTCGGGCAGCCGCTGATGCGGATGTTTCCAGACGGGACGAGATCGACCACCTCGGGCCTGGCGCTGAAGTACTCGGTGAGTACGCGGCCGAGGCCGCGCGATTGCGTCACCGCCAGCCGGCACGATTCAGCACCGGGACAGCTGATGACATCGCTCATCGACAATGCATCCGGCGAGTTGAGGCCCGCAGCCGCGAGCCGCTGATAGAACGGTTCGAGCGATTCGGTTTTGACCCAGCGGAACAGCACATTCTGCTCGATGGTCAGCCGCATCGAACCGTCGCCGTACGCGTCGGCGAGATCCGCGAGGACACGCATCTGGCCAGCGGTGAAGTCGCCAAGCGGCAGCCGTACGGTGAGGTGGCAGTATCCAGCCTGGCGCTGGCGGGTGATGTTGCGGCGCATCCACCGGAGGTACGCGTCCGACATCGGCTGCAGTCGCACCGTTCCGGGATAGATGCCTGGACCACGCATCGGCGTCGACGCCATCGCCGCCACGGTCTGCAGCGTTGGAGGCGCGGCAGGCTCCCAGTCGGGCGCCGCCTCGCTCGTCACCTCGGCGGGGTCGAACGGCAGCCGTGCACCCCCTTCGCGGCGGAACGCTTCGAGCTCCTCCTCGAAGTGGGCGCGATAGGCGTCCCACCCAATCGCGCGAATGACGAACTTCATCCGGTTGCGCTGTGGGTGCTGGAAGTCGCCGTACTTGTGGAAGACACGGACAACCGCCTCCGCCACCTCGAGCATCTGCTCCACGGGAAGGAATTCGTAGAGAACGTAGCCGCTCACTGGCAGAATCGACGTGCCGCCGGCGACCGTAACCTTCCAACCCTTGCGTCCGTCGACGATCCGCGCGCGCCACCCGATGTCGTTGATCGCGGTGACCGCGTGATCCTCGCGGCATCCTTCGAAGGCAATCTTGAACTTGCGTGGCAACACGCCGCTCAGTGGATGCCGCAGGAAATAGCGCGTCAACGTCTCCGCATACGGCGTTGGATCGAAGATTTCGTTTTCGGACGTCCCCGCGTACGGGCAGCCGGTGATGTTGCGGACTGAATTGCCGCACGCCTCACGGGTGGTGAGGCCTTCCTCCGCCAGCTCGCGCATCGCCGCTTCGACGTTCTTCAACAGGACGAAGTGAAACTGAATGTTCTGCCGTGTGGTGATATGGCAGAACCCGCGGGAATAGCGTGACGCGACGCCGGCAAATGCCCGCATCTGCGAGGAGGACACAATTCCCTGCGGCGCCTTGACGCGGAGCATCTGCACGCCGTCCTGACGCTGGCCGTAGGTGCCGCGCACCAGACGAAACCGCCGCCACTGGTCCGCGGCCATCTCTCCGCGCTCGAATTTCCCGAGCGTCTCGACGAACTCATCGATGTCGTGCTCGCTGGCAAAATCGAGGCGCGCACGCCCCAGCGTCCGTGTGTCGTCAATGGCGTCCATACTTCACCTCTTCCGCGGCTACCGACCCGGCGAGCGATTCGCGGATTCGCACGACGTCTCCAATCACCACCACACCTGCAATACCGGCGGGCACCTCTACCTGCCCGAGATCAGACACGATCCCGGTCCATACCCACTCGTCCGGCGTCGACGCGCCGCAGACAATCGCGGCGGGCGTTTCCGCGCGCCAACCCTGCGCAATCAGGCTCTGTGCGAGCTCCGCACGACTGCCAACGCCCATCAACACGACGAGCGGCACCGCATTGGGCTGAACCGCGCGAAGCCCTCGCTCGAACGTGTCGAGTGCGTGGCCCGACAGTACGAGAAACCCTGATGCGGTTCCACGATGCGTCAGCGGAATGCCCGCGAGTTCGGGCGCGGCGATCGCCGCGCTGACCCCTGGCACGACCTCAAATTGAATACCTGCCATCGCAAGCGCCAGCGCTTCCTCTGCGCCGCGGCCGAAGACAAATGGATCTCCGCCCTTGAGCCGCACCACGCGCTTGCCGGCGCGCGCCGCGCGAATCATGAGCCGGTGAATGGTTTCCTGCCGGACGCTTTCCCTCCGCGCACGCTTGCCGACGCAGAAGCACTGCGCGTTGGTGAATCGCCTCAGCGCCTGTGCGTCCACCAGAGCGTCATACAGCACGAGATCCGCCTGGGCGAGATACGCCACCGCGCGTTGTGTCCACAAGTCCGGGTGGCCGGGCCCAGCCCCAACGAGCGCAACCTGTGCGCAGATTGGAGTTTGGGATGTGCGGCGGGAGATGTGGGATTTCCCCGCGTAGACGCGATTCAACATGTCGAGCAGTTGGGGGCGACGTTCTTCCATCGGCGTCCGTTCGCTGCGCCACAGACGTCGCGCATCGTCGGATACCTTCAACCAACGATCGATATCGCGCGGCAGCAGCCCATCGAACGCCTCGCGCAGCAGCCCTGCGATCGCCGGCGCCCTGCCATCAGTCGAAATCGCGATCGTCACGCCGGCACGACGGACGACACCACCGAGATAGGCCGTCGCATGGTCGGGATCATCCACGGCGTTGACGAAGATGCGCCGTCGCTCGGCGGCCTCGCTGACGCGCCGGTTGACTGCAGAAGGAGCAGCGGCGACGACCCACCACGCGCCGTCGAGATCGGAGTCGACGAACTCGCGCCGAATAATCTCAACATCCGCATGCTCGATTTCAGGCCGGATATCCGGGGCAATCACCGTGACGCGGGCTCCGGCAGCGGTGAGCGCCTCGATCTTGCCTGCAGCGACGGGGCCGCCGCCGACGACGACGACCGTGCGGCCTGCCAGATCGAGGAACGCAGGAAACATGACGCTCATACCGAGGCCGGCACCTTCAGCCGAGAGCCGACCACGCGATCGAAGTCGGCCAGCGACCGCCCAATCTGCGTCGGCGTGGCAACGCGGTCGCGTACGACCTCGGCTGTCTTGTAGCCGTTGCCCGTAATGCAGACGACCACGGACTCGTCCGGCTTGATGACCCCTCGTCGAATCAGCGCACGTGTAGCCGCGAGCGTCGTCCCGCCCGCAGGCTCCGTGAAGATGCCTTCCGTGCATGCGAGCAGCTGAATCGCATCGAGAATTTCGTCGTCGGTCACCATCGCACCCGCGCCGCCGGTCTCTTTCACGACGCGCACGACCTGGAACCCGTCGGCCGGATTGCCGATGGCGAGAGATTTGGCAATCGTGTTCGGCTTCACCGGATCGGGAAATTCGGCGCCGGACTCGAGCGCCCGGATGACGGGAGCGGAACCCGTCGGCTGCGCCGCGTGGATGCGCGGCAGATCGCCGTCGACGAGACCCAACTCGCGGAACTCGCGCAGACCTTTGAAGATGCGCGGCAACAGTGTACCGCCCGCAACCGGAGAAACGAGATGGTCCGGGAAGCGCCAGCCAAGCTGCTCGGCAATTTCGAACCCCATCGTCTTGGCGCCCTCGGCGTAGTAGCTGCGCAGGTTGATATTGGCGAATCCCCACCCGTACCGATCCGCGATCTGCGTGCATAGCCGATTCACGTCGTCGTAGTTGCCGTCAACTGCAACCACCTGCGGCCCGTACACGGCGGATCCGAGGATCTTGTTTGGCTCGAGGTCGTTGGGAATGAAGACGTAGCACGGCAGCCCCAGACGCGCCGCATGGGCCGACACGCTGTTGGCAAGATTGCCGGTCGAGGCGCAGCCAAACACCGGGAACCCGAGCTCCACATTGCGCGTCGCCGCAATTGACACGACCCGATCCTTGTACGAGAAGGTCGGATGATTGACGGAGTCGTCCTTGATATACAGCTCGGACACGCCCAGCTCATTGGCAAGGCGTTCGGCCTTGACGAGCGGCGTGAAGCCCGAGTTGAAGCCGGTCTTCGGGGATTCAACCGGGAGCAGTTCGAGGTAGCGCCACAGCGATCGCGGCCGCGATTCAATTGCTTCACGGCTGATTACTCTTTTGATGGCGGCGTAGTCGTAGGTGACGTCAAGGGGACCCAGGCATTCCGAGCACACCCAGAGCGCCTGCGCGGGATAGACGGCGCCACAGAGGTGACACGTCAGTCCTGAGACGAAATTCATGCGGTTCTCCATGGGCGGGATGGGCTGACTTCCCACGCTTCCTGCCCTTCCAATCTATGCGCGGCCAGGATCCTCACGGTCACTGGCGTACCGGCGGCTTCGCACGTCGCCTGGAGCAACCGCTCAACGCGTCCGAAATCGCGGCGCGCGAACACGGCAACCGACGGTCCCGCGCCCGAAAGGCACGCTCCGAGCACGTCGGGGTCGTCGATCTCCAGCACCGCCGTGAGATGCGGTACCAGCACCGCGCGTGCTGGCTGGTGCCAGCGATCCCGTAATGCCTCGCGAAGACGATCGTATTCACGCCTCTGTAGCGCGTGGACCAGCGACAGCACACGCTGCAGGTTGAAGACGGCGTCCTGGCGCGAAATCTGAGGCGAAAGCGCCGCGCGCGCCTTCGACGTCGGCAGCCCGGTGAACGGCGTCGCAACAATCAAGCGGAGATCGTCCGGCCATTCCCACCGCAACGCCTGCACGCGCCTGCGGCTGTCGGACCCGCTGCCGTCCTCGTCGTCGATCACAGACGTCATTCCGCCGAACAACGTCGCCGCCGCGTTGTCGGCGTGGCCTTCCAACGCTGTTGCGATACTCAGCAACGTGGCCTCCGGTACCGGTGCCGTGACGCGCTCGAAGATGCGCAACCCGGCGACGCATGCCGCCGCGCTGCTGCCGAGACCAGCTGCGAGCGGAATGTCGCTATCGATTTCCGCAAACACGGTAGGCACCGGGCGTGACGCTTGACGAGCGATCGCGGCGAATGCACGCTCGACAGCGTTGCTTCCCTTCACTTGTGGCCGGCTGCGGACAATTTCGAGACGAGCGCCGCCATCGGCGCGCACATCGATGATCCGGGCGCGCAGATACAGTTCAACGGCTACGGCGAGCGTGTCGAAGCCGCCGCCAAGATTAGCCACAGAACCGGGAACGATGACCTCGTCAACCATCCGTGTTTTCGCTGATCCGAGGGATTGCAAGGTAACTCAAAAGTAAAAAGCCCGCCGAGACCATTCTGGTCGGCGGGCCTGGGTGATGTCGGGTTCCTTGCCGCGTTTATGCCATCCACCAGGTCGCGCGCGCCATGCGGCGACAGATACACATCGCCATCGCGGCGCGCGGAACCGGCAGGAGCAGCCCCAAAGCCGGCGAAGAACCTGAAAACATTCAAAAAATCATACGCCCAGGCACATCAGCAGAGCAACCCCTCGACGAGCTCGGGTGTCCCAAGCAGAGTCGAGCGACAAGGGCAGCGGTTTCGACCGTAGACTGTAGTCCGGACGTGACGAATTCCCCCTTCACCATAGGCCTTATCCAGGATCACGCAACCGAGGATGTCGCGGCCAACGTGGCCCGCGCCGAACGGCTCGTGCGCGATGCCGCCCGCCGCGGGGCACAAATCATCTGTCTGAAAGAGCTCTTCAATGCCCAGTACTTCTGCAAAGCCCAGGAATGCGACCGGTTCGACTTGGCGGAGCCGATCCCCGGGCCGACCACCGAGCGCATGCAGGCGGTTGCGCGGGAGCTGCAGGTCGTCGTCATTGTCCCGTTGTTCGAGCGTCAGACCGCGGGCATCTATCGGAATTCCGCGGCAGTGATTGACGCGGACGGCTCGCTTCTTGGCGTCTATCGCAAGATGCACATCCCGGACGATCCGCTGTTTTACGAGAAGTATTACTTCACGCCGGGCGATGGCCATCTCGATTACCACGGCGAGCGGCCCGGCGAAGCCAACGGATTCAAGGTCTGGAAGACGCGCTACGCGACCATCGGTGTCCTCATCTGCTGGGATCAGTGGTATCCGGAAGCGGCGCGGATTACGACGCTGCTCGGCGCGCAAGTGCTCTTCTATCCGACCGCGATCGGCTGGCACCCGGCGGAGAAGGACGAATGGGGCGAGGCGCAAGTCGAAGCCTGGCGGACGGTACAGCGCGGCCACGCGATCGCCAACGGCGTCTACGTCGCGTCACCGAACCGCATCGGTCACGAAGATGAGCCGGGGACCAACGGCATCACGTTCTTCGGCCATTCCTTTGTTGCGGATCCCTTCGGCCGTTATGTCGCGGAGGCCGGCGAACACGAGGAGATCGTCATCGCGCGATGCGACCCCGCGATGATTGAATCCGTCCGGCGAAACTGGCCGTTTCTTCGCGACCGCCGCGTCGACGCCTACGCTCCCATCCTGAGCCGCTATCTCGGAACACCCGAACCGCAAAGCTGACGTGAAGCGCTTGCGCATGCCTGCGGAGTGGGAGCCGCACCGGGCAACCTGGATTGCGTGGCCCCATCACGAGCCAGACTGGCCCGGGAAGCTCGCCGCAGTCCGATGGGTCTACGCCGAGATCGTTCGCGTCATCCCCGCTCACGAACACGTCGAGATCCTCTGTCACGACGACGGCGTTCAAGGCGACGCGCTCCGGGCGCTCGAAGCGCACGGTGTGCCCGCAAGCCGCGTCCGCTGCCATCTCGTTCCGACGGATCGCGTCTGGCTTCGCGATTCGGCACCAACGGGAACCATCGACGATGACGGGCGCGTCGTGCTGGTTGACTGGGCCTTCAATGGCTGGGCGAAATACGACAACTGGACACGAGACGCGGCGGTTGGGAACGCCGTAGCCCGCATCGCACGGCTCGAACGCGTGGAGCCGCGGCGCCCCTCAGGCGAGCGGATCGTCCTCGAAGGCGGCGGCATTGAGGTCAACGGCCAGGGGTTGCTGCTCGTCACCGAAGAGTGGCTGCTGAGCAGCGTCCAGGTCCGGAATCCCGGGCTGACCCGCGGTGACTACGAGCGCATCTTCGCCGACTGGCTTGGTGTCACACACACCATCTGGCTTGGCGAAGGGTGCGTCGGCGACGACACGCACGGCCACGTGGACGATGTGGCGCGGTTTGTGAGCGACGACACAATCGTGGTGGCGGTTGAAGAGGACCCACGCGACGACAATCACGAGCGCTCTGCCGATAACCTGAAACGCCTCGAGCACGCGGCGCGTGACCTCCGCCGGCCGCTTCGAATCGTCACGCTCCCCTTCCCGCGGCCCGTCGTGATGAACGGCGAACGCCTGCCCGCCAGCTACGCCAACTTCTACGTCGGCAACGGCGTCGTCATCGTTCCGACGTTCAACGACCCGAACGATCGGCACGCCTTGAACACGCTCGCGTCGGTCATGCCGACGCGTCATGTCGTCGGCATCCATGCCGTCGATCTGGTTTGGGGGCTTGGGACGCTGCACTGCCTGACGCAACAGGAGCCCGCAGACAGATCCGGCGTCTCCGATTCGCACGCGCCTGCGTCCTGACCGCACACCCCGGTTCTCAAATCCGCACGGTTCAAACCGCAATCCCGCGGGTATGAAAGCTGCACCGCGCGCAGCGTCACCTATGCGGATCCAAACGCGTCTCCTCCTCTTCGCGGCGACGGGCGTGTTGCTGGTCGTGGTCGGCGGCGAGGCGATCGGTTTGAGTACCGCGGCCAAAGTCGGCTGTGCCGGCTTCATTCTGTTCGGTGCGGTCTTCATGGCTCACTCGTTGGCCAAACCGCTGCGACACCTCCAGCGCGGCGCGATCCGGATCGGCGCAGGCGACTGGAATACGCCGATCGCGCTCGAACGGCGCGACGAGTTCGGCGAGCTCGCCTACATCCTGAACCGGATGGCCGAAGACCTGAAAACCCTGCACACCGAGCGCGATCAGGCGACCGCGGCGCTGGTGCATGCGAAGAACGCGGCTGAAGAGGCGAACCGCGCCAAGAGCGACTTCCTGGCCAACATGAGTCACGAGATTCGCACCCCGATGAACGGCATCATCGGCATGACCGAACTCGCGCTCAATACTCCACTGAGCACCGTCCAGCGCGACTACCTGCAGACGGTCCATCGCTCGGCGGAGCTGCTGCTCGTCATCCTGAACGACGTGCTCGACTTCTCGAAGATCGAAGCCGGCAAGCTGCAGATGGAGTCGATCGATTTCTCGCTCAGGCAGATGCTCGACGACACGCTGAAGCCATTCGCGCTGCGCGCGCACGAGAAACAGTGCGAGCTGATGGTCGACATCCGCCCCCTGGTGCCGGACGCGCTCGTCGGCGACCCGCACCGCCTCCGCCAGGTGCTCGGAAATCTCGTCAGCAACGCAATCAAGTTCACCGATCGCGGCGAAATCATCGTGCGCGTCGAGCGAACCCGGCTGCGTGAGGACGAGCGGACGTCGCTTCGTTTCAGCGTCATCGATACGGGCATCGGCATCTCGCCGGAAAAACAGGCGGCGATCTTCAGGCCCTTCACGCAGGGCGATGGCTCAACGACGCGGCAGTATGGAGGCACGGGGCTGGGGCTCACAATCTGTCAGCAGCTGATCGAGCTGATGGGTGGGCGGATATGGGTCGAGAGCGAGGCGCAGAGCGGCAGCGCCTTCCATTTCGTCGTGACGCTGCCTGTCAGCCCGCAAACGATTGCACCGCAGTTCCTCCCTCGCAGCGATGAATTGGTCGACATGTTGGCGCTCGTCGTCGACGACAACGCGACGAACAGGCGGATTCTGATCGATTTGCTTTCGAGTTGGGGAATGAAGACCACCGCAACCGCCAACGGTGACGAGGCGGCGCACGTCGCCGGTCACGCCCCGCGTCCCTTCTCGGTCGCGTTGATCGACATGAACATTGCGGGTGCGTCGGGCATCGACGTGGCATCGGCACTTCGTCAATCCGCAAACTGCGCGTCGACGCCGATGCTGCTGCTCACCTCGGCCGATCAACCGCACGACGCGGCGAATACGCCGGCCGTGAATGGCTTTCTCGTCAAGCCGGTCGGTCAGCAGGCGCTGCTCGAATCGATCCGTCGCGTCATCGGCCTGCGGATGCACGTCGATCGGCAGCCCGCGGCACCGTCAATCACACCGACGCGAGCGGCCCACCGGTTGCGCGTGCTCGTGGCGGAAGACAATCCGGTCAATCAGAAGCTGGCGCTGCATCTGCTCGAACGCCGGGGCCACACGCCAATTCTGGCGGCCAACGGCCGCGAGGCCGTCGAGCTGACCGCCTGCGATCGGTTCGATCTGATCCTGATGGATTTGCAGATGCCGGAGATCGACGGCTTCGAAGCAACGGCGGCGATTCGTACCCGTGAACGGCAAGCCGGTCAGCCGCGCGTGCCGATCATCGCGCTCACCGCGCACGCGATGCAGGGCGATCGACGGCGATGCCTCGACGCCGACATGGACGGCTACGTCGCCAAGCCAATCAAGCCCGTCGAGTTGTTTGAAGTGATTGATCGCGTGATCGCGGCGCGTCACGCTGTCGCGTGACGAAATCCCACGTCCCAAACCCCAAATCCCAAATCAGTCGTGATTGGGATTTGGAATTTGGGATTTGGGATTTGGGATCGACCCCTAGTTCACCGCGAAGCAGTACAGCAGTCCCGCGCCGCCCGTCATCACGAGGTTCGGCTGGCTGCAGCCGCGGCTCCCGTGTGCCGAATTCCACGAACTGTTGTTGCCTCCCTGCTTATCCGAGTGTCCGAGCTGCACCTGGCCCATGCCGTCGGCGTTGCTCGAATAATTGTTGCAGGTGTGGTCCATGCCGTCAGTGAACGCCGTGCCATCCGGACGCGAACCCGTCAGGATGTCATGCGTGTTCGGCATGTCGCCGACGCCGTTGACCGGCATGCCCTTTTCGCTCAGCGATATCTGCTTACCCATGGCGTTACCGATACGGGCCTGGTCGATCGTGTCGCCGTGAAGCACGCCATTGTTCATCGCGATCATCTGGCCTCGCGCGTTGTACCAGGGGCCGTTGCCAATCCGATCGCGCGCGTTCACCGCACCTGCTCCCTGCGTGCTCAGGTAGGCGTGCCACATGACTCCGCCGCGTCCCGCCGCCATCGCCATTTGCTGGCAGTACGCGTCCGCGCCGGCGATACCGCCGTAGTTGGCGCCATCACCTTTGCCGACACTGGTGATGAAAAAGCTCATTGGCTGCTGAGGGCCG
>Ga0134127_10003464_pt1 | contig 11351 bp, 13 predicted proteins | sample KB31753_FD_96459 | JGI IMG/M metagenome (GOLD analysis project Ga0134127, IMG submission 96459) | Terrestrial soil microbial communities with excess Nitrogen fertilizer from Kellogg Biological Station, Michigan, USA - KB3-175-3 | ecosystem: Environmental > Terrestrial > Soil > Unclassified ...
CCATGTCGCCTTCGTTCAGGTCGCCATCGACAACTTCCGTCGACGATCCGTCACTGAGTCCAACAGTGATTCTGCGGCGCTCGGGTTTGTTGTTCTGGCCTAACACCCACACGATGCGGATCTGACCCGGAAGCACTGGCGCTGACGCTGGTGCAAACCTATTCTCACCACCACCGCCCTGAGCGCCATCACCCTGTTGCTGCCGCCTGCGGCCTTGTCCCTGACCTGCGCCTGTACCTGTTCCTGTCCGCTGCCGATCAGCATCCTGCGGTGTGAACCGAAGCGCAGAGTTCGGGACCTTCAACACGTTGTTTCGCTCGTCGATCGTGATCGTCAGATTCGCCGTCATGCCTGGCTTCAGTTTCTGTTCCGGGTTGTCGACATTGATCACGACGTTATAAGTGACAACGTTCTGCACGTTCGTCGGATTTAGACGCATCTCCTGAATCTTTCCGTCAAACTCTTTTCCCGGAAACGCGTCGACAGAAAACTTCACGGACTTCGCCTGCTCGACAAGACCGATGTCAGCCTGGTCGATATTTGCGATGACCTGCATCTGCGTCAGGTCGTTCGCGATTGTGAACAGTGTCGGCGCCGAAAGACTCGCCGCGACTGTTTGACCAACGTTGACGTCACGCGAAACCACGATGCCATCGATCGGCGAAGCGATCGTCGTGTGACTCAAATTCACTTCCGCCAAACTCAACGCAGCTTGCGCCTGCTGAACTTGCGCACTCGTCTGTTGCACTTGTGCCTGTGCCTGCTGTACCTGCGCCTGGGACTGTTCAACTCCTGCCTGCGACTGAGCAATGCCGGCACTCGCCGATGACTGCTCTGCCAACTTCGCCTGGTTCAGTTGCGCGACTGCCTGGTTGTAACGTGCTTCGGCCGTTTTATAGGCCGTCATTGCGACGTCATAATCTCTTTGCGCGATCACGCCTGCTTTCAACAACGATTCCTGCTGCTGCAAAAGACTGAGCGCGTCGTCCTGTTGCGCCTTCAACACGGCGACGTTGGCTTCAGCGCCCGACACGCCTGCCTGGTTGTTTTGCACGGTCGACTTGGCGGCGAGGTTCTTCGCCTGCGCATCGGTGATTCCCGCGCGCGCATTCACCACGGCAGCGCGGGCCTGCGTAAGGCTGGCGCGGGCTTGTTCCAGGTTTGCACGAGCCTGATCCACCTGAGCTTTCGACACGGACGGGTCGAGTTGCGCAATGACCTGTCCTTTCTTTACGACTGAATTGAAGTCGGCGTAGAGCGCGGAGATTGTTCCCGAAGCCTGACTACCGACTTGCACCGTCGTCACGGCCTGGAGTGCGCCGGTTGCCGTCACGGTGTTGCGAAGGTTGCCCTTCTCGATGCGTGCCGTCATGTACTGCGGAGTACTCGAGTCGTCGCCCCAAAAATAAAAACCTGCGAAAACGATAGCTGCCATGAAGCCGCCGCCGAGCAGTAATTTCTTTTTGCCTGCGAGCAACCTCGTCCAAAAATGTTTTAGCCACGCGATGACTCGACCGCTGCTGACTCCTGTGACAATTGCTGGATTCTTAAGTATTTGTGTCGCCATGCGTTTTTCCTCAACGGGCTAGACACCGGGGCAGGTCGTTCGGTTACGAGTCTTTTTTGACGGGATTTACATGATTTTTAAGGATGTAACCATCGCAGGCTCGATGGTGTCTATCGATTCGTGAGGCTCCCCTGGAAATGAAACGAACACTGTAGGAGTTGAAGAAAAAAGGAATGAACAAATTGGGACGTTTTAAGACACTGGCAATAGCTACTCTCTCGGCGATTGCTTTGGCTGCCTCGATTGCAGTTGCACAGACGGTTACCCCCGATCAGGGCAACACGCAAGGCCAGCGCACCGAACGGCGCGGTCAGCGAGGTGATCACAAAGGGCAACATGGCAGGGGCTGGGGAGGAATGCGCCGCGGTGAATTCTTCGGACAGCTCAATTTAACTGAGGACCAGAAAACCAAGATGAAGCAGCTTCGCGAAAGCTTCGCCCAATCAAACAAATCCCTGCACGACCAGCTTCGTGCTAAGCGGCAGGAGTTGCGTCAGGCGAGCGAAGGCGGTACGTTCAACGAAGCGCTGGCTACTCAGAAACTAACGGAAATCGCGCCGCTCGAAGCAAAGCTGATGGGCGAGCGACACAAGTTGCATCAGGAGATGCTTTCCGTTTTGACTGCTGAGCAGAAAGCCCAGCTGGAACAGTCGAGAGCGCAGTTCAAAGCACGACGCGGTGGAATGCGCAAGTCCGACGAACAGTAAGCGTCTCCCCACGGAGTTGGCGGATTCGAGTTGTTTGAAAGTCCGTCAACTCCGTCAAAACGATGAGGACCGCAACTGGCAAGTGGGCTCGAACAGGCCTTGGACTTAGACCTGGCGCGACACGCGCAAGATGGAGACGAGTCTGCCTTTGCGGAAATCATGCGGCGCTATAGCCCGCGAGTATTCAGCGTTGCGAGCAGGTTTTTCCGGCAACGAAGTTTGGTTGAAGAAGCGGCGCAGGAAGTTTTTTTGAAAGCATATACTCAGCTCGGGAGTTTTGAAGGCCGCGGCTCTTTTGAAGGCTGGTTGACACGAATCGCAACCAACACGTGTCTGAATATGTTGAGGAGCTCGAAACGGCGACCAGAGTTTACCGTTTCCGATCTCACTGACGATGAGGAGAGTTGGTTGGAACAGCAGCCGGCCGGTGATGGTCGTGAACACGCGTCGGTCGAGAATAGTTTGGTAGCTGCGGACCTTGCCGATCGATTATTGGCGGTGCTGCCGCCGGAAGATCAACAGGCGTTGTTGATGATCGACGGTGAAGAAGCGTCGATCAAGGAAGTCGCAGAAGTGACGGGATGGTCGGAGTCGAAAGTGAAAGTGAGAGCGTTTCGGGCGCGACGTAAACTGAGGGAAGCGATGGAGAAGTTGTTAAATCATAAAGAAAGGCCTTAGGTCTTAGGTCTTAGGTCTTGGTTCTTTGTCAAAGACCTAAGACCAAAAACCAAAGACCATCCGAATGAGCAGGTGAGCAAATGAAAGACAAGCACATCATTGAAATCCTCGATAACGCGTCGATTGCGCGTCTCTCGGAGATCGAGCTGAACGAGGTTCAACTCCACGCGAGAGATTGTGCGTCGTGTCGTGATGCTTACGAGGCTGCACGGCTCTCAGAACTGGTTATCAAGAGTCGAGCGCAAGTCACGATCGAGCCGTCGCCATTTTTTCAAACGAGGGTTTTAGCTGCGTTGAGAGAGCAGCAAGCGGTGGAAAGCGTGCCAGCAATGGTTCGGCTGTGGAATTCGGCGAGAGCACTCGTCGCGTCCATGGCCGTAACCACCGCCGCTCTTGCGGTGTTGAGTTTTGTGCTCCCGGCGCCGGCAGTGGCAGGAGACGATCAAACGGTTTCGGCGTATTCGGCGGAGTCAGTGATTTTGGGCCAGGGCTCCGATGAACTGTCGTACGAGCAGGTGCTCAGCACAATTTATGCGGAAGAAGATGAGGCAAGGTAAGTATGAATAACGTTACCAGGAACAGATGGCAAGTACGCATTGCTGCCACGATCATCTTCGTGCTTGGGTTTGCGGCAGGCATTCTTGCGCTCAACGTGTACCGTGGCTTCGCGCGCAATAATCCGCGCGATCGGTTCGAGCAGATGGCAGACAAACTGCAACTCAATGCTGATCAGAAGACGAAAGTCCAGCAAATCTTTACCGACACGCGTGAACAGTTGCGAGCGGTGCGCAGGGAGTCGGAGCCAAAGGTGAACGAGATTCGCAGCCAGGCGGATGGTCGTCTACAGACTGTGTTGACTCCCGAGCAGTGGCAGCAGTTTCAGTCGATGCGGGACGACATGCGATCTCGTCGCGGCGGGCGCGGTGGTGGTCCACGCGGCGATCATCCGTAAACATCTGCGTTAATCCGCGGCCGGTTTTATGAGAGCCTTCAAGACGCGCCCTTCAGCAACGGCACTCAGCGCTTCATTCGCTTCCTTCAATCCGTACGAATCCAGTTTCATCCGCGACCACACCTCCGGCCGGTGCGCAACGATCTGAGCGCTGCGGTAGAAGTGTGTGAACTCCGATCCCCAGCAACCGCGCACGTCGAGATGCTTCTTGTTGAGATCCAAATGCGGGTTGAATGAAGCAGGCCCGTGATCGGTGTACTGTCCAACAACGACGACCGTTCCAGCATCACGAGTAAATCGCATCGCCTGAACGACAGCCTCAGGAACACCAGTCGCTTCGAGCGTCACGTCCGCACCGCGCCCAGCAGTTTCCTTCAAAACCCAGTCGAGCCGTGCAGCCTCATCATGTGTTTCGATGTTGAGCGTGCTTGCCGCGCCGGCATTGAGCGCGGCATCAAGCCGTGCCTGCGGCGCACCGATGCAGAGGACGCGCAGTGCGCCACGCATCAGCGACATGACGATCGAGTTGATTCCAACCGGCCCGGAGCCGAGCACGAGAACTGTGTCACCGATCTTGATGTCGCCACGTTCGACAGCATGCAGCGAAGTCGGCAGCGCACAACCACCGGCCATGAAACTTTCCGGCGCCGCATCGAGCCTGATGCAACGCGTCCCCGGCTTGACGTAAATGTGCGTGGACCATCCACCGCACAGTCCGTCGTCAAGTCCATACGTGATTCCGTAAACTTTACGTTGCGGGCAGCGCGTGCCGGCTTTTGCCACGAGACAATACCAGCATGCGTTGCAGGTGCGATGAACGTCGAGGAATGTCACGCGCTCGCCTTCACTGAAGCGCTTGCCTTCGACGTCAAACAACTCACCACGAATCTTCTGCAAACGTCCGACCGAAACGTGTCCCGGAACCAACGGATACGGCACGCCCGCGAGTCGTCCCTGTTGCAAGTAAACATCAGTTCCACAGACTTCCGACAGTTCGACTTCGAGCAATGCAGAGTTTGTCTCGAGCTCGGGTTCAGCAACCTCACGCAGTTCGACGGCGCTGTTGGGTTCCGGGATTACGGCGACGAGTGGCATTGCGGAAGAATAGAGTTTTCTCGCGCAAAGGCGCAAAGGGCGCAAAGGAAGATCAGGTCTTTCTTTGCGCCCTTTGCGCCTTTGCGAGGAGATACGGTATAAAACCCCCCATGCCGGTAAGCCGTCAGCGAAAAATTCACAAAGCGAGAAAAAGAACGCGGGTTCAGCCTTCGACGGTGAGCGCCGCCTATCCCGAAAATTCTGCCACCGACCGCAATCTCAGGATCGGCGCGGTAATCGTGTTGATTTTGCTTGCGGGTTCTGTCGTTTGGTATCTCACGAAGCGAGGCGGTTCTCCAGCGGCTGCGGAAGTCACGACCGCGTCGGGATTGAGGATTCAGGATCTGAAGGTGGGGGATGGGCCGAGTCCCATGCCGGGGCAGACAGTAAAGGTGAACTACTTCGGGACCCTCGAAAACGGCCAGGAGTTTGATAACTCTTATAAAAAGGGCGGGCCAGTCGATTTTAAGATTGGCGTCGGCCGGGTCATCAAAGGTTGGGACGAAGGGCTGATGGGCATGAAGGTCGGGGGCAAGCGCAAGCTGTTTATCCCAAGCAAGCTCGGCTATGGGCCGATGGGCCACGGCCCGAATATTCCACCCAACTCCAACCTCATCTTTGAGATTGAGCTGCTGGGCATCAAGTAACCGAGCCGTTTGTTACGGTAATCTTGTGTTTTAGGTTTTTAGTCGCCTTCCTCTGTCTGGTGTAGTAGATTAATCACGCTCTCTCCTCTTTTCCATCCCTCAAAATCTATCTAAGGAGACGTGCAGGATGAGTAAGTGGCTCCAAAAAGGAATACATTTCGCGGTACTGTCGCTGCTTGTATTGACGTTGGCGACGGGAGCGTTTGCGCAAGGAAAGGGCGGCGGCAAAGGCGGAGGTGGCGGTCGCCCGAGCGGCGCCGGAGGAGGCAGCAGTAACCGAGGTGGTGGTCCACCGCCAGGCGCGGGTGTCGATCGTGGACTCGGCAATGCTTCGGAAAAGTCGGGCGGACGCTCGGACAATGGTTTGAGCAACGCCTCGGCCAAGTCGAATGGCCGATCCGCAGAGGGGATCGAGCGTGCACGTAAGGCAAACTTGCATAAAGCCGACGACGAACTGCGCGATCATCCGGGAGTTCCGAAAGCGTTACACACGAATGCGAACGATCTACGCGCCGGTTACCAGGATGCGCTCGCAACTAATCCGGATTTGAAGTTTGGGAACTACGTTGCGGCAACAAGGTTGGGCCAGAATTTGAATTCAAGATTTCCAAACGTTACGCGCGATGCGATTCTGAGTGGCTTGAATTCCGGCAGAAGTTTAGGCCAGACGTTGCAGGATCTCGGTTTGAACGATCGGGAATCGAGAGACGCTCGCAAACGCGTTGACGACGAAATCAAAGCGGCGAAGAAGAACAAATAACTTTGTCGCTTACTCCAGCATGCGCGCGGCAATCTCTTTGAAGATCTTCGCGCAGACTGTGCCGGTGACGTGGAGTGGATCCATTCGTGGATTAAACTCCACGATATCCGCGCCAACTACTCTCCCCTTCAATCGCTGAATCATATCGAGCGCCTGTCGCGTCGACAGACCACCCGGCTCGCGGTGTGACACACCTGGAGCAAACGCCGGATCGAGTGCGTCAATGTCGAACGAGATGTAAACGGGCGAGTCAAACTCGAGTTGAACGTTTCCCACCAGATTGCGCATCTCGATCGATTCGACACCAAACTTCCGCGCTTGCTCGCGTTGTTCGGCAGTAGCGGTTCTGATACCCACCTGGACCAGTCGCTTCACGAGTTTCTGCTCCATGATGCGCGCGAATGGAGACGCGTGTGAATTTCGATTGCCCTGGTACTGCTCGTAAAGATCCGGGTGCGCGTCGAAGTGAAGAACGCTCAGGTTGTTGTACTTTCTCGCGAACGCCCGCACGATCGGGTGAGTGATCGAATGATCGCCGCCGAGTGAGATCGGCATGAGACCGTCGGCGATGAGCGTGTAGATCGAGTTCTCGATTAGCGCCGACATCTCGCTGCCCGGCACAGGCTCGATATCGCCGGCGTCGAAGAAAGTTGAATCGCCGGAAAGATCGGTGCCGTTTTCGGTGGTCAGGTTCCACGCGTCCGAACGCAGCGCCGCGCGAATCTGTGGCGGCGCGTCGGCGGCGCCTTTTGTAAACGAAGAGTTTTCGTCGTAACGGATTCCGATGATTGCGAGTCGTGCGCGTTTTTCTTCAGCGTTCGCTGAGTTGTCAGGCATGCTTTCGTCCTTCAGACTGCTGTCAATGTATCAGGAATTTCGAATTATAGCGTAACGCAGGGAGTGACTCACTTGGGGAATAAAGGAAAGATACGCATGAATTCTTCCAGCAATCGACGGCCCATCTTGCTCTCCCCGTTAAATCCCTGTTTCCCACCAGATTTCAACTGGGGCTCTTGCAGGATAATGTTATTGCAGTCCCAGCAAACGCTCGCGTACAGAATCAGCCTGCCTTTGGAGAAGAACTTGATCCCGTACACCGGCTCGTGGCAAATCGCGGAATAAGAGCGAAACTTTTGCGCACGCCATAACGAAGCGATACGTCGAGCCTCCTTGCCCTCCAGTGTTTTACTACCGAGGATTGTCCCGATCCACATCTCCTTCGGCTGAATCTTCTGCAGTTCGACTTTGTCAATGCGCGGCAGCTTGCGCGTGTATTGAACCGGCAGCCACTCCGCCTGCCCCCTCGCATCCGAATGCGATAGCACAAACGCGCAAGTAAAAACACCAATGAACCAAAGGAATCGTTTCATCAGGAGTGTTTGTGGGAGGGTGGCCATGTGGACGGAAGTTTGGGATTGTGGTGCACCCGGCAGGGCTCGAACCTGCGACCTTCTGATTCGAAGTCAGACGCTCTATCCAACTGAGCTACGAGTGCACGGGACAAATGGTAAATGCTAGCCACAAAAAGCACAAACCAATCTTTGTGCTTCTTTCATCCCCGCCGTGTCCAATAACCTTATTTCCCCTGGAATTGCTTACGCACAAACTTCACGAGGTCGGCGATCTCGGATTGGGATAATTTGTCTTTGAATGCAGGCATCGCTTCCTCGCCGTTCGTGATTGTCTTTGCGAGTTGGTCGTCGGTGTGCTTGATTGCGTGGTCTGACTTTAACGAAGCTACTTTGATCTGCTTGTTTTCGACCTTTACCAGTCCGCCGACGCCTTCCGGACCATGACACGGTTCGCAGTTCTTCGCGTAGTTAGTGCGCGCTGCGGCGAGTGGATCGGGCGGCGTTGTTGCCGCCGGCGCGGCGGGCGATGCAGTCGCGGTCGGCGTGTTGGTTGGCGTCACTGTTTCAGTGCAGGCGGTGGCGACGAGTGTGACGGCGATACAGGTAAGAGCAAGCGCGATTCGTTTCATCAGACAGTTTCTCCAGTTGATGTTTTGTTTTGACAGGGGGCAGCGAGTATAGCCGAACAAAGTGCGAAGAACGAAGGACCATGACTCACTTCAACTGCAGCAGCCACTCAGCAATTTGTCGCATGTGGTCTTCGGTCATTTTTCCGGAGAACGACGTCATCGGTGGTTGCAGGTCGTAAGCTCGCGGATCTTTCAGCAGCGCTACGATGTCGTCGGCCGTGCGGCGTGGTTTTGCCGAAAGATTTCGCAAAGGGGGAAATCGAAACGGACCCTGGCGGCCACCTTCGCCCGATGCGCCGTGACACTGCACGCACCACTTGCGATACATCGTGGGTGCATTCAAAGCATCCGCAGCGGCAGCTGGCGCAGCGGCGGCAACTATGATCGATGCCGGCTTGAAGGGCTCGCGCCGTGCGGCTTCTTCTGCGGCGGCTTGCTTCGAGAGTTGGGTCCACGTTCGCGGATCTCTTCGGTCGCTCAGATATGCCGCGGTCGTCATCACGCTGACCAAACCAACACAGGCAGCTAGTATCGCTGCTCCGATTACTCGTTGAGCTTTCAGCCACGGCAACGCGACGAGAAGCACGAGCGCGATTCCTGGTAGCACGACGCCTGCGAGCGATCCGAGTCCGCCAGGGATGTATTTCAAAGATTGATACAGCCATAGAAATTGTGCGCCCGGTCGAGGCAGGTATTCCGCCGGCATCTCTGCGACTGATGGTCCAAGCGGTGCAGGATGTTTCCAACACCAGATAGCCAACGCAACAAAAACGAGACCAGCAGCGACGCCATTGCGCGAGTTGAAGAACGCGGCGAGTCTTCGCGATCGAAACAGCAGCCACATGGCGACAGTTATCAAAAACGCCGGAATCACCAGCACATGCATCGCAAAGAAGCGCGAGAGTGTCAGAGTCGAGATCTCACTGCCTCCCAGCAACCAGAGCCGCGCGTTTCGACCGGCGAGCGGAAGTCCGGCCATCAAACCTTCAGCAACACGCGTGCTGAAAAACGCGCGCGCGTCCCAGGGGAGGGAATAACCGGTGCCACCCGCGGCCATCACGAGCGCGAGGATCACGACTGATACGATCCATTGCGATTTGCAGAATATGTAAGCCTGGTTCAGAAAGAGCTGAACGAGGTGAAGGAAAATAAAGAGCGTGAGCCACTGCGAGCCGTAGTGATGCAAGGAGCGCAGCCACGAACCGGACGAAACAACTTTTTCGATGTATGATACCGTGGTGTATGCGTGGTCGACCGAAGGGACATAATAGAAAGCCAGTAAGAGGCCGGTGAGGAGTTGGACCAGCAGCAAGATTCCAACGATGGCGCCCGTTGCCTGAGAACATTTTTGACAGGATTTCAGGATTGAAAGGATTGACAAGATTTTATGCCTGCGATGTGTATTGGACCTGGAGTTTTCCGTCCTGAACGCGCGCGGGCAGTGTGTCCAGAGCACGTCTTGCCGGTCCACTTATGCGCGAGCCATCGGCGGCGAAGTAACTTTCATGGCAAGGACACGCAAATCGATTCGTGTTCTGTTGCCACGCAACTTCACACCCTTCGTGCGGGCACACTGCTGAGAGCACCTGGTTGCCGTTCGCAGGCAACACGAACACGTTGTGCTCTTCAGTCGTGACGGCCCAACCCGCAATGTGTTGGGCAACAACTTTCCTGGTGATAGGTTGTGGACCACTCAGCTCCGACACGTTTGCCACGTCGAGCCAACGATCACTAGCCGCCGCCAATCGTGGTCGCAGGAAACGAAAAGCCGCGCCGCCGATCGACGCAAACACACCTGCCACGACGCCCAGCGGCAGGATCTTCAGAAAAGAGCGACGCGAATCGTTTGTTTCCATGTTAACTCTTTGACGCAGAAACGCCGGCCTTTCTTCCGCGGGTTGCATTCAGACCTGAGACTGGGCAGAATAACTTTCCATCGCTGAATCTTCCAAGGGTCAGTCAAGTCTTTACCCGGCCAGAGGTACAACAAAATGAGTAGCGATAAGGATTCAGTCAACAATTCACGCGGCTCGCTTCGACTCGCACCCTCTTGCGATGAAGTGGAAGTCGAAAAAGCGCGGCTCCCGCGACAGTTCGTCAATTTCACGTTCTATCACGCGCGTCCCGATTGGCGGTTGCTTTCAGATAGCGACAAACAGAAAGGCCGCGACGAGTTTATTAAAACGGTCGACGAGTTTCGCTCTTCGTTATTGATTCATTCTTACTCCACCGTCGGACTTCGCACCAACGTCGACTTCATGATCTGGCGCATTGGCTACGAGCTCGAACCGATCCAGGAGATGACTTCGCGCCTCAACAAAACTGCAATGGCGAAGTACATCGAACCGGCGCAGTCGTTTCTGTCGATGACGAAGCGATCGATGTACATCGACAAAGATAATCCGCAGCACGTCGAAGATCGCCTGCACATCATTCCGGGTAAGTCGCAGTACTTGTTTGTTTACCCGTTTGTGAAAACGCGCGAGTGGTACTCGCGTCCCGCCGAGCAGCGGCAGGAAATGATGGACGAGCACATCCGCATCGGCATGAAGTATCGCTCAGTAAAACTTCACACCACTTATTCCTTTGGGCTCGACGATCAGGAGTTTGTTGTCGCTTTTGAAACGGACTATCCGGCTGACTTCCTCGACCTGGTCCAGGAGCTTCGCGAAACCAAGGCAAGTTCCTACACGCTGCGCGACACTCCGATGTTCACATGCCGGCAACGAACGCTTGCAGAGTGTCTGGAAGCCCTTGGTTAGTAGGAAGACAGGGAGACAGGGAGACAGGGGGACGGGGAGACGACACTCTCCGGCTTTATCGAAGACTACAGGAGGACCTCACACCTCATGGCTCACATTTCAAGTTACAAAGAACTGCGGGTATATAAGGCTGCGATGGATGCGGCGATGCGTATCTTCGAAATCTCCAAGCGGTTTCCGGCCGAAGAGAGATACTCGCTAA
>Ga0134127_10003465_pt1 | contig 11351 bp, 9 predicted proteins | sample KB31753_FD_96459 | JGI IMG/M metagenome (GOLD analysis project Ga0134127, IMG submission 96459) | Terrestrial soil microbial communities with excess Nitrogen fertilizer from Kellogg Biological Station, Michigan, USA - KB3-175-3 | ecosystem: Environmental > Terrestrial > Soil > Unclassified ...
GCTCGACCACCGCCGTGGCTAGACCGAGCTGCGCAGCGCGGATGGCGCTCACATATCCGGCGGGCCCGCCGCCTATGATGATGACGTCGAAGTTGTTTGCCACAGATCTCCTCGATACAAAAAGCGTGAACGGTTCACGCCTTACCAAACCAAAGCCAAGGGGTTCTCCAACATTCCCTTCAGCGTCTGAAGAAAGCGCGCCCCGGTTGCCCCGTCGATCACCCGATGATCGCAGGACATCGTGAGCCGCATCCGGCGCCGAAGGGCAACCTGACCGTCATGCTCCACCGGCTTCGGGCCGATGCGACCGACGGCCAGGATCGCGGCTTCCGGCGGATTGATCACCGCGGTGAACTCCTCGATGTCGAGCATGCCGAGATTGGAAATCGAGAAGGTCGCGCCGGTGTAATCTTCCGCGGCAAGCCGCCGGGCCCGGGCCCGCGCGGCGAGGTCGCGGGCTTCCACGGCGATTTCACGCAGCGTCTTGCGGTCAGCGTGGCGGATCACCGGTGTGATCAGCCCCTCCTCGACGGCGACCGCCATGCCGATGTGAACGTCCGCCCAGTAGCGGATGTGATCGTCCTGCCACCACGCGTTGCAAGCCGGGTGCTGGCGGAGCGCCGTCGCAACGGCCTTGATGAGGATGTCGTTGAACGACACCTTGACCTCGCCGCCCTGCCCGCTGATCCGGCGATCCGCGTCGAGCATCGCCCCTCGAGCTTCCGCGACCCGCTCCATGTCGGCTTCACTGGTGAGATAGAACGTCGGAATCGGGCCGATGGATTGCACCAGTCGGCGAGCGATGGTTTTGCGGAGCTGGGTCAGCGGCACGTCCGCGTATGCAGCGCCGGCAGGGACAATCGGAGACGGGGCGGGCGCGGGGCGGGACGGCTCAGTGGCGGTCTGGGGTGCGCCCGCAAGCGGCGCCGCTCGCGGGGCCGGAGCCGAGGGTGCGGGCACGGGCGCCGCCCGCTCGAGATCTCGCAGTACCACCCGGCCCTCGGGGCCAGACCCTTGAACGCCGTGCAGGTCCAGGCCCTTCTCCGCGGCGATGCGCCGCGCCAGCGGCGATGCTTTGACTCGCGCTCCGGGCGCCGATGTGGGCGCGGGGCTCGGTGAGGGGGCGAGACTCGGCGGCTCCGTTGCGGCCTTCGGTGCGGGAGTGGCACTAGTCCGGGGAGCCGGCGGCGGTGCAGGGGGCGCCGCTGGCGCCTGCGACTTATCCGGAGTTCCGGCCGGTGACTCGGCGGGCGCTGGCCCGGCGGTGCGCTTGGCGCCTTCGGCTCCCGCGCCGTTGCCTGCGACAACGGTTTCTCCGGGCGCGCCGATCACGGCGACCGGTGTCGATACCGGGACAGTCTGGCCCGCCTTGACCGTTTGGCGCAGCAGCACGCCGCTCACCCGAGCGACCAGCTCCATGACGGCCTTGTCGGTCTCGACCTCGGCCAGCACGTCGCCCGCAGCGACCTGCTCGCCTTCCTGTTTCTTCCACTCGACGAGGCGACCCTCTTCCATTGTGGGAGAGAGTGCCTCCATTACGACCTGAGTTGCCATTGACGCTGTCCGCTAGCTATCTGTAAAGCACTCGGCCGACTGCCTCGACCACCTTGCCCGGATCAACCTTTGCTGCCTTCTCCAGATGCTTGTTGTACGGCATCGGAACATCGGCGCCGGATACTCTAACCACCGGCGCGTCGAGCTCGTCGAAAGCCTCTCGCTGGATCACGTCTACCACCTGAGCGCCCACGCCCGCGAAGGGCCAGCCTTCTTCCGCGACGACGCACCGGTGCGTCCGGCCCACCGATTCGAGCACCGTTTCGTGATCGAGCGGTCGAATGGTTCGCAGGTCCACCACGTCTGCCTCGATGCCTTCGCCGGCCAGTTGCTCCGCCGCCTTGAGCGCTACGCTCACCGTTTTCGAGTGGCAGACGATTGTCACGTCACCGCCGCTGTGCTTCACGTCGGCCTGGCCCAACGGAATGGCATACTCGCCCTCGGGCACCTCGCCCTTCGTGTTGTACAGCATCTCGCCTTCGATGAAGACGACCGGATTGTCGTCTCGGATCGCGCTCTTGAGGAGCCCCTTGGCGTCGGCCGGCGTCGCGGGCATCACGACCTTCAAGCCCGGGATGTGCGCGTAGTAGCTCTCGAATGCCTGCGAATGCTGGGCGCCCAGCTGAAGCGCCGCGCCACCGGGGCCGCGAAAGACCGCCGGCACGCCGACCTGACCTCCCGACATGTAGCGCATCTTGGCAGCTGAGTTGATCAGTTGATCGATGGCGAGGAGCGCAAAGTTCCAGGTCATGAACTCGATGACGGGTCGAAGGCCCGCCATGGCGGCGCCGACGCCGACGCCGGCGAAGCCAAGCTCGGTGATCGGGGTATCCACCACACGCATCGGCCCGAACTCCTCCAGCAACCCGCGACTCACCTTGTAGGCACCCTGGTACACGCCGACTTCCTCGCCCATGAGGAAGACATCGGGATCGCGCCGCATCTCCTCCCGGAGGGCGGCGTTGAGGGCATCGCGGTAGGTGAGGATGGCCATTATGAAAGCGTGAACGGTGAACAGTGAACAGGCGCTCCGCGGCGAGACGAAGCTCCCTGTTCACTATTTACTGTTCACTGTTCACGCCGTTCTCCTTGTACACGTCAGTAAACAACTCTCCCGGCTCCGGGTCCGGGGCTTTGTCCGCGAACTCGTATGCCTCGGCGATCTCCGCGGTGACCTCGGCGTCGAGCGCCCGTACGGCGGGCTCGTCCATCAGGCCGTCTGTGATGAGCTTACGCGACCAGACGGCAATCGGGTCGCGCTTCCGGTGCTCCTCCACCTCTTCCTTGGTGCGATAGTGTCCGTGAATCGGGTCGGACATCGAGTGGCCCATGAAGCGGTACGTACGTACTTCGAGCAGGGTGGGTGCCTTCTCGTGCCGCGCCCGCTCGACCGCGCGATCCATGGCGTTCTTCATCACGAGCACATCCTGTCCGTCCACGACCTCGTTGATCATGTCGTAGGAGGACGCCCGCTCGGAGATGTCGTAGATGGCGCTGGCCCGCTCGAGCGCCGTCCCCATGCCGTAACGGTTGTTCTCGCAGATGTAAACGCAGGGCAGCTTCCACAGCGCCGCCATGTTGAGCGCCTCGTGGAAGGCCCCGTTATTGACCGCGGCTTCACCGAAATAACAGACGGCGACCTGCTCAGTTCCTCGGTACTTGGCGGCGAAGGCGAGTCCGGTTGCGAGTGGGATGTGGGCACCCACGATGCCATGCCCACCCATGAAGTTCCGCTCGGCGTCGAACAGGTGCATCGAGCCGCCCTTGCCCTTGGAGCAGCCGGCGGCCTTGCCGAACAACTCCGCCATCACCACGCGAGGCGACATGCCGCGGGCCAACGCGTGCCCGTGCTCCCGGTACGAGCAGACGATGTAGTCATCGGGCCGGAGGGCGGCGATGCTCCCCACGGCGACCGCTTCCTGTCCGATGTAGAGATGACAGAATCCGCCGATCTTGCCGAGACTGTAGGCCTCGCCGGCCTTTTCCTCGAACCGCCGGATGACCATCATCTGGCGGAGCCAGCTGCGGTACTCCTCGGCGAGCGCGTCGGCGCTGGGCTTGGCAGTCTGCCGCGCGCGGCGAGCAGCGGTGGAATGCGCCATCAGGCCCTCGCGCTTCGAGCCTGATCGATCTGCGCCCAGGCGTGATAGGAGGAGCGGGTGAGCGGGCTCGACTGCACGTGGGCGAAACCCATGGCAAGCCCGACCGTGCGAAGCTCCGCGAATTCGTCAGGCGTGTAGTATCGGGCGATGGGAAGGTGGGCGTCGGACGGCCGCAGGTACTGGCCCAGGGTCACGATGTTCACGTCGCTCCGCCGGAGATCGCGCAGGCAGCGCACGATCTCATCCCACTCTTCGCCCAGACCGAGGATGATGCCCGACTTGGTGAGCGCGCCGGGCGCGAGTCGGCGGGCGCGCGCCAGCAGCTCGAGCGCGCGGTCGTAGCGGCCACCCGGCCGCGCCAGGCGATAGAGCCTCTCAGTGGTCTCCAGGTTGTGATTGAGGATATCGGGCTCGGCGTCCATGACGAGGCGCAAGGCCGCTTCCGACCCCTTGAAATCCGGGATCAGCACTTCGACCGATGTGTTCGGCATGCGCGCCCGAATTTCGCGGACACAGGCGGCAAAGGCCTCGGCCCCGCCGTGCGGCAGGTCGTCGCGGTCCACCGAGGTGATCACGACGTGCTCGAGCCCCATCCGGCTCACCGCCTCCGCCAGGCGGGCCGGCTCTTCCGGATCGTCCGGTTTCGGCGTGCCGTGGGTGACGGCGCAGTAGGTGCAGTTACGGGTGCACACGTCGCCCAGGATCATGAACGTGGCTGCCTTGTGCTCCCAGCATTCCCCGATGTTGGGGCAGCGAGCCTCTTCGCAAACGGTGTGGAGCCCGAGCTCCCGCATGAGGCTCTTGAGCTCCAGGTACGTCGGGCCACCTGGCGCCTTCACCTTGAGCCAACCTGGCTTGCGGGCGGGCGCCAGAGGAACTGCCGGGGCAGCGCGCGCGAGCTGCACCAACTCCAGCTTGGGTACTGCCACTACTCCCTCCAGTCGAAGCCGCTGCTCCTCACTCAGCCTTCAAAGCTAGCCCCGAACCGAAGTGGTTTCTACTGCGACGGGTAGCGATCACTAGAAGAGGAGTATCGCTCCGACCGCCGGTGCCCACTGCGAGTTCTTGTCGTAGTAGGGGAAAGCGTTGACGTTCCCGCAGACGTAAAACTCCAGCGGTTGCTCATCTGGATGGTGAGGCCCCGCGCGCACCAGTTGCGCCCTGCCCAACGCCGGCGCCAGGCATACCACTGCGCCTAGGGCTGCGGGGGCGGCGTCGGAGCTGGTGCCGTCGGCTGTGGTGCTGGCGCCGGCTGTGGAGCGGGCGGTGCTGGCTGTGGAGCCGGTGCGGCTGGCTGTGGGGCGGGTCCCGCCGGCTGCGCTGCCGGCGCTGCTGCACGACAAGCCTGTTGAACGGCCTGGGCTGCCTGCGTCGCTTCGTCGCTGGTCTTGAGCGGGTTGTAGGTAGGCCCGATTTGGGTGAAGTATTCCGCGGCAGTGGATGGGGTCACCTTCACGTCGGTCCCGCTCGCCCCGGGTCCGATCGCGACCGCGAGCCGATCCCAAGTCTTGCGAAACTGGACGTCGGAGAAAGTGATCTTGGGATTCACCTTGCGGGCGCTGGTGCGGAGGTCGTCCTTGTCGTACATGGTGCGCTGATAACCGAGCTGCTCGAACTCCTTCATGACACACTGAAGGGCGTCCGGCGGCGGCAGCTGGCTCTGCGAGGTGGACGGCTTCGCGATGTTTGGGCCGCAGGCAGCAATCCCGAAGGAAGCGGCGAGGAGGAGGGCGACGGATCTGTTCAAGGCGGCCTCGGATGGTGAGTGGCGGAAAGCGAGCGACCCTCCGAAGAGGGTCGCTCGAACAGAGTGCTGCAAGTATAACCGGTCCGGCTCAGAAGAAGAGCATGAAGCCGATAGCGGGGGCCCACTGCTCGTTCTTATTCTGACCGGCGGGCGTATTGCCGTTGATCTTGCCCTTGGTCCACCAGTAATCGAACTCAGCCACGACCTTGAGCGACTTGGTGGCCTGGTAGTAGAGCCCACCCGAGACCAGAGTGTTTTCGGTCTTGAAGTCGACCGGGTCGCTGTTGGCTTGCTCCAGGTAGCTCGAGCCATAGCTGCCGGCGATCGTAATCTTGCTGTTCTGCGGGCTGAAAGTCGCCTGCCCGATGAACCCGTACGACTTGCGGGCGTCGTCACTCCCAGCGCCGTTGTCGGCCGAGCCGCCGATGCCGTAGAGCGTGGTGCCGATCCCCTTGCCGCCATAACCAGAGGCGGTGAGGGAGAACACCTTGCCCTGATAGCGCAAACCACCGCTGCCACCGTAACCGGCCATGCTCTGGCCCCCTGTCGGTGCGTTCTTGGTGCTTTGGACCGTCCCGCCGAGCCACCCCTTGAAGCTGCTTCCCGAGTAGACGAACTCAGCCTCGAGCCGCGGGGTCTGGGTGAACTTGTAGTCGCCCACCGACGCAGCTTCGAACACGCCGATCGAGAACTGGGCCGGCTTGCCAGCGGCGGTCGAGTAGGTCATCTGGGCTCGAAAGTTCGGGTAGATGTAGCCAAACCCGATGCGGCCCAGGGTGGTGCCGAAGCCGTCGCCGGGCGTCCCGTTGCCCGTGGCGCCCACGCCGAACAGGGTCTGGTCGGTCAGAATGTTCTGCCGGTTGAAGAGACCCAGCTCGCGGCCGACCAGCAGCTGACCCCAGGTGCCGCCGACAGTCAGGTACACCTGACGCATGTCGATCTGGGCCCCGAAGCAGTCGTTTACGCCCGTGGCGCATTGCACGTTTGGGGCGAAGCCGAAGTGAACGCCGAGATCGGTGTTACCCTCTTTCCCTTTCGCATCGAACACAGCAAAGGCAGGCAACAGTCCGACGGTGAGCCGCGTCGCCTTGACCGCAGCGCCGGGCGGCGTGATCCCGCCGGGCGTGACCGTGTTGCCGCCGCTCTTGCTCTCTTCGTAATAGATGAACGTGTTCACGTTACCTGAGAACGTGAAGTTCCAGCCGTTACTCATCTGCATCGTGAGGCCCTGCGCGTGGACGGTGTTCGCCGCCCCCAACGCCAGCCCCAGGCAAACCAGCCCGATTCGCTTCATAGGTGCGCTTCCCTCAGAGTTGAGTTGACTGATCCACGACAGCCAGCTGCGAAACTCGAACTACCCGTGCATCAGCGACACCATGGGTTTGCGCTTCGTTTGCCGGACGAAACTGCGTGCGTGTCACCTCCTTGCGTGCGGTGTGAAACGGGACCGAGGCAGGCACCGTCGGCCCCTCGGTATTGGCCTCCCCCACCCGCGGGCGAGTGCGTCTCCGGTTGGCGGCCGGCGACGCAGCTCGCACCGAGGGTCCCCCTACTTCTTCTTGGCCGCCTTGGCGGGCGCGGTCCCCTTCGGCAGGCCGAAGACCAGGACGTCGTCGCCCAGCGGGAAACTGATCTGGAAGTTGCCGCCGCAAGCCACTGCCACGAACTGCTCGCCTTCGAACGTGAAGGTCATCGGCGCCGAGTTGCACCCTGCCCCGGCGTTGAATTGCCAAAGCAGCTTGCCGCTCTTCGAGTCATAAGCGTTGAAGTTGCCGTTGCCTTCGCCGGTGAACGTGACGCCGCCGGCGGTCGAAAGCGCGCCACCCATCATCGGCTGCTCCACCTTGTTCTGCCAGGCGACCTTACCGGTGTTGAGGTTGAGCGCGGTGAAGAGCCCGTATTGCTCCTCTCCCTTGATCGCGACGAACGCGGAGCCGAGCCAGAGCCGGCCCTTTTCCCACGGAGCGTTGTGGGTGATGTAGTTCATCGGCTGATGCAGCCCGGCCACGAAGGCGTAGTTCAGGCTGGGATCGATCGAGATCGGCGACCATTCGGCGCCACCGTTGGCGCCCGGGAGCATCCGGGTGCCTTTCTCGGTCGGCAGCGCAAACATGTTCTCCTGCGGGGTGAAGTTGTCGGTCCGCCGGATCAGCTTCCCGGTCTCCGCGTCGAGCACGTAGACCCACGCCGTCTTGCCGGCGTGCACCACGACCTTCTGGTTGCCCAGCTTGGCCACGACCGGGGGCGAGACCGCGTCCAGGTCCCAGACGTCATGCGGCACGGTCTGGTAATACCACTTGGTCTTCCCGTTGGTCGCGTCGATGGCGACCACGGCGTCGGTATACAGGTTGTCGCCCGGGCGCACACCGCCGTCGAGGTCGGGCGAGGGATTGCCCACGGCCAGGTAGATCGTACTGGTCTCGGGATCGTAGGCCGGCGTCATCCACACGCCGCCGCCGCCGTTCTTCCAGGCGTCCGCGTACTTGGCGCTGTCACCCTTCTCCTTGGCGACATCGCGGTGCAGATCGGCGCCGTCGGGCGTCTGCGGAACCCACGTACCCCACCATCCGTTGGGTGCCTTGTCGTCGAACGTCGGATCGCCCTTCGGGGCTGGAATCGAATACCAGCGCCAGACCTGCTTCCCGTCTACCGCATTGTACGCCGTGACATAGCCGCGGATGCCGTACTCGCCACCCGACACCCCGACGATCACGTTGTCGCCGATGACGAGCGGCGCGTGGGTGATGCTGTAGCCGAATGCTGGATCGCCCACTTCGATGTCCCACAGGACACTGCCGTCGTTCCGGTTGAGTGCCACCAGGTGGCCGTCCAAGGTCCCCATGTAGACGTGGGGGCCGTGGACTGCGACACCACGGTTGTTCGGTCCGCAGCAAAAGATGGTCGTGCCGAGCTTGTGCTCGTAACGCCAGATCTGCTTGCCCTTCTTGAGGTCGTACGCAATGGCGGTGTTGTAGGGCGTGGTCACATACATCGTACCGTCGACCACAATGGGGGTGTTCTCGAAAGAGCCCAGCTTGGCAATACCGGTCTGGAAGATCATGCGGGGGATCATGCGGCTCACATTGGCCGTCGTGATCTGTTTCAGGGTGGAGTACCGCTGATTCCAGTAGCTGCCGCCGTACATCATCCAATTGCCGGGCTCGTCGGCAGCGTGCAGGAGCCTTTCACTAGTGACCTCCGGCGGAGGGACAGCATCGCCGCCGGGGGCCTGCGCGCTCGCGATGCTCGCGGTACATAGCAGCGCAGGGGCGACCCACCATCCGGACGTGATCCTCATGGCTCCGGTCTCCTTAGGGTGATTACAGACGCTGGAAAACGTGATGTACGATCATGCAGCGCACACGGCGCGCATGGGGCGCATGGTCGACCCGATCTCGGGATTTCCGGCGCTTCCTGAAACGCCTGGTGGAAGCAGACCGCTATCAATGTTTGCGCTATCCGTCGCAGCCCGGCACATCCGAGCGGTCCCTGCGACACCCGTAAGCCTTGGCGCCTTCGGGGGCTCCAAGGCCGTACAGCTTTGCCGTGAATGGCCTTACAAAATGGGTAGTACGGGTCGGGAGTCAAGAGGCAACCGCCTCAAACCCGGCCGATTCCCGACTTGGAGCAAGGGGTTTCCGGGTTCGGCGGGCTCACTGCACTCGATTGTAACAAAAGCGGTTACGTGGCTGAGACAGGTTCTGCAGGCCCGGCCCTGGCGCTCACTTGAATAGCAACGCTGCCTTGGCCAGCGTGGTGTACACCCCCCAGAGAAGCGGAACGCCTACCAGTACCCAGGCCAGGATCACCAGCGGCCACTGCCCGGGCTTCGGCTCTCCCATGTCATCGTCGGCCATATTGGATCCTCAAGGCGTCCGGACTGCAGCCTGAGAGGGCCGGGCGGGCTCTCTCAGGGCCTCGTCGGTCATGTAGTGGTGTTCCGAAACCGGCCGGACGGCCAGGTTGCAGAAGAACCCGATCACCAACAAGCCGGCCAGAACGTACATGGTCACGTTGTAGACCTGTGCGTTCGGCACTCCGCGATCGAGCTGGAACTCCCGGATGTAGTTCACCAGCACGGGACCCAGAATGCCGGCCGCCGACCAAGCCGTCAGCAAGCGCCCGTGAATCGCACCCACGTACCTGGTTCCAAACATGTCGGCCAGGTAGGCTGGGATGGTAGCGAATCCGCCGCCGTACATGGTCAGAATCACGCAGAACAAGCTTACGAACAGCACCACGCTGCCGATCCTGCCTGCCCAGGGCACCAGGGCGTAGAGCAGGATTCCGAGGGCGAAGAACACGAAGTAGGTGCGCTTCCGTCCGATGTAGTCGGAGAACGACGCCCAGCCGATCCGGCCCGCGATGTTGAACACGCTCAGTAGCGCCGCAAATGCAGCCCCGATGGTGGCGAGCTGAGCTTTCTGGCTCTCCGCCAGGTCTTTCAGCGCTACGCCGGGGAGGTCGATCAGGCGTCCCCCGAAGACCTCCTGAATCATCGGAGAGGCCATGCCGATGACGCCGATGCCGGCACTTACGTTGAGGCACAAGACCCACCAGAGCAGCCAGAACTGCGGTGTCTTGACTGCCTCGCCGACGTGGACGTTCCCCGTCGTGATCATGGCTCGTCGCTCCGCCATCGGCAGGGTCCACCCGGCCGGCCGCCATCCCTCCGGAGGGACGCGATATCCGAAGGCGCCGAGCATCATCGCCACGAAATAGATGAGGCCCATCGTGACGAACGTCTCCCATACACCCACGGAGGTCGGCGTGGCGTAGCGCTTCATGAGAATGTCGGCGAGGGGAGATCCGATCATAGCGCCGCCGCCGAATCCCATGATGGCCATTCCAGTGGCCATTCCGCGACGGTCTGGGAACCACTTGATCAACGTCGAGACCGGCGAGATGTAGCCCAGGCCCAGCCCGATGCCGCCGATCACGCCCGAGCCCAGCCACATGAGCCAGATCTGATGAAGGTGGACCCCCAACGCCGATATCAGGAACCCACTGGTCCAGCAGAAGGCAGCCACCACACCGGCTCTTCGAGGACCACCGCGCTCCACCCAGGCGCCGAACAAAGCCGCGGACGAGCCCAGAAACACGAAGAACAAGGTGAACATCCAGCCGAGTGTGCTGATCTTCCAATCGCACTCGGTTTGCACCAGCAGGTGAAAGAAGCCCTGAAGTCCGGTTGGTCCGTCGGGACAGGGGACCGACTTGGTAATCCCGATCGCTTTGCTGAGAGGCAGCCAGAAGACGCTGAAACCGTAGGCCATGCCGATTGAGAGATGGATGGCGAGGGCTGCCGGCGGCACCAGCCACCGGTTAAAGCCAGGCTTCGCGACAATCCGCTCACGGCTCAGAAGTGCCGCCATCCGCGTCTCCTGGATTAGGTTTCCGCCCGCTGTGTGCGTCGCGGCCAACTCAACTTATCGATCCACGGATGCCGGAGCTAGACCGGAAATGCTTCACTTACGGCTCACCGCAGGGCTCGTCCTGCTATACGCATCACCGCTGCTGGCTCAGCAGCCGCCCGCTGCAGCGTCATGGCTCGTGGCCGACAGCGCGGCCAAGACCATCAACCTCACCCTCGAGGTTGCCGGGGCGGCCGGCGGGCCTTCGGCCACAATCAACGGCCAGCGAAACGGTAGCGTCCAGATAATAGTACCGCTCAATTGGACTGTGACCTGGCATTGGCGCTCGAGCGACACCACATCGACGCACAGCCTGGTGCTGATGGCCGAGCGGGAGAAGCTGCCGTTACAGGGCGATCGGCCAGCGCTTCAGAATGCCATGACCCGGATGGTGACAGCGGGGCTCAAAGCGGGGCAGACCGACGTGACCACGTTTACGGCCGACGAGGCGGGCTGGTATTGGCTCCTGTGCGGTGTCCCGGGGCACGCGATCAGTGGGGAATGGATTGGGCTCCGCGTGGACCGAGATGCGAA
>Ga0134127_10003466_pt1 | contig 11348 bp, 7 predicted proteins | sample KB31753_FD_96459 | JGI IMG/M metagenome (GOLD analysis project Ga0134127, IMG submission 96459) | Terrestrial soil microbial communities with excess Nitrogen fertilizer from Kellogg Biological Station, Michigan, USA - KB3-175-3 | ecosystem: Environmental > Terrestrial > Soil > Unclassified ...
ACATGCAACCAACTGAGCTGACGCGCGAAGGCGCGCGCGTGATGACCGTCTGCAACGCGTGCCGCTACTGCGAGCAGTACTGCCCCGCGTTCCAAGCGATGGAGCAGCGCGTGACGTTCGCGAGCGCGGATTTGAATTATCTCGCGAATCTCTGCCACGCCTGCGGCGAATGCTTGTACGCGTGCCAGTACGCGCCGCCGCACGAGCTGGCGATCAACGTCCCAAAGACGTTCGCCCAGCTGCGCGTCCACTCGTACGAGCAGTACGCGTGGCCCGCGGCGCTCGGCGCCGCGTTTCGCCACCAAGGGGTGATGACGGCGCTGTTGCTCGCCGGCGTCATGATCGCGCTGCTGCTCGGCTCGGCGCTTGCGCTGGACCGCGACGTGCTGCTCGAAACAGGCACGGCTGCCGACTTCTACGCCGTCGTCCCGCACGGCGTAATGGTCGCGCTGTTCGGGGGCGTCGGGACGTTCGTCCTCGCCGCGCTCGCGATCGGAGCCGCACGCTGCGTGCGCGACCAGCGCACGATGAACGCGGCGCCGGCGCACGGCGAGCGCGGCGGCACGCGCGCGGCGCTTCGCGACGCGCTGACGCTGAAGCACCTGCACGTTGCCGGCCGCGACTGCACGACCGGCCTCGAGGTCCGGACGCCGTGGCGTCGCTGGCTGCATCACGCGACGTTCTACGGCTTCATGCTTTGCTTTGCTTCGACGTGCGTCGCGACGGTCTATCACTTCGCCGGTACACCGGCGCCGTACGCGTACTCGAGCGCGCCGGTGCTGCTCGGAAGCGCCGGCGGTATCGCGCTCTTCATCGGCGCGGCGGGCGCGCTCTGGCATCGCCGCGCGCGCGACACCGCTCTTTCGCACGCGGCGCAAGATAACCTCGACCAATCGTTCATCGTGCTGCTAGCGCTAACGGCCGCGACGGGCCTGCTGCTGCTCGCGCTGCGGCACGAACGCGCCATGGGTTTGCTGCTCGTCGTCCACTTGGGAGTCGTGCTCGCGCTTTTTGTTACCCTGCCGTACGGGAAGCTCGTGCACGGGCTCTATCGCACCATCGCGCTGCTGCGATATCGGCGCGAGCCCGATCGGACCTGTGCCAAGGAGGCGCTGTGAGCAAGCAACCGCCGCCGCGGGACGCGGCATGGCCTGCCGGGACCGTCTTCACGGTCGGCCACTCGACGCTGCCGATCGAGCGTTTCCTGGCGCTGCTCGCCGCGTACGGCATCGAGCAGCTCGCCGACGTCCGCACCGTGCCGCGCTCACGGCGCAATCCGCAGTTCAACGCCGACGCGCTACGCGAGTCGCTCGAGACAGCAGGCATCGCTTACGTGCCGCTCGGCGAGCTCGGCGGCCTGCGCAAGCCGCGCAAGGATTCGCCGAACTCGGGTTGGCGCAACGAGAGCTTCCGCGGCTATGCGGACTACATGCAGACCGAGCAGTTCGGCGACGGTCTTACGCGGCTCGTCGAGCTCGCCGCAGAGCGGCGCTTGGGCATCATGTGCGCCGAGGCCGTGCCGTGGCGCTGCCACCGCTCGCTCGTCGCCGACGCCCTCGCCGTGCGCGGCATCGGCGTCGTCGAGATCTTGAGCGAGACGAGCTACCGCGACCACGCGCTGACGCCGTTCGCGCGCGTCAATGGCACGACGGTCACGTACCCTCCGGCGCAAGACCGGCTCCTCTGACCGCGCGGCGCCACGCTGCACGAGACGACGACTTCAAATTACTCGGGTTCGGATTCGAAGCCGTCGGGATCTCTTATCGATTCTCCGATCACAGCGACGGCTTACGCCTGTTTCTGAACTCCGTCTTCTGACGCCCCTACGGCATAGCTATTGCATCTCCATGACGCTTCTGTATCGAGCGCGTTAACGGATTCAGGACCGTTGCGGAGATGCGACGGGCGCGGCCGCCCCACTGCGGCTCAGGCGTTCCAATCGCTGCAACGGCGAGCAACTTTAGGAACAACACCGATGCGCACGCAGGGGGGCGAACGGGATGAGCCGCTCGCGACTGTCATCTGCCCGGCTCTCGACGAGGCCGCAACGATCGACGAGCTCTGCACGCGAATCCTCGACTTAGACCTCCCTCTCGAGCTGCTCGTCGTCGACGACGGCTCCGCCGACGACACTGCGACGCTCGCACGAGCCTCCGGGGCACGCGTAATTGCCCACGACCGGACCCGCGGCAACGGAGCCGCCATCAAAACGGGAATCGAGCATGCGCGGGGCAAGCTCATCGTGATCATCGACGGGGACGGCCAACACGACCCGTCGGCGATCCCTCGCCTTCTACGGCGCTTCGACGAAGGCGCCGATCTCGTCGTCGGGTGCCGCACGAATTTTCGAGGGTCGGGCCGTCTTCGCGCGCTGGGCAACCGCGTGCTGAACATGTTCGCTTCGCTGCTGACGGGTACGCGGATACCCGATCTCACATGCGGCTTCCGCGCGTTCCGTCGCGAGCATATCCTGCCGCTCCTGCCCGTCTTGCCCGACGGGTACTCCACGCCGACGACTTCGACTCTCGAGTTTCTCCGCCGCGGCTTGTGCGTCGTCTTCGAGCCCGCGCCGCCCGCGACGCCCGCTCGCGCTCGCAAGACGAAGACTCGTCTCGTGCGCGACGGCCTGCGCTTCCTAACGATCGTCGCCCGAGTGGCGTCGAGGAGTCGACCCATGACCACGAACATGAGGATCCGCGGCGAAGTCGGCGCGCTCGCGTTCCGAACGCTGCCCGTGCTGGTCATCAGCGCTTTGTTACTGACCGGCCTCGAGCTCGAGTGGCTCTCGGAGCGGTCCGTTGACCTGACGCCCATGCGCGTCGCGATCGTCGCCGCCTCGATTACGACTGCCGTCGGCGGAATCGGCTTGACACTGCTTGGCTGTCTAGCGCTCGGCGCTCGAGCCGTACCACGGTTCGCGTCGGCCGCGCTCGTGCTCGTCGGAATCTTTCCGGCTTATCTCGTCGCGCAGTCGCTGTTCTCGGGTGGATTCGTGCGCGACATTCCAAGCATCGGCTGGATCAAGACCGGCGTAACTCTCGCGCTGGTCGCCGGTATTCCGCTCGCCGTTTGGCTGTTCGGTTCTCTGTCACGTGCGCGCGGCCGCGCCGCGCGCCTCGCGATTGCGGCCGCAGCGCTCGTCGCGGCCGCGGCGCTCGGGTACCTCGATACGCACGTGCAGGTCGGCCTATACCCGGCCGCGCACTACTTGCTCGCAGCGGCCGTCGTCTACTGCTCGGCCCTGTCCGTCACGCTTCTGCTGCCGCGCAGCGTGCCGCGGCTCGCGACAGGCGCAGCCGCCGCAGCGCTCGTCGGCGCCGTCGCCTTCACGGCGTGGTCGTGGGCCACACCCGACGCGCTCTCGGTCGCGGTTTACTCTGATGGGCTGATGCCGAAGCTGCGCGGCGGCGCGGTCGGCATTGCGCGGAGCGCGACAACGCTCGTGGCGGGTGAGCCCGTCGCACCCGCTCTCGAGCTATCGCCCGATGAGTTCCGCTTCAAACCGACGCAAGCGGCGGAGCTCGATGCGATCCGCAGCCGAGTCAAGAACGTCGTCTTCGTGCTGGTCGACGCCCTGCGGAACGATCACGTCGGCAAGGTGCGCGACGGTCACAGCTTGACGCCCTTCCTCGACGAGCTTGGCCGCCGCAGCATCCGTTACGCCAGCACGTATGCGGGCAGCGATCGCACGGGGCAGTCGATGCCCGTTCTGATGACCTCGTTCCCGCTGGGCGTCGTCGATCGCGCGGCGGAGCTCGACATGCCGCTCGTGACGTGGATGGACACGTTGCGCGAGCGCGGGCTGGAGACCTTCGCGAACGGCAACTGCGATTATCTCGCGCGGAAGTTTCCGCACGTGCCGATAACACCCTGCTACGGCGCCGAGAGCATCGGCACCGACGCGAACGACTTGGACGGCATGGTGCCGGAGATCGTGAAATTCGTCGAAGAACGCGGCGACCGGCCGTTCGCCGTCTACACGCACTGGATGGACGCGCACATCCTGGAATCGGTGCACGACCCGCGCGCGGAGTACGCAGCCGCCGTGCAACGCATCGACGCGCGCATGCGCAACCTCGTCGAAGGCATCGACCGCTCGGGGCATGCGAACGATACGTTGATCATTTTGACCGCGGATCACGGCTACGGCTTGGGCGAAGGCAACCGTTTTCTCGCGAACCAATGCTGCTCCGAGCTCCAGATTCGAGTCCCATTACTCGTCGTTCTGCCGGGCTCCACGCACTCGGGGCGCGTCGTGGAACAGAACGTTTCCGCAATCGACGTGCTCCCGACGGTGCTGGACGTGCTCGCCCCCGACGCACTCGCGACCGTCGGCGGCCGCAGCCTCCTCGGCTTGCTGTACGACGCGAACGACCCGCGGCTCTCGAACGACCACACCGTGTACACGTTGGGCATCCGCGTGCACATGGTTCGCCAGGGCGATATGAAGCTTCATTGGAACGAGTGGCGCGACACCAAGCTCGTCGTCAACGTCGGCGAAGACCCCGAAGAACTGCATCCAGTCGTGCTGGGCGAGCCGCGCGATCGGCTCTGGCGCAGCTTGCAAACGGAGGTCGACCGACAGGCGAGGCTCGCAGCAGCGCTGACGGCCGGCGATCGGGACATCGATTCCGACGTCGTCATCGCGCTACTGCGCGCGGGCGCCGACGAACACTCGCTTGCGCGCTTCCTCGAGACGTTCTGGGAGCGGAATACCGACACGCAGCGGGCGCTGCTTCAGGCGATTGTCCGTCATCGAGTCGCGAGCCTCGCCGGCGATCTCGAAGCGCTCGATCGCCCCGAGCAGTGGACGCCGATCGATCAACTCCTGCTCGTGACCCAGTCGTTCGTTGGCGTTGACGGCGCCTGCACGACGCTCGCGGCTCGCGTCGACGGCATGGCCGTCGAGCCGCGGACGTGGTTGGCGGAGCTGTATCCCGAACTGTCTTCGCGCTGCCGCTCGCTCGTCTCGAAGCCGCTGCTCGCGGCGATTTACGACGTGCGCTCGCAAAGTCCGGGGCTCGAGGACCCCGAGGGTCATTTTCTGGCTCTAGCCTCCGCGATGCTGAGCCGCGTCTCGCGAGAAGAGACGCCACGCGACGTCAAGGAGCTGTTGCGCGATCTCTGCAACGTCGCCGCCGAGCATCCTACGCGTTACCGTATTCCGTCCTTGCGATCGCGAATGCCGTTCGATCGACGCTTGCTGCTCGACGGGCTCGAGCCCAGCATCGGCGCCGACGATCTCGACATTCTCGCGACACTCGTGGTTGACAAATACAGCGCGCCGACCATAACCCGGCTCGGCTTGCGCTTCGATACGCTCGAGAGCCGTGAGCTCTTGATCCAAACGGCGCACGGCCCGCTCGATGCGGAGGCCGCGCAGTCGATCGTCGCGACGATACGCGAAACCGACGGCGACGAAGGTGTACGCACGGCCGTCAGCACGACGTTGGCAAGTCGCTTCCCAAAACTCGACACCAGCATTTGAGGCGGCGATGAGCACACGGGCAAGCGACACGACTCTGATTGCACCGCAAGCAACAGGCGCGGCACCGGAACGTTCGATCGTCCGCGGCGGCCTCTTATTGATGGTGGCGAAGCTCTCACACATCGCCACGGGATTCGGCCTCTATGTCTTTCTGCTCGTGATTCTGGTCGACAGTCTCGGCGCCGTGGAAGGCACGGCCGCATTCGGCGTCTGGGGCACGATCTTCGCCGTGGTCAACCCGATCAACATGATGTTCGCGACCGGGGCGCTGCAAATGGTCTCGCAGCTCGCGGCGAGCCGCGGTACGGAGTTCAGCGGGATATTTTACCGCGCCGCCGGCACGCAGTTCGTGGTCGGGCTCGCCGTTTTCGCCGCACTACAAGTGGCGACGCCTTGGATCGCGCGCGATCTGTTGCACGATCTCAAGTACGCGCCTTATCTGCGGCTTGCCGCGGCGATTCCGCTCTTCTACGGCGTTCGCGCGCTCTATCAGGGCTACCTCAACGGTGTGCGGCGGTTCGCGGCGCAGGCATGGATCGACATCGGCGCCTCGCTGTCTCGCATGCTGTTCGTCCTCGGCGGCGCCGCGCTCGGATTCGGCGTCTTCGGCTCGATCGGCGGCTTTGCGCTGGCCGCGGCGCTGATGCTCGTCGTCGCCGCCGTATGGGTCCGACCGCCGCACGAGCGCGGCGTGCGGCCCGTCGGAGCGGGGGCGCTTCTGTCGTTCCAAGGCAAGGTGATGCTTGCGACACTCGCGACCTACTACCTCACGACGTTCGATTTGCTCGCCGTGAAGGCATTCGCCTCGCCCGACCCTGCCGTGGCCGACCGACTGGCCGGGTACTTCACCGCGGGTCAGCGGCTCGCGCAGATTCCGATGACGCTCGTCGTTGCGCTGGTTTACGTCATGTTCCCGTTGATCGCGAAGCACGCGGGAGCAGCGGACCCGGCGGCCGCCGCGCGGGTGTTGAAGCTCGGGATGCGCGCGATGCTGCTTCTGCTCGTGCCCGCGACCGTGATCCTCGCGTCGACGGCGGAAGAGAGCTTGCTGCTCGTGTTCCCGAGCATCGCGCGCGCGATGGCCGAAACCGGCGATACCGCGAGTGTCGTCGCTAGGCCCTTCGAGCTGCTCGTGCTCGGGTACGTGCTCTATTCGTTCCTGCTGACGGCGACGACCTTGATCACGGCCGACGGCCGGCCCGGCGTGACGCTCTTGATCGTGGCGGCGACACTCGTTCTCGCGCGGTTGTTCACCTGGCAGGGCGCACTCGCGTTCGGACCGGCCGGGGCCGCCGTCGGCATCGGCGCCGCGTGGCTCGTCGGTAGCGCGGCGAGCGCAGCGCTGCTCTTGCGGCGCTATGGGGCGCTCGTGTCGGCGGCTTCCGCTATTCGCATCGCATTGTGCGGCGCGCTCGTGTGGGCCGCTTCGGCCGCGATACCGGCGGAGGGCCTCATGCTGCTCGTGAAAGACGCGGCACTCGTCATGTTGTTCGTGCTCGCTGCACTCGCGACACGCGAAATATCGGCCGACGAGATTCGAAGGCTCGTGGGCGCGGCGCTGCCGCGACGGCCGGAGCGAGCGCATGAATAGCCATTGGCTGTTCGTCTCGAAGCCGCTCTCGACTCCGCTCACGGACGGGACGCAGGTGCTCGTGAGTCACCTCGTGCGGCATTTGGAGGATCGATTCCGCGTCAGCTACTTCGGCGAGCCCGAGCGGCCCTTGCGCGCCGGGCTATGCGGTGAAGCGCTGCGCGCACGACACATGGGCCACGCGCCGCCGCTATTCGCCAAGCTGCAGATGCTTGCCACTCTCGTCAAGCCGCGGTACCGCCGTACACCTCTGCACTTTTTCTTCACGCCGAATGCCGCGACCTCGAGGATCGTGGCCCTTCTGAAGCGAATTGCGCCGCGCCGGCCGATCGTGCAAAGCCTCATGTCGTCGCATGACGCGGCACGCCACGCGCATCTGCTCCGGTCGCTCGACGCCGTCGTCGTGCTGTCTCGACACACCCGCGACCGACTCGTCGCGGCAGGCCTGCCGTCGTCGCGCGTGCATTGCATTTATCCGGCGGTCGACGAAGTGTCGATCCGCGAACCACGATTACCCTCGTGGCGCGTGCTCTACGCGGGCGATCTCGACGAGCGCGTCGTCGATCGGCTCGTTCGCGTGATGCGGGCGATCGAGTCGTCGCCGGGGCCTTGGACACTGACGATCGCGTGCCGGCCGAAGGCGCCGCGCGACGCCGAGCAGCGGCGCCGCCTAGAGGCGTTGCTCGCGCAGCAGATCGCGGCAGGGCGCGCCGAAGTCCGGGGCGAAATCGGCGACATGCGCGCGCTGTTGCGCGACACGGCGCTCCAGATCTTCGTCGCCGATCACGTCGTACGCAAAGTCGACCTGCCGCTCGTGCTGCTCGAGGGTTTGGCCGCCGGCGTGCCTCTCGTGGCTCTCGATTTCCCGCCCTTGAACGAGGTGTTCGCGCTCGCACGGGAGCACGACCTCACGGTCGGGCGGCTCGTCGCGCTCGACGACGATGGCTCCGCCCTCGAAAGCACCGTCCGCGCGGTGCTGAGCGAGCGAGGCTTTTTGGTTCGAGCGGGCAAGCACGCGCGCACGCTCGTGCGGCTCGAATTCTCCCTGCCGGCCATGGTGCGGCGCTACGGCGCGCTTTACGACACACTGGAGAAGGAAAATGGAAGCGACTGAGCAGCGAAGCGCCGGTGCGCCGGACAATCGCACCTATTACGACGAGTTCGCTCGGCACTACGACGACCGGCGTGCCCGCGGCTACCACAAGCTCATCGACGACCAGGCCACGGGTCTCGTGCGCCGCGTTGGCGAGGGCAAGACCTTGCTCGAGGTCGGTTGCGGGACGGGTTTGATCCTCGAGCGTGTCGCCAAATTCGCACGGCGCGCAGAGGGCGTCGACGTTTCGCCGGGAATGGTCGAGTATGCGCGGCGGCGCGGCCTCGACGTACGCGTCGCCGACGCATCGAGCTTGCCGTACCCCGACGCGGAGTTCGACGTCGCGTTTTCGTTCAAAGTGCTCGCACACGTGTCGAGGTTCGACGAAGCGCTCGCGGAGATGCTGCGCGTCGTGCGGCCGGGCGGGCACATCGTGTTCGATATCTACAACCGGCACTCGCTTCGCTACGCGATGAAGCGACTGTTCGGTCCGAAGCACACATCGCAGCGCTTCGCCGAAGACGCGATCTTGACGCGGTTCTTGACCCCGAGCGAGATGAACCTTCGCCTTCCCGCGAACACTCGGCTCGTATCGCGCTCCGGAATCCGCATCGTGACACCGCACGCGGCGCTACTCGAGCTGCCCGCCCTCGGCCCTGTCTGGCAACGCATCGAGTGGAGCTTGATGGACACACCGCTCGCGAGCTTCGCCGGCTTCGTCGTGTACACGCTGCAGAAAGCCGGTTGACAGTGCGAGGTTACAAGGTACGAACGGCGTGTCGCGCGCTCACTGGCGAAACTAGGCGTCATCGGTACGACGTCGCGGTGCTCACCTCGACGTTCCCTCGCCATGCGCGCGATACGGCAGGGTCGTTCCTAGCCGATCTCACCGACACGATTCCCCTCGAATTCGTCGTTGTCTGTCCCGACGACCCATCGCACGAACAAAACACGAAAGTCGAGCGGCGCACGTTCGGCCACGCAAACGTGTTCTACGGTTCCGGAGCAGTTGCGAACTTGCGCTCCTATCGCATGCGCTCGATGGCCGCACTGGCCGCGCTTTGTGCCGCTCTGTCCATGCTGCGCACGAGCCTGAAGGCGACCCGGGACTCCGCGATGATCTGGAGCCACTGGGCGCTCCCGGGCGGTCTCGTCGGCGCGTTGTGCCGGCTCGTATGGCGGCGGCCGCACGTGCTGTTGCTCCACAGCGGCGATGTGTGGCTGCTCGAACGCGCTCCATTCGGCAGATTGCTCACGCGCTTCATCTCGAGTCAGACGGATGAGATTTATGCGGTCAGCGCAGAGCTCGCCGAACGTTTCGCGGCCTTGAGCGGTCGACGCGCAGACGTGCTCGGCTGCGGCGTGCGGCCGAACGAGCGCCGGCGCGTACCATGCGCGCCGACGCGCGTGGGAACGTTGGCGCGTTTGGTCCCATCGAAGGGCGCGCTCGCGCTGGCCAAGCGGCAAGCGGAGCTCGATGCAGAGCTGCACATCGCTGGAGCAGGCCCTGAGGGGCCCGCGCTTCAGGCGCTCGCCGGGCGTGCGCTGTGCGTGCACGGCGAGCTCGCCGGCGAAGCGAAGCTCGAGTATCTGCGCGGTCTCGACGTGTTCTTGGCGCCCTACATGCGCAGCGAGTGGGGTCAAGTCGAGGGTCTCCCTGTCGCCGTACTCGAAGCGATGGCGACGGGCTGCCCGATCGTCGCGTTCGCCGGAGCGGTGCCGGCGGGGCTCATCGAGAATGGAACATGCGGCTGGCTCGTTGCCGACGGCGACTTCGGCGCGCTGATCGCGAAGGTCAACGAGCTCATTGCCGACCCGGCGGCTAGAGCGCGCATGGCCGAGCGCGCTCGCGCGCGGGTCGAGCCGTATCTGCTGCCGCGAGTCGCCTCGCAGTGGACGCAGATCCTGAAGACGCGGGCCCGATAGCTCTTCTCTGAACCATACGAGCCGCGGTGCTCAGGAATGTGCGCGGGGTTCCGCCGGCGCTCGCGTTCGGCGACGACGACGCCGAGCTGCTCGAGGGGGGTGAATGGCAGCTCGGCGTCGCAGCCGCACGAAACGACGGCCTTAAGATCTTGGGCTTCGCGTTCGACGCCGTTGGGATCGCGTATCCCTTCGCCGATCACAGCAGCGGCATCCGCTTCTATCTGAGCTCCGTGTTCTGACTCAAGGGATCAACCAGCGGCTCGGATTAGCCGTCGCGCGCACGATGCCGACGCACCCGACGCCGGCCACAGTCGCAACGTACACGGCGTTTTCCTTGACTCGTGGCGCGAGGTCGTTGACTGGCAGCACCACACCGTCGTTGTAGGGCACCTCCACGACGTAGCTGCGCGTATACAAGCCATTCGCGCCCAGCACGCGCTGGTAGATCGAGACGGCCGCCGGCGCACCGCCGGAGGTGGTGTACCTGTTCACGACCGTGATTTGCGTGTCCACGCCGTCCGGTCCAGGGGTCATCGTTCCCTCGTTGGCCACGCATTCGGTCCTCGAGCTCGTGAGGTTCGCGTACGGCCAGCCCGGCGGCGCTTCGGCGCCCGCCGGCAACGGCTCGAGCAGCGAGCTGTTCGCAAGGTCGCGGCAACCCGGCACCGCCGAGCCGAAGTAATCGTCGTGGTTGACGTCGAGCGTCGACGGTTGCCATGCCTGCGGGCCCGAGAACATGACGTCCTGCACGCTGTCTCCGATGTGGCCGGCCTCGGTATGATGCGGCGCGCACTGCGCCACGAAACCGAGCACGTGCAGCACCTCGTGCACGGCCAAGAACTCGAGGAAACCGGGCGGCTGGGTGCCGACGGCGAAGGGCTGCGTCGTGCAGGCGGCCGCCGCGCCGATATACAACGCACCGACGTTGCCGGGGAGTGTCGGCGGCCACGCACCTCGGCCGCAACCGTCGCCATCACCGCTGTAGTAGACGAGATAGACCTTGTCGACCGAGTTGAAGCCGTTGGCAATCAACTGGTACTCGAGTTTGCCGCGGACATTGCCGCCGGCCACGTTCATCTCGAGATCGGTCTTCGTGAGCTTCAAGAACGTGGCGTCGAGCTTGCCGTTGTAAGTGTCGAACCTCAAGCCCTTGCCGCCCGTCTGCGTCTTGAACCACTCGTTCGCGATCTTCAGCGAGGACTCGAGCGTGGCGGTTTGATCGAGATGATCGTCGACGCCATCGGACGGAA
>Ga0134127_10003468_pt1 | contig 11344 bp, 14 predicted proteins | sample KB31753_FD_96459 | JGI IMG/M metagenome (GOLD analysis project Ga0134127, IMG submission 96459) | Terrestrial soil microbial communities with excess Nitrogen fertilizer from Kellogg Biological Station, Michigan, USA - KB3-175-3 | ecosystem: Environmental > Terrestrial > Soil > Unclassified ...
AATCGCAATCCACCCGGTTGCGCCGAGCGGCGCGCGTTTCGATTCGCCTGCAGATGGTTTGACCATGGCCGTTCCTGGCGCTTTCAACCCGAAGTGTCGGAGCAAACGCACCAAAATTCCAGATGTTTCGGTGGTGTTCCGGCGGCGCCCTGCCCGGCCCTGAAAAAACCGGAAATGACATACTGAATCAGGCTGAGGCTGGGAGGAACATTGTGCGGCCGGGGAGCGTTTCATAGCGGGGCCAAGCATGGGCCTTGCAATATTGCCAGCATTTTTTGCGATTGATTGAGGCGAGCGGGCGCGCCCGAACAAGGAGAATACAATGAATATCCTCACTTTGCTGCGGGCGGGATTGGGCGCCTTTTTGCTGTCATGGACCATCGCAGCATCGGCCATGGCCGCGCCGGCCGAGAGCCGCGATCCACGCAACAACGACACCTATACCCCGAATGAGATCATCCAAAAAGGCGCGGATTTCTTCGGCGTTACCACCGAAGCCATGGCCAAGGCGGTGGAAAAAATCTTCGCCAAATATGGCCAGCCCAACGCATATATCGCGGGAAGCGAAGGCTCCGGCGCGATCGTGGTCGGGCTGCGCTACGGCGAAGGCGATCTCTACATGAAGCGCAGCGGCGCCCCGGAAAAGGTCTATTGGCAGGGCCCCTCGATCGGTTTCGATTACGGCGCCAATGCCTCGAAGGTCTTCGTGCTGGTCTACAACATGCCCAGGCCGGGCGCCATTTTCACGCGCTTCCCGGCGGTGGACGGCAGCTTCTACTACGTCGGCGGCGCCGGCATCAACTACCAGCGGCGCGGCGGCGTGACGCTGGCGCCGATCCGCCTGGGCGTCGGCCTGCGCGCGGGCGCGAGCATCGGCTACGTCCACTACACGCCGAAGAAGACCTACAACCCGTTTTAATCGGGCTCTGACCCCGGTTTCCCTGTAGGGAATTTCAGACATTTTCGGGCCTTGCGACCTAATCGCTTGACACCTAAAGTACCGCTGCGTAAATTCGCCAGCCTTTTTACGCGACGGAAACTCTTTTGATGGAATACTCGATTACCGCCGAAGGCAACCTGCTTCGCGCGCGCGCCTGGAACCGCGATACGCAGGAGGCGCCTTCGCATGTCTGCGCCGCGATCCTCGCGGAAGCCAACCGGCTGGGCCTCAAGCGCATCCTGGTCGAGCTGACGCAGAAAGTGGCGCTGCCGGGCTCCAGCCAGTATCACCTGGTAGACCGGCTGCCCTCGCTCGGCGCGACGCCGCAGCACCGGATCGCATTGGTGCACCACACTCCCGGTTTCGTCGAGGCGAACAAGATGATCGACCTGGTAGCCGGGAATCGCGGCCTGAACGTAAGGAATTTCGCCGACGTGGATTCCGCGCTCGCCTGGCTGGGATAGGTGTAAACCCGTTCGGGTATAAACACCCTTCGGAGGTTGGTTCCGGAGGGAAATAATGCAAGTTCTGTCGAGTTACGCCTGCGGCCGCTGGATTCCGGGAAGCGGCGCGGCGCAAACGCTGGTCAATCCCGCCACGGAAGTACCGCTCGCCACTGCGAGCAGCGATGGTGTGGACCTCGCCGCTGCCCTCGAGCATGCGCGCCATACCGGCGGACCTGCGCTGCGCGCGTTGAGCTTCGCCGAACGCGGCGCGCTGCTGCAAGGCATGGCGGACGCGCTGCAGGAGGCGCGCGACGAGCTGCTCGCGCTCAACGTGGCCAACGGCGGCAATACCCGTTCGGACGCCAAGTTCGACGTCGACGGCGCGATCGCCACGCTGCTTGCCTATGCCGAACTGGGCCAAGCGCTGGGCGCCGGAAAATTCCTGGTGGATGGCGACGGCATCCAGCTCGGACGCTCGCCGCGCTTCCACGGCCAGCACCTTGCCGTGCCGCGGCACGGCGTGGCGGTGCACATCAACGCGTTCAATTTCCCGGCCTGGGGCCTCGCTGAAAAAGCGGCCGCGGCGCTGCTCGCCGGCATGCCGGTGCTGTCCAAGCCGGCCACCGCCACCGCGATGGCCGCGCATCGCGCGATGCAAGTCATTGTCGAGGCCAAGGTGCTGCCCGAAGGCGCGCTGCAGATGCTGGTCGGCGCGCCGCGCGACCTGCCCGCGCTGCTCGGCGCGCAGGACGTCCTGGCCTTCACCGGCTCCGGGGACACGGGCGAACGCATCCGCGCGCTGCCGAACATCATCCGCCACTCGGTGCGCGTCAACGTGGAGGCCGACAGCCTGAACGCCGCCGTGCTGGGACAGGACGTGCAGCATCGCAGCGACATGTACGAACTGTTCCTCAAGGAAGTGCTGCGCGACATCACGCAGAAGGCCGGGCAGAAGTGCACCGCGATCCGCCGCATCCTCGTGCCGAAGGAATTGATGGCCTCGGTGAAGGAAGACCTGGTCGAGATGCTGGGCGCGACGAAGGTTGGCGACCCCGCGGACGAGGAAACCCGCATGGGACCGCTCGCATCCGGGGCACAGATGAAGGACGTGCTTTCCGGAATGGAGAGATTGGCAACAGAAGGCCAGCGACTCGCAGGAAAGCCGGGCAGGCTTTCCGAGAAAGGATTTTTCGTTTCCCCCGGTCTTTTCGAAATTGAAAACGGCAAAGCGGTCCACGAGCACGAAGTTTTCGGGCCCGTCGCATCTCTGATCCCCTACTCGGGCAATCCCGCGCAGATCGTTGCGCGCGGCAACGGGGGCCTGGTGTGCTCGGTTTATTCCGAAGACTCAGCGTTCATCGAGGCGGCGGTCGCCGACCTCGCGCCCTGGCATGGGCGCATCTACCTCGGCCATCCGAAGATCGAACTCTCACCGGGGCCCGGAACGGTGCTGCCGCAGCTGGTGCATGGCGGCCCGGGGCGCGCGGGCGGCGGCGAGGAACTCGGCGGCCGGCGCGCGCTGTCGTTCTACCTGCAGCGCGTGGCGCTGGAAGGATCGCGGCCGGTGATCGCGGCGCTCACCAGGGCAGGGTCGCCGTGAAGTACCGGCTCTACTACTGGGCCGAAATCCAGGGCCGCGGGGAATTCATCCGGCTCGCGCTGGAGGACGCCGGCGCGGAGTATGTCGACGTCCTGCGAAGCTCGGACCGGTATTCCATGCCGGACAGCGTGTTTGCCCTGCCCTACCTGGTCGCCGGCAAACGAGTCATCTCGCAAACGCCGAACATCCTCCTCTACCTCGGCCCGCGCCTGCGCCTTGCCCCCAGGAACGAGGCCGGGCGGCTGTGGGTGCACCAGCTGCAGCTCACCATCGCCGACTGGCTGGTCGAAGCGCACGACGTGCATCACCCGATCGGTTCGGGCCTCTATTACGAGGACCAGAAGCGCGAGGCGAAGCGCCGGGCGGCCGACTTTCTCGCCCAGCGCCTGCCGAAATACCTCGGCTACTTTGAGCAGGTCTTGCGCTCCGCCCGGGGCGGATACCTGCTGGGGAAGGCCTGCAGCTACGCGGATCTGTCGCTGTTTCAGATGGTTGCAGGGCTGCGCTACGCCTTCCCGGTCGCCTTCGGCGCCATCGAGCGGCGCTACCCGCGGGTGACCGGGGTCCATGACCGGGTAGGGGCACGCCCGCGCGTCGCCGCGTACCTGGCCTCCCGCAGGCGCATTCCGTTCAACCGGCAGGACATTTTCCGGGACTATCCGGAGCTCGACCTGGTCGGAAAAAAATCAAAAAAAACATAGACCTGGACCTCGATTCAGTGGTATAAAGACGAGTGCGGGAAGAAGCCATGGACTGGACCAAGGACCGAATCCAAACGTTGAGCAAACCGGAGGTGAAGCAGCTGCGCGCCAACGCGGAGCGGCTTCAGGAACCGGAAGTGGTCGCGTTGTGCGATGAGGTGCTCAGCGGCAAGGCCAAGGCCGCCAAGGCAGCCATCGTGCGCCCCGCCAAGGTCAAAAAAGCCGTGAAGGAAGAAAAAGGTGTCTGAAGAAGTGGAAATGCGCGGCATGGTGCGCCACCACCCAGGCCGCCAGGAGCGCAAGCGCTTCATGATCGGCAAGTACGAAATCATCGCCCAGCCCATTCCCGGCTCGGCCCACATGCTGCGCTACACCGTGTTCGTCGCCGGCCGCCGCATCGGCGCCACCGCCAGCATGCCCACGGAATCGGATTGCAGGTACCTCGAACGGCCGCCCGTCGTGCCGCCGCTCAAGCCCTTCCAGGTTTTTTACCGTCCCGGCCGCCCGAAAAAGGGCAGCACCCCCCCGCAGCCGGCGATCGACGTGCACCAGGGCATGGCGCGCGACGATATTCCCGCCGGCATTTCGATTCCCATCCCAGGCCGCTCCGAAGACGGCTGACAACGCAAAGCCCGGGCAACCGGGCTTTTTTCATCCCATGGACAAAAAGAAAACGTGGCGCGATCAGGAACAGCAGCTGGTGGAGCGCTGGACCGCGGCCAATGAACGCTACCGCCTCGCGCACGCCGGCAACGTCGCCGCCGAGGTGCAGGCCGCGCAGGCCGAACTCGAACTCCTCCGGCGCCAGGTCGCGCGCCTGAAGAGCGAATTCAACACGGGCAAACGCTACTAGCCCTCCGGATTTACCTTTCCCCGTAGTTGCTTGATCCGGCCGCGCCGGATTTTTCCTTCCAGCCGTTTCCTTTTCGCCGAGCGCGTGGGCTTCGTCGGCCGGCGCGTTTTTGGAACATGCGCGGCACTTTCCACCAGCGAGTGCAGGCGCTCCAGCGCCTCCTGCCGGTTCATCTCCTGGCTGCGATGCTGCTGCGCCTTGATCACCACCACGCCGTCGCGCGTGAGGCGCTGGTCCTTCAGCTGCAGCAGCCGCGACTTGACCGGATCCGGCAGCGAGGAAGCCGCGACGTCGAAGCGCAGGTGGATCGCGCTCGAGACCTTGTTCACGTTCTGCCCGCCGGCGCCGGCCGAGCGCACCGCGGAGAGCTCGATCTCGCTTTCGGGGATAATGAATTTCATGGTGCGCCGCCCAAGGCTACACTGAGGCCATGCCCCGCGTCATCCGCGAAACGCTGGTTTCCGCCCGTGAGTTGCTCATCACGGCCGGCCCGTTCATCGTCCTCACGGTCGCGCTGCTGTTCGGCGCCTACTACCTGCTCAAGCCCACGCCGCCCAAGCGCGTGGTGCTCGCCACCGGATCCGAACAGGGCGCCTACGCCGCCTTCGGCAAGCGCTACCAGGAGGAGCTGAAGCGCTTCGGCATCGAGGTCGTCCTCAGGCCCTCCGCGGGCTCGCGCGAAAACCTGCGGCTGCTGCAGGATCCCAAGGAGGACGTGCAGATCGCGTTCGTGCAGGGCGGATCGACCGAGTCGCAGCGCGTCGCCAAGGAAGGCGAAGAGGAAAAGCTGCCGCTGATGTCCCTCGGCAGCATGTTCTACGAACCAGTGTGGATTTTCTACCGCGGCGATGCCGCGAAGAAAATAAAGAAAGACGGCGTGCTCACGGATTTCGCGCAATTGAAGGGCCTGCGCGTGAATACCGGCGCGCGCGGCAGCGGCATTCCGGGAATTTTCGGCCGCATGCTGATCGCGAATCGCATGGACCGCGAGGACGTCAAGCGCAGCCAGCTCGAGCTCACGCCGGCGGTGGTCGAACTGCTCGAGGGCAGGCTGGACGCGGTGGCGATGGTCTCGGCGCCGGAGTCCCCGTTGGTGCAGATGCTGCTGCAGACGCCCGGCATCCGCCTGCTCGAGATCGAGCAGGCCGAGGCCTACGCGCGGCGCTACCGGTACCTGAGCCCCGTCGTGCTGCCGCGCGGCGTGGTGGACCTGCCGGGCAATGCGCCGCCGCATGACCTGCCGATGCTGGCGACCACGTGCTCGCTTGTGGCACGCGAGGACCTGCACCCCGCGCTGGTGCAGCTGTTCGTGCAGGCCGCGGCCAAGATCCACAGCGCGGGCGGCTGGATCTCGAAGAGCGGCCAGTTCCCGACGCAGCTCAACACCGAGTTCCCGCTGGCGCGCGACGCGGAACGCTACTACCGCAACGGGCCGCCCGCGATGCAGCGCTACCTGCCGTTCTGGCTCGCCAACCTCGTGGACCGCATGTGGGTGGCGCTCTTTTCCATCATCGCGATCCTGATTCCGCTGGGACGCATCGTGCCGCCTCTCTACCAGTACCGGATTCGCTCGCGCGTCTACCGGTGGTACCGCCACCTGCGGCAGATCGAGGATTCGCTGGGCGGCAAGAACGTGGATCGCGCGAAGCTGCTGGCGGAACTGGAAAGCCTGGACGCCAAGGTCGAGCGCGTCGCCGTGCCGCTCGCCTACGCCGACGAGCTCTACGCGCTGCGCAGCGCCATCGACCTGGTGCGCAAGCGCCTGCGGGGAATCAAGCCCGAAGAATAATTTTGCCGAGGTGGGCGTTGGATTCCATGTAGGCCTTGGCTTTCGGCAGGTCCTTGAAGGGAAACACCTTGTCGATCACCGGGCGCACGTGGCCGCTGGCGAGCGCCGGCAGCACGTCGCGCTCGAAGCCGCGCACGCCCTCGGCGACTTCGGCGGCGCTGCGCATCTTGTTCGACACGCCGTAGAGTTTCAGCCGCTTGGAGTGCAGCGCGAGGATGTCCAGCTCCGCGGTCACGACGCCGTCCACGTAGCCCACCGTGGCGAGGCGGCCCTTGTAGGACAGCACCTTGATGCACTCGGCGAAAACGCTGCCGCCGACGTTGTTCACCACGACGTTGACGCCCTTGCCGCCGGTGGCCTCCATCACCGCCTTGTCGAATCCGCCGTTGCGGTTCGGCAGGCCGAGATCGAGTCCCAGCGCGGCGAGCTTCTTCAGTTTTTCCGGCGAACCCGAGGTGCCGATCACTTTCGCGCCGATCAGTTTCCCGAGTTGCACCGAGGCCACGCCCACGCCGGCCGACGCGCCGGTCACCAGCAGCCACTCGTCTTTCTTCAGTTCGCCGCCCGGCCAGAGCATGTCGTAGGCAGTGAGGTAGGCGATGCTCGCGCCCGCGGCCTCTTCCCAGGAGAGCTTCAGCGGCGCATGCATCGCGTCGCCAATGCGGAACATCGCGAAGTCCGAATACGCATGGAAGGCGCGCCCCATGACGCGGTCGCCGGGCTGGAATTCCTTCACGCCCTCGCCCACCTTCACGACTTCGCCCGCGGCCTCGATGCCGGCCGCCTTGGGCGCGCCGCCCGAAAGTCCGTGCCCGGCGATGAACTCGCCGCGGTTGAGGCCCGCAGCCTCGACGCGCGCGATCAGCTCTCCGGCCCTGGGCTCGGGCACCGGCACGTCGCGCAATTCCAGCGACGTCGCGTCCTTGCCGCTCGTGATGTACCAGGATCTCATTTCCTTTGCTCCCGTTGGCAGGCCGACTCGACCATTTCGCGCATGATAGCCGCAAGCCGCAGCACGCCGGGGCCCGCCGCCTCGCGGTCCGCGAACACCAGGTAAAGCTGCGCCAGCGTGTCGCCGCCCTCGCGCATTTTCAGGGGCTTGAGCGTGCCGGCGGCAATCTCGTCGCGCACCCGGTACTCCGGGAACCAGGCGTAGCCGTAGCCCTTGCTCGCGGCCTCGATGGAAGTCGTCATGTGGCTCACCGTCCAGCGCTGCGCCGCCTCGAGGCGCGTCTGTCGGCTACGTGTCGAGCCCGATTCACGGATCACAAGCTGGCGGTGAGCGCGCAGGTCCTGCATCGTCAATGGGCGGCCCAGCTTGTGCAGCGCGTGCGACGGATGCGCCACCAGCAGGAAACGGATCGGCATCAGCGGCTCGCCAACGAATCCCTGCGGCACCATGCCGGTGATCGCGAGTTGCGCCCGCCCCTGGAGCAGCGCCTCCGAATTGCCGCTTAGCACCGTTTCGATCAGTTCAATACGCGTCTGCGGGCTCTCGGTGCCAAACCGTTCCAGGCATTCCAGCAGGAGCCAGGTCGGGAACAGGACTTCGACGGCGAGACCGATCTCCGCCTCCCATCCCGCTGAAAGTTTCTTCGCCGCGCGCTCTGTGGCCGCCGCCTCTTCCGTCAATGCCTTGGCGCGGCGGTAGAGGAATTCCCCGGTCGGAGTCAGCACCGCCTTGCGGCCTTTCACTTCGAATGCCTTCACGCCAAGCTGGGATTGGAGCTTCTGGACGGCATAGGTGACGGAGGACTGGCTCTTGTTCAGGGCCTCGGCCGCCTTCTCGTAACCGCCTGAATCAACAACGGAGATCAGTGCCTTCCATTGTTCAAGGGTGACATTCATATATCTATCCAATAGATGATATCTAGCATATTTTCGCTATTTATCATCTACCAGTCCAATAGTTTAATGGGCCATCGCAACCAAGGAAGCCCACATGAAAACGGTCCTGCAACTGAACACCAGCATTTTTTCCGCCAACGGCCAATCCAGCCGGCTCGCCAACGAGTTCGTCGCGCAACTCGATGCCGACAAGGTCATCGTGCGCGATCTCGCAAGCGACCCGGTGCCGCACCTGGATGCGGAACGGTTTACTGCCTTTGCTACGACGAAAGAAAAGAGAAATTCAGAACAGGAGCAATTCGTCGCTTACTCGGACGGGCTGATCAATGAATTGAAACAGGCGGACGTCATCGTGCTCGGCCTGCCGATGTACAACTTCGGCGTACCTTCGAACCTCAAGGCGTACTTCGACCACATCGCGCGCGCCGGCGTCACCTTCAAGTACACGGACAAGGGCTCGGTCGGACTGCTCACCGGGAAGAAAGCCTACGTGTTCGCGGCGCGCGGCGGAATGTACGCGGGCACGCCCCGGGACACGCAGACGCAGTATGTGCGGGACTTCCTCGCCTTCCTCGGCATCACGGACGTGGAGTTCGTCTATGCTGAAGGTCTGGCGATGGGCGAGACCATTCGCAATGCTGCGATTTCAAAGGCGCGCGTTGCCATAGAGCGCCTGATTCCGGCGTTTGCCTGAGGAGAACCTCCATGAGCACGAGAAAAATCACACAAGTCATCCAGGGGCAGCCCGCCTCCGACGGCGCCGGCGTGAAGCTGATCCGCAGCCTCGGCAGCGCCGACCACCTGCGGCTCGACCCGTTCCTGATGCTGGACGCGTTTTCGTCCGAGAACCCGGATGACTACGTCGCCGGCTTTCCGTCGCACCCGCACCGCGGCTTCGAGACCGTGACCTACCTGCTCGACGGCCACATGCTGCACGAGGACCATCTCGGCAACAAAGGCAACCTGAAGAGCGGCGCGGTGCAGTGGATGACCGCGGGCCGCGGCATCATCCATTCCGAGATGCCGCAGCAGGAGAACGGCCGCATGCGCGGCTTCCAGCTCTGGATCAACCTGCCGGCCAAGGAAAAGATGAAGCCGGCCGGCTACCGCGACATCCAGCCCGATGAAATCCCCGCCGTTTCGATTGACGGTGGAAAAATAAAAATCGTCGCCGGGACGTACGACGGCACCAAGGGCCCGGTGCAGGGCGGCTCGACGGATCCCTTGTACTGGGACGTGCAGCTGAATGCAGGCAAGACTTTTTCAGCGCGGGTTCCCGAAACCCATTCGGCGTACGTCTACCCCTTCGAGGGCAGCGTTGATATTGGTGATCGCGTTCTCAAGACGCACCAGGGCGGCGCGCTCGGTTCCGGCGACGCGGTGGAAGTCAAAGCCGGCGCGCAGGGCGCGCGTTTCCTGCTGCTCGCCGCGAAGCCGATCAGGGAACCGGTGGTGCAGTACGGCCCGTTCGTCATGAACACGCGCGCGGAGATCGAACAGGCGATCCGCGATTACCAGACCGGAGAGCTGACGAAAGCTGCCTGAGCCGGCTATTGGCTCTTTCGGAGGAGCCACCCGTAGTTCAGCCACGCCAGCAGCACCAGCGCGCCGTTGACGAGCAGTTCGATCCGGAAGTAGTTCTCGATGTACCAGGCTGAACTCGCGGCCATGAGCGTGCACGCTCCGGCGAGGCCTCCAGCCATGCGCGCCGCCGCGTAACGGTCTTTGGCGGGCGCCAGCCGGGGCAGGAGCAATGCGAGCACGCCGCAGACCATCGCCAGGTACATGATGACAATCGCGAAATTGTCCCTGTCGAGCGCCAGGGGTCCCAGCGTCGCGCGGCCCTGCCCGCGTACCTCCACCGGAATCACGGGCGGCGCTGCCGCGGGTTTCTCCAGCGGCAGCGTCGCCCGCCTCGCCACCTCGCTCGCCAAGCCCGCCGGCAGCTGCACGCCCGACCTGGCGATGCGCGCGTTCATCAACCTGAAGCCGCAGTTGTCGGCCGCCTGGTCGGTCTTCTCCACCACGTAGGAGTCGCCATCGCCGAGCGGCCCGGTCACGATTCTCAGTGTCGTCCCTTCGTCGATGACGGTATTGACGTAGTCGGCATCGGGCGACGGCGCGAACGGTGTGCCGCCGATCGCGGCGTACTGCGTGCTGAAGCAGGGTGAGTGCAGGAATCCGGCGGCGTCCACCGCGCGCTGCCGGTTACCCTCGCCCCTGATCACCTGGTAGGTGAAGGCGTGCTCGATGCCGTTCGCCGACATGCGGAACTCGTCGAGCGGCGCGCCGCAACGCCAGCTGCCGGCGATGAAGTTGCAGATGACCAGCTTGCGCATCCGGACGCGATCCGAATAGTCCGCGGGCGGCGACGCGAACAGCGCGTACATCGGCATGAAATGTCCCGGGCTGCGCTTCCCGGTCGCCACCAGCGGCAGCGCCGGGTCGGCGCCCGGCGCCGACCGCATCGCGCTGCTCGCCGCCTGGATCTCCTCGGCGGACAGCGCGCCGGGCTGATCCGGGAACGGATCCAGCGGCGCGGCGCCCGACGGCGCCGCGGCCAGCAGCAGCACGATGCCTGCGAATCTCGCGATCAATCGCATACGTCGGTGGTTTAAAATCCGCCCATGCCCAGTATCCCCGGTTCTTCCGCTCTCTCCAAGCTGCGCATCCTCGACCTGACGCGCGTGCGCGCGGGCCCGACCTGCGTGCGCCAGTTCGCCGATTTCGGCGCCGACGTGATCAAGATCGAGAACACCACGCCCGAGGACATGGGCGGGCCGCGCGAGGGCCCCGACTTCCAGAACCTGCACCGCAACAAGCGCTCCATCACGCTGGATCTGAAGTCGCCGCAGGGCAAGGCGATCTTCATGCGCCTGGTGAAGACCGCCGACGTGGTGGTGGAGAACTACCGGCCTGACGTGAAGGACCGGCTCGGCATCGATTACGAGTCGCTGAAGAAGGTCAACAAGCGCATCATCCTCGCGAGCATCTCGGGCTTCGGCCAGGATGGCCCGTACCGCGCGCGCCCGGGTTTCGACCAGATCGCGCAGGGCCTGTCCGGCATCATGTCGGTGACGGGCAAGCCCGGCGAAGGCCCGATGCGCGTCGGCTGCGCGGTGGCGGACGTTGGTGGCGGCCTGCTCGCCGCGCTGGGCATCATGACC
>Ga0134127_10003469_pt1 | contig 11344 bp, 11 predicted proteins | sample KB31753_FD_96459 | JGI IMG/M metagenome (GOLD analysis project Ga0134127, IMG submission 96459) | Terrestrial soil microbial communities with excess Nitrogen fertilizer from Kellogg Biological Station, Michigan, USA - KB3-175-3 | ecosystem: Environmental > Terrestrial > Soil > Unclassified ...
CATTATTATATAAAAGAGTATCATAAAAGTTTTCTAAAAGAATATCAGATGAAAAAAAAGGAATTAGAGCTACTGCACCAATAGCATTTTTAATATCGCTATTGTCTTTTTTAGTTAAATTCTACAGTCTACCTTACAAAGGATAGGATAGTTGAACACTAGGCATATCCTTATCTAACTTTAATGATAACCGTGTTTTTTGGAGTTTACGCAGTTTTTAGTTCCTTTATAGCAATGGTGATGGGTTCCTTTATAGTAATATCCATGGGTTCCTTTACAACCATGTTGAGGACAATCTTTTGCAAATGCATGATCGGTTTCTAAAATTGTAGGCATAGCTATCAAGGCAAAAGCAGATACTGCCATAACCACAATTGAAATATTTGTTTTTAAGTTCATCGTCATAAATTTAATAAAGCCTATATAAAAGTCATGCTATATTGATCAATATTTCTAATTAAATCATTTTATTTACAATAAGTGAAAATTATTTCAGATTGTTATCTGTTAAAGTAATACTGTTCCGTTTTTCAACAGGAATTTTAATTATCAATAAAAGTCATAATGTAATGATAATTAAAAAGATATCAACATAATAGTATTCTTTAATTTGTACAGATTTTTCATTTTTATGATCTATATCTTATAGATAGATGAAATTGCTAGTTAAACTATTCACTAAAACTGTTAAAGGTAGATATCGGGTTCGATGGAAATCGTTTGGAAGTCTACGTGTCCACGATAAAAACTATTGGAAATATCGTAGTATAGATATTTTGGGCAATTATGAAAAGTTGCACAAAGCATAAAGAGAAGAGTAAGATTGGCAATATCTTCTCTTGTTTTCTTGAGGATATGGATACTTATTATGACGCGCTATTGCCCTTCCAACCTCAATCCCAAAGAAATGACTCATTATTTTGTGTCCGCAGCGTCAACGAAGGATCAAGTGCAAGATTCAAGTCGGGCGCGTACCTCAGCCATGCGATTTGTCAGCGCATTTTCGTCGATAATCTTTCTCGCAATGAGAGAGTGTGCTAGGGAGACAAGCTGGCTCTCGGGGAAAGGAAGCTCCGCATATTGGCGTTCGGTAAGATTGTCCTCCTCCTCTCGTCGTGTGACTGTAGGTAAGACTGCCCCGTATTTGTCAAGTGCATCACACATTCCATCAAGACTTGATTTCCAAGGCGGAACCGGGTTGGTGACGCCATACTTCTCCGCCATCCTGTTCCATACCTGTCCGCGTTCGACCAGATGCTCCAGCAACTTTACTCGTATATTGGTGACGTCCGGTGTCTTGACCATGCCTATTCACTTCTCGGTTGAATTATTCGTGATGGGCTCAGAAGCATGATGTACCGGCAGCACTGCATTCGTGGTCACTCCAGGCTTGGGGAGAGCTACACCAATCATGCAATCTCGTGTCACGATCGCAGCCAACTGCTCCTCGCTCCAGCCCTCTGTCCCGTCTGGCCGCATAGGCAGCACTAGAAACCGGTGCTTTGAGTTGGAATCTTCGACTCTAACTTCAATCTCTGGTGAGAGAAAGAGACCAAACTCTGCAAGTACTTGCCTAGGTGTACGAACAATACGACGTCGGTAGTTTGGGGTCCGGTACCATTCTGGGGAGTTCCCAAGGATCGGTCGAGGGTAACAAGAGCACAGGGTGCAAGTGACCACGTGATGCAATGTCGGCGTATCCTCGAGGATATGTAACGCTGTGAAATCGCTCGGCGTCCCAAAGCCAGTTGGGTTGAGCCAATTTATTCCCACCTCGAGACTGGCGGCTATCGGATCTTCGAGCGCGCGCTTCTTGAAAGCGGGATCAATCCAAGCCTTGGCAACTAAGCGTGATGCTGGTGTTGGCCCCATAGCCTCGGCGAACTCGGTGTACTGCCGGTGGTCCTCGGCGGTGAAATGCCCTTTCTCGATAGCGAGTTCACGGAGAGCGATCTCCAGAACCTCAAAGTCCGTGATTTCTTCGACCATAGGCGCTTTCTTTGTCATCCGTCACAAACCTCCTAAGCTAAGCATGGCTCCAGCCACCGTTCCACAATCTCTGATTGAAGAGTATCCTGCGGAGGGCCTGCATAAGACTTCCAGAGATCAGCCATCTTAAAGCGCACAATGTAGAACCATTCCGGCTTCTCATCTTCACGGTTGAATGCCTCGTCCTCCGGAGCGAGGCTCTCGTAAGTCACTCTTGTAATTGTCCCTGGCGCTCCACGAAGGTACTCCTGGGTGCGTGAGTAAAGGATGGTTGGCAGATTGCGTACTCTAACCTTGTCACCAACAGAGAACCGTGCCTTGTCTGCCATTCCCTTATAGCACTGCGGATCTCCCTTACCTACAGCCTCTTTGTGGTGTCGGTTTCGTACAACGGTATTCTCATTCCCAATCGACCGTGGCTCAGCTTCTAGAGGATTTTGAGTAGTGCGACCTGACGCTCGCTCCTGCACCGAGTGAACCCTCTCGACCAACTCTCCGAGCGTTATATGCTGCTTTTCCATGAGGATCCGGACGATCGCCCAGAGCCAACGACCGTAGTACGGGAGCCCGTAGTACATTGTACGTCCGATGTCGACATTCCCAATCCTTCTCCGCTCTTCAGAGGTCGATTCCTTTCCAGCCGAGGACCTCACAGTCGACGAATGTATTGAGCTCCCACTGCTCCTCTTCCTTCTCTTCGAAGATGCCTTGGGCATCGGGTTCACCGCCTAGGTCGTGCGGCTGCTTCATGTATGCACGGTAGAGGGCATGGTCAATTTGGTCAGGGTATGGCCAGTCCTGAACCCTATGCAATGCAGGATGTATCATATTAACAAGATCACCCATGGCATCGGTATTAGCCATGGTTGAACTTAGTCGTTCAACAGTCTTCTTTGCAGTCATGGCTTTGGGTGATGATGATATTAAATAAACCTTTTGTAGTCTAATTTGAAGAATAGTTAAAAATATAATTTAATTGTACAATTATAATGGATTTTTTAGTTTTCGTTTTTATCTTGACGGCGAAACGTTATTACCTAAAGAAAAAAATGATTAAGCAAAAAGGTACTATTATACCATATATATAATTTTTTCAAATAACATTTACCAAATACATATGCCAGGAATACGTATAGGGTCACAAACAAAATCTATCATACAACAAAAGCCTTCAGTAGATGGATTCGCTTAAATGTATATTTAGTCAAATAACATAATTGTCAAAGTAAATAGGATTTGAAGTTTAAAGTTTAAAGAAGGATAAAAACTCAAATCATGTATCTGAATAGACAAGGATGAATTTGAAAAATATCTATCATTTGCCAAGACAAACTACAGTCAATCATAAATTCCACTAGAAAAATAAAATCCTGACTTTGTAAATAGAGTATAGAAACAAACAAAAAGTTAGAGAATTGAATTACAGGTCTATTCTATCTTTATCTCTTTACCCTTTGGTTTTGGCTCTTCTTTCTTTTTGTCAAAGGTTACTTCAAGAATACCATTGTTGTAGGTATACCTTGTTGTTTCAATATCAGCTGATTTTGGCAGATTTAATACTTTGTGATATTTTCTTTGGGCGTTATCAGTAGTTTTAATCTCTACCTTCTCAACGTATGCATTTATTTTGATACCCTCTTTTTTGATACCAGGCATTTCAAGCACTACTTTTACCTCTTTGTCTGTTGTTGTGATATCCGATAGCGGTCCTCTTTCAGCTGTTATCTGTGGTTTTTGGATACCTAAATACTGTTCTGCAATATTTTTGCCAGCCTGTACATTTCCAAACTCCCTTACATGTGGTTTGCCATCAGGTCCAATGGTCATTGAATAGCCATAAACAAGGGGACCTACTTCATGGACTTTATTACCACCAAGGGTTTGGTAATCTCTTACCAGTTCTTTTGGTGCATTCTTTGAAAGGTCATTGAACACATTAAACAGCCTGTTCATCTCTCTATGCAAATCATCAAAACCTCTGAACAAATCATCATCGGTAGTAATATCAAAAAGAGATCTGCCACCGAATCCTTCGTTCCACCATCTATTTCTTAAATTTAAAATTTTGTTAAACCAATTGCCTATTGGCATTATGCTATTATCATTGTCATTGGTCATCTCAATGTCGCCTAACGAAATGTAATATAAGTATAGATGAGCCATATCTGACGTTGACATTGATTCAGCCGGAATGGCTATAATGAAAATTAATTGGTCGATTAAATATAACAATGACCTTGAGAAAAATAAATTTAGGATTTTACATATAATAATGCTCGGTGGTTTTCAAGGTATGAATCCGAAAGAATTTGTAACAAACAAAATCATCAATCCAATAAAATCAGTGGGCAGATCAAATACATTCAAGCTCAGAAATTCGAAAGGAGTTGTTGTTAGTTTGATCTCTTTAGTCGGATTATTGTAGTCGGCAGCATTTTGCTATCTTTCATACTAGGCAAGATTGGACTGAGAAATATTTGCTGCTTCTGTTTATGCTCAACAACAACAGACTACATCAGATCCACATTCTGATTCTCTACAAGTAGCACAATCCAAAGTTCAAGCTGCAACATCCCCAGGTGCTTTTGGACATGGTGTACCCTCTGTATAATCTATCAATACAAGACCTATTGATGATACTGGGAATCACAGGTGCAGGATGTATATTGGTTTATCTAATAGCTAGAATCTTGCTTGCATGTGCAAAAGACAAAGAGAAAGAGCTGATGGTCATGTATCAACAATAAGAACGACTGTCTCTACTACATATCAATATCATAAAGAGATCAAGATAATCCTCTTTTTTTTTAATTCAAAACGTGAATTTCAACACAAGCTCATTGTACAAGGCTTGAGCTTTTATAGAGTTTAAATTATAAATACAAATTGCAGAAAGTTTCTTTTAATGCAAGATATTGATGGAAAAACCATCTATTCTACTATACAAGAAATTGTAGATCCAGTATATACAGCATTGGTGGTATGAGTTGTACAGAAAATGCTTGTAGAGTTTATTTTCAACAAAGAGGAGTTTATGAAAAATTAGAACAATAATGCAGTAGGGATTGTCCTTGTGATAAAGAAAGAAAACAGATATAGCTGTGATTACAAATCATCAATTTTAGGTTACTTTTACTACTGTTTCCATACCTGCGCCCATGTGTTCAGCAATGTGGCAATGCATGTGCCATAATCCGGGATTATCTGCAACAAGTAGAATATCCACAGTACTTCCTGTTGGAACAAGTACTGTATCCTTCCAACCTAAGTTATTATTTATTTTTCCATCCTGATCTAGTATCAAGAAACGCATTCCATGGATATGTATTGGATGCTGCATTGGATGAGCAGAATTCGGATCATTATATAGTCTTATTTTCTTTATATCTCCTAGTTTCATCTCTATAATATTATTAGAACGGTCCAGCTGTTTTCCCGTGGCATTATCCTTTAAAATCCAGCTAACTGTAGCAGGAGTAGAATCATCATTCCTTTTTACCTTGGCTGAGGGTACGTTCCATTCTATATTGCATGTATTATTGCCTACGTTACAGGGTTCTTTTTCTGATTTAGGACCAGTACCACTCATTTGCGCCATGTTCATCATAGTTTTTAAATTAACAGTAAGATCGATGGTATAATCAGGTTTTTTATTTAGATATTTCATGTATGGTTGAATCTCATCAACAACATCCTTGTTATCCTTTAGTCTATAAAATGAACTTGCATCATTATTATTATTTTTAGTTGCATTATTAATCGATAACAAACTAGAGGATGACATAGGTTTGTTGGAGACACTTATGGTTCCAAGTTGATATGTACCTTCGGGTGTCACATCTAATATTTTAAAATCACCTGGCTTATCAAAAAGAATTTCAACTATTTTCCTTTCTGCAGGAGAAAGAATTACTGAGTTTACTAGCGATTCATGTCCATATTTACCACTATCTCCTCCTACCAGTTTTAGTTTATGTCCTTCAATGGTAAAGTTGTATGGCCTAGCGTTGGAAGTATCCGCAATAAAGAATCTAGCCACCTGATTTTTAGTTAATGTTAGGTGGTAGTTTGTTTGACCATTTAGGAGCATAACGTTTCCATATTGGCCCATCAATGCAAAATTCTCGTGATCAGCATTATATGGATACGTTGTACCATTGACCATCAAAATATCTGCAAGTGTTAATGGGACCTCGACATCTACAGGATTGTAGTAACTGGTTGAATTTGGTTCTACAAGTATAGCTCCGTATATTCCAAGTGGTTGTTGCTTGTCTTCTCTGAAATGAGAGTGATACCAATATACCCCCTCATTTGGAAAATCTAGTTTATAGAGAAAGCTCTGACCTGGTTTGACTGGATCTTGTGTTAAGCCTGGTACTCCATCATATTTGTTATTGAGCTTTAGCCCATGCCAATGAATTGAACTATCCATATCAATGTTATTGGTAAAGTTGACAAATATACTACTGCCTTGTTTTACTTTTATAGTTGGTCCCGGAACTTGACCGTTTAAGCCGTAGGCAACAATATTGCTACCATTAATCTTTTTGATGACTTTGCTCGCGGCAAGATGAAAGGTACTTCCATTACTAATTTGTATGATCTGTGGTAATATGGCTAGTTTTAAGCTTGTAGAATTATGATATAGTCCCTTTACTTGACCATTTGTACTAGGAAGAAAAGGATTTTCACTTGTTATGTTGTTGTTAACAATAGTAATAGATAGAGAGATAGCTATTATTGATAACGATAATAATGTAATTATTTAGATATATGAAAGTCGAACTATATGTTGCACAACTTTGGGTATTTGTTTGATTGATATAAAGTTTGTTTGCTCCTTGCTTTTAAAACCAACGATAAGTGTATTGATCATTGGTATATCGTAGTAACCAACTATAAGTATGGATTTTTATATCATGGATGACTTTGTCACTGATATACGTCCTGCCCTGCACAGGCTTCGGGACTGGATGTATCCAGACCATATCGACCATGCCCTTTACCGTGCGTACGTGAAGCAGTCGCACGACGTCGGCGGCGAGCCAGATGCACCAGTCATCTTCGAAGATTTCAAATCTTTCGAATTATTGTATATTATATCATTTATTATCAAGTATCGTTCCTGTTCTTTCTGCATCTCTGATTCTAGTGACAGTATTTGGGAATCCCAACCTTTTACGCTTCTAGATACCCTCCCTTCTCTTTAGCATGTCCTTATGACTTTCATTTCTTTCATCACCTTCCCAAAAAGTGTTAAATTGTTAAGGGTGTTAATTACAGAATTATTATACCAAATTGTTATTTCTCAAATGATAGGATAAAAATCTAAAAGAAACAAAGATAAAAAAAGGAACATAGGTGCTGGAAGGCCATTTAAACCAGATGTCAAAAACAGATTCCTAATGCTACTTGTGTATTATCGCCTTTACATAACATACACCTTGGTTGGATTTCTCTTTGATTTAGATCAGAGCAACATTTGCAGGTATATACAAAAGATCGAAAGTTTGATAAGAAAATGTGTCCAATTCCACAGAAAACATACAACATTACAAAAAGGCTGAAAACTTCAGATGAAGTTGAACAACATTTTCCAGGCTTTATTGCTTTCAGAGATTCTACAGAGCAACAGCAAATTCCAAGGCCAGTAGATAAAAGGAAAAGGAAAGTATACTATTCTGGCAATAAGAAAATACATACTGCTGTCAAGATACAGCTTATGGTTAACAATGATGGGATTATCATGCATAAACTAGACCATAAGAAAGGAAGAAGAGACATGATTATGACGTTTATAAAGAGAATCTTCCTGTAACTCCAAAACAAGTTGTTAATGTAATTGATCTCGGATATCTTGGTATAGATAAGGATTTCCCGGCACAATTATCATCCACATACCTCATAGAAGAAAAGAAATTTGTTGCATTTATCCCAACAGCAAAAAGAATACAATCAAGATCATGCTCAAAAGAGAATAATAATAGAGCATACTATCTGCAGGTTGAAAAAATATAGGATAATTGCAGATATATTTAGAAACAATTTGAGAAAGTATGACAAAGTATCAGATATAGTATCAGATATAGTATCAGGTTTGGTAAATTCTAGAATAATGAATCATTATAACTAGGCAAGAATCAAACACAAAATACATAGGACTGGTATAAATGGTTTCTAATTATACGAGATCTATTTACTATACCAAAATACCTTTCTCAAAGGATAATTTAAAAAATCAAACTTGCTCATTTTGATTCAATCCCCATTTTTCTCTAACTCTTTCCTCTATCTTTGAGAAAATCACTCTATCAAAAACCCAACCTATTATAAATATTGTTATCATAGCTGCAATTGTCTGATCCATTGCCTGAAATTCTCGACCTACCAATAAAACATGCCCCAACCCTATTGAAGCAGCCATTAATATCTCCGCACCTATTAAAGCATGCCATGCAAATGACCATGCCTGTTTTATTCCAACAAGTATCGAAGGTGTTGCAGCTGGAATCATAACATATCTAAAAAGAGAAAATCCATTTGCTCCCATATTTTTTGCTGCTTTAATATAAAGAGGCGGTATATTACGAAGTCCTCCATAAATAGATGTCATTATAGAAAATGTAGAACTTAGAACCACAACAAACAATATTCCCAGATCGGTTAAACCAACAAGTAAGATTGCAAAAGGAACCCATGCAACACTTGGAAATGTCTGCAGTCCTACAGCAAAAGAGCCCATTGTTTTGCCAAATCCGGGGAACTTTGTCATTACAAGACCTATTGCGAGACCAATGATAATGGACAATCCAAAGCCTATTGCAAGACGATAAAAGGTCGTTCCTACAGATGTAAATAATGTAGAATTTTGAATTAATTCTACAATTGATTGTCCAACCAAAAAAGGAGAAGGTAATGATACTGTAGGAAATATCTTTAACAAGAAGATTAGCTGCCAAATTCCAGAAAATACTGCAATAAAAAGAAAAGTGTCTACTAGACTAGTAATATCAAACTTTCTATTTTTCTTTTGAATTTTGTTTGCAGTTGTTGTTGTTGTTGTTGTTGTTGTTGTTTTTTTAGAATATAGCATATGTCTATTGCAACCTCAATGGAGTAGCAAAATTATGTTCTGCTTCTTTAGATGATGATGATGATGAGGACAAATCATTGAAAGTTGCTTCTTGTTTATTATTATTATTATTATTAATAGTAGTAAATAGGTCTTCAGATTCAGCTACAATTTCTTTTGTAATAGATTCAATTAATGGATGATCTATTTTTCTTGGTCTTGGAATATCTACAATAAACTCTTTTTTTATGTTTTTTAGCTTGGGAGACATTACAATAACTCTATCTCCTAAAGCTACAGCCTCGTTTATATTATGGGTAACAAATAGAATAGTTTTATTTGTCTCCTGATGTATTTTCAATACTTCTGTATAGAGCATCTTCCTTGTCTGTACATCTAATGCTGCAAATGGCTCATCCATCAACAATATCTTTGGATTCAATGCTAGAGCTCTTGCAATAGCTACTCTTTGTTTCATACCACCTGATAGCTGATGAATAAAAGCATCAGTAAAGTTAGATAGTTGAACTAAATCTATAAAATGCAAAATTGTTTTTCTTCTCTTATCTTTAGGCACCTTTGCTATTTTTAATCCAAATTCAATATTTTGATATACTGTTAACCATGGAAATAGAGCCCCTTCCTGAAAAACAACAATACGATCTGAGTATGGTGATTCTTTTATTGGTTTAGAATCAATATATACTTCTCCATTGTAGGATTTATCCATTCCAGCTAGTATGTTAAGTAAAGTGCTTTTACCACATCCAGATGGACCTACTATAGTAACAAATTCTCCCTCTTTGATATCTAGATTTAAATTATTTAAAACAATATGATTTAGCAATAAGTGATTTCCATTGTCTTGGCTGCTGCTATATTCTTTATAGATATTTCGCAGTCTTAGCATCAACTTATCTTCTGCTTCTTCTTCATTATTGGATAACTTGTTGCTTTGAGACTTTGAACTTGACATTCATATAGATGGACAGTTATAAGATATAATCTACCTTATCTATGCAGATTTTGCAAAAGGACGCAAGGTATGCCAATATTTTATAGGATAACTGTATTTAAAAATAAGGATAACGATAAGTCTAATCAAATCAAGTTATTAATAGTAGATGAAAAGCCAATATCTAAAGCTATATAATATCGTTTTGTAATTTAAAGAGTTAAGAAAACATACTTAAAATCAAATATAACAATATGTTTTATTTTCTCTGTAAAGTTTTCTTTTAATACTCAATCGTATCAATAAAATAATTTGGATATATCAATTTACATTATTCAGTTAAACAATGGAATTCTAGATAGGTATCCCAATGGCAAAAGATATTCCCTATTTCTTTGATAGAATATGCATAATTATCACAAATTAATCTAAAACATCACATTTGGATATAATAATATTATTTGCGTTCGTAATAACGTTGAGGTAGCAATTAAATTTCAAAGACATGTATTTGATCAGATAGCAAAAAAGTTATCTGGTCAGATTTGGTTTTCTCTTAATTATTAAAGTTAATTTAAAAATTATAAATCTAGAAGATGTGCAAGGTTAAAATCGTTTTGAAAATATTACATAGCAATTGTTTCTATGATTATAGACATAATTATTTTTTTCATTTTATTTAGACATGGTAAAATAAAATTGAGATCCTCTTAACTATTTATTTTTTTAAGGTGCTCAATTATGAGATATCTCTTTAAAATATTGATGATCTATTGATGAATGATACTACCATGAGCCATATATATGCCCTAAACCAAAATATATATCATTTCTTTCATGACTTTTCATATCTTTCTGTTCTTCTTGTAAAAGTATTTGTGTTTCTTTATTTGCATCACCCTTTTTTATATTTATTTTGTCTTGGTTTTTAGTTAATTTTTCCATTTACATACCATAGAGCAAAAAACATATCTTTCCTTTCTTTAATGAAAAATAAATCAAATATATGATATATCTTCGCCAAATTTAAGTAATTTGTATAAGAATATTATGCGGCAATGTTTGAATTTCTCTATTAATTGAAAATGTTCCTATTTGATATTATACTTACTGAAAAATAAAAAAATCAATTAAAATGTAGATAATGAATTCACTATTTTATTTATTAATGATGTTTAAAATGATCTATATTGTCTGATAACTCCAAGAATGATAAGAAGAAAAAACCAAAGAGAAAGATAAACTGGCGGGAATACAATGAATCTCTTGTTAGAAGAGGCGAAATGTTATTTGATGATGGTTTTTTACAGAACTGGCGAGCAGAA
>Ga0134127_10003471_pt1 | contig 11341 bp, 8 predicted proteins | sample KB31753_FD_96459 | JGI IMG/M metagenome (GOLD analysis project Ga0134127, IMG submission 96459) | Terrestrial soil microbial communities with excess Nitrogen fertilizer from Kellogg Biological Station, Michigan, USA - KB3-175-3 | ecosystem: Environmental > Terrestrial > Soil > Unclassified ...
CCTTCCACGTCACTCTCCAATCAACCCTCCCAAAAGGCTAAGGTTCCCAACCGCAGAGTGAACGTGCGTATAGACGCCGTAATCGCGAAACTCGGTAAGGCTGGTTGACCGCGGCAGCCGATCGAGCGCCTGCCGCGCCGTGTCCCGATCCAACAATTCCCGAGATCCGTCGGTTACACGGGTGAGCTTCGAAATCGCGAGCAACAACTCTCCAGCATCGTCCACCCGCGTTCTATACTGGAGTATCGACACATTGGAAGGTCGGCTCTCAAGTACCCGCTTGAGCCGCACATCGCCATCCTGTCCCTCGCGCTTCAAACTCGCGTCGATCACTCTGACGATTTGGTCTCGGGTGCCGAGCACCAGAAAATCTCCGACAAACGCAGCCGCGCGACGGTTGTCATCCGCTGAAACCAGAATCTCGGTCTCGAGATACTGTTCCTTCCCGGGCGACGGCGAGCTCCTTACGTTCAGATATTTATTTACCTTTGGCGCGAGGCGGGCTTTATCCTTTACCTGAAGAAGCATCGCTCGGGGCTGGTCTTCCCCGAAGTTGAGCAGCGTTATTCCGCTTCCGATCGCATCCCCCACAGACTCCGACGGCTCAAGGCCATACTGTTTCTTGAGATTGATCACAAACTCTCTGAGCGCCACGCCGGCGACGATGTCCACGGCCGGCGAAAGCTGCTTGAAAACCCGTTCGGGCAACTCCGCGGCATTCTCGACGTTCAGCAAAGTTACGCTCTCGACGTCGCGAGGAATAAGCTGAAGCGGGAGCGTTTCCAATGCGGCAGAAGCAGGTTTCAGCGGTTGAGTCAGCGCTGCGGCGATCTGTGGCTTGAGCACAGTAAGGTACTTCTCGGTGACGCCCTCCGATTCAAACCCCAATGAGTAGAACAATCCCGCGCCCGCCTGCGTCGAGAGATGCTCGACGAGGTCCGCAAACACCCTGATGCTTTCAGGCTCGGCCTCACGACCGGCGATCAACAAAGGCCAGAGCTCGACAAGCTTCTGAATCCCGACGGGGGTAACGTGCGCAAATACTGCCGGGTCGCGTCCGACCTCAGGGCGCATCGTCTTGAGGGTTGAGTCTTCGGCAAGCGTCGCTGTTCGTCCCGAGATCGCGTCGAGACATCGTTTGGCGGCGTCGGCTTGATTTGCAATAACGATTACGCTTCCGTGAGAAGATGCGACAAACTGGTGGCTGGGCTCGGGCGCCTCGAAAATCCGCAACGGCGTACCTCGATATTCATCCGAGTGCTCAACAACCGACGCTCCGTAGATTCGCTGGGCAATAATTTGCGCCCGCTCGCGCACCAGACGTGTTGCCGTTTCGGGTCCGGAATGAGTTTCGATCAAAAGCGCAAAAGCGGGTTTCAAATGAAGATACGGACCCTCTTCGGTCTCTCCGGCATTGGATTGGATACCTGTTATCGCAATCGCGCACTGAGCGCGCCCGGCTACGACTGCTTCGTCCGGTCCCAGACCAGAGCGGCCGATCAGATCGGTAACAAGGCCTACCTGGCGAAGCTGGCTGGAGAGACCGAGTACCGGAGCGAGCTCACTCCAGGCCTTTGTGCTGGTGAGGCCATCGACGAGATCAGCCAAACTGTTTATCTCGACAAACGCCAGAGCATCTGCGGGAACGTAGCGCTCTATCGCAATCCGCGGCGGCCGGCGCATCACAAAGAATCCGGCGACCACGAGACCAACCGCCAACACCACGCACGCGACAATGATGTTCTTCTTAGTTAGGAGATTGCGCACCGCCACCAGGCGAATGTAGCACAGCGAGCTGGCGCAGGTCAGGCCGCCTCCCGGTGAGGGCGCAGTACAGGAGTAGCAGCGAAGCTCAGATAGCAATAGCAAATCTCAAATACAAAATATTTTTGTTTGAGATTTTCTATTTGCGATTTTCTATTTGCGATTTGATATTTCAATTCCGCCGCTAGTCCTGCTCGTGTATAATCCAGAAACCCCCTTTTGGGACGCCCCCGGAAGCGAGAAATCACCGTTGAATCAAGATACTACCAATTGCCCGCGGTGCGACCGGCGAACGCCCGCCGCCCGTGGGGACTGCATCTACTGCGGAGAAAGACTGCCTTTCGCGATCATTCAGTCGGCGCCGCCTCAACGTAACATCGATCCCGGAGAGCTCGCCTTCAATACGGTCCTTCAGCCGTTTCCCGCTCGGATCAATGAAAGCGTTGTTACCGCGCTGGCGTCCGCACTCCAGATCGAGTCCAGTGAAGCACAGGCTCTGATCGATTCGGGTAAACCGGTTCCGCTCGCCCGCAGCCAGACTCGCGCCGAAGCCGAGATGATTACCGCGCTGGTTCGCACCTGTGGATTGAGAGCCGTCGTGATTCCAGACCAGGAGATGAGCCTCGAACGAGAGATGCTTCGTGCCAGGCGCATCACTCCGAACGACGACCGCCTCCATGTCCACCATGCCGGCGGCGAAATGACTCTGATGAAGGAAGAGGTAAGGCTGTTGGTGCTGGGCGAACTGCGCAGCGTCCGTGTGGACTACACCGAAGGAATCAGCGCACGACGCGGCCAATCAAGCAGTGTACTCGAAACATCCGAGTTTCGTTCAGACGAAACACTCCTCGATGTCTACACCAGGAGCGTGGATAAGAGTTTCCGGATCAAATCCGATGCATTCGACTATTCCGGATTGGTCTCACCTCTATCGTTTAGATCTGAGCTGAATTTCAAGGCGGCGCTGAAGCAACTGCGCGCTGATTCGCCTCAGGCGGTGTTTGACGATGATTTCCCAAAGATGAGAAGCCTCCTTGGCCGGGCCTGGCCGGAGCGAAGCCGCAATGAGTCCCGCGGCATCAAACGGACTCTGACCTTTCAGGCTGTCGCTCAGGCCAGCTTGATGAGCGACAACCGCGATCAATTTGATCGTTATTCGAGGCTGGTATTTCTATCTGCAACACGAGCTGAGGCTTGAATCGGATCGCGCGCTTCCCCTAGTTGATTCGGACGACTATCACCGAAGTGTTATCCTCACCTCCCTCGGCGTTCGCTGCGACCACCAGCTCCTTTGCCGCGGCGGTCGGATCGGGATTCACCAGGAGGATGTCACGAATCTGATCGTCGCCAAGCATTCCGTTCAACCCATCGCTGCAAAGCATCAACATATCACCGCTGGTCAGCTTCTTGCGGACGATGTCTATCTCGATTTGCTCGTCGGCGCCAATCGAGCGATAGATTACATTCCGGTATGGATGACTTCGCGCTTCAAAGCGTGAGAGGTTACCGGTGTTGACCATTTTCTGAACCAGGGAGTGATCTTCGGTGATCTGCACCAGCGAATCGCCAGACAGCAGGTAACACCGGCTGTCTCCCACGTGAGCAATCGTCAGGACTTCCCCGACCAGCATCGCAACAGTGACTGTGGCGCCCAGGCCTCGCTCGTGCGGATTCGCGGCGGCATATGCCATAACTTCGCGATTCGCGGCTCCTACGGCTTGCTTCAGCATTTCAGTCGTCGCCATCTCATGACCATTGGCAACCGCAAGCGTCAGCCCGCCTGTTTGAGTGGGCGCGGCGATCTTCTCCTCGCGCGTCGACTTTAGCGAGGCTGAAATCAACTTATCGGTCACCCACTCAGCTACCGCGCGTACCGTAACCCGCGACGCCACCTCGCCCGCAGCCTCGCCGCCCATTCCGTCCGATACTATGTAGAGCCCGATCTGGGTCTGCACGGATTCATAGTATTGGGTCAGGTTCAACGCAAGTACGCTGTCTTCATTCAGTTCGCGAATCAAACCCACGTCCGTGAAGTGACCGGACTGCAAAGTCACCGGGAGATTCAAATCGGACAACGCTTCGCGGAGGTCGGCGATGCTCTGAAACCGGTCGCTGGGATTCTCAGCAAGAGCACGAGCAAGCAGTCGCTCAAAGTTCGGGAAAACGGTCGCGACCGGATAGAGTCCTGATTCCCCGGGACTGCTGCTCTCACCGGTCAGCAGGAATTGAAGCATAGCCCCGATGGAAAAGACGTCCGATCTCACGTCGTATACGGCATCGGACGAAAACAATTCCGGCGCAGTAAACCCGCGGCTGGGATAGATAGGAGCGTCCTCGACCGGCGTGCCCGCCTGCCGCGCCCGGTCGATTCCGATCAACCGGACCTGGTGTTCGTAGTCGAGCACAATCCCGTAAGGCTCAAACCCGTTATAAACCCATCCGTGTCTATGGAACTGCTCGGCCAGCCCGCAAAGCTGAAGACCGATCGCTCGCGCGTCCTTTTCTTCGATCTGATCGAAATGAGCGATCGCCTGGCCGTTGATGTGTTCAAGGACAATGTAAACGTCATCACCCTCTATCGAATGCTCGATCGGCTTAAGAAGTCCGAACCGTTCAAAAGCCGGGGCGGCATCTTCGAGCGACCCCGAGACCTTGCCCTGGAGATCCCCGGTTGGCGTCATAGGTAAGACGTCGGCAAACGGATCGTTAGGGCTCAACCGCTGCTCGATTATCGTGTGTCGAGTGGACGGCGAGCCCTGGACGACGGCGTCATAGGCGTTATAAGTCGGCGCCGTCCACAGAAGCGACTGAACGGTGAAGCGTCCTGCAATCGTCTTGCCTGGCTCGCAAGCCGGGGGCGGAGCGGGGGGCCTAACGAGCGCTGAGTCAAGCTTCGAACCGCAAGTCTGGCAAAAAGTCGCGTCAGGCTCGCTATCCGACGCGCCGCAGTTGGGGCATATCTCTTCAATCTGTCTCGGTTTGTCATCCATATGAACGGCTTAGGATAACACACGCTCGCCGGAGTTTTGAATTGCATTTCCCCGTAAGTCCGTCATTGCTCGCCGATTGGACAGTTCCAATGCACTCTAAGCTCGGCGCCAAAACGTATTTCTTTGACAGGGTTTAGTCGTGCTCGTTATCATCTTTCTTAAAGCCCTCGATGTTAATAGAGCGCCCGCACGATTCGTTTCGATAGTGTGATGCGATTGGCAGCAAATTGACTGAGAAAGTGGGTATCGAACAGCGAACACTCAGCCGACAATATCGAGCGAGGATTTTATTGAACCTATAGAAGAACAAGGGCGTAATAGGTTGCGGTTGCAAGTTCGCTCAAAACATTCGGAGGACAAACCGTTTCATGCAGTTCAAAACTAGTAGAAGGAAGAAGACTGTAATAATAGCCGCGGTCGTCGTCGGCCTGATCGCGATCGTAGTGCTGTCACAGGCCGTCCAGAAAAAGGAAGGCGAGCCCGTTCAGGTTGGCAAAGTCGAGCGCAAGACGAAGCTGGAATCGAAGGTCACGGCGTCCGGCGATATCCGCCCGGTGCATCTGTATAACCTGACCGCGGAAGTTCCCGGCCGCGTCGAGCAGATCTTTGTCAGCGAGGGTGACGCGGTTAAGAAGGGCCAGCCCCTGGTGCGAGTGGATCCGACTCAATCGAGCTTCGCGGTCACCGCCGGCGAGGCTTCGGTTCGCGTAACCCAGGCAGATGTCGCAAACCAGCAAGTAGCGGTTCAGCAAGCAGCGAACAATGTCAACCAGACAAAGGCCAGTCTCGCGAGCGCCGAGGCCGACCTCGAGCGCAATAAGGCTGACCTCGCCTACGCGGAGAGCGAATACAATCGCTACCAGCAACTGGTCGAGAATGGCGTCGCAACCAAGTCGCAGTTCGATTCGACCAAATCGCGATACGACCAGGCGCGCGCGGTGGTCTCGGCTCAGCAGGCACGCATCAATCAACTGAAGGTCCTGGTGCACGACGCCGAGCTCGGAGTTGAACGATCGAAGGCAGCTTTGAACTCGAGCGAGGCCCGGGTCAAGCAGGGTCAGGCAGATCTCGCTCGCCAGTCAGATCAGCTCAAGAAGTCAACCCGATACTCCCCAATTGACGGCGTCGTATCGAGCTTGCCGGTCAAGGTCGGCGAGTATGCGTTGGCCAGCTTTTCGACCACGCCGCTGCTGACGGTTGCAGATATGTCTCAGATTAATACTGAGGTCAAAGTAGATGAGACCGATATCGCCGACGTGCAAGTTGGGCAGAAAGCAAAGGTGAAAGTAGACGCGCTCGGTGATTTCGAGATCGAAGGGGAAGTCATCGAGAAGGGCGCTTCGGCCATTACGCGTTCCGGCCAAACCATTGCCCAATCAGCAAACACTCAGGAGGCAAAGGACTTTATCGTTAAGATCAAGCTCAACCCGACCCCTCAGGTGCGCGAGAAACTGAGGCCGGGAATGTCCTCTACCGCGGTGATAACGACCGCAACCGTATCGGAAGTACTGACCGCGCCGTTGCAGGCAATAGTCCCTCGTGAGGCGCCAAAGGATCAGCAGCCTGCGGACCAGGCCACAAACGGCTCAGCCAAGAAGAAAGAGGTTGAGGGCGTATTCATATTCACCAAGGATGGGCGCGGCCAGTTCACGCCGATCACCACCGGAATCAAGGGCGATCAGGAGATCGAGATCAAGAGCGGTCTTAATGAGGGCGACGAAATAATCATCGGCCCGTACAAGACACTGCGAACCCTCAAGGACGGTGACCAGGTCAAGCGAGAAGCAGCTCCCGTAAAGGTTGAAACGAAAAGCTAAATAGGGGTGGATGGGCGACCATTCAGAATCAGGCAAGGGTAACGATATGATGATCGAAGAAGTGGTTTTCGATAAGGGCTTGGCCTATCTGGGCACGGTTCCGGCGGGAGCCGACAGCGTGATCCGCACCGAAGATTTGTGGAAGACCTATCAGATGGGGTCGGAAGAAGTCCACGCGCTGCGCGGAGTTTCCTTTGATGTGCAGCGAGGCGAATACCTCGCGATCATGGGACCGTCGGGATCGGGTAAATCAACTTTGATGAACCTTATCGGCTGTCTGGATACACCGACGTCAGGTCAGTACTTTTTGAATAAGAAACTCGTATCGGACATGGATGACGACGAGTTGGCTCACATCCGTAATAAGGAGATCGGTTTTGTTTTCCAGACTTTTAACCTGCTTCCCCGGGCCACAGCTCTGCACAACGTCGAGTTACCTTTGATCTACAACGGCACAGCTCGTAGTCAGCGGATCGAAATGGCGAAACTTGCTCTGGAGCGGGTCGATCTCGCGGACAGAATGAATCACAAGCCGAACGAACTGTCCGGCGGTCAGCGGCAAAGGGTGGCAATTGCGCGAGCCCTGGTAAATAACCCATCGATCATCCTGGCAGACGAGCCAACAGGAAACCTCGACTCGCAAACTTCGGGCGAGATCATGAATTTCTTCGATGAGCTACATCAGCAGGGCAACACGATCATTCTTGTGACTCACGAACACGACATCGCCGAGCACGCTCATCGAGTGCTGCATATTCTCGACGGCCGCATCAATCGGGACGAACGAAGATAACCGAACTCTAAGTAACCGGAACTGGAGTCCAAAATGGCAGCGAGCTCTGGCTCGCTGCCATTTTCCTTTCTTTCTTTCATCGCCATCGACATTTTCCATTGATCCCAACTAGGACGGGTCCGAGCGCCTTGCTATAATTCGAGCCGTTGCACCTGGGAGCGGAGGCATCCTGCCTGCTGCCCGCGTGGTCCGCGTGATCGAAGTAGGCAGGCAGGATGCCTGCGCTCCCAGAACCCCACGGCTCCATTTATGAACAAGTTTATTGAAGCTGCCGCAATTGCCCTGTCCTCGATATTAGCTCACAAGCTCAGGTCCTTCCTGACTTTGCTGGGGGTCATCATCGGTGTTGCGGTGGTCACCGCGGTCGCAACTGTCATAGAAGGCGCAAACGTCTACATCAAGGAGAAGATCGCCACGCTTGGCTCCGGCGTGTTCACCCTGCAGAAGGCAAGCGTGACCAGCTTCGGCGATTTTCAGAAGTTCCTCGACGCGTTTCGACGCAACCCCGACTTGACGCTCGATGACCTCATCGCGCTAAGAGAATCAGTAACCCTCGCAGAGCAGATCGGCGCCCAGGATGGCGGCGCGAAACCGGTCAAGTACGGAAACATCACGCTTGATGGCGTCGGTGTCCAAGGTGTTACCCCAAACAGTCTACTGTTGTCGAGTACCGAGGTTGCTCAGGGCCGCTACTTAAGCGACTTCGACGACGAAAGCCGCAAAGACGTCGCATTTCTAGGCTCGGAAGTGGCTGAAGGTCTGTTCGGGCAGCTCGATCCGATCGGAAAAGACATCAAGATCGGCGCGTCCACCTACACAGTAATCGGAGTCGCCAAGAAGCTCGGCTCGGTGCTGGGCCAATCCCGGGACAACTTCGTCCAGCTTCCGCTGTTGACTTTCTTCAAGGCGTTTGGAAAGCGGAGCTCTCCGACTTTTCGGATCGTCATCCGCTCGCGCTCGGACATCGCCGCCGAGCGGGTTCAAGACCAGGTTAGAGTGGTGATGCGCACCAGACACAAACTCGACTACAGCAGTCCGGATGATTTTTCGATCGCAACCGACGAAGCTACCGAGCAGTTGCTCGGGTCCATTGTGAACGTAGTCGCCGCGGTCGCTTTTCCAGTAGTCGGAATTTCACTGCTCATCGGCGGAATCGTGATAATGAACATTATGCTCGCCAGCGTCACCGAACGAACGCGCGAGATTGGGATACGCAAGTCCCTCGGCGCAACCCGAAGGGACATACTTATGCAGTTTCTTGTTGAGTCGGCGATAATGTCGGGGATTGGCGGATTGATCGGGTTACTGCTTGCACTCACTTCTATGGCTATCTTAGGTCACTACGTGCCGGTGCCGGTCGCGGTCCCGTTGTGGGCGCCGGCTATTGCGATTTCGGTTTCGACGCTGGTTGGTGTGTTCTTCGGGCTCTATCCGGCAAACCGGGCGGCGCGGCTTGATCCAATCACCGCGCTGCGAGCAGACTAAGAAAGGGGAATATAGGACCAATAGGACCGATAGGACCTATATGCACATTCAAGAGATCGGCGAAAATGTTCTGATGGCGTTCGACACGTTGCGAACGCATAAGGTGCGCTCGGCCCTCACCATGCTCGGGGTAATCGGCGGTACAATGACCGTCATCGCGATCTCGTCGTTTTTAACCGGACTCAGAGAGTTCGTGCTCGAACAGACAAAACGCTTCGGCCCTGACATTGTTTTTGTCACCAAGTGGGACAACATTGGAATCCGCTTCAGCCGGCCATCGCAGTCCGAGCGATCGCGCAAAGATCTGACCATCGACGATGCGCGTGCGATCGCCGAGCTTCCATCCGCGGAGAGCGTGAGCCCCACTCTGGTTGTCGGTTCGTTCGGACCGGGCGGGCCCCAGCCGGTCGTCAAACAGAAAGGCATTGAAGCCAATCGGCCATTGATCTTCGGCGTTTGGTCCAACTATGACGAGGTTCGCAATGTTTACATCAGGAGCGGCCGCTTCCTGACTCAATCCGAGCAGGACCACAGATCCCAGGTTGCGGTCGTAGGCTCCGCAATCGCCGAGACTCTGTTTGGCGCTCTGGATCCGCTGGGTCGGGAGATCGAAGTTGACGGGAAGATCTATCACGTGATCGGCGTGATGGAGAAAGCGCCCGGCGGGCTCTTCGGCGGCGACCCCGTCGAAGACCGGCAGCTCATAGTTCCGTTCGAAACGCTCAAACGTGATCACCCCGAGATCGACGACATCACCGTTAACGTTAAGGCCACGCCCGATCATTTTGGCAGGCTGGTTGGCGAAATAACCGAGCTGATGCGGCGTCGACGGGGCGTGCCCAATGACAAACCAAACGACTTTGGCATCAGCACTCCGGGCAGCATCTTCGAGGTAATCGCTCAGTTTGCGGCAGTTGCAAGCGTGATCGTCTTTCCGCTATCGGCAGCTGGGTTGCTGGTCGGCGGGATTGGTGTGATGAATATTATGCTGGTCTCGGTGACCGAACGAACGAAGGAAATCGGTGTGCGGCGGGCGATTGGCGCCCGCAGAGCCGATATCGTGTGGCAGTTTCTGACTGAAGCGATTACGTTGACCGCAGTCGGCGGGTTGATTGGGATTTTTGTCGGATGGATCATCAGCCTGGCGTTGCACCAACTCGCGCCCACGCTTCCATCGGTGATTCCGTTATGGGCTGTACTTCTCGGATTTCTAGTGTCTTGTTCAGTGGGTCTGATCTTTGGGATGTGGCCCGCAATCAAAGCAGCGCGATTGAACCCGATTGACGCGTTGAGGTACGAATAGGTAAATGCGTACAAATGACCTCAAGTGGTGCACACTATGGGCCATATTGCCGCACTGGTGACTAGTTCGTGATTATGTGATAGCCAGCCTGCCTCGTAGCTGGGGCCTGCTCTGTCGCCCACCGAGCCTCACATGTATCATCCAACAACATGAGCATGCTGCACTCAAGGTCAGTGTCCGAAGACAAATACAGAACCGGCCTGATTCCGTTTGAGGCTCGTTGGAACAGCATTTCCTCAAGTAGATCAACCGTCTCCCCACCAAGTTGAAGAGGTGTCTTGCCGTTTGTCTCACTCGCTGTTCTCATTTGTGCGTTTCACAGCAATCATCGTGCCGCCAGATGCGAAGATCTTGAGAAAGGTCTGACGTAAAAACTTACTGTTGATATTCAACAGGAAGACGTATAATCCTCCTGTAGAAAATCCACAGGAGGAAATAGTGTGGCGGAAACCACTTCAGAAATACTTCAAGGAACGCTCGATCTGATGGTACTTAAGACCCTTGAAGGCCTCGGGCCGCTCCACGGATACGGTATTGCCCGGCGCATCGAGCAGGTCAGCGAAGGAGTCCTATCGCTCAATCAGGGAACGATCTACCCGGCACTGTTGAGACTACAGCACAAGGGATGGATTAAGGCTGAGTGGGGCTCATCGGAGAACAATCGACGTGCGAAGTATTACGCCCTCACGAGGTCGGGACGCAAGCAACTTGCTACCGAAACGGAAAGTTGGGAGCGCATATCGGCAATAATAGCCCGCATGCTTCAGAGCGCTTAAATAACTGACAGACTTTAGGTTCCCAGCTAATACGGTCGCGCTTCGGGGCGACGCATGGAGTTTTGTTCAACACGCAGGAGAACCGCGATGTTCAGCCTTCGAGAGTTCGCGTCTCGTGTTCGGGGGATGTTTGGCGGAAATAGCATCGACAATGACCTCGAAGAACTTCGATCCCATCTGGAGATGCTCGTTGAAGACAATATCCGCAAAGGAATGACTTTGGCTGAAGCTCGCCGCTCGGCCAATTTGAGCTTTGGCGGTTTCACACAAACCAGGGAAGCCTACATTCAGCAGAAAGGACTACCTATCGTGGAAACAACGATTCAGGACATTCGCTTCGGACTTCGGATGCTCCGCAAGAATCCAAGCTTTACTGCAGTCGCTATATTGACGCTTGCCCTCGGCATCGGTGC
>Ga0134127_10003472_pt1 | contig 11340 bp, 12 predicted proteins | sample KB31753_FD_96459 | JGI IMG/M metagenome (GOLD analysis project Ga0134127, IMG submission 96459) | Terrestrial soil microbial communities with excess Nitrogen fertilizer from Kellogg Biological Station, Michigan, USA - KB3-175-3 | ecosystem: Environmental > Terrestrial > Soil > Unclassified ...
AGCGGAGGCAGTCCCGCGCGGTCGGGCGTGATGAACCGCAGCCTGGGAACGATTTGCGATTTGCGATCCGTGATTGGTGATTGGCCAGGCGTCCTGTGGGCGTTGGAAGTTGGGAGTTGGAATTTGATCAGGTCGACGAGCTCCTGCTCCGCCTCTGGACCAAGAACCTCGACGCCCCGTTCGCGCAGCCATGCGCCGTTCAGCGGCGCGTACAACCCGTAGGCACAGAGCCGCGCCGAAGGATTTACCTCGCGTGCGCGGTCGATGAGCGGCACCGCCAGCCTGGTGGCGGTATGCATGGGCAGGTAAAAGCCGATCACGGAAGCGGCGGCGAACTGCTCATCCGAGATGGGCCCGCGCGACGCATCCGCGCACGAGACCTCGATGCCCGCCGCCCGCAGCCACGCGGCGGGCGAGGCGAGGCCGAACGGCTGACGTCCAAGGTCGTAGGTAGAAACGAGCAGCACCCGCATCCCTCCATTCTATGGTTCTATGGAAAAGGACTATTCTTTCTTCGTGGCGAAAACCTCCACGGCGCGCGCCGACGCAATTCCTCAGGTAGTGGACCCCCGCGACACCGCTTTCTTCGGTCATCCGCGAGGCCTTTCCACCCTTTTCTTCACCGAGATGTGGGAGCGCTTCAGCTACTACGGGATGCGCGCCCTTCTGATTCTGTTCATGACCGCCGCCCCCGCCGCCGGCGGTCTCGGCTTCGACACGGCGACCGCGGGCGCCATCTACGGCCTCTACACGTCGATGGTGTACATGACGACGCTGCCGGGCGGCTGGATCGCGGATCGCCTGATCGGTCCGCAACGCGCAGTGTTGTACGGCGGCATCCTGATCGCCAGCGGCCACTTCAGCATGGCCGTACCCTCGATGACCACGTTCTACCTCGGACTCCTCCTCATCGTCGTCGGCACCGGCCTTCTGAAGGGCAACGTCAGCGTCATCGTCGGCCGGCTGTATTCCGCGAACGATGTGCGTAGAGACGCCGGGTATTCGATCTTCTACATGGGGATCAACACAGGTGCGTTCATCGCGCCGCTGGTATGCGGATATCTTGGCCAGCGCGTGAACTGGCACGTCGGGTTCGCGGCCGCCGGCGTCGGAATGGTGCTTGGCCTGATTCAGTACTCGTTCGGACGAAAGTACCTCGGCGACGCCGGACGCTATCCGGCGACGAGCGGATCACCTGACGCGATCGCCCGCCAGCGTCGCAGCGCCTTGACCTGGTCCGGCGCCGCCGCCGCACTGCTCATCGGCGGAGGTCTCGCGGTGTACTCGGGCGTCATTCCGGTCACGCCGACGCAGGTCGCTGACGCCGCCGGCTATTTTCTGCTTGGCCTGACGGTCGCGTTCTTCGGATGGTTGTATCTCAGCTCCGGGTGGACGCCGGCCGAGCGCCGGCAGCTGTATGTGATTGGCGTGCTCTTCCTTGGGGCCGCGCTGTTCTGGTCGGAGTTCGAACAGGCAGGCTCAACCCTGAATCTGTTCGCTGACCGCAACACGCGGACCTCGATACTGGGCTGGAGCTTCCCCAGCTCCTGGTTCCAGTCGCTGAACTCCCTGTTCATCATCACTCTGGCGCCGCTGTTTGCCTGGCTGTGGGTATGGCTCGGGCGCCGGGGCGCCGAGCCGTCGAGCCCGTCGAAGTTCGGTTGGGGCCTCGTTCTCGTGGGCGCCGGCTTCGCCGTGCTGGTCGGCGGCGCCGTACTGGCTGAGCAAGGCGTCATGGTCAGCCCGATGTGGCTCGTGGTCGTGTATTTCCTCCACACCTGTGGCGAGCTGTTCCTGAGCCCCGTCGGCCTGAGCGCCATGAGCAAGCTGGCACCTCTGCGCATCGGCGGCTTGATCATGGGCGTCTGGTTCCTGGCGGCAGCCGTCGGCAACTACATCGGTGGCCGGCTGGCCGGGTTCTATGAAGCGATGACGCTTCCCAGCCTCTTCGGCACGGTCGCCGCGGTCGGCGTTGGCCTCGGCGTCCTCCTGCTGGTGCTCGCGCCGTCGATGCGCCGGTGGACCGAACCCGCGCGGTAACCCGTGGCCCTCGAAAAGTATCGCCAGAAACGCGACTTCACGCAGTCACCTGAGCCCGCCGGCAACAAGAGCCACACGTCACCGGCCGGCCGCACGCCGCGTTTCTTCTGCGTCCAGAAGCATCTCGCCAGCCACCTGCACTACGACTTCAGGCTCGAACACAACGGCGTGCTGCTTTCCTGGGCGGTTCCAAAAGGACCGTCGCTCGACCCCAAGACGAAGCGGCTGGCGATGCACGTCGAAGATCACCCGATCGAGTACGGCACGTTCGAGGGCGTGATTCCTTCCGGCTACGGCGCCGGGATCGTCATGCTCTGGGACCAGGGCACGTGGACCCCTGAAGCCGACGACGTCGACGCGGCGTTGAAGAAGGGCGACCTCAAGTTCACCCTGGACGGGTACAAGCTCAAAGGGTCGTGGGTGCTCGTTCGCACGAAAGGCGCAGGATGGTCGTCGGGCGGCGCCGATCGATCCTGGCTGCTGATCAAGCACCGCGACGACTGGGCAGGCGACGTGGACATCGCGGAGTTCGCACCGCTCAGTGTGAAGAGCGAAGGAGACTTCGCCGAGATTCTCTCCGCCGACAATCCCGATATCTGGCGGTCCAACCGGCCGGCGCAAGGCGGCGAGGCGGGGGCGATGTTCGAAAAGATCATTGCCAGGGCTCTTGCAATGCGTTCGGGTCGTTCGGATCGTTCGAGTCGTTCGGAGCATTCAGAAGCCCGAAAACCGGTCAAACGGAAGGCTGTCGCCAGGAAGAAGACCGTCGCACGGAAGGCGCGTTGATCTACAGGACGTGCTGAATGTCAGACAGCTCGCGGTCGGAGGTCAGCAGCCGCTGGCTGAGGACGGTCCATACGGCCAGCGATAAGCGCCGCCGGTGATGGCGGGCGATCTCGGTGCACCAGAACCTGCCGAGCACCGGTTCGGTGCCGGGCTCGAGCTCGCCCAGCTCGAGCGGCCGCTTGTGCTCCGCTTCGTAGCGTGCGAGCGCATCGATCGACGGCCGTCCTGTGTTGGCGATCACGACGTCGACCGGGCGGCCAATCGCCTCTGAAATCCAGCGCACGCCGTCCGCCGCCGTAAAGCCGGCCATCCCGCGCCCTTCGGTCAGCAGATTCGAAATGACGATGATCGGACCGCGCATGTCGGCGAGCGCGTCCTTGACGCCGCGTACGAGCAACGGCGGCATCAGGCTCGTGAAAAAGCTGCCAGGCCCGATGATGACGGCATCGAACCCGCGAATCGCCTCGGCGACCGCGGGATGAATCGGCACGTCGGGTTCGAGCCATACGCGCTTGACCTGGCGGCCGCGCGACTGCCCGGCATCCACTTCCACTTCGCCGCGGGTTTGCGTTCCGTCGCCGTACTCCGCGCAGATTGACGCCGGCTCGGTGCTGACGGGCCATACCCGGCCGCGACACCCGAGCAGCGCGCGGAGCCCGTCCACAGCCGCGAGGAAATCGCCGCTGTACTGCTCCATCATCGAGAGCAGCAGGTTGCCGCCCGTGTGCCCGGCCAGGCGGTCGTGATGTTCCAGCGTCGGCAGTCGCGACAACAGCACCCGCCGTGCTTCCCCCTCGTTCCGCGCAAGCGCCAGCGCGACTTTCAGGACGTCCCCTGGAGGTAGCACGCCCAGCTCATCGCGAAGCTGTCCGGAGCTGCCGCCGCTGTCGAACATCGTGACGACCGCATTCAGCGTCAGCCAGGGATTGGATTTGAGCCCGCCGAGCAGGCTGGGGAGACCGGTGCCGCCACCCACGCAGCCGACGTTGAGCTCCTTTAGCTGCATCGGGTTCATTCTAGAATGAACCATGGATTCGTGGCGGCACGCCGCCGCTGCGCTCGTTGCCGACCTGCGGCGCGTTTTTGCCGGCCGTCTTCGATCACTGGTCGCCTATGGTCCTCGCGTCGAAGGCGGGGGCGATACCCCGCTCACCTGTCTCGCCGTGGTTGAGTCGCTGGGCATCAGCGATCTGGACGCCTGTGCCAGGCTCGCCAGTCAATGGGTGCGCCAGGGAGTCGCGATTCCGCTCATCGTCCCCGACCAGGAGTTTCGCCGATCGCTCGACGCGTTTCCGCTCGAGTACGCGGAAATTCTCCGGGCCCACGAGCGCGTGTTCGGCGCCGATCCGTTCGAGGGGATGACGATTTCGCGCGAGGATCTCCGGCGTGCCTGCGAAACGCAGGTCAAGAGCCACCTCCTCTACCTTCGTGAAGGATTCATCGAGACCGGCGGACGTCCACAGGCGGTCGCCGATCTGGTGTGCGCGTCGGCGCCGGCATTTGCGGCACTGTTGCGGAATGTCGCGCGGCTGAACGGAGGCGTGTCCCCGGCGCGCGCCGATGCCACGCGCGAAGGCGCACGGTCTGCAGGACTGGCTGACAGCATCGTCTCCGACGTCCTGGCGCTCGACCGGCCGTCCACGATCCCGACGACGGACGCCGCGCGCTTGTTCCCGCAATACCTCGCCGCAGTGGAACAGCTGGCGCGCGCGGTCGATGCATGGCGCGCATAGCCGTCATCGCATTCGCGCTGCTCGCCATCGGCGCAATCGCGGCGGCACAGGAGCCGCCGCCGGCGCTCACGCAGCCAGTCAACGACTTCGCCGGCGTGATCGATGCGGCGAGCGCGGCCGAGATGGACGCGCTCATTCGCTCCCTCCAGCAGGCGAGCGGCGACGTCGTCGTCGTCGCCACCGTCAAGACGTTTCAGCCCTACGCCGACATCCGGGAATACGCGGTCAGGATGTTTCAGAACGGCGGACGCGGGATCGGCCAGCGCGGCACTGACAACGGGCTGCTCGTCCTTTTGGCGGTCGACGATCGGCAGGTCTGGATAGAAGTCGGGTATGACCTCGAACAATTCATCACCGACGGGTTTGCCGGCGAGACCAGTCGTCAGTACATGGCGCCCGAGTTTCGCCAGGGGATGTTCGGCGCCGGCCTCCTGGCGGGCGTGTCGCGCGTCATCGACCGGATCGCGGAACGGCGGAATGTCACGCTTCAAGGCGTTCGGCGGGACCCGCCGGCGCGTGCACCCGACACAGGTTCCGGTGGCGGACTCCTGCTTGCGCTGTTCATCCTGTTCATCGTGATCAACGCGCTGTCGGGACGGACGCGCCGGCGGCGGCGGTTCGGGAGTGGGTGGGGCGGCCCGGGCATCTGGACGAGCGGCGTCGGGCCGTTCGGCGGCGGATTTGGCGGCGGCAGAGGTGGCGGCGGGTTTGGCGGCGGATTTGGCGGGTTCGGCGGCGGCCGCAGCGGCGGAGGCGGCGGAGGGGCTTCTTGGTAAGGCTCAAGTCACAAGGCTCAAGTCACAAGGCACAATGTTGGATGAGGGGATACCGATGACTCGACTGATTTCTTTCGTGGCACTGTTGCTGGTGGCGGCGGTCTCGTCAGGCTGTTCCTACAACACCTTTGTCTCGCAGGAGGAGGCGATCAAGACCCAGTGGGGGCAGGTCGAGAACCAGCTTCAACGGCGAAACGATTTGATCCCCAATCTCGTCGAAACGACGAAGGGCGTCGCGCAGCAGGAGCGTGACGTGTTTGGCCAGATTGCCGAGTCACGCGCCAAGCTGGCAGGCGCGCAGACCCCCGAGCAGACGATGCAGGCGGCGAATGAGCAGAGCGCGGCGCTGGCACGCCTGCTGGTCATCGTCGAGAACTATCCGCAGCTGCGTTCGAGCGAGACCTTCAACCGGCTGATGGACGAGCTCGCAGGCACGGAGAACCGCATTGCCGTGGAGCGCATGCGCTACAACGAACGCGTTCAGGAGTACAACACCGCCCGGCGCCAGTTCCCGTCCAATATCACGGCCAGCCTCTTCGGCTTCCGCGAGTACACCGTGTTCAACGCGCCGCCCGAGGCCGAACGCGTCCCGAACGTCACCTTCGAACGCCAGCCGGGGTAGGAGGATCCATGCCGCTGGTCGACGCGCTGCTGCCGGAGTTCGATCATGAGATGACGACGACGAGGAAGGCGCTGGAGCGGGTGCCGGAAGACAGGTTTGAATGGAAGCCGCACGCCAAGTCGTTTTCGCTCGGCTCACTGGCCACGCACCTCGCCAACATTCCCACCTGGGGCACCGAGACGCTGACGAAATCGGAAATCGATCTGCCGGCGGTGCAACAGCCGGCGGGCGCTTTGCCTTCAAAGACCGAACTGATCGCGGCGTTCGACCGGAACGTCGCCGCCGCGCGGGCGGCCATGACCGGCAAGACTGACGCAGAGCTGCTTGCTATCTGGTCGCTCAAGCGTGGCGGCAAGACGCTCTTCTCGATGCCGAAGACCGCAGTGCTGCGATCGTTCGTCCTCAGCCACATCATTCATCACCGCGCACAGCTGGGTGTGTACCTGCGGCTGCTGGATGTGCCGGTTCCGGCGACGTACGGTCCCACCGCTGACGAGCCGGCCTTCTGACGCGCTTCGCCGTCGGCGCCGTCGCCTTCATCCTGCTTGCAACCGCGAATGGAGCGGGCTACCGGTACGGCGTGTCCGACCAGGCGTTTTACATACCGGTTGTCGTCCGATCGCTCGATCCCGCGCTGTTTCCCCGTGATGCGTCACTGATCGACGCACAGGGGCGCCTCATGATCGTTGACGAGGTGCTTGCCGCTCTCGCCCGCACAGCCGGGGTCTCGCTCGAGACGTTGTTCCTGGCCTGCTACATCGTCTCGCTGCTCGTGGTCTGGTCCGGCCTGTGGCTCATCGGCACCAGAATCTACCGCAGTCCATGGGCCCTCGCAGCGCTGGGCGCGGCGTTCACGATGCGGCACCGCATTCCGAGAACCAGCGTGAACTCGCTGGAACCGTACTTCCTGCCGCGCGTCCTGGCGTTCGGCATCGGCATGCTTGCCATCGCCGCGCTCCTCCGGCGGCGGGTGTGGACCTCAATCATCCTGATTGGCATCGCCGCCGCAGTACACGTCACCACTGCGCTCTGGTTTGCCGTGCTCGTAGGCGTAGCGCTGGCCGTTCTTGATCCGCGCCTTCGCCGCCTCGCCATCGCGGGCGCCGCGGTCGCGATCGTGGTGCTCATCGCCGCCGTGGCCGCGGGGCCGCTGCGAGGAACGCTGACGACGATGGACGCGACGTGGCTCCAGGCGGTTGCCAGCAAGGACTCGCTGTTTGCCACCCAGTGGCCGGCGTGGGCGTGGGCGGCGAACCTGGGGTTCTTCGCCCTCCTGGCATTGGCTCATTACGCCCGCGCGCGGCGTGGGGACGCGACCGCCGAGGATGCGGCGCTCGTGTGGGGTGCCGGCGCGCTGGTGGGGCTCTTTTTCGTGACGCTGCCGCTCGTCGCGGCCGGGATGTCGCTGGCGGTGCAGTTCCAGTTCGCTCGCGTTTTCTGGCTCGTCGATCTGCTGGCGCTCGTATACGTCGTCGCCGCCGTTTGTGATTCACGGACGCTAAGGAGCCGCGGTGTCGCCGTCGCAATGGCCGTGATCCTGTTCGCGACTGGCCGCGGCCTGTACGTCATGCTGGTCGAGCGGCCGGAACGCCCGTTGTTCGAGGTGCACCTCCCGGTCTCGCCGTGGGAGGACGCGATGGCCTGGCTGCGCCGCCAACCCCGTGACACTCATGTCTTTGCCGATCCAGGTCATGGATGGAAGTACGGGACCAGCGTCCGGGTTTCGGCCGAACGCGACGTACTGTTGGAAGAAGTGAAGGATTCCGCGCTGGCGATCTATTCGCGCGACGTGGCGGTCCGTGTCGTCGACAGGACGCAGGCCGTCGGCGACTTCACGACCTTGACGTCGGAGCACGCGCGCGAGCTCGCCGGCCGCTACGAGCTGGATTTCCTGGTCACCGAGGCTGACTTGCCGCTCCCGCTCGCGTACCGCAACGACCAGTTCCGCATCTACTCGCTGCGCTAAGCGCCTACCTCGCGCGTGATTTCATCCACAGCTCGTCGAGCGCACCCGGGTGCAGCATCTTGGTGATCCAGACGATCTGACCCATGTGGGCCGCATTGTGGTGGGTCACGTGCAGCAGAATCTGCCCGTAGGTCGTCGCCTTGCCGGTCCGGTCGGTCGAGTCCGTCATCTGGCCCGGCTGCAGTCCGTCGAGAATCTCCTCGACAACGCGCAGCGAGTGCCGCCAGGTCTCGAGCAGCGCCGGCTTCGGGAACCGATCGTGCGCGGTGAACTCCGCCTCGCGATTGCGGCCGACGTCACGCCCGCCGATCGCCTGTTCGAGGTAGTACCGGTTCGACCACGAGAGATGCACCACGAGATTGGCAACGGCGTTGGCCTGCTCGTTCGGTCTCCACCACAGCTCTTCGTCGCTGAGGACATCGATGCAGGCGTTGATCTGCGCCGGAAAATCCTGCGTCAGACGGACGCGCGTCAGGTGCAGCAATGTCGAGTTGAGGTCCGGGTCCATGGCGGGATGATAAGCTGAAATATCCGCATGACATTTGCGCCGTCGGCCTTCCAGCCGCTCTTTACCGGCGGTCACCGGCAAACGCTGTACGCGTGGGCGCGCCGGCGGCGGTTCCCGCGGCTGCCCGAACCGGAGCCGCGCTATTTCGACGTCGCGGAGGATGCGCGCGTGCTCGCGCACTGCCACTGGCAGGCGAATCGATCCAGCCATCCGGCGATCATCCTGCTTCACGGCCTCGAAGGATCGAGCCACGCGCCTTACATGATCGGCATCTCGGACAAGGCCTGGGCGGCAGGCTGGAATGTCGTCCGGCTGAATCAACGGAACTGCGGCAACACCGAGCACCTCTCGCGCGGCCTGTACCACTCCGGACTGACGCATGACGCGCATTTCGTGATGCGCGAATTGATCGAGCGCGATCGCATCCAATCGATTGCGATCGCCGGCTATTCACTCGGCGGCAACCTTGCGCTGAAGCTGGCCGGCGACCTCGGCGAGTCCGCCCCGCCGGAACTGGCGGCGGTCTGCGCCGTCTCGCCGACCATGGACCTGGCGCTGTGTGTCGACGCGCTCGAGCGCGGTTCGAACTTCGTGTATCAATGGAATTTCGTGCGCCATCTCAAGGCGCGGATGCGGCGGAAGGCCGCCGCGGTCCCCGGAGCGTTCTCGCTCGCGCCGCTGCGGCGGGTGTGGACGGTGCGCGCATTCGACGAGGCGTATACGGCGCCGCATCACGGGTTCCGCGACGCCGCCGACTACTACGATCGCGCGAGCGCGTTGCGGGTCATCGGGCGCATTCGCGTTCCGACGCTGATCATCACCGCCGCGGACGATCCGTTCGTGCCGGATGCGCCATTCCGCCGGCCCGAGGTCGCCGGCAATCCGCACATCACGCTCGTGATCACCGCGCACGGCGGCCATTGCGCCTACCTGGAACGCGCCGCCGGAGACTACGACGGCTGCTGGGCCGAGCGCGAAATCATGCGATTTGCGGAAGCGCAGCGATCAGCCGGCGCGCGAACTCAGGACCCTTTCCGGATTCTTCGTGCTTGAAGTAGACGTAGACATCGGGGCACTGCGACGTTCGCTCCTCGATCACGCGCGCCCACCGTTCGATGTCCTCCGGCTCATACCCTTCATCTCGTAGGCGGAAGTAGGCGTAGTCGGCGGTGATTTCCACCGGCGTCGACAGCTTCTCGCTGTCGGCCACGCACAGCGCCAGGTTGCGCGAGCGCAGGCGGGCATAGATTTCCTCGTCCAGCCACGACGCGTGGCGGAACTCGAATGCCGCGCAGACCCTGGGCGGGAACGTCTCGAGGAAGGCGTCGAAGAGCGCCAGATCCTTTTTCAGGTTCGGCGGCAGCTGAAACAGCAGCGCGCCGAGCTTTGGCCCGAGGACGGCGGCGGTCTCGAGGAACTGCCGCACGCGATCCCCGCAATCGCGCAGACGCGCGTCGTGCGTGATCCGTTTCGGCGCTTTGAGCGTCAGCTTGAACCGCCCGGGCGTCGCCGCGTCCCACCCCTGCAGAATTTTCTCGTTAGGGGCGCGATAGAACGTGTAGTTGATCTCGACGGTTGGAAACCGCTCCGCGTAATACGGCAGCATCTTCGCCGCCGTCAGCTTCTCGGGATAGAAGCTGCCTTTCCATTCCGGGTAGTTGTACCCGGACGTGCCGACCCAAATCATTTGGTAGAGTTAAGCACATGCAACGTTTCGGCGGAATCGCCGTCGCTGCGGCGCTCGTCGCGGCAGTCGCGTGCAGCCGCGCCCCGGAGTCGCGCCGCTACGAGCTCCGCGGCCAGATCGTCGGCATCAGTCCCGAGCGCCAGGAGGTCCTGGTCGACCACGAGGACATTCCGGGATTCATGCCGGCCATGACGATGGGGTACAAGGTGCGCGACCCGGCGCTGCTGCAGGGAAAACAGCCGGGAGATCTGGTCACTGCCACGCTCGTCGTCGAGGAGGTGAACGGGTATCTGTCGACGCTGACGATCACCGGCCACGCGCCGCTCGGCGCGCCAGCAGCGGAACCCTTGATCACCGATTCGGATTTGCTCAAGGAGGGGGACGCCGTCCCCGACCGCACGCTGGTCGATCAGGCGGGCACGCCCCGCACGATCGGATCGCTGCGCGGGCATCGTGTGGCGCTGACATTCATCTACACGCGGTGTCCGCTGCCCGACTTCTGCCCACTGATGGACAGACAGTTCAAGGAGGTGCAGCAGACCCTGAGTATGACGCCCGAGCTTGCCGACGTTCGACTCGTCACAGTCACCCTCGATCCCGAGTTCGACAAGCCAGCCGTCCTGGCACAGCATGCAAAGGCGCTCGGCGCCGACACTCGCAGCTGGCACTTCGTGACCGGGGACCGTGATGAGGTGCTCTCGTTCGCGAAGCGCTTCGGGGTCATCACCGAGCCGGGCGACGCCAGCGCGCCGGTCGTCCACAACCTCCGCACGGCCGTCATCGATGCCGAGGGGCGCCTGGTGAAGGCGTACTCGGGCAGCACGTGGTCGCCCGCCGAACTCGTTGCCGACCTCAAAGCCGCGCCCGCTCCCAAGCGCTGAGCCCGTCGTTCCCCCGGCGCTCACGCTGACCGCCCGGGAGCGCCAGGTGATCGCGCGACTGCGAACGCCGGCCGCCGTGCAGCAGTGGCTCAATGCGCTTCCCTACAACCACGAAAGGGGGGGCGAAACGCTCCGCACGTTTCGCGGCGTGATCCGGACCGGCACCGCGCACTGCCTGGAAGCGGCGCTGTCGGCGGCAGTCATCCTGGAGCAGCACCGATATCCGCCGCTCGTCCTCAGTTTTGAATCGATTGATCTGCTGGACCACGTGATCTTCGTGTATCGCGGTCCTCGAGGATGGGGATCGGTCGCCCGCTCGCGCGATCCAGGCCTGCACGGAC
>Ga0134127_10003474_pt1 | contig 11334 bp, 8 predicted proteins | sample KB31753_FD_96459 | JGI IMG/M metagenome (GOLD analysis project Ga0134127, IMG submission 96459) | Terrestrial soil microbial communities with excess Nitrogen fertilizer from Kellogg Biological Station, Michigan, USA - KB3-175-3 | ecosystem: Environmental > Terrestrial > Soil > Unclassified ...
CCGGACGATGCAGCCGATCTCCTCATCGACCCAGACACGCATCGTCGCCGAGCCGCGCAAGCCCTGAACCTCGGCCACGAACGCAGGCCGCCGCGCGCGCTCATGACCGGTCACCGAGCCGTCGGCATCGCGCAGCCGCACGAACCGGCGCGGCTCGACCGCCGACGTAACCCACGCCTCGCCGACGAGCGGACGGCCGCTGTCGGCGAAGCGGAACGATCCCCGACCGTCGTAGTGGATCTTCAGCGGGTCACGGCCGATCGCGTAGGCGGTGAAGCGGATCGCCGGTTTCGGCGCCAGCATGTGCTCGCGGAGCTCCGGCCAGTCGGGCAGCGCCACGGCGCGCGACTACTCCTCGTCCATCTGGAGGACGACGGGCGCGATCGCGGCCACGGTCTCGCCGGTCTCGACCCGCATCGTGCGAACACCCTGCGAGCTGCGGCCCACCCGGCGGATCTCCTCGGCCGCGACGCGCTGGACCTTGCCAGCCGACGAGATCGTCAGCAGGTCCTGGTCCTTCGAGCCGATGAACGCGCCGGCGAGCAGGCCGGTCTTCTTCGTGATCTGGTGACCGATCACGCCCTTGCCGCCACGGCCCTTGACGGGGTAGTCGGCGAGCTTCGAGCGCTTGCCGTAGCCGTTCTGCGAGACGCTGATCATCTCCTCGCCCTCGGAGGACAAGCAGAGCTCGATCACCTCGTCGTCGTCGGCCAGTCGCATGCCGATCACGCCGGCGGTCGCGCGGCCCATCGGACGGGCGAGCGCCTCCTTGAACCGGATCGTCTGACCCTTGCGGGACACGAGGAACACATCGTCCTTGCCGCCGGTGAGCTTCACGTCGATCAGCTCGTCGCCGGGCTTGAGGTTGATCGCCGCCAGACCCGATCGCGGTGAGTCGTACTCGGGCAGCGCGGTCTTCTTCACCATCCCCTTCTTCGTGGCGAATAGGAGGAACCGTCCCTCCTCGTACTCCTTCAGGTCGAGGACGGCCGAGACGCGCTCGTCGGCGCTCACCTGCACACCGGGGAGGTTGGCGGCGTACAGGCCGCGCGCCTGCCGGGTCACCTCGGGCACCTCGTGCGCCTTCACCCGGTAGACCTTGCCCTTAGACGTGAAGAACAACAGCCAGTGGTGGGTGGTCGTGATGAAGACGTTCTTGATGACGTCCTCTTCCTTGAGCGTGGCCCCCTTGATGCCCTTGCCGCCGCGGCCCTGGCGCTTGAACGCGTCGACCGGCTGGCGCTTCACGTAGCCGGCGCGCGAGACCGTGATGACGACGTCCTCCTCGGCGATCAGATCTTCAAGGTCGAACTCCCCCTCGTCGGCCTTGATCTGGGTGCGGCGCGCGTCGGCGTACTTCTTGCGGGTCTCGGCGAGCTCGTCCTTGATGACACCGCGCAGCTTCTTCGGGCTCTTCAGCAGGGAGTCGAGGTACTTGATCCGTGCGATCAGCTCTTTCTTCTCGGCGTCGAGCTCCTCACGCGCGAGCCGCGTCAGACGGCGCAGCGGCATGTCCAGGATGTGGTTGGCCTGGATCTCGGAGAGCTTGAAGCGCTTCATGAGCTTGGTGCGCGCTTCCTCGGCGTCCTGCGAGGCGCGGATGATCTTGATGACCTCGTCGAGGTGGTCGAGCGCGATCAGCAAGCCCTCGACGATGTGCAGCCGCTCTTCACGCTTGCGCTTCTCGAAGCGGGTCCGCCGCGTGATCACGTCGACCTGGTGATCGACGTAGTAGCCGACCATCTCGGCGAGGTTCAACGTGCGCGGCACGCCATCGACGAGCGACAGCATGATGACGCCGAACGTGTCCTGTAGCTGCGTGTGCTTGTAGAGCTGGTTCAGCACGACGTGCGGGTTGGCGCCGCGCTTCAGGACGATCACCAACCGCATGCCGTTGCGGCTGCTGGAGTGGTCCTGGACGTCGGCGATCTCCTTGACCTTGCCGTTCTTGACGAGCTCCGCGACCTTCTCCGCGAGGCGCGCCTTGTTGACCTGGTACGGCAGCTCGGTCACGACGATCTGGGAGCGACCGTTCGTGCCCTCCTCGATCGTGGTCTTGGCGCGGACCTTGATCGAGCCACGACCGGTCGTGTAGGCGTCCTTGATGCCCTGCTTGCCCATCACGAAGCCCGCCGTCGGGAAGTCCGGGCCCTTCACGAACTTCATGAGCTGAGCCGGCGTCGCTTCGGGGTTGTCGATGTAGTGCGTGACCGCGTCGATGATCTCGCCGAGGTTGTGCGGCGGGATGTTCGTCGCCATGCCGACGGCGATCCCGCCGGCCCCGTTGACGAGCAGGTTCGGGAAGCGACTGGGGAGCACGAGCGGCTCCTGCTCGTAGCCGTCGTAGTTGGGCACCATGTCGACGGTCTCGGCCTCGATGTCGCGGAGCATCTCCATCGCGAACGCGCCGAGGCGGGCTTCGGTGTAGCGGGCGGCGCCGGCCGGATCGCCGTCGACCGAGCCGAAGTTCCCGTGCGGGTCGATCAGCGGGTAGCGGAGCGAGAAGTCCTGCGCCATCCGCACCAACGCGTCGTAGATCGCCGTGTCGCCGTGGGGGTGGTACTTGCTCATGACGCCGCCGACCACGTTCGCGGACTTGCGGAACGGGCGGTCGGGCCGCAGGCCCTGCTCCAGCATCGACCAGAGGATCCGCCGGTGGACCGGCTTGAGCCCGTCGCGCACGTCGGGCAGCGCCCGGCCCACGATGACCGACATGGCGTAGTCGAGGTAGGAGCGCTGGATCTCCTCCTCGAGCTGGACGGGCTCCACGCGCCCGGCGAACAGGTTCTGGCTCATGGCTGCGGATCCCCTCCGGGCATCAGACGTCGAGGTTCTGGACGTACTGGGCGTTCGTCTCGATGAACTCGCGGCGCGACGGGACGTCCTCGCCCATCAGCACGGTGAAGAGGCGATCGGCCGTCGCGGCGTCCTCGAGCGTCACCTGCAGCAAGGTGCGGCGGTCGGGGTCCATCGTCGTTTCCCATAGCTGCGAGGCGTCCATCTCGGCGAGCCCCTTGAACCGCTGCGGCTCGAGCTTCTTGCCGTTGGTGTTGGCCTCTCGCCACTCGTCCCACTCGCGCTCGGTGTAGAAGTAATGCTCCTGCTTGCCCTCTTTGACGAGGTACAGCGGTGGCTGCGCGAGGTACATGTAGCCGGCGTCGATCACGTCGCGCATGTACCGGAAGAAGAACGTCAACAGCAACGTGCGGATATGGGCGCCGTCGACGTCGGCGTCGGCCATGATCACGATCCGGTGATAGCGCGCCTTCACGAGGTCGAACTCGTCACCGACGCCGGTGCCGATCGCGGTGATCAGGGCCTGGATCTCGACGTTCTCCAAGATCTTGTGCAGCCGTGCCTTCTCGACGTTCAGGATCTTCCCCCGGATGGGCAGGATGGCCTGCGTCGCAGGGTTCCGGGCGGACTTCGCCGAACCCCCGGCCGAGTCGCCCTCGACGATGTACAGCTCGCAGGAGCCGGGGTCGTTCAGCTGGCAGTCCGCGAGCTTGCCCGGCAGCGACCCGCCCTCGAGGAAGGACTTCCGGCGCGTGAGGTCGCGCGCTTGCTTCGCGGCCAGACGTGCTTTCGCCGCCTGCTGGGACTTCCCGACGACGCGGCGGGCCTCACCGGGGTGCTCCTCGAGCCACTCGGCCAGCTGGGCGTTGACGGTGGTCTCGACGAGCGAGCGCATCGAGGCGTTGCCGAGCTTCGTCTTGGTCTGACCCTCGAACTGCGGGTCGCGAAGCTTGACCGAGATGATCGCGATCAGCCCTTCGCGGACGTCCTCGCCGATCAGGTTGTCCTCTTTCTCCTTCAGGAGGCCCTTCTGGCGCGCGTAACGGTTGAGCACGTTCGTGAGGGACTTCTTGAAGCCCTCCTCGTGCATGCCGCCCTCGTGGGTGTTGATCGTGTTGGCGAACGAATAGACCGACTCGCTGTAGGCGTTCGTCCACTGCATCGCGATCTCGACCTCGCCGTCGTCGCCCTTGTGCTCGATGGGGACGATCCGGTTGAGGGTGTCCTTGCCCTGGCCGAGGTACTTCACGAAGTCCACGAGGCCACCGTTGGCCTTGTAGACCTCCTTGCTCTTGTCGCGCTCATCGACGAGCTGGATCTCGACGCCCTTGTTCAGGAAGCTCAGCTCGTGCAGGCGCTCGGCCAAGATCTCCTTGCGGAACTCGGTCGTCTCGGTGAAAACCTCGGGGTCCGGCCAGAAGCGGATCAGCGTGCCGGTCTTCTGGGCCGCCTTGCCCTTCGTGAGCTTCTTGGTGACCTTGCCGCGGCTGAACGCCATCGTGTGGATCGCGCCGTCGCGGCGCACCTCGACCTCGAGCTTCTCCGACAGGGCGTTCACGACCGAGACGCCGACGCCGTGCAAGCCGCCCGAGATCGCGTAGCCGCCGCCGCCGAACTTGCCGCCGGCGTGCAAGACGGTCAGGACCACCTCGAGCGCGGAGCGGCGGTCCTTCGCGCCGGGGATCGGCTTGACGGGGATGCCGCGGCCGTTGTCGAGGACACTGGCGGAGCCGTCGGTGTGCAAGGTGACGATGATCCGGTCGCAGAACCCGGCCATCGCCTCGTCGATCGAGTTGTCGACGACCTCGTACACGAGGTGGTGGAGGCCTCGGACGCTCGTGGTCCCGATGTACATGCCGGGTCGCTTGCGGACCGGCTCGAGACCTTCGAGGACCTGGATGTTCTGCGCGTCGTAGCCCGCCGACTTGCTGCGTCGGGGCTTGGGAACTGCCTTCGCTGCGGTGGCCAAACGTCCTCCGATCGGGGCCGTGCGGAACCTCACACGACGCTGCAGGGGGCGTGCGCGGGGGGACCGGGCACGACCCCCCTATTTTACCCGACGCGACCTCGTTCTGACCGTAGCGACAGCCGGGAAATCAGCGGTCTGACCTGCGGTTTCGCTTCTGTCCGACGGCGACACGGATGCGGGTGACGACGCCGCCGCCGAGGGCCTCGTCGGCACGTCTGCGGATCTCCTCGGCGAGGTAGCTCGCCTGCGCTCCCCAGGGCCCGTCGGCGGCCCGCACGACCAAGCAGCCGGCCTCCAGCGACTCGGGTGTGGTCGCCTCGGCGAGGCGTTCGCCGACGACGTCGGGCCACGCGCGCAGCAGCGTCGCGATCGGCATGCCGCGACGGAACGCGTCCTCGCCGAGCAGCTCATCGACGACATCACCCAGCGCGACCGGGCGCGTGCTGCGGGGGTCGCGTCGTTGTCCGAACCCGGTCGAATGCGGCATCGTCGTCAGCTTCGCACGTCGAGGTGGCCGGCGCGGACGTCCCAGACCTGTGTCGCTCGTTCGGGCACGTCGGCGTCATCGGCCACGCTGATCACGACCTGGCCGGCGCGGGCGGCGAGGCGGCGAGCCACCCGGTCCCGCCGGGTCGGATCGAGCGCGCTGTACGGGTCGTCGGCGATCATCAGCGGCGGTTCCCCGATCGCGGCCTCCACGGCGTCGGCCAACCCGAGGCGGAGGGACAGCGCCGCGACCCAGGTCTCCCCGTGGCTCGCGAACCCCCGCGCCCCGAGGTCCCGCACCGCGAGCTCCAGATCGTCACGGTGGGGGCCCACGAGCGAGGTCCGCCGCTGGAGCTCGTCGGCGCGACGCGACTCCAGCTGGGCGCGGAAGGCATCGGCCACGTCGTCTGCCGTCGGCACGTTGGGCGCGTACCGGATCGCGAGCGGATAGCCCGCGACATCCTCGAACGCCGAGGACGCCGGCTCGGTCAGGGCGCCGACCCCTTGGGTCCTCGCCTCGATCACGGCGGCGCCCGTCTGCACGAGCTGGTCGTCCCACGTGTCGAGATCGGCGGGCGCCCCGCGGCCGTCGTGCTCCTTCAGCAGCCGGTTCCGTTGGCGCACGACCCGCTCGTACGTCGACGTCAGGGTGTCCGAGGCCGGCACGAGCGCGACGACGACCTCGTCCATGAAGCCACGCCGTCGTGAGGGATCACCGGTGATCACGGGAAGGTCGAAGGGTCCGAACATCACCGAGCGCACCCGCTTGCGCAGATCGCGTCGCCGACGAACGGGAGAACGATCGACCTGGATCTTGTTCGCCCCGTGCGCGCGCACTTCCACCTCGACGAGGACCTTCCCACCGAGCGTCGTGAACTCGCCCCGCACGTAACCGGACTCGGCGCCGTGTCGCACCAGCGGCTCGCTCGCGCTCGCTCGAGGGCTCTCCAGCGCGTACAGGAAGTGCATCGCCTCGAGCAGGTTGGTCTTGCCCTCCCCGTTGGCCCCGACCGCGACGAGCACGCCTTCGGGCAACGGATCGAGGTGCGTGTGTGCGTGGTTCCGGAAGTCCCGCAGCTCGACCCACTGGAGCAACATCGCCGCGAGACCCGCTGCGGCGCAGCCGCTACGAAACGGCCGCGGGGAGCCGCACCGGCATCACGAGGTACGTGAAGCCATCACCCTCGCCGTGCACGACACCTGGCTTCAAGCCGTCGCGCACGTCGAGCTGGATCGACTCCCCCACCGCCGCCGTCAGGCCGTCGATCAGGTAGCCGGGGTTGAACGCGACCGTCAGGTCCTCACCCTCGTAGCGCGCCTCGACGGTCTCGACGGCGTTGCCCAGATCGGGCGAGCTGGACGACAGCTTCACACCCAGCGCGTTGAACTCCATACGCACCGGCGTCGTGTCGCGCGCGAGCAGACCGACGCGGCGCACGGCATCGAGCAGCTGCTGGCGTGACACCGACAGCCGGCTCTCGTGCGTATCGGGCAGCAGCTGCCGATAGTTCGGGAACTCGCCCTCGATCAGCCTCGACGTGATCGTCAGCCCGCCCGCGCGGAACGAGACCTGCGACTCGTCGACGGCGATCTCGATCGTGCCCTTCTCGTCGGCCGCTGCGGCACGGCCGGCCTCGGAGAGCGCTCGCTCGGGCACGATCGCCTTGCCCTCGCCGTCGGCGCTCGCCACGAGCTCGCGCACCGCGAGCCGGTACGAATCCGTTGCCACCAGCATGCAGCCCTCTCGGCTGATCTCGACGAGGACCCCGGTGAGCACCGGCCGCGCCTCGTCGCGGCTCGCTGCCCGCCCGACCTGCGACACGGCCTCGGCGAACGCGCCGGCCTCGGCGGTCACCCGGGTGCCGCTGGGCTCCTGCAGGCCGGGGAAGTCCTCGACGGGCAACAGCCGAAGCGATCCCTCGTAGGCCGCGCACCGGATCCGCGCCTGGGACCGGTCGGTCTCGATGTCGACCGGGGCATCGGACAGCGACTTCACGGTGTCGCCGAGGAGCCGCGCCGGGACCAGCGCGGTGCCCGCCTCGGTCACCTGCACGTCGATCGTGAGCCGAGCGGAGACCTCGAGGTCGGTGGTCGTCAGGGTCAGCTGTCCCGCGTCGGTCGCATCGAGCAGCACGCCGGTCAGCGCCGGGATGCCGGGACGGGACGACACGCCTCGCTGCACGGTTTGCAACGCCTCGGACAGCGCATCGCGATCACATCGGAACTTCACCGTCGGACACCCCCTACAGCTCTGTGGTCTTTCATGTACTCAGTAGTAGTAGAGCCTGTGGAACCGTGGAGAACCCACCGTTCCTGCAGCGTAGCCACGTGCCCCGACATGGGGATGGATGTGGGAGAAGAGCTGACGACCTGCCGATATCCGATGATGGGGTGCAGGTTTCCCCACCGATCCACCCCGGTTCCCCCCATCGTCACACCGAGCTCCGGACCCGTCCGCGGACCAGCCGGGTGAGGTCCTGGACCTGCCGGAACGTCGCGTCGCGAGCACGCATCTCGTCCTCGACCTTCTTGATGCCGTGCAGCACGGTGGTGTGATCGCGGCCACCGAAAATCTCGCCGATCTTGACTAGCGAGAGCCCGGTGCACTCGCGCATGATGTACATCGCGATGTGCCGCGCGGTGGTGAGTGGCCTCGAGCGTGACTTCGACACGAGATCACCGGTCGTCAGCGTGAAGTACGTCGCGGTCTCTTCCATGATCAGCTGCGGTGGGATCTCGCTCTCTGCCTGCGGGATCAGATCCTGCAGTGCGCGCTCGGTGAGCTCCTGATCGACCGGCGCGCCGGTGAGCTCGGACCACGCGGCGACGCGGACCAGCGCGCCCTCGAGCTCACGCACCGACTGATCGAACTTCGAAGCGACGAACTCGATGACCTCGTGCGGCACGACGAGGCGCTCGCGCTCGGCCTTGAGCTGCAAGATCGCGATCCGCGTCTCGAGATCGGGCGGCTGCACATCGACACACAGCCCCCACCGGAACCTGCTGACCAAGCGTTCCTCGAGCCCGGAGAGCTCGTGCGGCGGCCGATCCGAAGCGATCGCGATCTGTTTCCCGCTGCCGTGCAAGTGATTGAAGGTGTGGAAGAACTCGGTCTGGGTCTCCTCGCGCTTGGCCAGGAACTGGATGTCGTCGACGAGCAGGACGTCGACCTCGCGATAGCGCTGGCGGAACCGATCGCTCTGGCGCTCGCGCACGGCCTTGATGAACTCGGTCAGGAACTGCTCCGACGTCACGTACTTGACGCGGATGCCTGGGTTCAGCCGGTACATGTGGTGGCCGACCGCGATCAACAGGTGCGTCTTGCCCAGACCCACGCCGCCGTAGATGAACAGCGGGTTGTACGCCGTCGACGGTGGCGCTTCGGCGACGGCCATCGCCGCCGCGTGCGCGAACCGGTTGGACGGGCCGGGTACGAACGCATCGAACGTGTAGTTGGGGAACGGCAGCCCGGGAGCACCGAGGGAAGGAGGGGTGCGGACGGGAGCCGGCGTCGCGATGCCTTCCGCAGCGGGTCGCGGCAGTGGCTCCGGCGCGTCGCCGAGTGGATGGCGCATGCCCTCCTCGACGCGGAACTCGATCTTCACGCGACGGCCCAACGCATGCGCCGACGCGTCCTCGATCAACGACAGGTGGTTGTGCTGGAGCCGCTCGCGCACGAGCGGGCTCGGCACCGAGAGCGTCAGGATCTCATCGTCCAGCTCGACGGGCTGCACGTCGGAGAACCACATCACGATCGTGGTGTCGGGCAGCTCGGAGCGGGCCTTCGCAAGGACGCTCGACCAGACCTCCAGCGCGGCAGCGTCGTGTGCGACCGATCCCATAACCTATTCCACAAGACCTTTCCACACCGGTGGATAACCCGTTCGGGGGGAAGGGTTCCTATCCGACGACGATGATCGTGTCGCATGCCCGGGGGAAGGCGGTCGGGACCATAGCACGGTGGTTTTCCACACTTCACGCGCACGAGGGGGTCTTGACGCACTTTCTGATGTCAACCCCTCTGTGCAGCGATGATGCCCGTATACTTTCGACGGCCGGCGACCCCGCCGGCTGTCGTATCGAGCGAGGTTCTCCATCCGATGGCCAAAGGCAAGCGCACCTACCAACCCAACAACCGTCGTCGCGCGAAGGTGCACGGATTCCGGCACCGTATGCGCACGCGCGCCGGCCGGTCGATCCTCGCGGCGCGTCGTCGCAAGGGTCGCACGCGTTTGGCCGTCTGACCTGCGGGAACGCGTGGCTGTGCACTCGCGCGAGATCCGGGAGATCCTCGACACCTGTCGTCCGCATCGCGCCGACCGCGTCGTGGTGTTCCTTCGACCGGGCCAGGGGCGACTCGCGGTGATCGCGGGCAAGCGGATCGGCGGGGCCGTGCAACGCAATCGCGCGCGGCGCGTCCTGCGCGCCGCGTGGACGCAGATCGCGCCGCTCGTTCCCGAACGCGACGCGGTGCTCGTCGCACGTGACACCATCGCGGGGGCGGGAACGCGAGAGATGGTCGATGAGATGAGTGAGCTCATGAGCGAGGTCGGGGGGGCATGAACGTTCGTGCACTGCTGTGGGCCGCCTCCTCCCCTGTGCGATGGGCGGCGGTCGGCCTCATCCGAGCGTATCGCATGACCTTTGCAGGCATGTTCGGTGGTCAGTGCCGCTTCTCCCCGAGCTGCAGCCACTACGCGGAGGACGCCATCCGTACCCATGGAGTGCTCCGCGGGGTCGCGCTGGGCGCCTGGAGGATCTTGCGCTGCAACCCGTTCGGCGCGGGTGGGATCGACCTGGTTCCAGCCCATGTCGCGATGCATGATGCGGTCATACAGAGCCCGATCCGGGATATCGAGGCGGGTCGAGCATGATCGCGATCTGGCTCTGGCAGAGCCTCCTCACCGGTTTCGGTTGGTGCCTCGCGCAGATCTACGACCTCGTCCCCAACTACGCGCTCGCGATCATCATCCTGACGCTGCTCATCCGGATCATCCTGCTGCCGTTCGGGATCAAGCAGATCAAGAGCATGCAGCACATGCAGGCGATCCAGCCGAAGATCAAGGACCTGCAGAAGCGGTACAAGGGCAACAAGCAGAAGCAGCAGGAAGAGACGATGAAGCTGTACCGGGAGGCCGGGGTGAACCCACTCGGCGGCTGCCTCCCACTCCTGCTCACGTTCCCGTTCCTGATCGCGATGTACGCGGTCCTTCGCCCCCCGGTGCTCGCGCCGACGACGGCGCCGAGCGGACAGTCCGCCTACGTGGTCGTGAACAACCACCTGCCCCAGGACAGTGCGCTGTTCGAGAAGGTGGTGACCCACGACGGACTCGAGGTCGCCGGGGCGAACCTGCAGTGTTCGCTGGCCACGGCGGGAACCCAGGTGCAGCTGAAGGACACGAAGGGTCAGCCCCTCCAGCCCGGGCTGCAGATCCTCGGGACGGACAACCAGCCGCTCCCGTTCGACGCGGTCACACGGTCGACGCTCGACTGCGGCACCAGCAAGTTCCCGGATGCCATCCCGTACATCCTCCTGATCGCGCTGATGGTCGGGTCGGGTCTCTATCAGCAGCGTCAGATGACGAAGGCGAATCCGCCGTCCGCCCAGGCGGGGCCACAGGCGGCGATGATGAAGTACATGCCGTTGCTCTTCCTCGTTTGGGGGTGGCAGTTCCCGGCCGGCCTGGTCCTGTACTGGACCACCTCGAACGCGATCCAGGTCGGACAGCAGACGATCTTGCTTCGAGCCGGCCATATCGGCCCCGAAGCGGTCGAACGCCGGATCGCGGAGCACCGCGAGCAGATGGCCAAGGGCGGGCCGCAGAAGAAGGGCATCATGGCCTGGATCAACGAGAAGGCGTCGGCGGCCCAGCAGCAGCAGGAGCAGGTCCGTGAGAAGCCCCAGGGACCGAGGCCCAAGCCCAAGCCTACGAACAACCAGAAGCGCAACGCGAACGCCAAGGGCGGCAAGCCCGCCAAGGACGGTCGGCCGGCGGACGGCACACCAGCCAAGGGTGCTCCGAACGACGGCAAGCCCGTGAAGGGGGCTCAGCCGGGGAACCGGCTGAAGCCCAAGAAGAAGA
>Ga0134127_10003476_pt1 | contig 11333 bp, 10 predicted proteins | sample KB31753_FD_96459 | JGI IMG/M metagenome (GOLD analysis project Ga0134127, IMG submission 96459) | Terrestrial soil microbial communities with excess Nitrogen fertilizer from Kellogg Biological Station, Michigan, USA - KB3-175-3 | ecosystem: Environmental > Terrestrial > Soil > Unclassified ...
CTCCTTCTTGCTTGCAAGCGCTATCATTGCCGTAAGTGGACGCTCAACTGAAGGTGAAGTGCCGGCGCCGCCGGCAATCGGTTCGACTCTCGACGACTTCACGCTTCCTGATGCAAACGGCAAGGATCAATCGCTCGGTTCGCTCAAAGGCAAGAATGGCGCGGTGCTGATCTTCATGGCCGTGCAATGCCCGGTGTCGAATGCATACAACGAACGCATGGAAAAGCTGGCTCAGGACTACGCAGCGCGCGGGATTAACGTCATCGGCATCAATGCCAACTCAGTCGACAGCGCAGAGGCTGTAAAAGCACACGCCGCTGAGCACAAATTTACGTTCACGATCCTCAAGGATCCAGGTAACAAGGTCGCTGACCGGCTCGGCGCTAGTGTTACGCCCGAAGCGTATCTGATCGATAAGAGCAATAAGCTGCTTTATCGCGGCCGCATCGACAATTCAAAGAACGTTGAAGGCGTGACATCAAGCGAACTGCGCGATGCCATCGAGGCTACGCTCGCCGGAAAGCCTATCACCAAGACAACTGCCAATGCCTTCGGTTGCAGCATCAAGCGAGTTGGATAGGTAATGAATCTGTCACGTAAGTTTTTGTTGCTGGTCGTAGTCTTGAGTATCGGCGGGTTGGCTGTCTTTCCAACCTCCGCGCAACGTAGACGCGCCGCCAGAAAGAAAGCACCAGCCATCTCTGTAGCGGCGATCAATGCTGATGGGTTAGTGGCCGTGTTGAAGCGAGATTCGCCAAACGCACGGCCCCTGCTCGTCAACTTCTGGGCCACCTGGTGCGATCCCTGCCGTGAGGAGTTTCCCGATCTCGTAAAGATCGATCAGCAGTATCGTCCTCAGGGACTCGATTTCACCGCCATCTCCCTGGACGATGTTGAAGACATCAAGACTTCTGTTCCGAAGTTTCTTCTGGAGATGGGCGTTAAGTCGCGGACGTATCTGCTGGACGTTGATGATCCTGAAATCGCCATGAGTAAAGTGGATCCTCAATGGAGCGGCGCCCTCCCCGCGACGTTTCTTTATGACGCCCAGGGCAAAATTGTTTACAAACGTATGGGCCGCATCAATGCAGCTGAACTCACCGCAGCGATCGAAAAGCTTCTTCGCAGCTCCGAGTTCCGGGTTTCGAGTTCCGGGAACGCTGTTCGACTGTCGGTAGTGCCTTAGATTAGACGACTGTAGGACGCTGCCTTCTTGAATGCGCCGGGTGCCCGCAGTCTCGAAACTCTGAACTCGAAACTCGAAACTGAGTAAGCATGATCACTCCCGACGTAATCTCCGCCCACAATCTCACCAGGGAAGAGTTCGAACGCATTACATCGCTGTTAGGCCGCGAGCCCAACCTCGTCGAACTGGGAATCTTTTCAGTGATGTGGTCGGAGCACTGTTCCTACAAGTCGTCTCGGGTCCATCTGAAACGCCTGCCAACAACGGGCGAGCGCGTAATCGTTCCGCCCGGAGAAAACGCCGGCGTTGTTGCTCTCGGCGACGGCTGGTGCGCTGCCTTCAAAATCGAATCCCACAATCACCCTTCGTTCATTGAACCATTTCAGGGCGCGGCGACTGGCGTCGGCGGAATCCTGCGTGATGTCTTTACGATGGGCGCGCGTCCGATCGCCGCGATGAACAGCATCCGGTTCGGCTCCCTCGATCATCCGCAACACGGACGCCGCAATCGATCGTTGCTCGCGGGAGTCGTCGCCGGAATCGCCCACTACGGAAACGCGTTTGGAGTGGCTACGGTTGGCGGCGAAGTGGCGTTTGACGATGCTTATTCACTGAACCCGCTCGTCAATGCCTTCGCACTTGGCCTGTTGCGAGAGGACCAGATATTTTTCGGCAAGGCCAGCGGCGTGGGAAATCCGGTGCTCTACGTCGGCGCGAAGACAGGCCGCGACGGCATTCACGGCGCGACCATGGCCTCGGCGGAATTCGATGACGAAGCTCTGGAGAAACGTCCCACAGTTCAGGTCGGCGATCCGTTTTTGGAGAAGTTATTACTTGAAGCTTGTCTGGAGGCGATGCGCAGCGGTTCTGTGGCCGGCATTCAGGACATGGGCGCCGCAGGTTTGACCTCCTCATCATGCGAGATGGCAGCGCGCGCCGGCACCGGCATCGAGTTGGATCTGTCACTTGTTCCGCAACGCGAGGAGGGGATGACGGCGTACGAGATGCTCCTCTCGGAATCGCAGGAGCGCATGCTGATCGTCGCCCACTCCGGACGCGAGCGCGAGGTTGTAGACATCTTTCGCAAGTGGGACCTCGACGCTGTAGTGATTGGACGCGTTCGCGAAGGTGAAACAATGCGAGTGCTCCACAACGGCGAGACGGTCGCAGATATTCCGGTCTCGCTGCTCACCGATGAAGCGCCGCTCTACCAGCTACCGATGCAAGGTCCAACGTCCAATGTCCAAGGTCCAACGTCCGGTAGCGTAACTACAAAGACCCAAGACCAAAGTCCAAAGACCAAAGGCCAGGACCACAACCTTGCGTTGTTGTCGCTTCTCGCCGCACCCAACCTGAGTTCCAAGCAATGGGTCTTTCGGCAGTACGATCACATGGTGCGCACAAACACAGTCGTGCTTCCAGGGGCTGATGCCGCGGTAGTGAGAATCAAGGAGACGCGGCGCGCACTTGCGATGTCGCTCGACGGCAACGGGCGCTACTGCGCAGCCAACCCGCGCGAAGGTGCAAAACTGGTCGTTGCTGAAGCTGCACGCAACGTCGTTTGCGTCGGCGCGCGGCCGATTGCCGTCACGAACTGCCTCAACTTCGCATCGCCTGAGCGTCCGGAAGTTATGTGGTCGTTTTCGGAAGTGATCGATGGAATGGCCGAAGCCTGCACAATTTTCAACACGCCGGTCATCTCGGGAAACGTTTCCTTCTACAACGAAACTGAAGGCCGTGGCATCTTGCCGACCCCGGTGATCGGCATGGTTGGTTTGGTCGAGGACGTGCGGCGCGTGTTGCAGCCGGGTTTCAAGCGCGCTGGTGATTTGGTAGGTCTTCTTGGGAGAACTTCAGATGAACTCGGCGTTAGCGAGTACGCCGCAACTGTGGACGGCCGCTCGGTCGCAGAACTGATTGCCACCGGCGCGGTGCCGCGCATCGATTTGAAGCTTGAACGCGCAGTTCAGGATACGTGTCTCGAAGCTGCCGAGGCAGGTCTGCTGCAATCAGCGCATGACTGTTCTGATGGTGGACTTGCTGTAGCACTGGCGGAATGCTGCTTTTCGTCTCTGAACCGCGAAGCAGTGGGTGCTGAACTCGAAATGACAGAGCCGCTATCCACAACCAGCCAGCTCTTCAGCGAATCGCCATCCCGCATCATCATCAGTTTCGACGCCGCACAGCGCGAAGCGATCGAAGCAATCGCCGCACGCTATGAAGTTCCCTTTTCTGTATTAGGCCAAACGAGCGGCGCTAGCCTCATCATCAAAAATAACGGAGAAGTCGCTATCGACCGCACCGTCGCCGAACTCGAAGCTGCCTGGCGAGACTCATTGCCGCGAAAGCTCGAGGCAGAGGCGATGGCTGCTGGAATGGAGTAATGTCCAAGATCCAATGTCCAAGGTCCAATGTCCCAAGTCTGTTATGTGGACCGGCATCCAGCTCCGTATGATTGCCATAAACGAACTTGCGCTCGCCGCTGAGGACTTACCGCTGACTCCCGGGCGAACAGCGGACTTTGAACCTTGGACTTTGAACGTTGGACCGGGTGAATAGTGCATCCCGTCATCTACCTCAATCGGACCATGGTTGCCGCCACGAAGGCACGCGTGGCTCCGGTTTCATCTGCAATGCTCTACGGCCGCGGCGTCTTCACCACGATCGCGATCTACGACGGCAAGCCTTTCCTTTGGCCCGAACATTGGCGCCGCCTGCTGGACCACGCCAAACAGTTGAGTATTGATTGCGGCGGCTGCACGGAAGCCGGCGTTGGCGAAGCCCTCCAAAAACTGATTGCCGTAAACAGCGTCAGCGATGGGCGCGCGCGTGTGATCCTGCTCGCACGCAGTGGTCGTGATTTTTGGAAAGCAACAATTCCCGGCGCGAAGAAAACTGACCTGCTGATCATGACGGGCGAAGCGCAGAAAGTTCCTGCGGCAGGCTTGACGCTCGCAGTTTCACCCTATCGCATCAACACTGGATCGCCGCTCGCCGGTATCAGGAGTTTGAACTACCTCGAACAGGTGCTGTCGTGGGAAGAAGCGCAATCGCGGGAATTCGACGAGGCTATCACGCTCAACGAGCGTGGTGAGATTGCGGCCGCGACAATGGCAAACATCTTCTGGGTAAAAGATGGAACGGTTTACACGCCGGCACTCAGCACCGGGGCCATCGCTGGGATCACGCGCAGCGCACTTATGAAACTGGCTGAGCAACAATTCGTTCCCGTAGTCGAGGGTGTTTATGAGTTGACCGATTTGGTGGAGGCCGATGAGATTTTTCTGACTTCGGCGAACCTGGGAGTGGCTCTCGTTACCACCTTTGATTTTCGCCAGTATGCAGTTACGTCTGAAAGCGTTTCGGCAAGACTCCGGAAGGCCTTTCGCGATTTGATTCGAACCCCAACCGCCAAACACGGAAAGTCTGAGGGGAACCAACAAGTCCGAACAGCCTCCGATTAGTAGTTTTCCTTTTTTGACTGCTTGAATTTAACGCTGAAAGCGTTAGTTCAAACTGTACTCAGTACTGGGCAGGAGCCACAACAGGTCAGACGCAGGCCGTGTGTTATAATTTCGGCCTTGTTTTCAGCCAATTTACTCGCGCCGCCATCATTTCTCAGGAGGATTCCAGACCATGGCTACTGAACTGAGCCGAGCCGCCACACCCCTCGATAGGATTGAAGAACTACTCGGAGAGAACGCTCGGGCTTTGCTCGATCATAAGTCGCAGACGATTCCTAAAGACCAGATTAATCTGCCCGGTCCCGATTTCATCGACCGGATCTGGTCCCAGTCGGATCGCTCGCCGGCGGTTTTGCGATCACTTCAATCGCTTTTCAACAATGGCCGGCTGGCTGGTACTGGATACCTCTCGATACTTCCCGTTGACCAGGGAATCGAACACTCGGCCGGCGCCTCGTTTGCTCCCAACCCCCAATACTTCGATCCGGACAACATCGTAAAGCTCGCGATCGAAGGTGGCTGCAACGCCGTAGCGTCAACTTTCGGCGTCTTGGGTACCGTCGCACGTCGGTACGCGCACAAGATTCCTTTCATCGTAAAAATCAACCACAACGAACTGCTGACCCTCCCGAACAAGTTTGACCAGGTGATGTTCGGAACTGTGAAGGAAGCCCACAACATGGGCGCGGTGGCGATAGGCGCAACGATCTATTTTGGATCCGACGAATCAACGCGGCAGATCACGGAAGTGAGCGAAGCTTTCGCGCAAGCCCATGAGCTCGGCATGGCATGTATTCTTTGGTGCTACCTGCGTAACTCGAAGTTCAAAACTCCCGAAGGCGACATGCACGCTTCAGCGGATCTTACCAGCCAGGCAAACCATCTCGGGGTCACGATCCAGGCCGACATCATCAAACAGAAACTTCCTGAACGCAGTGGCGGTTATGGCGCTGTCGAGAAGCTGCTCGGCGGCTCCTACGGCAAGACCAGCAAGATCGTGAACGAAAAACTTCTCACGGACAGCCCCATCGATATGGTTCGTTATCAAGTCGCGAACTGCTACATGGGTCGTTGTGGTTTGATCAACTCTGGGGGCGAATCCAAAGGCTCAAGCGATCTCGCCGAGGCCGTCCGCACTGCGGTCATCAACAAGCGTGGCGGCGGTACGGGACTAATCTCCGGTCGCAAAGCGTTCCAGCGCCCGATGAGCGAAGGTGTCGAACTGCTTAACGCTATTCAGGACGTCTACCTGAGCGAAGACATCACCGTAGCTTAAACCGGGCTAGAGTGGATTGTAGGGGCGGTCCTCTGTGGCCGCCCCACGCCTTGTCAGGAGAGCAATTGTCAGTAAGCTTCTGATTATGCTTATGAAATCTGGGGCGGCCACGGAGGGCCGCCCCTACAACTCAAACCAATCCCGACCCACCTCGGGCCTCGTATATATTAAGTGATACGGGCCAGCATCTTGCACGCCGAACAAGCACAAACTTCAGATATCGAGCTACTTCACGCAGTGGGGCGAAGCGACGAGGCGGCCCTCGCTGCGCTCTACGATCGTTATCGCCTAATCCTGTTCGGCCTTCTCGTCCGTATATTAAACAGCCGCGAGGAAGCGGAAGATGTTTTACAGGAAGTGTTTTTGCAGGTCTGGCGGCGCGCGGCCGATTTTGATGAAGAACGCGGAAGGCCCTTCACTTGGCTGGTAACACTCGCCCGCAGTCGCGCGATTGATCGCCTGCGAGTGTTGGCATCACGCCAGCGACTCGCGGATTCAGCGGCGCAGGAAGTAGCCGGAGAAGCGTCGGACGCAGTCGCGGACGCGCTTCATGCCGAACAGCGCGAAATTGTTGCGCGCGCACTCGCCACTCTCCCGGAAGAGCAAAGACGCACTTTGAAGCTTGCCTACTTTGAAGGCCTGACCCAATCTGAAATCGCTACTCAGTTGGGCACGCCATTGGGCACTGTGAAGACTCGCATGCGAACGGGCATGATGAAATTGCGTGAACTCCTCGGGGAACAGATGCGAGGCTTGCTTGGTTCAGAGCTTGGTTAGTTAGAAAGAATGATACTTCACGAAGAGTACAAAGAGATGCTGGCGGTGCGTGGGCTCGGCGCGCTTGATCCGGCAGAAGCTCGTTCGCTCGATCAGCACTTGGTCGATTGCGATGAGTGTCGTCGTGAATTAGCGGAGTGGGACGCGACAGCCGCGACTCTGGCGCTTGACGCCGCACCAATGGCTCCCTCAGCGGGAGTGCGTGTTCGAATCATTGAGGCCGTGCGTGCCGATGTTGTTAAGCCTGGAACTGCCGCTGGAGTTTCCAGGTCACGTACTTCGCCACGTGAGACATCAAAAGTCATTTCATTGCCAACTCAGCGAAAGAGTTCGGCGGCTGTGCCAGCCTGGTTCGCAATTGCCGCAGGCCTAGTGTTCGTTGTCTTGTTGGGTTCGCTGTTCGTTCTCTGGCGACAAAACGCGGCTGCCCGGCAGGAATTGGCGCGACTCACGGATCAGGTAACTAAAGCGAAGCAACAGATGACGCAACAACGCGAAGCGATCGAGATTGTGACCGCCCCCGGCGCACGCATGTCGGAACTCGCAGGGACGAAGGAAATGCCCGGGGCGCATGGAATGGTGGCTTTCGATAAGAACGGCCGCGCGATTCTGATGGCCAAAGGTCTCCCACCTCCACCCGCGGGCAAAGCCTATCAACTGTGGTTTATCGCCGGTGGCAAGCCAATGCCCGGCAAAGTTTTTATGACTGACGAAGCTGGTGTGGGTAGTCTCACAGATCACATGCCCAAAGAGGCGATGGACTCGGCAGTCTTCGCAATCACCCTTGAACCCTCAGGCGGTATGCCAGCTCCGACTGGAGCGATCTATCTAAGCAGCCAATCGTGAAAGCAGACAGCTAACAGCAGACAGCAAACAGGGTTAGGTTACGAAACCGTGCTTGCAATTGACGCCCCTGCCTTTGTGGCGTCTGACATTGTCATCTGGAGTTCGCTGCTCCCTGTCTGCTGTTCGCTGTTCGCTATCTAATGTTACACTTCACGTTATCAAGCAGACAGGTGAAACGTCATGGCCAAGAACAAAGCGGAGCCACCGCCGGTTGATAACGAGATCTCAGAGGAGACAGGGCAGTTTGATCTGCGCTTCATCCTCTGGCGTCATTTCTGCGCCACGAACAACATCCCCGTCGATGCCCTGCCCAGCCAGCTCAACGACGAGCAAAAGGAAAAGTGGGAAGCACTCAAATCCAGTCGCTTACGCGGCCAGAAGTAATTTAGAACCTCCCTCCACCGAGTTTGTACACGCCCGTGAGAAATGGATTACTCATTCTCTCTTCGCCGATTGTAGTTACCGGACCATGACCGGAAAAAACCTCGACATCATCACCGAGCGGCAATAGCTTGTCATGGATTGATGCCATTAACTGTTCAGTCGATCCTCCGGGCAAGTCTGTCCTGCCAACCGAGCCCGCAAACAGAACGTCGCCGACAAAAACTTTTCTTTCACCAGGCGCAAACAGCACAACATGTCCAGGCGTGTGACCAGGACAATGCAGAACCTGGAACTCCAACTCACCCACGCGTAACTTCCCGCCGTCTTCAAAATATTCGTCGACTTTTGGTGGCTGCTCGAAGGCCATGCGCATCGCCGACCATTGTGATCGCGGGATACCAATCCACGCCGGCTGCTCCGGTAACGCTTCATAGATAAACTCATCTGCGCGATGCATCATGATTCGCGCGTTAGGCCGGAGCCGTTTCAGGGCCGTCACGCCCCCGACGTGGTCGAGATGGGCGTGAGTGACAGCGATCACCTCAAGCTCGAGTTCATGCTTGTCTATCGCTCGAACGATTTCGTCCGAGTCGTCCCCCGGATCGATACACAACGCGCGCCTGGTTTTCTCGCAGCCGAGGATGCGTGTGTGTTGTTGAAAAGCGGTGACGGTAACGGTTTCGATGATCATCTTAAATATCTTGAACTTGGTACTTTGTCCTTTGTTCTTAGTCTTTCTTCTCGATCGTTGTGGCAAAACCGACAACTGCTCTATGATCGAAACACATCAAAGTACAAAGCACCAAGTTCTAAGAACAGGGCACCCAACACTAGTTGAAGGAAGAAAGCAGATTGGCGAGTAGTAAAACAGCAAATCCCCTGGCCACAGTTCTTGACGCCTTAACGACAGAAGGCGCGGCGGAGCTGACGGAACACCTTCCACACAACGCCCTGAAATGTTTCGCCTGCGGTCATCGTTGTCTCATCAATGAAGGCAAACGCGGTATTTGTAAGGTCCGCTTCAATGAAGCAGGGCGGCTTCGTGTTCCCACGAACTATGTCGCGGCGCTCGCCTGTGACCCGACAGAAAAGAAACCGTTCTTCCATGTGCTACCAGGCTCAGACACCCTCACGTTTGGAATGCTCGGCTGTGATCTTCACTGTGCCTACTGTCAGAACTGGTTGACCTCACAAGCTCTCCGAGACGGCGCGGCGGGCACCGCGCCACAGCAAGTAACACCTGATCGACTCGTGTCGATGGCGAAAGCTTACGGCGCTTCCCTTGTAGGCAGCAGTTACAACGAACCGCTGATCACTGCGGAATGGGCAATCGAAGTTTTTAAGAAGGCGCGACCCGCAGGATTTCGCACCGCGTTCATCTCGAATGGCAACGCCACGCCACAGGTGCTGGATTACCTGCGGCCGTGGACTGATTGCTACAAGATCGATTTGAAATCGATGAACGATAAAAACTACCGGCAGTTGGGTGGGGTTGTGGACAATATTCTCGAGACGGTGCAGATGGTTCACGACCGTGGTTTCTGGGAAGAGATCGTGACGCTCGTCATTCCCGGATTCAATGATTCGCTGGATGAGCTGAAGCGAGCGGCTGACTTCATCGCTTCAGTCTCGCCGGACATTCCCTGGCACGTGACAGCATTTCATCAGGACTATCACATGACCGAGAACGCGAACACGACTGCTGAGCAGCTTGTGCGAGCGTGCGAGATCGGAAGCGAAGCCGGGCTGCGTTACGTCTATGCGGGAAACTTGCCGGGCCGCGTTGGGCGTTGGGAAAACACGTATTGTCCGGCGTGCGATGAATTGCTAGTGGAACGTTACGGTTACTTGATTCGCCAGATGAGAGTGAACTCTAAGGGACAGTGCCCAGCTTGCGCGACGAGCATTCCTGGGATCTGGCATCCCTAAATCAAAAGTCCCAGGTCACAAGGAAATCTTGAGACCTGAGACTTGAGATTTGAGATTAAATCTACTTCACGGTTGCTGACGGGGATGCCGACGCCTTCGGTGTTGCCGGCTTCATCGCCACTGGAGTCCCGCCATGATGGAGCAGGCCCTGCCATTTTCCATCACGATTCACCCAGATTGTTGAGTGACGTTCGCCCTTGGGAGCCATCTTCGGTTCCGTGGCGACATAGGTGACTAACGCAGCGTCCGCGTCGATGTTAACCGTCTTAAAGTCACTCAAGACAAACTTGGTAGCGTCCATCATGCTTACGCCTTTTACTGATCCTGCCTTGTCGTAAACACCGTCGGGTTCTATTTCAAGGAAGTCCGCGGCAAGCAGGTTTGCAAACGCGTCGTAGTTCTTGCTCTTGAAAAGGTCCCAAACCATCTTCTCGTTGGCAATAGGATCCGTGCCAGGTGCCGCTGTCGTCGCTGCAACTGAAGGTGAAGCGACCGGTTTGACCGGGGTCTTGGGAGCGGCTGGTTGGGCCATCGGCGGTTTCAGCGGACACTCCTGGTGAAATATCGCTACCCATTTACCCGCACGATTTACCCACGCTGAACTTGCTCTAACGGTCTGCGCCGGAAATTCTTTGCCCTCCATCTTCCCTTTATAATTTGCCGTGTACGACACGATAACCGCATCCTTGTCGATTGGTAGATACTTCCAATCACTGAAGATCACCTCGCTGGGTTCGAACTGCTTTACCCCCGCGATTGATGCCGCTTTGTCATTGACCCCAATATCAATCACCTCAACCTGCTCCTCGGCTAGCATGTTTCCAAAGGCTTCGTAGTCTTTGGTCTTGATCGTTTCCCAGATCGCCTTTTCTTTGGCAATCGCATCAGCTTCAGTCATTGCGACCGCAGCCGGTTTTTCCGGCGCAACGTTTGCTGCCGTATTCGTTCCTGATAAGTCCCTGTTAGTTGGCGGCGCGGTGCAGGAAAGGGCAAGGGCCAATAAAAACACGAGTGCCAAAGTCTTTTTCATGATTTCAACTCCTGACGAGGTTGTTTATGTAGCGCGGGCGTTTTATTCCAAATGCCAGAATTAGTCAAGGAGGTGCATCGATTGCGGATTTGCGATTGCCGATTTCCAACTAGCCCTTAGCGAAAGAAGCCAATCAGAAATCATCAATCGGCAATCGGCAATGTGAGCTACCGCCTGGTGGTACCGACTTCATGGGCCCGACTTTCCTTTGCGTTACTCAAACCAGATCAGGACAATACTTACTAACCAGAGCAGCCACGATCAAGGATGTGTCGGCATTTTTCGAAACTGATGATTTGCCTGGCCCGTATTTAGGCAACAATATGAACACCACTCCTTTAACTACCATCGCGCCCGAGATTTTCAGAAAGCGACTGCTCGTCGAAGGCTATTTCACGACTAACGTAGACGAGGAGAGTTTGCGAGAATACTTTTCGCGGA
>Ga0134127_10003479_pt1 | contig 11332 bp, 10 predicted proteins | sample KB31753_FD_96459 | JGI IMG/M metagenome (GOLD analysis project Ga0134127, IMG submission 96459) | Terrestrial soil microbial communities with excess Nitrogen fertilizer from Kellogg Biological Station, Michigan, USA - KB3-175-3 | ecosystem: Environmental > Terrestrial > Soil > Unclassified ...
ACCGCGCCCAGCAGGCGGCCGTCGCGCTCGGCCACGAGCTGCGCGGCGGGCGTGACGTCCGCGAGCGTACCGAGAATATTGGCCCGATAGGCCTGCCAGTAAGACGGCGGCAGCTCGGCCGCGTATTGCCCGTACGCCGCCAGCGTGACGGCCTCGATGGCGGGAGCATCGGCCGGGCGGGCGTCGCGGATCGCCAGCGCGCTCATGGCCGGGCGTCCGGGCTCTTGGTGCGATCCTGGGCCGGCCAGCGCTGGGACGCCGCGGGCAAGGCCGTCTCCTTGCCCGTCATGCGCTCCACCGCGATCACGTACAGCGTGATCTGGTCCAGGCGCGGATAGACGCCGGCCGGACGCCGCCAGGCGGGATCGCCATACTTTGCCATCAACGCGTCGAAGAATCGCACCTTGGCGTCCCGCTCCTCCACCACACGGATGCGGCCGAAGATCACCACGCTCCGGTATTCCACGGTGGTGTCGCACTCGAAGCGCCCGTAGGGGAAGACCTGCCCGGGCTCGTCCACCTCGAAGCAGACGCGCGGCTCGTGGTCCACGTTGACCCGCAGGTGGCCTCGGGCCGCGGTGTTGTGGACCCAGATCGCGCCGTCCCGGACGATGTAGAGAAGCGGCACGATATACGGCCAGCCGTCGGGGCCCACCGTGGACAGGCGGCCGCAGAACCCGCGCTCGAGCACCTCGTGGGCGACCGCCTCCGGCATCACCTTGTCGGTGCGCCGGATCGCGGCGGAAGGCGCGTCCATCAGGCGCCGACACGATCGGCCAGGGCGGCGATCAAGTCCGCCACCGCCTCCACGTGGGTGACGGTGAGCGCGTGGGTGGCCTTGTCCAGGGTGACCAGGGAGCCCTGCGCGGCACGGGTCGCGATGCCGCGGCAGATCCGGGGCATGGCCTCGGGGCCGCGCGTCCCGCACACCACCAGCACCGGCATGGAGAGCCCACCGAGCGCGTCCGGCGTGTAGTGCTCCTGGAACGTCGCCCGAACGTCGCGGACATTGTGCGCGGTGTGGGCGACCAGGAACTCCTTCATCGGGGGCGGCATGCGCTCGTAGGCGCCGGCGCCGAACCAGTAGTCCACCATGATGCCCACCACGTCCCCGTCGCCCCGCTCGAAGGCGGCAATGTAGGCGTCGAACACCGCCTTGCTCGCGGCATAAGCCTCGGCCTCGCCGAGCGCCGCCAGCACCGGGACCGCCACCGGCTCGAAGAGCGCGAGCGCCCGCGGCGCCACCGCCCCCGCCAGCGCCACGCGGAGCGCGACCACCCCGCCGTAGGAGTGCCCCGCGAGCACACGCGGCGCGCCCGTCTCGCCGAGGAGGGCCTCGATGAGGCGCGCCGCGTAGGCGCTGCCGGGCGGCGCTTCCGCCGGCGCCGCGCTGGTGGCGCCATAGCCCGGCAAGTTCGGCGCGATCACGCGAAAGCGGTCCGCCAGCCGCTCCGCCACTCGCGACCAGGCCTTCGACGTGCCCGGCGAGCCGTGGAGGAGCACCACCAGGGGCCCGGACCCGTACTCGTCGTAGGCGATCGCGTCGCGCGATCCGATGGTGAGGGTCGGCATGCGAGCGTCTTACTTCCCGGGGGCGGGCGCGCCGGACTCGGGCAGCAGGACGCCGGTGGTCTTCCGATCGGCAGGGAGGTGGGCGCGGGCCGCGCGCTGGACGTCGGCGGCGGTGACGGCGCGGACGAGCGGCACGAACTGGTCGAGGAGCCGCCACGAGCCCATCAGCTCGAAGCGGCCCAGCGCGGAGGCGCGGGAGTAGATCGAGTCCTGCCCCCAGACGAACGCCGCCTCGATCTGATTCTTGGCCCGCTCGAGCTCCTCGTCCGTCACCGGCTCCGTCTTCACCCGCTCGAGCTCGGCCAGCAAGGCGCGCTCCAGCGCCTCGACGGTCACCCCATTCGCGGGCCGGCCGGAGAGCCAGAAAAGGTTCGGATCGCGCGAGCCGTAGGAGTAGTCGGCGTCCGCGTCCAGGGCCAGCCGCTGCTCCTGGACGAGCCGGCGGTGCAGCCGCGCGGCGCGGCCGCCCGACAAGACCGTCTCGAGGACCTCGAGCGCGGGCGCGTCCGGTGATCGGTGGTTGGGCACCACCCAGGTCAGCGCCAGCCCGGGTATCGGCGCCGACGCGCTGCGCAAGGTGACCCGCCGCTCCCCGCGCGCCGGCGGCTCGATCGCCGTCATCGGGGGCGGCTCGGGCCCGCGCGGGACGGGGCCGAACAGGGCGCGCACGCGCTCGAGCAGGGCGGGCGCGGCGAAGTCGCCCACGATCACCAGGATCGCGTTGTTGGGCCGGTAGTAGAGATCGTAGAAGGCGCGCAGCTCGACCGGGTTGATCCGCGCGATATCCGTCATCCAGCCGATGACCGGCCACTGGTAGGGATGGGCGGAGAACGCGGTGGCCATGAGCTCCTCGGCGAGGAGCCCGTCCGGGCTGTCCTCGGTGCGCATCCGGCGCTCCTCCATCACCACCTGGCGCTCGGAGTCGATCTCCGCCGGGTCGAGGAGGAGATTGCGCATGCGGTCGGCTTCCAGGCGAAGGATATCCTCCACCTTGTCGGCGGCGATGTTCACGAAGTAGGTGGTCGAATCCTGGGTGGTGAAGGCATTGTCGCGGCCGCCATTGCCTTCCACGAGGCGCGCGAACTCCCCCTTCCCGTAGGTGAGCGTCCCCTTGAACATCATGTGCTCGAGGAAGTGGGCGAGCCCGGTGGCGCCCGGTTGCTCGTTGCGCGAGCCCACGCGATACCACACCTGCACCGACACGATGGGGCTGCGCCGATCCTCCAGGAGCAGCACGCGGAGCCCGTTGTCGAGCGTGGCCTCGAGGACCGGCGTGGCCGCGGCGACGGGCGCGGCCCGGAGGAGGAAGGCGGCGAGGAGGAGCGCCCACGTCGCGACGACAGCCCGGCGGCGCGAGGGGAGCGGCATGCGCGGATTATCCTACGGGCGCGTGGGCGCGGCAACCGGCGGCGGCGTGTCGGCGAGGCGGAAGGCGGGGCGCAGCGCCATCACGGTGATCACGCTGACGAGGGACAGCGCGGCGGCGCCGTAGATACCAGCCACGAAGGAGCCGGTGAGATCGCGCAGCCAGCCCGTGACCACGGGGGCCGCCACCGCGCCGGTGAAGCAGATGGTGTTGTAGGCGCCGAAGGCCTTGCCCAGCACGGAGGGCGGGAACAGCGGCCCGAAGATGGCATAGGCCGGGCCCCAGCAGCACCACACGGCGAAGCTGGTGGTGAGAATGAGGGCGGTGACCAGCCACGGCGGCCCCTGCCGCTCGATGGTGAGGCCGAGGCCCGTCAGCGACAGCGCGGTGAGGATCATCGCCGCCGCGATGTTGACCTTCCGGTGCAGCCCGTGCTCGTGAAGCCGGTCCGCCACCAGGCCGGAGACGAGCAGCCCGATGGGCGCCGCGAGTCCCTGGAGACTCGCCAGTGACGCCGACCGGGCGAGGTCGTGCACGCCCACCTCGACGAAGAAGGCCGGGCCCCAGGTGGCGAGGAGGAACTGCACGTAGACCGGCATCACCCCGGTGAGGCCCAGCAGCCAGAACTCCCGCGCGCGCAGCACCCGGCGGAAGGGCCAGGCGGGATCGGCGGGCGCGGTGGCCAGCGGAGGCTCGGGAACCAATCGCCACAGGAGCACGGCGGACAAGAGTGGGGGGAGCGCGAAGATCAAGAACACCGCGCGCCACGGCAAGAGGGCGCCCAGCGCTCCGGCAAGGACGAGGCCGAGGGTGGTGCCGAGCCCCGCTCCCGAGAAGGAGATGCCCTGCCCCAGCGCCATCTTCTCGCGCGGCGTGGTGGCGGCGATGATCACGCGGTCATTGGAGAAGAGAAAGCCCTGCGAGAGCCCGGTGAGGAGCCGCGCGGCGAAGAGCAAGGTGAGCGAGCCGGCGAGCCCGGTCAGCACCGAGGCGGCGACGCCCAGCAGCACGCCCGAGATGAGCATGCGCTTGCGCCCCAGCCGGTCGCCGAGCACGCCCGCGGGCAGCTGCATGCTCGTGTAGGCGTAGAAGAATGCGGAAGAAAGCAGCCCCGCTTCCGCATAGCTGAGCTGGAACTCCTGCATGACGGGCGGGAGCAGCGCGGACAGCGCCATGCGGATGAGATAGTTCGCGATCCAGACATAGACGAAGACCGCCCACACCACCGCATAGGAAGGGAGCGCCATTGCCGGCGGTCATCGTAGCACGCGCGCCGGGAGGCGCTTCAGCGCGGCGCGCGCGCGAGCCGGCGGGCGCGCGCGAAGACGGCATGGAGCATGGGTCGCGTGAGGCGGCCGGTGAAGGTGTTCTGCTGGCTGGGGTGAAAGCATCCCAGGAGGGTGATGCCGTCGGGCATGCGCGCCTCCACGCCGTGGCCGAAGCGGGGAAGCGGCCGGGGCACCGCCGCCGCCGTGGCACGGCGCGCGCGGAGATAGGCATCCCAGCCGATCTTGCCCAGCGCCACCACCACCCGGAGACGCGTGAGGCTCCGCATCTCGCCCAGGAGATAGGGCTGGCAGCGGGCCTGCTCGGCGGGGGTGGGCTTGTTGGCGGGCGGCGCGCACCGCGCGGCGGCGGTGATGTAGGCGTCGGTGAGCGTGAGCCCGTCGTCCCGGTGCGCGGACGTCGGCTGGCTCGCGAAGCCCGCGGCGTGCAGCGCGCGGAAGAGCCAGTCTCCGCTCCGGTCCCCGGTGAACATGCGGCCGGTGCGGTTGCCGCCGTGCGCGGCGGGCGCGAGCCCCATCACCAGCACGCGCGCCCGCGGATCGCCGAACCCGGGCAAGGGCCGGGCCCAGTAGGTCTGGCCCTGATAGCGACGCGGGGGCCGCGCCGCCACCGTCTCGCGATGGCGCACCAGCCGGGGGCAGAGGCGGCAGGCGGTGATGCGCGCGGCGATGGCGTCGAGCGAGACATTGTCCTCGCCGTCGACTTCGGGGACAATCACGGAGCGATGATAGCGAACGGAAGCCAACGGTGACAAGCCGCGTCCCCACCCTGATCGTCCACGGCGGCGCGGGCGCCGACCCGCACGACGGCCGCGAGGAACTGCGCGAGGGCATCGCGGAGGCGCTGCGCGCGGGCTGGGATCGGCTCACCGCGAGCGGCTCGTCGCTCGACGCGGTGGAGGCCGCGGTCCGCGCGCTGGAGGATCACCCGCGCTTCAATGCCGGCCGCGGCTCCGTGCTCACCAGCGCGGAGACCGTGGAGATGGACGCCTCCATCATGGAGGGCGACGACCTCACCAACGGCGCGGTGGCATGCGTCAGCGGGCTCCGCCATCCCGTCACCCTCGCCCGGAAGATCCTCGAGGCAGGACGGCACTCGTTCTTCGTGGCCGAGGGCGCGCTCGCTCAGGCCCGCGCGCTGGGCGTGCCGCTGTGCGACCCCGCCGAGCTGATCACCGCGCGCCAGAAGGAGCGCCTGCGGGTCGTGCAGGCGGGCACGGTGGGCGCGGTGGCCCTGGACCGCGCGGGTGTCATCGCCGCCGCCACCTCCACCGGCGGCACCTCGGGCAAGGCGCCGGGCCGCGTGGGCGACTCGCCGCTCATCGGGTGCGGCACCTACGCGGAGAGCACGCTGGGGGGCGTCTCCTGCACCGGAGACGGCGAGGCCATCATCCGCGTGGTGCTCGCCCGGCGCACCCTGGACATCCTCAAGTCCGCCGACGAGCCCATGCTCGCCTGCCGGATCGCGCTGGACGTGCTCTCGGAGGAAGGCCGCGGCGGCGGGGGACTGATCTGCGTGGACTGGAAGGGCCGGCTCGGCTGGGCTCACTCCACCCCGCTCATGCCGGTGGGCTGGGCGAGCCCGTCCCAGGGCCTCGTGGTCGGCTTCTGACCTCCCGCGAGGGCGCCTGATGTCCGTCACGCTCGCCGACGTGGAGGCGGCCCGGGCGCGCCTGCGCGGCGTGATTCACGAGACGCCCTGCGCCTTCTCGCAGAGCCTCTCCGACCTCACCGGCGCCCGGGTCTTCGTCAAGCTCGAGAATCTGCAGATGACGGGCTCCTTCAAGGAGCGCGGCGCCGCCAATGTGCTCCTCCAGCTCCCCCCCGCCGAGCGGAAGCGGGGGGTGGTGACGGCCAGCGCGGGCAATCACGGCCTCGCGGTGGCCTTTCACGCCGCGCGGCTCGGCGTCGGCGCCGTGATCGTCATGCCGGAGTGGGCGCCGCTCACCAAGGTGACGGCGGCCCGACGCCACGGCGCGGAGGTGGTGCTCCACGGGGAAAACTATGACGAGGCCTATGCGCGCGCCCGCGAGGTCGAGGCCGAGCGCGGCCTCGTCTTCGTGCACCCCTTCGACGACCCGCGTGTCATCGCGGGTCAGGGCACCATCGGCCTCGAGCTGGTCGCGCAGGTTCCCGACCTCGAGGCGGTGCTGGTCCCGGTGGGCGGCGGCGGGCTCGCCGCCGGAATCGGAGTGGCGGTGAAGGCCGGCAAGCCCGGCGCGGAAGTGATCGGCGTGCAGGCGGACGAGATCGCCGCGATGAAGGCGGCCTGGGCCACCGGCGAGCGCCTGACGGTGCCGCCGGGCCCCACCATCGCCGACGGCATCGCGGTGCGGCGGGCGGGCGAGCATACCCTCGCCCTCTGCCGCCGGTGGGTGGACCAGATTGTCAGCGTCAGCGAGGAGGAGATCGCCAACGCCATCCTCCTCCTACTCGAGATCGAGAAGACGGTGGTGGAGGGGGCGGGAGCGGTGCCGCTGGCCGCGCTGGTCAACAAGAAGGTCGCGCTGGCCGGCAAGACGGTGGCCCTCGTCCTCACCGGCGGCAATATCGACGTCAACCTCGTGTCCCGCATCATCGAGCGCGGCCTGGTCAAGGACGGCCGCCTGGTCCGCCTCGCCGTGATGCTGCGCGATCGGCCCGGACAGCTCGCGCGCCTCACCGCGCTGGTCGCCGAGATGCGGGCGAACGTGCTCCACATCCTCCACGACCGGGCCTTTTCCCGGGCCCGACTGGGAGAGACCGAGGTGGAGCTGACGCTGGAGACGTCGGGCCGGGAGCAGATCGAGGCGGTGAAGCGGCACCTCACCGGGGCGGGCTACGCCGTGCACGAGATCGTCAGGAGCTGAGCGGCTCAGCCGTCCTTGATCCGGCGGTAGACGCGGATGTTCGTGCGCAGGAACGGTCCCTCGGACACCTTCCACGAGGACTCATTGACAACGAGCTCCGGCGAAATTTCGATCGCATACTGACGAACCAGTCGGTACTCGCGGCCGAGCCGTCCGTCTGGATCCTTGATCTGCCCGGCCAGCAGGAGGACATCGGGCGGAGGGGCCGGCCAGGACCCTCCCAGCACGCTCCGGTACTGGAGGCCGTTCTCGCTGAACAAGGCCTCGCCCCCCAGCGCGCCGATGCGTCCGGGCGTGCCGGCAAGCAATGCGCCCAGATCGCGGGAGGCGTCCCGCATCGAGTAGTGCGGCTCGAGATACCCGGGCGCGAGCCGGACCACGCCCAGCAGCGCGTAGAGCGCGGCCGCGGCCACCAGCGCCGCCGAGCCCGCGGGACGCCCGTCTCGCGCGGCGCGCGCCGCGGCGAACGCCGCCGCGGCGGCGGTGAAGACGAGGAGCCACCGGAGCGTGTGCCCACCCGTCTCCGCGGCCGGCCAGAAGGTGGGCGATACGAGGCTGAGGCGCTCGGCGATCAGCCAGCCGCCGAGCCAGCAGGCGGGGAACCAGACGAGGAAGCCGACGCTTCCCCCGCGAGGGATCCTGAGGCGCGCGAGCGCCGCCCCGACGGCGAGAAGAAGGAACACCGCCGCATAGCGCACCCGCACCCGCTCCGGATCGAGGCCCGCCAGCGGGCTCAACGAGAGGAGCGCCGCGCTCATCACCACCGCGGTGGGCAGGGCGACGAGCAGCGCCGCCGCGAGGCCCCATGCCCCGCGCAGCTGCCTCAGCCCTGCCTCGAGTCCGGCGAGACCGCCCTCCTGGAGGCGCGTGAGTCCGGTGGCGACGAAGATGGCGAGCGGGACCAGGATGTGGATCTTGTAGCGCGAGGGAAAGTACCCGAGCAGGAACATGATAGGGGCATACAGACCCGCCCAGAGGCCCGCGGCGGCGAAATGTCGTCGCGCCCGCTCCTCCCCGACGGCGGCGAGCCCGCCAAGGAGCCCGAACCATGCCGCGAGCGCCCAGACGCCCAGCACGGGGGCGAGCGTGTCGTCGAACGGGAAGGCCACGAGGCGGTAAAGATCGATGAGCGCGACGAAGCCCCCGACGACGCGCAGCAGTCCTCGAAGCGGGGTGAAGGCGTAGGCGGCCGCCCCGGCGATCAGCGCCGGGACGAGCACGCCGGCGCCGAACGCCCGGAGCGCGGCGCCGCGAGCCAGTCCGTCCTCCGGCGCCCGGTGGCGCAGGAGCACCACCGCCGCGAAGATGGCGGCCACCGGCAGAACGGTCGCCTTCGTCCCCACCGCGGACGCGGTCAGGACCCCGGCGAGGGCAAGGTGAAGACGCCCGGCGCGGTCCGCGAGGATGAGCAGGAAGGCGGCGAGGGTCAGCGCCATGGCGGCCATCTCGGGAATGGCGAGCCGGCTGAGCGCCACCATGTCCATCTCGACCGCGAGCATGGTGAGGGTGAGGCACAGCGCCTCGGGGCTCGCCACGCGACGGCACGCCGCCCAGAACACCACGAGGAGCGCGCTCCCGCTCACCGCGCTGACGAGGCGCGCCGACCAGAGGCTGACGTCGAGCACGGCGAAGACCAGGAAGGACACCGCCTGGAAGAGCGGCGCGAGAAGCAGGTGGAGCGAGGAGCCGACCGACCCCACGTCGCCGAACAGCGCGAGCGCGCGCGCGTGGGCGATCCAGCGGCCCTCGTCGGTGATATACCCGTTCCACTCGTAGTAGTAGGGGTCGGCGCCGAGGTACAGGAACCGGAGGGCGATCCCACCCGCGAGAGCCATGAGGGCAAGGCCCCGGGCGAGCCGGCCGATCGCGCTCGAATCCGTGGGAGACTCCTCGCTCAATGCCCGTTCGCCGGCGCGGAGTCCCGGAGGCCGGCGAGACGGTTGTAGATCCAGACCACGGCGGCGCCGGCGAGGAAGCCGATCGCAAAGGCCCAGGCGAATCCGATCAGGCTGCCCGCGAATGACACGCGATAGCCGATGAAGAACTGCCCGAGCAGGGCCAGATGCGGTCCCACCACGCGACCGCCCTTGAGCACCAGCCAGTTGGTCGCCACGAACACCGCAAGCCCGGCGAGCAGTCCCGTCACCGCCCCCGCCACCAGGGCGTTGAGCCGCACCACCCGCACCAGCACCAGGGCCTCGAGATCCTTGACGTCGCGTGCCATGAGCGCCCTCCTAGACGAACTCGAGGAAGCGTTTGAGCAGACGCAGCTGCGCGCGGCGGCGCAGGATCGCCAGAGACAGGAAGAGTGACAGGTTGCGGAGGAGCGCGAAGCCCCACCCGGCCAGGAAGCCCACCGTCAGCCCGTAGAAGAGGCCGAGCAGACTGCCCGTCCCGGTCACGGTATAGCCGGGGAGGAACTGGCCGAGCAGCCCTAGATTGGGCCCGACCACCGGGCCGCCCTTGATGACGAGGAACAAGGTGGCGAGCGCGAGGAGGAGCCCCGCCACCGTGCCGGTGGCGACGCCCAGCGCGATGCCGTCCATCCTGGGGAAGATCTCGGCGAGCCGGCCCTCCACCGCCCCCGCCACCGCCTCCACGTCCTCCGCGTCGGCTCCCGCCATCTCCTCGTGATATTCCTGATCGGTGTTCACGCTCCAGAGGTCGTGGCGCTCGCGGTCCATGAGGTTGCGAACGGCGAGGAGCCCGGTGAGCATGGCGTGATCCTGGTTGTTGTAGCGATGCAGCCCGTTGCGCCCGATGGTCTGCAGGTTCTCGAGCCTGTCCACGAACTCGCGCACGGTGTCGAGGGCGTCACGATAGCCGGCGTCGTAGACCGGATACGCCTTCGGCACGCGGAACACGCAGCCGTCGGCGATGTCCGCCTCGCGCGCGAGGCCGATGGCCGCCAGCTCCCGCTTCCCGAGGGCGATCAGCTCTGCGTCCGGCATGGTCCAGAGGGCGTCGCCCTCGCTGCAGAAGTACTCGAGCCCGAGGCTCGAGGTGCCCGGCACCGGCACCATGTCCGGGCTCCAGCTCCGGAAGTTCTGGATTCGCCCCACCTGGACTTCCGGCGAGTGCACGTAGATCCAGTTGTCGGGGAAGGGATCGGGCCGGTTCACGATCAGGCATACGGTGAGGAAATCCCGGTAGGTCAGGCGGCGCGCGGCCTCGAGCACGGGCCCGGGCGCGGGCGGAGTCAGGCGCAGCACCAGCTCGGTGACGGGCATGCTCGAGACGAAGTGGTCTCCGGCGATCGTCTCCTCGCGCCCGGCCGCGGCAACCACCACGCTCTCCACGCGCATGTCGCGCCGGCGGAGCGCTGTCACCTCGCTGTCCATCCGTACCGCCCCCGCCGCCAGCCGGACCTCTTCCGCCACCGCGCGCCACATCATGCCGGGGCCGAGCCGCGGGTAGTCGAACTCCTCGATGAGGGTCTTGATGGACGTCCCCGGCTTGACGAACATGCTGACGATGGCCGAGCGCAGAGACAGGTCCTTGATCCGCTGCGCCGCCCACTCCGCGCGGAGCTCGGAGCATGAGATCCCCCACACCTTCTCGGTATAGGTCTTGAAGAAGGTCAGGAAGAGCCGCCGGCCGAACCGGTTCGTGACCCACTGCTCGAAGGTGTCCTCACGCGGGTACGGGAACATCTGCCAGCGCAGGTAACTCAGCACCACCAGCACGGAGCGCCAGACCCCGAGGCCGGCCAGGGCATTGAAAGGCTTGAGCGGATAGTTGAAAAAGCGCCCGTTGTAGTAGATGCGCGACATCCGGGGTCGGCGCAGGAACTCGGCGCCGAGCACGTCCTGCCAGATCTTGCTCACCTCATCCACCTTGGTAAAGAAGCGGTGGCCGCCCATGTCGAAGTGATAGCCCCGATAGCTCTCCGTCCGGGACAGCCCGCCCACGATGGCGCTCTGCTCGAGCACCACTGGGCGCAGCCCTCGCCGAGCCAGCTCGCGCGCGGCGGTGAGGCCCGCCGGGCCGGCGCCGATGACCACGACACGTGTGTCGGGGCGCGTCACCGGCCCCCCTCGTCCCCCGGACGGGCTCCGCCGCCGACACGCGCTTCCAGCCAGACAAAGACAAAGCTGGCCGCGCTGTACACGAAGTAGAGCAGGTGCAGGGCGTAACCGGCGCCCGCCAGCCGCGCGCCGCCCCGGCGCCAGAGGAGCGCGTAGAACCGGCGGTTGAGTATCGCGACCCCCGCGAGCGCGAGGCCGGAGACGGCGAGCAGTCCCGGCCAGCGCAGCGCG
>Ga0134127_10003480_pt1 | contig 11330 bp, 6 predicted proteins | sample KB31753_FD_96459 | JGI IMG/M metagenome (GOLD analysis project Ga0134127, IMG submission 96459) | Terrestrial soil microbial communities with excess Nitrogen fertilizer from Kellogg Biological Station, Michigan, USA - KB3-175-3 | ecosystem: Environmental > Terrestrial > Soil > Unclassified ...
CGCAAAAAAGAGAACGATGACGAGGCACGGAAGCAGGCGAGAGCGAAGCGGCCGTCTAACGATTGTTAATGTGGAGAACAATATCTTTGCTCGAAGCGACAGTCCTATCCAGGACTTTCGGGGAGTTCGCAGATTTCTGGAAGCAACGAATTATAAAGATGATGGCAGGGGAAAGCTAATATGTCTGAAAATCACGAGAACTCAGCTATTTTACCAGCGGCCGGTGAAAACGCCGGTCTACTCGCCACTGACCCGAAGTGAAGCGCAAACGAGCAATCACTAACCCGTGAGGGGTTCCGCAAGCCTTCCAGCGACCTTTCAGATGTCTGTGACGTTGATTCAAGTTTACGTTAATGAAATCGGCGATGAAGCTTTCCTCAATTCTTAGAGCGCAAGTAAATTTTCCGGGTTCTTCTGTGGTAACCCACCCTGATTGCTGCTCGTGATAACGAAGGCTGAGGTACGTTGAAGAGTCGGCTACAGTCTGCGGAAAATAGAGCTCGACTGGTTCATCCACAACAATCTCATTGCCCTGGCAGTCGATCGCCAATCCTGCGGTGATTACCAACTTGCCTGGACGTTGGCTTACATCGAGACCGTAAACGACCCCAAACCCATGTAGAGCACGATTATGTAATTTCTGTTTCTCGCGGAAGTAATTCTGCTCGCGAGCGAGATCTTCCGTGGTGAGGAATCTTCCATCGAAGAAATTGTTTCGTACAAATGATTTGACGCTCATCTCGTTGTGGTGTTCACAAAGCAGGGTCCACTGTACCGACCTGATCCTCAGCAGCGCGTAACACTTCTTCGTCAACAATTCCTAAGGCCGCAATCTTGCGAGCTGCGCGATCCACCGCTTCCTGAATCACATGGCCGGCGTGCCCGGCGGTCCACTCCCAGGAAATCTTATGGCGGCTTGCAGCCTTGTCCAGTCGCTCCCACCATTCATGATTTGTCTTGCGGCGAAAACGTCCACTCATCGTCTCGACCACATAACGCGAGTCAGTAAACAGCCGAACCCGGCAAGGTTGTCGCAAAGCTTCGAGGCCGACTGCGGCGGCTGCAATCTCCGCCTGCTGATTGGTAGCATTTCCTAGATAACAACCGACCGAACGCCAAATCCCCTGGTAACCCAGCAAAGCAACAGCTGCAGCGCGAGTGTTGACCTGACCATTGCCGAGGCTCGATCCATCGCAATAAATAGTTACGGTCTTGCTGCGCGCAGTTATCTGGCCTTGCTGTTCTTTCTTTGTCTCGTCAGTCATTAGAGTCGTCAGGAGCGGTGATCAGTCCGTGGTTACGCTCAAGCCTAACACGCGGTCGAAAAATTTGCAGTCAACTTTGATTGCGGTCGCGCTCGATACGACGCATGCGATAGAATTTCCGTTGAAGCCTACAAGTCTAATGAAAGCAGCAGTCGGAGAAGCGATGCGTTTGATTCAAGTCATTGTGCGGGGTGGGCGGAAGCTAGTGCTTAATCCCGGCGAGTCGTTCCTGATCGCTCGAATGGCACTCTGGGTTTCCATTCTTTCGCTACTGGTAAAGCTACGGCCCCTGCCGCGCGCGCTGGAGTTAGTTGCTGCGAGGTCAAAAGGCTCATCGAACGAACCGCCAGAGGAAACGACGCAACGACTGGCTCGGGCGATAGACATGCTTCTCAGGGCCGATCTCTTGGTATTCAAACCTGTCTGCTGGAAGCGTGCGGCAGTCTTGCATCGCTACCTGGCATTAAACGGAATCACATCACGAATTGTGTTTGGTGTACGCAAAGGGCCACAAGGTGAGATTGATGGCCATGCATGGTTGGAATCAGGTGGTGAGCCCATTTTGGTAGCGAAAGCGCCAAACTACAAAGTGACGTACGCCTTCCCCTCGCACGATCCGTTTGAGGTTGATCTCGCATCCCTGTCCTGATGACGGCCCGGTCAAGTGAGCTCAACGCGTCTTAAACGCGCTGCCATAAGAAAAAAGGAGAGGTGACGATCACCTCTCCTTTCTCTTGCCCGAACGATAACACTGCCGGGTTCATGAATTGACGCCTTACGGTAAGGCCTCGACATTGAGAATGAACTTGAAACTACCGGTTTGCTGAATACCAGCCAAGAACCTAATGTCGACACTTGCGCCATTTGCAATCGGAGTAGCCAGAGTGACTACGCCTGCTGATAGGCTTGAATTAAAGCCACCGCCATTCGGCTGAGAGGGCGGCTGTTCAAGAGTCGTACCCTGTACGGTAATGTTGCTCGTTCCCGTCCCGCAGGGAGGGCGATCAACTGTTACAACTACTGCTGTACTGCTTAGCGGGCGCAAGTCTGCAATACCGGAGGGCGCCGGGAATGTCGTCAGATCGATCACTCGGAATCGTAGTCTTGTAACGTTACCGCCTGTAAAGTTGGTGAACGTACGGCGAATATCGATGGTGCCGGCAGTTGAGTTGTTCGGCGGATTGCTGGTGAAATCGCGAACTCGATTAGGCGGCGAGGATGATACTACGCAGGGATCGAGCAGAGACGCCTTGAAGGAAGCATTGCGCTGAATAGGACTGGAAAGGTTTTCAGGTCCTGGCGCGCCAAGACGCTGACCCGCTCCGGCGGAGGTCCCGTTCGTATCAACAAAGATGAAGTCGGCCGCGTTGTTGTTTGTGTCTTTCGGCGTGTCGATTGCGCAGGGCGTAAACGTCGTAATCGATCCCGAGTTGCCGCAGTTGTCGCGATAGAAACTGTAGTTGATTGAAAATGGCACAAGTGCTGGATAGCCGGTGCCTTCTTTGTACAAAGTATTCGCTTCACTAGTGGATCCGACTGCATCGAGACGGTTCGCAAGGTTGAAGTTTGCCGCCACTGAAGTGTTGAAGATCGCAATGCCGGCATTGTCTGGAATATCGGTCGTGTAGGTCGCGTCCCCTGTTGCGGTCGTTCCGTTGCCGGCAGGATATGAGGCCAGGGAATAGCCTATTGAGTTTACGCACAGATAGTGGCCACGGTTAGGGATCACTGTGCCATTTGGTATGACGCAGCGCGCCACGCCATTTGAAGCAGCTACAGCGTACCCAGTGCCGCCACCAGCAACGGTATGATCGGCGCCACTGTTGTTGTAGAGCTCGATAAACTCATCGTTAAGACCGTTTGGGCCACGTACACGAAATTCACTGATGATGAGCTGAGCCTGAGCCGTTTGGTTTGCGGAAAGGGCGATGTTCACTGACATCGCTGCAGCAACTAATAGAAATAGATTGATGATCTGTTTCATCTGGTCTCCTGGTTAATTTTTTTTGACCTGTTAACGGACGCCATTTTCCCAGTCGCAGCTGGACAGTCCGATTGCCCAACAATAGCAATAGATCCTTTGTTCTAGCTGAGGCTCCGGCGATAATCAGTGGGATTTTTCACGCAGATTTTTTTGTGGGGCCAAACAATTGTCATCTTATGATCCGCATTCAAAGCGCGTCAACGGTTTTCTTTTTCCGCATTAAACAATGGACCAGTATGGGGCCACCCTTCGGTGGAGAGAACCAGGGACTTCACAAACAATGAGGGGAAGGATCGTTCGATCCCTCCCCTCATGTTCTTTAGCAGCAGACGGAGCATTCACTCCGTGTGTTGAATTGTTATGGTAGCGCTTCCACGTTGAGCAGGAACCGGAAGTTACCGCCCTGTTGCACGCCTACCAGGAAGTGAATGTTTATGGAGGCGCCATTTGCGAGCGGTGTGCCCAGCGTGATCGTACCGACAGAACCTGTTGCGTTATAGCCGCCGCCAAGAGCTTGTGCTGGTGGCGTTTCTAACGTCAGACCCTGTATTGAAGTTGTGCCTCCACCCGACAAGTTCGCGACGAACGTTGAAGAGGTACGGAAGCGAATGTCTGCAGTGCCCGGTGGCGCCGGGATTGTTGTCGTGTCAACGACTCGGAACCGTAGCCGTGTCACCGCCGCCCCAGTGTTATTCGTTACCTTGCGGCGAATCGACAGCGTGCCCAGGGTGGAATTGTTCGGGACGTCAGGCGTTAGATCACGGAACTTGGCGCAAGCGTTGTTTGCAGTTGCCGTGATACAGCCGACATCAATCAGAGACAGCTTGATTGACGCGTTGCGCTGGATCGGACTGGAGAGGTTCTCCGGTCCGGGCGCTCCCAGATGCTGACCTGCAGGAGTCGAAGTGCCAGCAGTATCAGCAAACAGGAAGTCAGTCGAATTGTTACTGGTGTCGGTTGGCAAGCCGTTAATGAGATCGACTTTCCGGAACAAGGTCTGTTCCAGATTGGTCGTTCCCAAAGCCGGGTAACCGATGCCTTCCTTGTAAAGCGTGTTGGCTTCACCTGCCGAGCCGACTGCGTCGAGCCGGTTCGCAAGGTTGAAGTTAGCCGCCACCGAAGTATTGAAGATCGCAATGCCGGCATTGTCTGGAATATCGGTAGTGTAGGTCGCATCCCCGGTCGCGGTCGTGCCGTTCCCGCCTGGGTAAGAACCAAGTGAGTAGGCGCTGGAGTTTACGCACAGATAATGGCCGCGGTTCGGAATCACTGTGCCATTCGGTACGACGCAGCGCGCCACGCCATCTGAAGCAGCCACAGCGTAACCAGTGCCGCCACCGGCAACAGTATGGTCTGCGCCACCGTTGTTATAGATCTCAATAAACTCATCGCTGGCGCCACCTGGACCACGCAGCCGGAACTCGCTAATGATCAGGTTTGGCGAGCCACCTCCTGGCTGCACGGTTACCGTGAACTGGCAGGTCGCCGCGTTGGCGCCCCCTACGGTCACCGTTGTGGTGCCAACCGGGAAGGTTGAACCGGATGCCGGGACGTAGTTCAACACGCCGCAGGCCCCTGTTGGGGTAGCGGGCGGATAGTTGACTACTGCACTTGTGCCCCCGCCATCTGCCGGTACGGTGATGTTCGACGGACATGTGATGGAACAGCTCTGTGCGTTGCAGATGCTCTGGGTGGTGGTGATTGTCAGGTCCCAGCCGCCGGCAAAAGTTCCGATGTCGGTTCCGGCATCGTCCACGACATAGAGGTTCCACGTTCCGTTCGGATCCACACCATTGAAAGCTGACGCGAAGGTGGCCGTCCCAGCGGTTGCTGGCTCCAGATAAGGAGAGGCCGGCGCGGGTGCCGGATATGCGTCACCGGTGCCGTAGTTTGTCGGTTTGAAAGTACCCGAAGCCGGCGGTGCGCCTGATGATGGCAATAGCCCGGCTGCCGCATCATCCAGCGTGTAAGTCTGGCCAGTCCAGTCAGTACCGCCAATCACGTCCGACATGATGTTGAACTTCACTCCTGTTGGTCCCACCAACAATACATCCACGTCACTTGGGAAGGTATGACTGATCTGTTTGAGCGTGACTGTAACCTTGCTGACCGGCTGGGTAATCCCCGCCACTGTGATTGCCGACGGGTATGGCGTTGCAGGTGCACCCGTGGTAACACCTGTTCCAGTTGCCGGAATCACGATCGCCGTTGGGTTGGAGAATGTCTGCGAGGCAGTGCTCGTTGTTCCGAGCTGGAAGGTGTAGGTCACCGTTCCGAGGTTAATCGCACCATCCTGGAGCTGTAACGTTGCGGTGATGTTGTTGCCGCACGTCCCACTCGCCACGAAAGTGAATGGCTGCGACCCGGTGCCTCCATTGGCAGCCAACACTCCGTAGTTTCGGGTACTTGTTACAGGAGTAACTCCACCACTCGATTGCAGTGTGGCCACAAGGTTGGACGTCGGACCGTCGCCAGTGTTGATGAGCGGGAACGTCGCCGTCACCGTCTCACCCGGATCGGGTGCGTTATTCGGCGGAGCAATGCTCTCCGCTGTAATCGTCGCCGCCCCATTCGCGGCAACTACCGGCGTACCCACCACGCCGCAACATATGAACGGCTGCCGGTTGATATCAAGGGTGACGCAACCGACTGCGCCGGTGTCCAAGCTAGCGTTATCGTTAACACGTAGTTTCCAGGTACCGTTAACCGATTCGCCATTCATAGCCGACAGCGGACTCTCGGGTTTGAAAGTTCCAGCAAACGGCGGATCAGCTGCAGTAATCGACGTCGCGGCTGCGTCGTCAAAAATTGTCGGCACGCCCGCACAGTCATTAGTACCGGTGCCGTAGTTGTCACCACCGCCAGTAGCGTTGTCCTCATTGGCCGCAAGGACAACTTGAGTGCCTGAGGGAGCGATCAACGTCAAAGTTAGGTCAGCATCAAATGTGTGGTTCAAACGAACCTTCACATTGATGTCGCCGACCGCACCGTTTTGCGCGACCGTGATCGGAACATCAACTGTCGTGTTGTCAGCGATGGGCACCGCGATATTGCCAGTGCTGTAACTACTCGGGATACCAGCTCCCAACGTGCCGGTGCGCAATCTGTAGACGATTGTCCCGTAGTCGGTGGCGCCATCTTGAAGTTGCAGAGTGATATCCACGTTGCTACCGCAGGTGGCGCTCACTGTGAATGTGAAAGGACGCACCACTGGGGATCCACCCTGTACTACTGCTCCGTAGTTTTGCGGACCGGAAGGGCTGGAGACGCCGCCGGTCGCCTGCAGCGTGGCAACCAGGTTGGTGGTCGTAGCACCTGCACCTCCGTTGTTAACGATGGGAAGGTTGACGGTGACTGTCTCACCCGGATCTAGTGCGCTGTTTCCAGGAGAACAGCTCTCCGCCGTCACAGCAGGAGTTCCCGGATCCAAATCATTCAATGGAGTTAGTGCAAAGTTTTGAGTAGTTGTGTTGCCCGTTGTGATCACCACACCGTTGACGGTAGCGGACACATAACCGGGAGCGGACGCGACAACGGTGTATGTGCCCGTGCCGATTGGATCGATGTTGTAGACGCCACTGGCATTCGTGCTGCGGAAGAATGGAAGCGCCTTGATCGTCGCATTCGGAACGACAGCGCCGTTGGCAGCACTCGTAACGGTACCAGCCAGGATGCCCTTTTGAATTGGCGGGCAGGGGCCGAACTGAAATGCGCCGACTCGGGTGTGCCAACGAGTGTTATCTGGCGCCGATGCACCCGTTACATATTCGCTTGTGAACCAGAAAGTACAATCATCCAACGGATCGACTGTAAGGTCTGAGTAATCGCCCCAGCGTCCGGATGAATGCGTTTGTGAACTCGTGCCGGCGACCATTAATGCTTCGCCCTGCGCCAGACTACCGGCGGGATCACCAGAGAGGCGTCCTGCGTAGCGAAGCGACGGAAATACCGCCGAGCTCGATGCAGAATAGCCGACTGCCAAGCTGCCGGCAGCATTCATCGCGGCGCTACCCATCCAGCGATGCACGGTGTCGCCACCGGGGCCTGACATTGTCCCCTGTTCCTGGACTGTGTACGCAGCAGCTGGTGATGTCTTGCGGATTTCGTAGTAACGCACGCCCGCGCGGAACGCCGGATTGACCGCAGCGTTGACCGAGTGGTTCAACGCCAGCGATTCGTGTGTGCCGTAGTTGCGATAGGCGAGTCGATTCATGAGGCGATCAGAGATCACGTCGACCGCCACGCCCGGCGGCGGCTGCGGCACGATGTTGCGCGACCCAGATGGAACTTCACGCGGATCGAATGCCGCCACGGCAAGCGGACTTCCAGTACGTTCAGTGAGAGTAGAATTCGCGGGAATCGCAAAATCAACATGGAAGTCAAAGATGCGTAGCGAGTCGGTTGCGCCAAACTCGTCTGCGTCAAACTGTATAAAGGGATTCGGAGCGCCCGCAGGTGGCGGGACAAAACCATCTATGTCCGAGGGTAACATGCCGCCGAATTGACACGCGGCCGGGCAGCCTTCGGCCTTGTCGAAATAGACGAAGGAAGCAGTTGGATCGCCCGCGATCATCTTCGCGCGATCAAACGCAAAGAGACCGGCGCCGAGAAATTGCGTGCCCGCCTGATTGAATTGGTTGTCGGTCATGTAGTAGCCATCAGACCACACACCGAACTTCGGATAGTCGTTGAACTTATTGTTCGGCATCATAAAGTCATAGACATAATATGCGCCGGTGGGATCGCCCGTCTGCGAGATGGCGATCAACTGGTGATTGTTTGGATTCGCAACTACGCAGAACTCGGAAAGAATCCAGCGATCAGCTAACTGATCGTAAAGCACGATCGGGTCGCCGTCTTCGCTGTTTGCGCAGGGACCAGGAACCGTGCTGAACAGTGCACCAATGCTCGTGAGCGGAATCAACGGAGTTCCCGTGCGGCTGTAGATGCGGAAGGCACTATTGACCATCTGCACGAAATGATTCGGTCCAATCTCACCGACGGTGTCTGGGGGAAGGAAACCCTGACCCGGCAGTGCAGTGGTGTCTGTGAGCGAAACCGCTTCGAAGTTAACGCTTGGAGTCGGCATCACTCTTGGAGTGATCGATTTATCCGTGCCCGGCACACGCGCAATCGCGCCGTCGGGAAGCGTCTTCATGTCAGGATCAGCCTTGCGAATGATCTCGGCATTCTTGCGGTTCGTTTCACGCACTTCCTCGTCTTCGCGAGTCTGGGCGCCGCCACCTTTACCCCCCGAAAGCCCCAGCTCCCTTACCTTCTCTATAACCTCTTCATGGTTTCTGACCTTGACGCGCCTGGCATCTTTGGGCGAAAGCGTTTCCTGGGCTGCTGCAAGTTCTCTCACCGTGGGAGTCACCGCAAAGCCCACGGCTTTGGCTGACTGCACGTTGGGGTTCCATTCCTTCGCTGCCCTGTCGTAATCCTGTTTTTGCTGATCAATCTGTTTCCTAGACTTGTCGTTCTTCTTCGCACCGGTGAGCGGTGGCAGAATCAGAGCAACGACAAATAATCCAACTGCCAGGCCGATGACCAAAAACTTTCTCATTGGGAAACTCTCCTTAGAAGGGGTAGAGCGGTCGCTAGATTACAGCGACTGCAAAGGGTGTAATCGGGTTCGTTCAAATCAAAATGTATTGTTGTCAGCTGGTGCCCGATCCGATGGAACTCGGGAGGCACCATCTCCGCACTCAGGGTTAAGAGTAGAAGCTGATGATTTCAATAAATGCTGACGCCGGACACACTGAACGTGAGAGTCTCTGTGAAAATGGTAGGGCGGTATGTACTGCGCGAGCCCGGGGTGTACCCACGTTAGTAATCCTTACCGAGATCTAGTTCAAAACGTGCTGAGGTAGTAGTTGGGAACGGCACAATGCTGGAGCAAGAAGTGCATTGCGGACTTATCGAACTGGAACGCTCGGACTATAACCATACTCGCATGACCATGTCAATGTTCTCAGCCGAACAGTCCTGCCCAATCCTCAAATCGCTCTAACACTCTTTCGAAGTCACGAAGTGCAAATGAAAGGAGAGGCGATTATCGCCTCTCCCTCGGTCAACGCGACATAGTCGCGAAATGGATTTATTGAATTACGGAAGGGCCTCAACGTTTAGGAAGACGCGGAAAGTGCCGCTCTGTTGTACGCCAAAAAGTAACCGCACGTTGATCGAAGCACCGGCTGCTAATGGAGTGCCTAGCGTCACAGTCCCTGCCCCAAGTGAAGAGTTATGCCCACCGCCAACCGGTTGACCGAGATTACCTGTCGTATCAACCTCGAGCGTCGTCCCATTGACAGTGATCGTGCCTCCACCCGTAATCGTTACGCTGGAAGTAGTCGACGTTAGTATTCGCAGGTCTGCTACATCATTCGATGTTCCGACATCATCCAACGCCGGGAACGTCGATATGTCCATGATGCGGAATCGCAACCTGGTTATGGCCCCGCCGGTATTGTTCGTAAACTTCCGCCGAATATCTAACGTGCCGAACGTTCCGTTAGTTGTTGGCGTGAGATCCCGCACACGGTTGGGCGACGCCGACGAGGACTGGGCCGGATCGATCAGCGATGCCTTAATCGTGGAGTTGCGAACAATTGGACTGGTTAGATTTTCTGGCCCTGGTGCGCCCAGTCTTTGGTTTCCAGCAGGCGTTGCAGTGCCGTTCACATCCACGAAGATAAAGTCTGTAACGTTGTTGTTAGAGTCTTGGACATTACCCGATGACGGCGCAGGAGTACCTGCGATCAGAGCCGCCGAGGTGCAGTTGTGGTTAACGAAGCCGGGCTGTGAACCTGTGCAGCCGCCAGGTAAACGACGCGCCCACGAGTAGTCAGTGGAAAAAGCACCGATGTCCGGCAAACCGGTCCCTTCTTTGAAGAGGGTATTGGCTACCGAAGCCGGCCCGACGGCATCCAGCCGCTCCGCGAGGACAAACCCCACAGCCAATGAAGTACGGAACAGAGCCAGACCAGAATTCAGCGGAATGTCAGTAGTGAACGTTATGTCTCCGGTCGCCGTCGTAGCGCTCACACCGTTATTACCTGATGGATATTCACCGAGCGAATATCCGACTAAGTTGGTTGCCAGGAAGTGACCCCGAGCGGGGATGGTTGTGCCGTCGGGAATGACAAACTTCGCTGTAGTTGGTGCATCAGATGACACGACAGCCCATCCAGTTCCAGCCCCGGAATCAGCGACGATGACCGCCGAGTTTGTGTTGTTATAGATTTCCACAAACTCATCGTTCGCGCCGTTGGGTCCGTTGTAGCGAAATTCGCTAATCAGAATATCGCCGGTATTGGGCACTGCGCCTGGATCGTCGTTGGTGATCGTAAGAACAGCAGCTACTGGTGAACCGGCTGCCGCGCCTGTAGCGCCGCTTAAGGCCAGGTTGACTGTGTCCCCTCCTTCGAACACCGCATCGTTGCAGATGGTGATCGTAAAGGTCTTCGACGCGGAATCACCGTCAGCCCAGTTGAGCGGGCCCGAAGTGGTGACGTAGTCGACTCCAGGTGTACAGCTGACGCCGCCAATTGCCGTGCCGTTCGAAGTTGCAAAATTGATGGAAGCTGGTCCACCACTGCCCCCTGTACGAGTCACAGTGATTGTGGCAAGCACACCATTCTCAGCCACAGAATAAGTCGGTGCGAGGAACTGCAGCGTCCCCGGCGGATTTACCAAGGCCGCAGGATCTGCTGCCGTCCAATCGGCGGTGAAAGCCGACTGTGCCGGCGCGAGCAGGCGGTCGAGCGCAGTGTCAACAGATGAACCCGCTGGGTTGGTAAAGCTGCCGGTGTATTTCACCACTTGATAGGAAGCCTCAGTGCCCACGACATCAGCGGCCAGATATTGCAACGTGAGATCGGCAGTCACCGCGGGCGCAGCTGTTAAGACCCAGTAACGTTGAAGAGCATCAGTCCCCGGAATATTCGGCTGCTTGCCCTGCACCGCCCTAACCGTGACATCTCCCGGTGCTCCTGCGGTGACATTGATCGTTGCTGGGGAGAAACCATTCGCCGTACCAACTTCAAAAACCTTGCTAGCCGAGGCGGTAAAGTTCTTAC
>Ga0134127_10003481_pt1 | contig 11329 bp, 11 predicted proteins | sample KB31753_FD_96459 | JGI IMG/M metagenome (GOLD analysis project Ga0134127, IMG submission 96459) | Terrestrial soil microbial communities with excess Nitrogen fertilizer from Kellogg Biological Station, Michigan, USA - KB3-175-3 | ecosystem: Environmental > Terrestrial > Soil > Unclassified ...
ACCGGGCTGGCCCACGTTGCCGGGAGCCCGGAGAACATCGCCTACCTGACGATGTTCTTCGAGCGCACGCTGATCGCGCACGTTCACGTCAACTGGCTGGCGCCGGTCAAGATTCGCCGGACACTGCTCGGGGGCACGCGTCGCATGCTCGTGTTCGACGACCTCGAGGCGAGCGACAAGATCAAGATTTACGATCGCGGCATTTCGGTGAACCCGGGCTCCGACAACATGACTCTGATGCGGATTGGCTACCGCACGGGTGACATGTGGTCGCCGCAGCTGGTGCTGCGCGAAGGGCTGTCTGGCGCGGCCCGCCACTTCGTCGATGTCATTACCGCGAAGGCGGCTCCCCTGAGCGATGGACACGCAGGGCTTCGGATCGTCAAGCTGCTCGAAGCGGCGACGCAGTCGATGGCAAGGCAAGGACGTCCGGTCACGATCGGAGCCGACGCGCTGGTATGACGCAGGTCGCGGCCGTGGACGCCGCGGCGACGGTGGATCGCCGCGCAGTCTGGCTGTCGTACGGCTACGCGCTGGTGGTCGGCCTGGCGATGGGCCATTTCCTGCTCGGTCTGCCCATTCAGTTGACCGACAGTTTCGGCAACATGCTGAAGCTCTCCGGTTCGTGGGGTGAGCTCCTCTACGGCGAGTTCACGCAGAACGCCTACCTCCGGCCGCTGCTCTGGGCCAACCTCAAGCTCGTCTACGACCTGTCGGGCGGCGACTACTTCACCTGGTTCCGCGGCGTGCACGTCATTCAGGTACTGATGCTTGTTGTTTTGTACGTGGCGCTGGTCCGGCCGCGAACGCTCCTCGACGCCGCGGTCGTGCCGTTCGGGCTTGCGGTGCTCTTCGGGATGCATACGTTTGCCGGCACGATCCGCGAGGCGTTCCCAATCAATACCTTCATGACGATCCTGATCCTCTGCCTGGCGGCGGCGATCGTCGCGCTCGGGCCGCATCGATGGTGGAACGACATCGTGGCGATGGCGCTCTTTATCGTCGCATCGCTGACCGTGGAGACCGGGCTGCTCATCTGGGTCATTTTCGTGGGCGCGGCGCTCGTCGGCGGCCGCGGCCTCTCGCGCGTCGGGCTCGCGGGCCTGATGGTGCTGCTTGCGGGATACTTCTATATCCGCTTCGTGATGTTCGACGTCGGCAGCCCAGGGCTCGTGGAGCGCAGCTCGGGCTTCGGATTCGGCGTGCTCGATCCCGACGATCTGATCGCGCGGTTCGGCGGCAATCCGATTCCGTTCTACCTCTACAACATCGTGACGTCGGCGATGTCGGTCGTGCTGTCCGAGCCGACGGCAGGGGTGTTTCGCGTGACTTCAGCCATCGTCCGCGGCGACGTCGACGTGCAGATGATCATGAACCTGGTGGCAACGATCTCCGTGACTGCAGCGCTCGCCGTGTTCGTCTGGCGCCGGCGCAACCAGTGGCTCGCGCGCCGGTTCGAGCGGGACGATCGGCTCGTCGCGCTGTTCATCATGATTCTCGCGGCGAACGCGGTCATCAGTTACCCGTACACAAAGGACGTGATCATGAGCCCGGCCGGTGCATTCTTCGCCGTCGCCGGCTTCGCCGCTGTCCGGAACATCCTGACCTGGCTGCCCGGGCGCGTGTCGCCCCGGGTGGCGACGGCCGCGCTGGCCGCCGCGGCGCTCGTGAGCGGCACGTGGGCCGCGCGCGTCGTCGGCACGCACTTGAACCTCCGGACCGGTGCCTACGTCGAGCGCAACGAATGGGTGTATGCCGACAGCGCGCTCGCCGACGAAGGCGTCATCCTGACCGATGCTGAGAAGGTCCTCCTGCGCACGCTGCGCGATGACGCCATCTTCGTGCATCCGCCTCCGCCCCCGCTCGCCCCGCCGCTCCGCGCGTTGTGGGGCTCGCAGTGAACATTCGCCTGCCTATTGCGGTCGCTGTTGCCCTGGCTGCTCCGATTGGGGTGGCAACCGTCGGCATTTCGTGGGTCGCGGCGGGTGAGCGTGCCGGTGTCCACCCTTTCGCAGGGCTGATGCCGCAGAACGGCGCCGAGGCTGCCGCGTTGGCCGATGCCGGTGGCGTGCTGCGCTTTCTCCGGCACGGCGAGGATCCGCAGGCGGTTCATCCGGTCCGGTCAGAAATCATCTCGTCGGCTATTCTGCGGGCGACGACAGTCGAAGCCGCGATGTGGTCGCGCCAGGTTGAGATGATCAAGCTGCTCGACCGTGAAGGAGTCATCGGCGGCGACGACCAGCGCGCGTCGCTGGCATGTCTTGCGGTCGATCTGCAGATCGACGAGGTGGTGGAGTATCTGGCGCCAGGGGGCACGAGCTCCTGCCAGCCGGGGCAGGCGCTTGCGCGAGTGACCGCCCGAACGCACGCCGCCGGAGGTGGCAGGTGACGAATCGGTCGACAACCAGCGTGCCGGCGGTGCACGGCACACGTGAGATCCAGCCGGACGCCGCCTTCGAGCGCGGTCTGGCGGAGCATCTGCGGACGCGCCACGACGCCAGCGGCCTGATGGGGCTGTACGGCCGCTTCGTCCATGGCGAGTCGGACTTCGACGCGATGATGAGGCGCGTCGTGCTGCGGGCGCTCGTACGATCCATGGGCGACGGCGTGACGGTCGGCCGCGGCGTCGTCTTCCGCCATCCCGAAACATTCGAGATCGGGAGCGGCGTGTTCCTCGGCGAACAGACTATGATTCAGGGGCGCGTGAATGGCACCTGTAGGATCGGGGATCGCGTCTGGATCGGCCCGCAGGCCTACTTCGACGCGCGTAACCTCGTGATCGAGGAGAGTGTCGGCTGGGGCCCGGGCGCGAAGGTGCTGGGCTCGACGCACACCGGCGAGCCGCCGGACGTTCCCATCATCGAGACCGATCTCGAGATCAAACCTGTCCGCATCGGTGCGGGCGCCGACATCGGCGTCAACGCTGTCATCCTGCCCGGTGTCACAGTCGGCCGCGGCGCCATTGTCGGCGCCGGCGCCGTCGTCACGGAGGACGTCAAGCCGTCTTCCATCACCGCCGGCGTGCCGGCAAGGTTCCTCAAGGACCGATGACTACGAGTCGATCCACGATCGTTGTGACCGGAGGAGCCGGGTTCATCGGATCCGAGCTCGTGCGCCAGCTCGCCCTGCAAGGCGACAAAGTCGTTGTCATCGACAATCTGGTGAACGGGAAGCGGGAGAACCTCGACGACTGCCCCGCGGGCGTGACGCTGATTGAGGCCGATCTACGCGATTTGCCGGCGGTTCGTCCGCATCTGCGCGATGCCCGCGTCGTCTATCACCTCGCGTGCCTGGGCGCGCGTCATTCGTTGCACTCGCCAGTCGAAAATCACGACGTCAATGCCACCGGCACGCTGCACCTGCTCGAGGCGTCACGCACGGCCAGCGTTCCCCGATTCGTCTATGTCTCGAGTTCCGAGGTCTACGGCACCGCCAGCCGGGTGCCGATGACGGAGGAGCATCCGACGATGCCCTCGACGGTCTACGGCGGCTCGAAGCTCGCGGGCGAGTGCTACGCGCGCGCGTTTCATCGCGTCTATGGCTATCCCACGGTCGTGATCCGGCCATTCAATACCTACGGACCGCGCTGCCATCACGAAGGCGACAGCGGCGAGGTCATACCCAAATTTCTGCTGCGCTGCCTCGCCAACAGGTCCATGGTCATCTTCGGCGACGGCCAGCAGACGCGCGACTTCATGTTCGTCGAGGACACCGCCAGGGGCATCATCCTCGCCGCCACGTCGGACGAGGCCGTGGGACGCACGCTGAATCTCGGCAGCGGCCGCGAAATCAGCATCCACGACCTTGCGGTCGCCGTTGCCGCGGTGACCCAGCGTCCTCTCCGCGTGACGCACGATGCGCCGCGGCCCGGAGACGTTCTGCGACTCTGCTCGGACGTCTCCATGTCGCGGCGGATTCTCGGATTCAGCACCCGGGTATCCCTCCAGGACGGCCTCGAGCGCCTGCTCGACTGGTATCGAGCGCAGGACAAGTCGCCGGAAGAGCTTCTCGAGGCCGAGGTGATCCGCAACTGGGACCCGGAGGCTGCGCAGCGAGCGACCGTGCGCCTGTCCTGATCGCCCCATGATTCCCGTCGCGCGTCCCTGGATGGACGAGCTCGAGGCTGACGCGGCGCGCCGCGCCATCCTCTCGGGGTGGGTGACGCAGGGCCCCGAGGTCGCCGCCTTCGAGCGCGAGTTTGCCGCTGCGGTCGGCGCCCCCCACGCCTGCGCCGTGTCGAGCTGTACGACGGCGCTGCACCTTGCGCTGCTGGCGTTCGGCGTCGAGCCGGGCGATGAAGTGGTGACGGTGAGCCACTCCTTCGTCGCCACAGCCAACGCCGTCCGCTACTGCGGCGCGACGCCTGTTTTCGTCGACGTCGAACTCGAGAGCTCGAACATCGATCCCACCCGGGTCGCGGACGCGCTCTCGGCTCGCACGAAAGCAATTCTCTGCGTGCACCAGCTCGGCATGCCCTGCAACATCGCGGCGCTCGTGCCGCTCGCCTTGTCGCGCGGTCTGCCGCTGATTGAAGACGCCGCGTGCGCGGCGGGCAGCGAGATTCTCTGGGATGGCCGATGGGAGCGCATCGGCCGGCCGCACGGCGAGGTCGCCTGTTTTTCGTTCCACCCCCGCAAGCTGCTCTCGACCGGCGACGGTGGAATGCTGACGACGTCGAATGCCGTGCTGGATCGGAAGTTCCGTCTGCTGCGCCAGCATGGCATGAGCATTTCCGATTCGGCGCGGCATACCTCGGCGAAAGTGGTGAGCGAGTCGTACGCGGTGCTCGGATATAACTACCGTCTCACCGACATCCAGGCCGCAATCGGCCGCGAGCAGCTGAAGCGGCTGCCGGCGATGGTGGCTCGGCGCCGCGAGCTGGCCGATCGCTACCAACAGCACTTGTCCGGATTGACGGCCGTGACGACGCCGCGCGAGCCCGCGTGGGCGCGCACGAACTGGCAGACCTACGCCGTGCGGCTGCAGCCGCACCTCAATCGAGACGAGGTCATGCAGCGAATGCTGGACGACGGCATTGCGACCAGGCGGGGGGTGATCAACGCGCACCGCGAGCCGTCGTATCCAGCCTCCTCGTGGCGCGCGGCGCCCGGCGGGCTGGCCAACAGCGAACAGGCGTCTGCCTCCGCGCTGGCCCTGCCGCTGTACCACCAGATGACCGTCGAAGAGCAGGATCGCGTGATCGAGTCGCTGGCGCGTGCCTGCCAGCCCCGAGCGGAGTCGAGGGGCCGGTAATGCTGTCGATCATCACTCCCGCCTTCAATGAAGTGCCCAACCTCGAGGCGCTGTATGCCCAGGTGGTGCGCTTCTTCGAGCGGACCGGCGGCGACTGGGAGTGGATCGTCGTCGACGATCACTCGCGCGACGACACCTTCGGCGTCATCGAGCGTCTGTCGCTCATGGACAGCCGGGTCCGCGGCTTTCGCCTGGCGCGCAATTCGGGGTCGCACGTGGCAATCACCTGCGGGTTGCATCATGCGCAGGGCGACGCCGCCGTCATGATGGCCGCCGACCTCCAGGACCCGCCGGAGACGATCGACGCGATGCTGGCCGCGTGGCGGGGAGGTGCGCAGATCGTGTGGGCGACGCGACGAACGCCTCCCTCGACGCTGTCGGCGTTCTACTACTGGGTCATGCGCAAGTTCGTTGGCATGACGGACATGCCGGCCTCGGGCGCGGACTTCTTCCTGGTCGATCGCGTCGTGCTCGATGCGTTCAGGCAGTTTCCGGAGCGTAACGTCAGCGTGCCCGCGTTGATCACGTGGATCGGGTTCCGGCAGGCGTACGTCGAATATGACAAGCAGCCCCGGGCGGCGGGACGGTCGGGATGGACGCTTGGCCGGAAGATTCGGCTGGTCGTCGATTCGGTCACGGCGTTTTCCGACCTTCCAATCCGTCTGTGCGGCTACGCAGGCGCCCTGTTGATGGCGTTCGCGCTGATCACCGGCATCGTCGCGGTGGTCATGCTGCCCAGCGTCGGCGCCGTGCTTCTTCTCCTGCTGGCGGCAATGTTCGGGTTGACCGGTGTGCAGCTGTTCGCGCTCGGGATCGTCGGCGAGTACGTGTGGCGGGGGCTCGACGAATCGCGGCGGCGGCCGCATTACCTGATCGAACGGATTGCCGGCCGGCATCCCGCGGTCCCGGTGTCGACACGATGATTCCGCTGGCTGATCTCAAAGCGCAGTACCGGGCGCTCAAGCCCGAAATCGACGCCGCGGTGGGGCGCGTCCTGGAGAACGCGCAGTTCGTGCTCGGCCCGGCCGTCGAGGCCTTCGAGCGTGAGTTCGCCGCTTACGCCGGCGCCAGTGAGGCGGTGGCCGTGAACTCCGGGACGAGCGCGCTGCACGTGGCGCTGCTTGCCGCCGGCGTCGGATCCGGCGACGAGGTGATCACCGTTCCGTTCACCTTTGTCGCCACCGTCGCAGCGATTGAGTACGCTGGTGCGAAGCCGGTGCTCGTCGACGTCGATCCTGACTACTACACGATGGATCCCGCTGCCCTCGAGCGCGCCATCACTCCCCGCACCAAAGCCATCATGCCGGTCCACCTGTTCGGCCAGCCGGCCGACATGGATCCGATCCTGAATGTCGCCCGCCGCCACCGCCTCGTCGTGATCGAAGACGCGGCGCAGGCGCACGGCGCGGAGGACAAGGGCCGCCGCGTTGGATCGATCGGCGACATCGGCTGTTTCAGCTTCTACCCGGGCAAGAACCTCGGGGCGTACGGCGAGGGCGGGGCGGCAGTCACGAACAATCCTCAATACGCCGACACGATGAGGCTGCTTCGCAGCTGGGGTGAGAAGACGCGATACGAGCACGCGATCAAAGGGTTCAACTATCGGATGGAGGGCATCCAGGGGGCGATCCTCGGCGTCAAGCTTCGCTACCTCGAGCAATGGACCGAGGCGCGGCGAACGCGCGCGGCGCTGTACGAACAGAGGCTGTTGGGAACGGCCGCGGGGACGCCGAAGGCGCGCGCGAACGTGCGGCACGTGTATCACGTCTACGCCGTTCGCCTGGCGCAGCGGGATGCGTGGCGCGCGCGTCTGCACGAAATGGGCATCCAGACCGGCGTGCACTATCCGATCCCCGTGCACCTTCAACCCGCGTACCGCAACCTTGGATACGGCGCCGGTGATTTCCCCGTGGCTGAGGGGATCGCCCGGGAGATTCTGTCGCTGCCGATGTTTCCAGAAATGACCGATATGCAGATCGAGGAGGTCAGCGGGGTCGTGCGGGCTGGGCTTCCGGCCGGTGTCAGTGCGTTACAATAACGTCTCTCCGAACCCTGAACCCTGAATGTTCGACTGCATAGCTGGATACCATCTGAATCCCTGGACGTGCGGAATTGCGAAATTCAACACGCTCCTGGCGCGGCATATGTCTCTGCCCGTGGTAGGGATCGGATCCAGCGAGATCAACCAGTACGGGACGCCCCTGCTCTCCATGAAGATCTCGGAGTTCTCGCCCGAGGACGCTCGAGCGCTGGACACCTGGGCTGCGGGGCATCAGGGCGGCTACGAGCTGTTTCTCCACGCGTTTGAGGGAACGGCGCTCGAGCAGCGACTGATCGCGGCCGCGTCGCGGGTGTATATCGGCAACCGCGAGCTTGCGGCGCGGTTGGCCCCGCTGCGTCCCGACGCCGTGGAGGCGTTCTGTCCGGGCACGCTGCTCAACCCGCAGCGGTTCCAGCGGACGGAGCTGTCGGTCTTCACCTTCGGCATGGCACACAAGATTCGTGTGCCGCTCTACCGCCGGCTGTACGACTTGCTCGAAGCGACCGGGCAGACCTATTCGGTCTACGTCTCGACCGCGCTCCACGAGAACACCAGCTTCGACGGATCGTTCGTCGTCCGGTTCGAGGAGTTGCAGGCGATTTTCAGCAACATCTATTTCATGGGCTACCTGTCCGACACGGCGGTGTTCAACCATCTGGTCGACTGCACGTTCCTCGCCGCGTTCTTCGAAAAGGGGCTGCGGGCGAACAATACCAGCGTGAACGCGGCGATGGAGTGCGGGTGCGCGGTGATTACCAACCTCGATGAGCATTCGCCGCGCGGACTGGTGCACATGAAGAACATCATCGACATCAACGAGTGCGACCGGCTGCCGGGCGACGAGCAGGCCGCGGCGATCGGCAGGGCGGCGCGTGAGATCGCGCACGCCGACTACGGATGGGATCAGCTGGTGGCCCAGCTGCGGCCCGGTGTCCGCGTGTAGGAGAACCCAGCGTGGCAGGAACATTCAGAATTGGCGCGCACGAGATTGGCGACCACGCCCCGTGCTATGTGATCGCGGAGATTGGGCACAACCACCAGGGCAGCGTCGAAAAGGCGCGCGAGCTGTTCCGCGAAGCCAAGCTGGCCGGTGCCCATGCGGTCAAGCTTCAGAAGCGCGACAACCGCGGGCTCTACACCCGGGCGGCCTACAACAAGCCGTACGACAACGAGAACAGCTTCGGCGCCACCTACGGCGAGCACCGGGAATTCCTTGAATTCGGCGCCACCGAGTACCGCGAGCTGCAGAAGTACGCGCGTGAGCTCGGCGTCGATTTCTTCGCGACGGCGTTCGACCAGCCGAGCGCGGATTTCCTCGGCAATCTCGACATGCCGGCGTTCAAGATCGCGTCCGGCGACGTCAAGAGCACGCCGCTGCTCAAGCACGTGGCCTCGTTCGGCAAACCGATCATTATCTCGACCGGCGGCGCCCTCCTCGAGGACGTGCAGCGCGCCTACGACACGATTATGGCGATCAACCCGAACCTGGGGATCCTGCAGTGCACTGCCGGATATCCAGCCGGGTTCGAGGAGCTCGACCTCCGGGTCGTCTGCCAGTACCGCGAGCGGTTCTCCGGCGCCGTCATCGGCTACTCGGGGCATGACAACGGCATTGCGATGCCGGTGGCCGCGTATGTGCTGGGCGCGCGGATTGTCGAAAAGCACTTCACGCTGAACCGCGCGATGAAAGGCACCGACCACGCGTTCTCGCTGGAGCCGGTTGGTCTGCGCAAGATGGTCCGCGACCTCGAGCGCACGCACAAGGCGCTTGGCGACGGCCAGAAAAAGGTGTATGACAGCGAAAAGGCACCCATCATCAAGATGGGCAAGAGCCTGGTCGTGGCCCGCGACCTTCCGGCCGGCCACGCCCTGACGAAGGACGACATCGTCATGAAGTCGCCCGGCGGCGGGATTCCGCCATACGAGCTCGATAACGTGCTCGGCAGGATCACGCTGAAGGCGCTGTACGAAGACGACTTCCTCTCGTTCGAGATGCTGAGCAAGCCGAGCGCACAGCTCGCGCGTTCGTGATCGATCCGATCTTCCGACTCGACAACCAGACGGCCGTCGTCACCGGTGCCTGCGGCAAGCTGGGCCCCGTGTGGGTGGAGGCCCTGCTCGACGCCGGCGCCCGCGTGGCCGCGTTCGAACTGGCGGGGGCGCCCGCGTCTGCCGGGTTCAAGGCGGTAGCGGAGCGTGCCGGCGACCGCGTCCGGCGCGTCGACTGCGACGTGACCAGCCGCGAATCGATCGAGCGCGCGGTCGCGGGTCTGGCGGGACCGTTTGCCGAGCCGATGGTGCTGGTGAACAACGCCGGCGTGGACCAGCCGCCCGACTCCGGCGGCAACCGGTCCCGGATCGAGGAGCTGCCGGTCGATCAATTCCGCCGCATGGTCGAGGTGAACCTGATCGGCACCTTCCAGGTGACGCAGGTGGTGGGCGCCGGGATGGCGGCCCGCGGCGGCGGCTCGATCGTCAACATCGGATCGCTCTACGCGTCGGTGTCGCCGGACCAGCGGTTCTACGACCACCTGGCGGGGGAGCTGCCGTTTCTGAAGTCGCCCGCGTACGGCGCGTCCAAGGCGGCGGTCGTAAACATGACGAAGTACTTCGCCACGCTCTGGGGCCGGCAGGGCGTGCGCGTGAACACGTTGTCGCCCGGCGGCGTGCTCGGCGGGCAGGACGAGCAGTTCAAGTCGAAGTACGGCGCCCGTGTGCCGGTCGGCCGTATGGCGCAGGCGGATGATTTGAAGGGTCCGCTGGTCTTTCTCGCGTCCCGCGCCTCCTCGTACGTCACGGGACACGAGTTGAAGGTCGACGGTGGGTTCACTGCCTGGTGACATCCACGCCGCCCTGCGATCGGCGTCGCGGGCGCTGATCTATCGCGCCCCCCGTGAAAGTGAACGGTGCCCGGCCTGCGGGTCGCCGCGGTTGTACGAGCTCGATCTCCTGTCGCTTCGACACGCGATCGAGGGCAGCCGCACCGGCTTCGTCAGCGGATGTGACGAGTGCGGGCTGGTGTTCAGCAACCCGCAGCCGACACCTGAAGAACAGGACCGGTTCTACAGTCCGGAAGGCGAGTGGGGCTCCCGGCGGTACGTGACGGCCGTCCAGGAGCACGACGATCGGCGCGGAAAATCGTGGAGCTGGCCGTTCGAAGCGATTCGCGACGCGCTGCCGGTGACGGCGCCGCCCCCTGGAGCGAAGGTCCTCGATTTCGGGTGCGCAGACGGAAAGCTGCTCGACGCGATGCAGGACTGCGGCTGGGAGACGTGGGGCATCGAGAGCGCGGTCGATACCGCGTTTGTCCGCCATCGGCGCCTCGACGCCGTTCCCGGCGATCCGACGTTTGATCTGATCGTGGCCAATCACGTGTTTGAGCACGTCACCGACCCGCTCGGGCTGCTGTGCGAGCTGGCGGGCGCATGCCGGATCGGCGGATATCTGCACGTGGGGGTACCGCGGTTCGATACGCTGCCCGACCATCGTGACTATAAGTACGTGATCAATGGTCGCGCCCACGTCACCGCCTACACGTGGCCGTGTCTGCAGGGACTGCTCGCGCGCGCCGGCTGGCAGCCGGTTGCGCCGCCGCCCGATCGCGTGTCGAAGGGCCAGGGACGGCAGACATCGGCCCGGCTCCGCGTGCTGGCGCGCCGCGTCGCCGAGCCGGTCGGGGCGATGTCGTCGCCGGCACGTGCAGCGCGCGCGGCGATGAGCCGGTATCATGCTGATATTCCGGGGCGTCCGCTGGTTGAACGGCTGGGGCTGTACCGCCTCGCCGCGCGGCGGGCCGAAGCGCGACGACGCGAGGCGATCCGCCTTCGTAAAGCCGGCAAGTCGACCGCGGCAGTGATCTGACATGACCGTTTCCATTGCGTCGCACAGCAGCAACATCGACCTCCGGACGATTCCGTCGGTTGTCCCCAATCATCTTGGCGGGCAGGAAGCGGCGGCCGGCGATGGGCGCACGTTTGCCAAGGTCGATCCGGCGACGGGCCGCACGATTTGTCAGGTGGCCCGATCGACCGCGGC
>Ga0134127_10003483_pt1 | contig 11329 bp, 11 predicted proteins | sample KB31753_FD_96459 | JGI IMG/M metagenome (GOLD analysis project Ga0134127, IMG submission 96459) | Terrestrial soil microbial communities with excess Nitrogen fertilizer from Kellogg Biological Station, Michigan, USA - KB3-175-3 | ecosystem: Environmental > Terrestrial > Soil > Unclassified ...
GAAAACTTTGAAGAATCAGTACAAGCAGAAAAAGCGCTGGGCTTATAACGTCGAGTATTATCCTCATTTGGTGCCCAAGCTTTTGAAATCCAAGGCGCCTCTTTTTGATAGGCTTTACAAGCTGTTTCAGTATGTTGAAGGTAATTTCAATTGGGCCACGGCCAGTATTTTGATTTCTTTGCTCGGCTGGCTGCCTTTGTTTTTGGGTGGCGAGGCTTTTACCGAATCGGTTACGGCTTACAATTTGCCGCGCATCACTAGGACGCTCATGACCACCGCCACATTTTTTCTGATCTTTAGCGTCTACGTCAATTTGATTTTACTGCCGCCCCGCCCGAAAAAGTACGGAATCAGCAGAAGCATCATGATGTACTTGCAGTGGTTTTTGGTCCCTTTTGTCTCGGTTATTTTTGGCAGCCTTCCAGCCGTTGAAGCGCAGACTCGCTTGATGCTCGGTAAATACATGGAATTTTTTGTTACTCCTAAGGCGCGCAAAGGCGAAATGACCGGATTGGCTGCGCGCGAGATGCAAGGAGTTAAGCGATGACTTATCTATATTATTTTTTTCTGGCGACAGTGCTGGCCGTCGTGCTAACACCGATCTGCAAATATTTAGCGTTCCGCTGGCGCGCGGTTGATGTTCCCAGGCCGCCTCGCAACCTGCATAAAAATGTGACGGCCAAACTCGGGGGCTTGCCGATTTTTATTGCTCTGGCTATTTGCACTGTCGTTTATTTGATTTGGGGCCACGTTGATTTTGTTGTTTTGCCCGCCAAGTTTTTCTGGGCAATTGGGTTTGCCGCCGCGGTTTTGATGGTCGGCGGTTTTTTGGATGATCGCTACGATTTGCCGCCCAGGGTCGCCTGGTTGTTTCCAGCGCTGGCCGCGCTCATAATACCGCTTTCTGGAATCGGCGTCGGCATTAAGTTGTTATCTAATCCATTCGGCGATCCGATTTCTTTGTCGGGGATGTTTGTTGGCTTGCCGATTTCCGGAATTTTTATTTGGATCTGGCTAATGGGTATGATGTTCACTACCAAATTTTTGGATGGGCTGGACGGATTGGTTGCCGGTATTGGCTTAATTGGTGGCCTGACTTTGTTTGCTTTATCGCTTACCGAAACCGTCAACCAGCCGATGACCGCAACTATCGCCATCATTTTAGCCGGTAGTCTGTTTGGATTTTTGTTTTACAACTCCAATCCCGCCTCGATCTTTTTGGGCGATGGCGGCAGTTTGTTTGTTGGCTTTATGTTGGGCGTGCTGGCTATCATTCTGGGTGCGAAAATTGCCACCGCATTTTTGGTCATGGGCGTACCGATTCTAGATGTTGCTTGGGTCATTATCAAACGTGTCTTCAACCGCAAAAGCCCCTTCCGCGGCGACCGCCTGCATTTGCATTTCCGCTTGCTCGACCTTGGTTTCAGCCAAAAACAGACAGCCATGATTCTTTATGGCATCTCGGCCGTGTTTGGCTTTACCGCCGTATTTTTACAAAGCTTCGGCAAGTTGGTGGCCCTACTGGTTCTATTTCTGGTCATGGGCGTGTTCATTTGGACTGTCTATTACATCTATAAAAAGCGCCAACGGCAGATGCCTTTGTTTTGAGTTTATTGACCACGTTAGAAGTAAGTCGCCTGAGGCGACTGCCGATGCGCGAGCGCATCGGGCTTCTAACGTGGTTGACATTTTACGCAAGTTTTGATAGAATTATCGAGTAATTGATGGTTTATATTCTGACGGTAACGTCAGAATTACAATTATCAAAGATATTTAAATATATAAACCATCATCCCGAGCGCAGTCTTGAGTTAGACGAGAGACGGAGTCGAGGGATCTAAACACGCTTATGACAATCGCAATCATAGAGACCGGCGGGAAGCAGTACTTGGTTTCCAAAGGTGATACAATCCAGATCGAAAAAATTGATGGTGAAGCCGGCGGCAACATTAAGTTCGACAAAGTCTTATTTACCTCTGACGGTAAAGCGCACAATGTTGGTAAGCCGTTCATCGCCAGTGCGGTAGTGGAAGCTAAGATCAAGAAACAGGGTCGCGCTAAAAAGATCCATGTGCTCAAGTACAAAGCCAAGAGCAAGTACCGCAGAAAGATTGGCCATCGCCAAGCTTACACTGAAGTCGAGATCACTAAAGTCTAAGAATTGAAAAAGCCCCTCTCATCGAGAGCGGCTTTTTAGTTTTGCAATATCTTTATAAGCGGCACGGATATCTTCGTCAGTCCTGATATCAATGCGCGTCACTTTCAGACTGATATCATCAATTTTATCTTCAAGCCTTTTAAGATCGGATTTAGTAGCGAGTTCTAGCAAGTCGTCTTTAGCCGCAAATTTTTCACCTATTCTGAATTCCATAGCGGATAGGTCAACTTTGGTCGCGACATTTTCAAATTTTTGTTCAAAATATTCTTTCGAAACAAATTTGTTACCAAGCTCATCAAACTTTCTATCGATGTATTTTTTTGTCAGTCCGAGCTGCTCTTTGAGATGCCCCTCAAAGTATTCTTTTGTAATGAATTTTTGATCGAGCTCTCCAAATTTTCGTTCAAAGTATTCCCTAGTTAGTCCCATATACTTGTATTTAATGCTAAGAATAAATCTTAGCAATAATGTTTATTTTGGCAAACCGGGGTTATCCACAGTAAACATCAATGCGAACTTACGAAGGGAAGCCTAATCTGCAAATTATGTTACGAATCTACGAATTAGTAGTTTCGTAGAGACATTAGTAGATTCGATAAAATTCGTAGTTTAGTATTGATACCAATTTATTATTTTTTAGCTTTTTTGTATGCGAGTTCAGTAGCCCGATAGAGGGAATCAAATGTTCCCGCATCAATCCATTCGCCGTTGACCATTTTTACATCGAGTTCACCTTTTTCCAAATACCAATTGTTAAGGTCGGTAATTTCCAATTCGCCGCGATCCGATGGTTTTAAACTGCGTACGGCATCGCGAACGCGGCCATCATAAATATACAAACCAGTCACGGCATGATTCGACAAAAATTCCTTGGGTTTTTCTACAATTTGCGTAGCTTTATTATTGTCGTCAAATTTCACAACGCCAAATCTCTCTGGGTCCGAAACTTCTTTGGCAAATACTCGGCCGCCCTTTTCAAATGAAGTAATCGCTTCATTGAAATTATCTTCAAAAATATTATCCCCTAAAATTAGCGCGACGTTATCGCCGTCATCAAGAAAATTATCAGCAAGTAAAAATGCTTCCGCAATTCCATTGGGGCTGTCCTGGATTTCGTAAGTAAAGCGTACGCCCAGACCAAAATCTTTTCCTGAACCCAACGCTTTCATATAATCGCCGCAATGGTCGGGTGCGACAATAATCATGATTTCTTTGATCCCGGCATCCAATAAAGTTTGCAGGGGATAAAAAATCATGGGCTTGTCGTAAATCGGCAAGAGTTGTTTTGATGTGACCTTGGTCAAGGGATGAAGGCGCGTGCCTTTTCCGCCCGATAAAATAATACCTTTCATAAAAATAGAATATAGAATTTAGAAGTTAGAATATAGATTAAGTTAATGATTTTAATGACAATTTGGCCACTGTTTCTTTTTTTGTGGTGTCAAGAACTTCCGGATGCGCGTCGAGATCTTTTTTTAGTTCTGGTAAAAGTTCGCGCAGGCGTTCTTCTATCGGTTTGAGTTTAATGCCAGCTGCTTCGAGCTTGCTCATATCAAGAACTGAATCAATGCGTTCAGCAAAGGTCATCTTATTCAGTTCTTCTTTGCTGATCTTTACAAATTCCATATTAGGGTTAACGTATTCTTTGAGCAGTTCTGCGGCGTGATATGGAGTCATAATGCCAGGATTAGCGACATTGAAAACGCCTTGCGCATTTTGTTTAATGAGTTCGTGCGTGGCCGGGACGAAATCTTCAATCACAGTCATTGAGTTTGGTGTGTCAATAAATTTGGAGAAGGTCGACATTTTGACTAGAGCGTTTCTGCTCGAAGCTTTGCCGCTTATTGGTTGGCGCGGACGCACTATCAAAAGTTTTAAGCCGTCGCGGGTGCGGCGCAGTTCCAGCATCTGATCGGCCCAATATTTGCTCCAAGAATAAAACGAGGTCGGGGTTGGGGGATCATCTTCTTTGTGAATGTCATCGTTAGTCTTGCTGGCTTGAATGCAGCCCGTTGAAATATGAACCAAATAAACTTTGGCGTCTTGGCAGGCCTGGCCGACAGTGTCCGGCCCTAAAGTATTGTTATCAAAACATTCGAGCTTGTTTTGTTCGCACCAGTCTAAATTGGTTTTGGCTGCGGCGTTAATCACCACGTCCGGTTTTTGAGCCTTTATTGCCGCTTGGACTTGGTCGAGTTTTCTAATATCGACTTCCGGACCAAAAGCCGCCGCATCGCCATTGGCAATAAAGTGTTCCAGAAATGCTTGGCCGAGTTGTCCCTTGCCGAAAATAAGTATGTTCATAAATATATAATTCGAATCTACGAATTAAGAACGAATCTACGAATACCTACGAATAGGAATAGAACATCTGTAGATCCCCACTATTTTACTATTGTTTCGCCTTTAGTTTGATAGAACTGTTCGCTTTCTTGCGCGAGTGGTTTCCACCAGGCTTCATTGTTTTTGTACCAGTCGATAGTTTCCTTTAGCCAGTCGTCAAAATTGTGCGCTGGTTCCCAAGCGAGTTCGTTTTTGATTTTGGTCCAATCGACATCATATTTTACATCGTGTCCGGGGCGGTCGGTGACAAGTTCCAAGCGGTCTTCGCCTTGATTCATTAAAGACAAGATTTTTTTAGCAACTTCAATATTACTGATTCCAGCTGTCATGCCGCCGACACAGTAAGTTTCGCCAATTTTGCCTTTTTGCAAAATCAAATCAATAGCATGACAATGATCATTTACATGCAGCCAATCGCGGATTTGATTGCCTGGCGTGTAGACGCGCACGTTTTGTCCTTCGAGTAATCTGATAATAGAGCGGCCAATGAATTTTTCTGGATGTTGATACGGGCCAAAGTTGTTGCTGCAGCTACTGATCGTAGTCGGCAACTGATAGGTTTCGGCGTAGGCGCGTACTAAGTGATCGCTCGCGGCTTTACTCGCCGCATAGGGACTGTTGGGATGGTAAGGAGAATTTTCATCGAACTTGCGATTCTCATCAAGCGCGATAGAACCAAAAACTTCATCAGTAGAAATGTGGTGAACTCTTTTCACGCCAGCTTGGCGCGCAGCTTCTAAAAGTACGTGCGTGCCTAAAACATTCGTGTGCGTAAAAATATACGGATCATTTATAGAGCGATCGACATGCGACTCTGCGGCAAAATGCACGACCGTATCGATCCCGTTCATGGCCTGCGACACAATTGCCGGTTCCGCAACATCGCCTTGCACAAATTCAATTTTATCTTTTACATCATCCAAATTCGCCAAGTTCCCGGCATAGGTCAATTTATCCAAAACGCGGATCGAATCATCCGGATGATTCTTGATCCAATAGTGGACAAAATTACTGCCAATAAAGCCGGCTCCGCCGGTAATAAGAAGTTTCATACCTTAGTATCGTACCAATTTTGAGACCTATGGTCAAAGCTATTTTGATGCTAAAATATCATTATTATGGCGAAAGTTACGTTAGTACAAATGGTCTATAATGGCATGCGCTACATACCGGATTCGGTGGCGAGCATGATCAATCAGACCTATAAAGATATTGAAGTCGTTTGTGTAATCAACGGAAACGATGACCACGGTAAAGAATATATAGAGGAGCATTTCCCGAGCGTACGCATTATCGACCCCGGGGAGAATTTAAAGTTCGTTAAAGGACACAATTTAGTTTTTTCGCAAATCGATACTGAATTTTTCCAGCTGGTCAATCAAGATTTGATTTTGGAGCCGAATTACGTTGAAGAGGTCCTAAAAGTTTTTGATGATTCTAAGGTTGGTGGCGCTAATGGCAAGATTTATCAATACGATTGGGAGCATCGGCAAAAATCGAAAAAATTAGATACCACGGGCATTGTTCTGGGTAAAAGCGGGGGGGCTCGCAGCCGCGGCCAAAACCAAGTTGATACCGGGCAGTTTGATAATCAAACAAATCTTATCGCTGTAGACGGCGCAGCCTGCATTTATCGCAAAAGTGCCTTGGAGGCAGTAAGGATGCCCAGGTTCAACCTCTCTCGTCACCCTACGGGTGACACTCTCTCCTCTTCAGGAGAGAGTAATAAGGAAGAATCTTTCGAATATTTTGACGTGGACTTCCATATGTATTGGGAAGACGTCGATTTAAGTTTGCGTATGGTTAATCAAGGCTATGAGTTTAGATTCGTGCCAATGGCGGTGGGATACCATGGCCGAACAGCCAGCTCAAGTCCGGGCGGATATAAAAAAGTATTTGCATTTATTAAGCATCATAAAAAAATCGCCCCGTGGATTCGCCAAAGCAATTACAAAAATCATATTTTTTTGATAGTCAAAAATTTTCCCAAATTCTATCTCAAATTTTTTGGCCGCGAATTGTTCTATCAAATTTACGTTTTGTTTTTAGAAACTAGCACACTCAAAGTTTTGCCCACATTTTTTAGGCAATTGCCGATCATCCGGCGCAAGCGCAAATATATTCAGCAACATCGCAAGATTAGCGCCGAAGTATTTGAGAAATTATTAACTTGAATCGTGAAACTTGTAACTTGAAACGTGATTCAAGTTGCGAGATACAAGTTACAAATTACCCATGGATTTATCAATCATCATCGTTCCATACAAAGCCAAAGACAAACTCGAAGTTACGCTCGATGCGGTTTTTGCATCGAAGACAAATTATTCTTACGAAGTCATTGTGCTCGATAATTTGTCGGAGGATGGTACCGATGAGTTAATGAGAACAAAGTACGCGCAACATTCGAATTTAACTTACATCCAGAACGGCGCAAATTTAGGATTCCCCATTGCGAACAACAAAGGTATGCGTTTGGCAAAAGGGGATTACATCTTACTACTCAATCCTGATACCAAGGTTGCGGAAGATAATTTTCAGGTGATGATGGATTTTATTAAGTCGTGCCCGGATGTTGGCATTGCCACAAGCAAACTTATTAAAGCCAACGGCGAACTCGATTGGGCCTGCCGCCGTACCGAACCCGATCCGAAAATCGCCATCTACAGATTATCAGGTTTACAAAAATTATTTCCAAAAAAATTCGGTTCCTATAACGTGCTCAACAAATCAGTCGACGAAGAAAGCCAAATTGATGCATGCACCGGCGCTTACATGCTCTTCTCGCGAAAGATTTACGAATTGACGAAGGGCTTCGACGAGCAGTTCTTTATGTACGGTGAAGACCTCGATCTCTGCAAACGCGTGCGCGATCTTGGCTATAAAATTTGGTATTATCCAAAAACTTACTCGTATCATTACAAAGGTCAGTCGTCGCGCAAGGCGCCTAAACTGGCGCTTTACGCCTTTCACAAAGTCATGATTCTGTATTACAAGAAGCATTATCAAAAAAAATACCACTCGATTTTTATGGATGCTTTTGTTTATACTGGGGTATGGGGGAGATATTGGTTGAAACGGCTGCAAAATCTGTTCCGCAAAGAAGCGATAGTAAGTAAGTCATAAACGGGGAAATGCCTCGTTTTTGCTTATAGATATGACGTTTTTTGAAACATTTAAGAACCCATCAAAATCTTGACAAAAGACGGTTTTTGTGATATTATTCTGGGTCAAGCATTATATCCAAATATATGGTAAATAACGAACACATTCCACAAACTGAAGCCCCAAAACAACAGCTCCCCGCCGCTAACGGCGCTGCTGAAAGGTTTGGTATCCAAGCAAATACGGTTTTGCACGAGACCGGCCCTTTGCCTTCTGGCATGCCGATTGTCGAAGCTTCGTTTGCCGAAGTCGGTGCGCATCCTTCGGAAGCCAATGAGGATGAAGCTTTAAATCCTGAACGCGAAGCAAACAAGGCCTTTCAACATTACATGAAAATGATTTTGCCTTATGCGGCCGTCTTCATTCTCGGAATCTTTTTGTACTTTTTCTACTTCACCGATTTTTCCGTTTCGGAATTCTTTAAGAAGAATGATGTATCTCCTGACCTCCGACCGAAAGTTGCCAGCGCTATGGCCGCGGCTCAAAAAGATAAACTCGCAGATTATCAGCGATGGATGGGCCAATTCTATTTTGAGATCACCGATGAAAAAATTATTGATCCCAACGAAGTAAATTGCGCTTGCGGATTAACCAACTTCGAAAAGTATCTGTTGAATTTGAATCCGAAAATCTATGATACGCTTGGCGCCGGTTCCGGCGACGGACAAAACGTGATCAATAATGTTGATCCTTCCACCGGCGAACCGTTCCAAGGAAATCGTAAACTGATTGTCGAACAATATTTTGACACGCAATTGATTTCCGATCGCATTAGCGTGGACACGCTCGCTCGATTCAATCAAGCGCAAGCTAATTCAGAAGTAGTCGAGACTCCAGCCGCACAACCGGCCAGTCCGACCCAGCCAGCCCCGCAGTCTACACGAGTACCACAGATTTCTGCGACAAGTACCATCAACTTAAACAGTACTAAAGCCGCATCGGTCTCAATTCCTAAGATTAATGTTACTGTGCCGATTATCTTTTCCCAATCGACAAAAGATTTTGAAAAAGATTTAGTCAAAGGCGCAGTGCATTATCCGGGAACCGTGTTGCCGGGAGAAATGGGCAACAGCTACATCTCGGCGCACAGCTCGGCTCTGCCGTGGGTCAAGAGCCCGTACAAAAATATCTTTGCCAGATTCGGTGAGCTAAAGGAAGGCGATTCGTTCGTCATTACCGCAACCAGCAACGGCGGCAAAGAATTCAAACTCAATTACGTAATTCGCCATACCGGCATCTACGAAGCCAACGACCAGTCGCAGTTTATAAACACTGCAAAGAGCGAAGTTTCACTTTCCACCTGCTGGCCTATTGGCACCGCTAAACAGCGCTACGTGGTTCGCGGCGAACTTACTCAAGTAGAACAATAAACCGATTTATTCATTCACAATTCAATTCCGATACGCTATACTACAATGATTTCTCGATAGACTCGAAACTTACAGTTTGATGAGTGCACTTTGCTCCTTAGATCAACCTCTCCCGCCCTTCGGGCACCCTCTCCATCTCTTGGAGAGGGTAAAGAGGAAGAATATATGGGGCAGGGCTGCACCCGGGCAAAAAGATCACGCCAGGGCCGCACATACCAAAATTTGAAGGAGAGGAAATGAGAAAGCAAATTTTTAGTTTTTTGATCGCAAGCGCGATCATGGCAATCACCTTTGGCGTGGTCTCCGCACAGGAGTGCCCGTCGGGAACCAGGAAACTGGACATCGAGGGAAAGATCTACTGCATGGGTGAAGCTCGCAAGAGTTTCACTTCAGAGCAGCAGCCTCGCCGAAACCAGCAACCGAGCTTGATTGTATCAAACCACGTTCAGCCTGATAGGGGTTCATCTCGAACCCACACCGCAACTCAATCCCGCACATCGACGCAGACAATTGGTCTGCCGAGGCCAGTTTCTACTACTAATGTAGATGGCCTGACGATCGAGATTGAGCAGTCGGTGGTGAAGGCGAACGCGCCTTTGAGCTCAAACGATCTGATTGAAATCGATAATTTCGTACGCGAGTTTCTGACCCTTCGGGGCCAGAAAACTGGTGACATCAGAATTGTGTTTGGCTTCGAAAGCAAAGGCGATAAGCCTTTAGAGTCACCCCAGCAACGTCGTGGCGAGAAGATAAGCACGATTGGTAGCGTCGGGGAGACAGTAGCCATAATTGGATACAGGGGTCGTAGGAGCTATGAATCGCGGCGAGTGTTTACGGACGTTCGTCATATGGGCGACAACATGACCAAGAATGCACCGAAGATATTTCTGGAAACTGTCCAGATCGGTGTGGAGATTTACGGTCTAACAAAGCCTCTGAAAGGAACGCCAGAGTTTAAGCTTCAAGTGAACGGTGACGGAGAAAGCGAGTTTTTGGTTCCTGGTGATGATTTGAGGATGATTGGGATGGATCAATTCCACCAATACCATCCGAATTTATTCCAGCCGGGGACGCAGATTCAAATCAATCCGGCCTTGACGCCGCTTCCGGCGAATTTCGACTTAGGCCCCGTACGTCCGAAGGTGTTAGCTATGCTTTCGTTCATGTACACGGTCTATAGCAGACAGTGATAGGAGTGAGTGAAAAGATGAAAAGAATGTTTTCTGTCGCAACCATCATTGCGCTGCTGGCGGCCTTTGTGCCGGTAGCGTTGGGTCAATCATCTGCGCCAGACGATCGGTATCGCGGTTACAGTGGTATCCGTATTGTCTGGCCAACAACTCCGCCGCCGTCCCAACCCGGGAAGGTCTATTATCAGCCAAGCGACTTTCATCTTCATAAGTATAAGAAGAACGTCGTTGGGCAGCCCATTCCGCTCGAGGCTGATGAGTGGGTGTGGATGGCTACAACTTCTGGTTTTAGGTACGTGTGGCAGCAAGAAGGGACCCTGTTTGACTTTGATTCTCAGCACAGGCGTCTATATAGGAGCGATTGTGGAAATCCGAGTCCCGACGCTCCAGATGAACCAGAACCAGTTACTCAGGGAGGTAAACCCATACCCGGTCCTCAGGGTGACTCTGGGCCAGCTGGCCCGCCCGGTCCTCCAGGACCTCCTGGTCCCACCGGACCTCAAGGCCCCCCAGGTAAAGAAGGTAAGCAAGGCAAACGAGGTAGTTTCTGGCCCGCCGTTGCCGTAGCTGCTGTCCTGGGTACAGTGGCTATCGTAGTTGCTAAGAGTAAGGGTGATTGCAACAATTGCCCCAACGATCAACCTGTTAAGAGGGACAACGGCAAGAAGGCGCCTTAGAGGATGGCTCCTTTCCAGAAGAACTAAAACAATTGCTTTTGCGGATTTATCCGCGACTCAAGCACAGTGTGTGAATATCGATTATTATCGAACCACACTGTGCTTTTTCTTTTACTTTAGAGACTGTCTGAAAAGATCCATTTCTGCTGCAACTCCAAAATTCCGGCTGCAAAAGCTTCATCGAAACTCGTCGTATCCTCCGGATACACCTTCGTTTCTCTTCAGATTTTTCGCTCGGAATTTTGGAGTTTCGCTACGAAAGCGACTTTTCAGACAGGCTCATAAATATTTGCTATAATAAAATCACTATTTAAATACAAAATAAATGCAAAAATTATCGGTCATCATCCCCGCGTACAGTGAAGAACATCGTATTGGCGCAACCCTAAAATCAACTTCCGAGTTTTTATCGAAACAAAATTATGACCA
>Ga0134127_10003484_pt1 | contig 11328 bp, 9 predicted proteins | sample KB31753_FD_96459 | JGI IMG/M metagenome (GOLD analysis project Ga0134127, IMG submission 96459) | Terrestrial soil microbial communities with excess Nitrogen fertilizer from Kellogg Biological Station, Michigan, USA - KB3-175-3 | ecosystem: Environmental > Terrestrial > Soil > Unclassified ...
GGCCCAGAGGCACCTGCGCGCCATGAAGAAGGGCGAGCAGGCGTTCTTCTACCACACCGGCAAGGAGCGCGCGATCGTCGGCATCGTCAAGGTGATCGCGGAGGCGCACCCGGATTCCACCGACCGCGCCTGGCAGGCCGTCGACGTCGCCGCGGTCGAGCCGCTCCCGACACCGGTCGGCCTCGATCGGATCAAGGCGGACAAGCGCTTCGCCACCATGGCGCTCGTCCGGCTGGCCCGACTGTCGGTCCAGCCGGTGACCGACGCCGAGTGGCGCCTCCTCTGCCAGATGGGAGGCCGCGACTAGGCCGGGGTCGGGGTGGGATCCGCCGCCACCCGGGGCCACTCGGCCCGCGCCCGCTCGCGAAGCTTCACCTTCTGGACCTTGCCCGAGCTGGTCATCGGGAACTCGTCGACGAAGGCGACGTGACGGGGAATCTTGAAGCTCGCCACCCTTCCGCGGCAGTGCTCGATCACCTCCCGCTCGGACAGGGCACCGCCGGGGGCGAGCTGGACGAAGGCCACCGCCACCTCGGAGAGCCGCGCGTCGGGCAGCCCGACCACCGAGGCCGCGTTGACCGCGGGGTGGGTCATCAGGAAGGCCTCGACCTCCATGGGATCGACGTTCTCCCCGCCGATCTTGAGCATGTCCTTGTAGCGGCCGAGGAATCGCATGTGGCCGTCCGGACGCATCAGGGCCATGTCGCCGGTGTGAAACCAGCCGTCGGGGTCGATGGCGCGCGCGGTCTCCTCGGGCCGCTTGTAGTAGCCCGTCGTGACGATGTATCCCCGGACGAGGATCTCGCCCGGCACCGACACCGGCTGGTCGGCCCCCGTCTCCGGATCGATGATGCGCACCTCGTAGCCGGAGCCGGGATAGCCGTTGGCCTCCACGCATTGCTCCTCGGTCGAGTCGAGGAAGGAGAAGGTCACACCGATCCCGACCTCGCTCATCCCGAATCCGGTCATGAGGTTGCCGAACGTCTTGCGGGCGCGCCGGGCGATCGGGATCGAGCTCGACATGCCGGTGCCGCAGATGCCGGTGCGCACGCTCGAGATGTCGCGGGGGCTTCGATCCTGGGCGTCCAGCAGCTCCTTGAAGTGCGTGTCGAAGCCGTGGATGATCGTCGCCCGCTCGCTCGCGATGAGGTCGAGGCACTCGCCCCCGTCGAAGGTCTCGGTCAGCACCTGACGGGCCCCCCGGATCATGGACATGAGCGGCCCCTCGATGAAGCCGAAGGCGTGGAAGAGCGGCAGGTACATGAGGATCACGTCGCTCATGGTCAGGCCCATGCGATCGCCGTGATCCCACGCGTTCCGGATCATGCGGTGGCTGTGGACGGCTCCCTTGGGAAACCCGGTCGTTCCCGAGGTGTAGAAGATGAACGCGCTGTCCTCCGGATCCACGCGGGCCGCGCGCTCGCGCAGGGTGTCGGCGCTCACCGACGGTCCCCGATCCAGTATCTCGCGCCAGCCGGTCACCCCGGCGTCGGCGCCGGCCCCGTCGGAGAGCGCCACCACGTGGCGGAGGCACGGGAAGCGCGGATCCGGGCGTGCCCCGAGGGCCGGCGCGATCTCGCGCATCAAGGCGAGATAGTCGACCGGCCCCGAGCGGTCGGCGAGGAGCACCGCGGCGGCGTCCGACTGGGCCAGGACGTAGGCCATGTCCTCGGTGCGGAAGCGCGTGTTCACCGGGACGAGCACGGCGCCGATCTTCATGACCGCGAACATCGCGTCGATCCACTCGGGGCGGTTGACCATCCACAGCGCGACCTTGTCCCCCGGGGCGATGCCGAGGGACAGCAGCCCCTTCGCCATCGCATCGACGCGCGCGTGCACCTCGGCGAACGTCCACCGACGTCCCTGGAAGGCGAGGGCCTCGCGCGGGCCCCACTGCCGGGCCGCCCGCTCGGGAAGTAGTCCGATCGTCTGCTTCGCGTACCAGTCGCCCATGACGGCCTCCCGTCTGCTCCGACGACTTCAGGCAGTCCCGCCCGCGCCCCCCTCCCGCTCCTTGCGCAGGAAGTCCTCGACCTCTCGCATCAGCCGGTCCGAGTCGAGCTCTCCGCCGGGGAGCGGTTGCTGCTCCTCGCGGGCCGCCGCGTCGTACTCCTGCTCCAGCTTCCGCACGTGCTCCCGGGTCGCGCGGTCCCGAGCCACCGCCTGATCGCACTGGACCCGGAAGTCCTGGATGGCCTCGGCGAAGTGGGACATGTCCGGGCTGAGGTTGAGCAGGCGGGCCACGTACATCACCAGGGTCTCGATCGCGGCCGGGTTCTCGGAATCGGGCAGATAGTGCGGCGCCTGCCCCATGAAGCCGACGTGCTGCATACCCCGCCGCTCCGCCGCGTCGAGGACGATCGTGGAGATGCCGGTCGGGCCCTCGTAGGTCGGAGGACGGTAGATCCCCCAGGCCTCGAGCAACGACTTCGCGGCGGGGTCGGTGCAGCGGGCCGTCACCCGCACCGGCCGGGTATGGGGCGCGCTCGCCAGGAGGGCCCCGAGCGAGACGATCCGCTTGACTCCGCAACCCTCCGCCACGCCGAGGAACGCCTTCGTGTAGGTTTGCCACCGCTGATGGGGCTCCGGCCCGCAGAACAGGAGGAGGCCGTCCCCGCCGTCTCCCGGCTGCCACGCGAAGAACTCGCTCCGCGGCCAGTGGATGTCGCGGCCCCCATCGGGCCGGAGCCGCACCTCGGGGCGCTCCTGGGTGAAGACGAAGAACTCTTCCGGGCTGATCCGGGCCAGCCGCGTGGCCCGGAGGTCCTTGGTCAGGTGGCGCAGGGCGCCGGTGGCGGCCCGGCCCGCGTCGATCCATCCCCCGAACGCCATGATCATCGTGGTCAAGTTCGCGGGCGCCTCGCGGTCGAACTCTACGTTGTCCATGCGCATCCTCTCGACCGCCTCATCGCCCGCGCTTCGCGCGCTCCGCGGGCTGGAGCGCGTCGATCGATTCCTTCGTGCGCCCGAAGATCTGGGGGACCGGCCAGCCCTGGAGGCCGGCGTAGGTGTCGATCTGCGAGCGGTGGTGCACCTCGTGCTCGAGCATCATCATCAGCAGCCGCCACCCGGACAGGGCCCGCCCGGGCGAATCGATCATCTCGATCCGGCGCATGAGCCACGTGTCCGGCGCGTCCCGGAGGAGCGCGACGAAGCGCGCCGCGGACGTCTCGAGCCACGGCAGCCACGTCGACTGGTCGCGCGGGTCCATCGCCGCCTCGTCCCAGAGCCACCCCTCGTCGCGAAAGGCGCTGGCGAAGTAGAGCCGCGAGCTGCCGATGTGACCCACGATCTGGCCGATCGTCCAGCCGGCCTCGCCCGCGAGGGCGGGCGGGGTCCAGTCGACCGCCGCCGGAGGCAGCGCGGCCACGTCACGCTCGGTCCTTCCCCGCACGCTCTCGAAGAAGCTCAGGTACGACGCGATGTCAGTGATCATGGCGCGCTCCCTCTCGACGAATGCCTGACGTCCCGCCAGACGATACATAACACAACGGAGGTCGTCTCATCCTCCGATCAGCCGATCGATCTCCCCCGTCAGCGCCACCGCGTCGTTGCCGAAGTAGTGCGTGTGGGCGCCGGCGCCCAGGCAGAACTCGGCGCGGTCTCCCGCCCGCTCCGCCTCGACCCGGCCGTCGGACCCCACCCCCGCCACGCCATACGCCTCGTTCCGCCCGCTCCAGATGGCGCGCCCGACGTAGTCCCCGGCCCGGAAGGCATTGACCCATTCGGCCGCCCCGATGTCCGCCGCCCTCGGCCCGGCCGCCGCGAAGCCCGCCGCGGTGGAACCCATCCACCGATACAGGAGCGGGAAGCGCTCGGCGTACAGGTTGCGCAGCGGCGAGCCGACCGTGACCAGCCCGATCGAGGCTTCGCCCACGATCTCGCGGAGCCGCCCCTGCACGTGCAGGTACCGGAGCAGGTCGGCGCTGATCACGGTCCCCTGGCTGTGCGAGACGATGACGATCCGCTCATAGCCGCCGTCGCGCAGGTAGGCCAGCAGCGCGGCGTAGCGCGAATAGATGCGCGCCCGGGGCGGCTGGCGATCCGGAGGGTCGGCGAAGTAGTTGTCGACGTCCAGCACCGCGTCGATTCCCACCCGCAGCCGGCCGAACGTCTGGGTGAATCGGGAGCCGAGCGCGGCGATCGTCCACGCGCCTCCGGCGAGCCATTTGCCCGCGCTCACCAGGGTGTCGCCCGTGATCTGATCGAGCCACCCCGCGAGCCAGCGGGCCCCTTCCCCCGCGCCGCCGATCGAGAACGCGAGCTGGCAGTACACGAGCGCCACGCACAGTGCGCCTCCCACGATCGCGGCGGGCGCCGCGCCGATCCGGAACGCCCGGTCGAGCCACCGCAGCCCGTCGTCGAGCCAGCGGCCGAGCCTCGCCGACCACCGGATCGCCTCCGCCCGTGGTCCGCGCGCGTCGACGTTCACCGTCGGGTGAAGCTCCTCCCCCAGCGACGGCACCAGCACCAGCAAGGTGGCCGCCCCCAGCCCCAGGAATGCCACGACCAGCGGCGTGAAGACCCGGCCGAGCTCCTGCATCCGATCGTCCAGGAAGATCTCCACGGAGCGGTAGCCCCGGCCGAGGAGCACGGGCAGATAGAGGAAGTCGGTCAGGGCGCGCCCGGCGACATCGGCGACCACCGACCAGAGCACCAGGCTCAGCACCGCGAACAGGGCGGAGGAGCCGACCACCGCCAGGCGCGCCGTCTCCAGCGACTGCCGCCCCGCGGGCTCCACGCCGCGGCCCACCCACAATCCGAGCACGAGCGCGGCCACCAGCACGGCCACGAACACCAGTCCGACCAGCAGCATCGCGGCGAGCAGCCACTCCGCCACGTTCAGCGCGGCCGTCACCATCCATTCCGCCTGCGTGCTGCTCTCCGGCAGCGAGATGCGGCCGACCATGCAGAGCCCGATCACCGTCGCGGCCACCAGGAGATAACCCAGGATCCGCACCCCGGGCGTGATCCGCGCGTAGCGCCGGGTCTCCCAGACGCCGACCAGGAGAACGGCCACCGCGCTCGCCGCGAAATGCAGCACCGGCATCTCCGTCTCGGATGTCGCGACCACCACCACCGCGGCGGAGCAGGCGGCGGCGCCGGCCAGCATCACCACGAGCTTCGCGCACCGCGCCGGCCGCGCAGTGGTCCGCAGCCCGGCCAGCACGGCCAGCCCGGTCAGCGCGATGGCGCCGGCTCCCGCCCCCGCGGCCAGCAACTGCGCGTCCCGGTCGGGCGGCACCAGGCCGGCCGCGCCGAAGAGCACGAGCAGGAGCATCGCGAGCTGCATGAGCGCGGCCGGGCCCCTCATCAGCCACGCGAGCCACGCGTGCAGGCGCTGCAACACCCGCCGGGACGCGCCACCCCCCGCGCTGAGCGAGACCTGGTCGACAATGTCGGCCGCGAGCGTGCTCAGGTGGAAGAAGAGCTGATAGAGCGCGGTCAGCGCCCGCCATCCGCCCTCGCGCAGCCTCGACAGATCGGCCCAGTGGAGCTCGAAGAGATCGACCGGACGATCGTCGGCGGCGCGACGCAGCGACACCCGCGTGGACTCGTACACCGAGTCGCGGTCCGACAGCTCGAGACGCCCGAGCAGGTAGTCGTTGAGGGCCAGCCCGAGATCGGGCGCGGCCGCGGACCTCTGGGCCTGGTAGAACCCGCTCGGCGCGCCGGGCCGTCGCCGGGCGGGGCCAGCGCTTGGCCCGCCGCCGTTCGACGAAGCGGCCCCGCCGGGCTCGAGCTTGGCGACCGGCACGAGCACCCCGTGCACCTCGCCGCGCACGTACCGCGGCCCGCCCTCCCCGCCGTGGGCCAGAAGCCGCGCGACCTCGCGCACCGTCTCTCCCGCGCGCTGATCGGCGATCCCGTGGACCACGATGACGGCGACGCGCCCGGTTGCGTCTCGCATCCTCGGCGCACTGTACCGTCGCGGCTCCAGGAAGGTCAACGATTGAAGCGCGCCGCTTGTGGCCCGACCGCAGTCGTGAAATCATGGCGGCCCGGGAGGAGAACGCGATGGACGTCGGTCTGCAGATGATCTTCGCCACCTACGGGTGGAGCAACGTCTCTGACGAACAGGCCTGGGACGAGGAGCTGCAGCTCGCCCGGCTGGCCGCCGATCTCGGCTTCGACGTGCTCTGGTCCGTGGAGCACCACTTCAACGACTATTCGTTCTGCCCCGACAACCTCCAGCTCATGTCCTATCTGGCCGCCGAGTGTCCGAACGTCGGCCTCGGCACCGCCGCCGTGATCCTGCCCTGGCACGATCCCCTCCGGGTCGCCGAGCAGGCGTCCGTCCTCGACCACCTCAGCCGGGGCCGCCTCCGCCTCGGCATCGGCCGCGGCCTCGCCCGGCGGGAGTTCGAGGCCTTTCGCGGCACGATGGACGAGTCGCGGGGGCGGTTCGACGAGGCCGCGGAGATGATCCTGCGCGGCCTCCGCACCGGGTTCATGGAGGGAGACGGGCCGTTCTACCGGCAGCCCAGGACCGAGATCCGTCCGCGCCCGACGCGAAGCTTCGACGGGCGCGTGTACGCGGTGGCCTCATCCGACGACTCGGTGGTCTCGGCGGCCAAGCTGAACGCGCGCCTGGTGATGTTCGCGGACCGGCCCTGGCCCATGCGCATGCCGGCCATCCAGAAGCACCGCGATCTCGTGCGCCGGATGCACGGCGAGCCGGCGAGGCCGCCCCTGCTCGCCGACTTCTGCGTGTGCACCGCGACCATGGACGACGCGGAGGCGCAGGCCCGCCGCTACATGGGCAAGTTCGTGGAGAGCAACTTCTACCACTACGAGCTGCTGGGGCCGCACTTCAGCACCGTGAAGGGCTACGACGCCTACGCGCAGAAGATCGCGATGGCCCGCGAGATCGGCATGGAGGGGATCGTCTCCGCCTTCATGGAGGCCGCGGTCTGGGGCACGCCGGACCGGATCCTCCGCACGCTCGAGGATCGGCGCGCCCTCGTGGGCGACTTCGAGCTCGCCACGTCGTTCCGCTTCGGGGGAACGCCCCTCGACCTCGCCGAATCCGGGCTGCGCCTCTACGCCAAGGAGGTGGTGCCGGTGGTCCAGTCCTGGCTCACGACGGCAGGATGACCGCCTTGCCCGTCGTCTGCGTGTCGAAGAGCTTGTAGGCTTCTTCCGCCTGCTCGAGCTTCCAGCGGTGCGTGAAGAGCTGCTCCACGTCCACGCCCCGGTCGGCCACGAACTCCGCGCATTCGGCCTGGCCCTGCTTCGAGAACGTCCAGGAGCCGACGAGCGTCACCTGCCGCCGCAGGAGGTCCGGGCTCACGTCCAGGGTGACCTGGCCGCGCTCGCCCACGAAGCAGGCGGTGCCCCACGAGCGCACCGCGCGCACCGCGGCCGCGCGGGCGTCCGGCGCCGACGAGGCGTCGAGCGTCTTGTGCGCGCCCTCGCCGTGCGTGAGCTCGCGGATCGCCGCCACCATGTCCGCCCTGCCGTCGATCACCTCGTGCGCCCCGAACTGCTGGGCGAGCTTGCGCCGCTCGGGGGAGATGTCGACCGCGATGACGCGCGCGCCCATGACGACCGCGAGCTGGGTCGCCGACAGGCCCACCGGGCCCTGGCCGAAGATCGCGATCGTCTCGCCGCCCTGCAGGTTGAGCCGCCGGAGCGCGCCCCACGCGGTGCCGGTGCCGCAGGAGATCGCCGCGCCCGTCACGAACGAGAGCGCGTCCGGCAGCGGCACCAGCGTCGAGACCGGCACCTTCATGTAGCGGGCGTGGCCGCCGTTCCCGCCCGAGCCGTAGACCACCGTCCCCTCGAGGCACATCTGGGTCCAGCCCGCGCGGCAGTGCTTGCAGCTGCCGCAGCCGTCGTAGTGGTGGTCCATCACGCGCTGGCCGACCCGCGCCTCCTTCTCGGTGACGCCGGCGCCCAGCGCCGCCACGACCCCGCACGGCTCGTGGCCGGCGATCACCCCGGCCTGCCGCTTGATGCCTCCGGCCACGGCTCCCGCCGGCTGGACCGGCGCCCGGTAGTTGTGCAGATCGCTACCGCACATGCCCGACGCCCTGATCTCGAGGATCACGTCCCGGGGGCCCGGGGTCGGATCGGGGAAGTCCCTGAGCTCCAGCTTCCGGTCGCCAAGGAAGACGACGCCTTTCATGGTTGCCTCCGGTCGGGTGGTATTCGGGGGTGGTCGCGCCTCACGGCAGTCGATCTTCTCCGCGGCCAGGACCTCGGCGGCGACCGCGTCGGCGGAACGCGAGTGCCTGGCGGACGGCCGGCGTCAACTCGCCTCCTGCGCCGCGCGCCACCGCCGACAGACGTATCCGGAGCCGGTCGACATTGTCCATGCGAGCGACACCATCGCCCCCTCCGGGGCCGCAGTCAAGCGCGCGACTGAGGTAAGATACCGCCCCGGAGGGCCTGACCGATGAAACGCAGCGTCGACCGTGTCCTGACCACCCACACCGGAAGCCTCCCCCGCCCGGCCGACCTGATCCGGATGATGTTCGCACGGGAGGAAGGGGTGCCGGTCGACGGGCCCGCGCTGGCCGCGCGTATTCACGCCGCGGTGGCGGAGGTCGTCCGCAAGCAGACCGACGCCGGCATCACCGTCGTCAGCGACGGAGAGCTGAGCAAGCCGAGCTATGCCACCTACATCAAGGACCGGCTGAACGGGTTCGGCGGCACGAGCCAGGCGCTGCAGTACCGCGACCTGGTGGACTTCCCGGAGATGGCCAAGCGGGTGTTCGGCGATCCCGGCCGGTCCCGCCGGAAGACGCCCGCCTGCACCGGCCCGATCAGCCTGCGCGATCCGGCGGCGGCCCAGGTCGACGTGGACAACCTGAAAACCGCGCTCGCGGCGGTCAACGTGGCGGACGTGTTCATGAGCGCGGCCTCCCCCGGAGTCATCTCCCTCTTCTTCCGGGACGACCATTACGGCAGCCACGAGGCCTACCTCTTCGCCATCGCGGACGCCATGCGGCACGAGTACGAGACGGTGGCGCGGGCCGGCTTCATCCTGCAGTTGGACTGTCCGGACCTCGCCATGGGCCGGCACATCCAGTTCGCCGGGCTCGGCCTCGAGGAGTTCCGGAAGATGGCGCGCCTGCACCTCGCCGCGCTCGATCACGCGGTGGCCAACATCCCGCCCGAACAGCTCCGCATCCACCTCTGCTGGGGCAACTACGAAGGGCCGCATCACTACGACGTGCCGCTCGCCGACATCCTCGACCTCGTCTTCGCGGCCCGTCCCCAGGGCGTCTCCTTCGAGGCCGCCAACCCTCGGCACGCCCACGAGTGGCGGGTGTTCGAGCGCGTGAAGGTGCCCCGGGACAAGCTCATCATCCCCGGGGTCCTCGATTCCACGACCAACTTCATCGAGCACCCCGAGCTGGTCGCCGAGCGCATCGGCCGCTACGCCCGGCTGGTCGGTCGCGAGAACGTCATCGCGGGAACCGATTGCGGCTTCGGCACCTGGGTGGGCCAGGCCGCAGTGGACCCCGACATCGTCTGGGCGAAGCTGGCCAGCCTGGCCGAAGGCGCCCGGCTGGCCTCGGGCGAGCTGTGGTAGCTCCGCCTTCGACGCAGCCCCTCGGTCGATAGCCCCGCGGTCCGCGGCCTCATGCCGGGCAGCTAGGGAAACCGCGGGGCGGAATATTCGCAGAACCCGCTGAACGTCGAATCGGGCGGCACCCCGTGCCACCAGCCCCCGGTGCGGATGCACCGCTCGGCAAGCTCCTCCTGCGTATACGCGGGGGCGACCGGGGGGCCGGTCGCGCAGGCGGTGAGCGCGAGTGTGGCCGCCAGGAGACCGCGCGCCGCGGTCAGACCCCCACGCATGCGCTAGGTGGCCTCTGCGACATCCGCATCCATTCCCCGCGCCCGAGTCGGCCGGGGCGGGGTCAGGTCAACCGCGCGGGCCAGGGCACGGGCGACCACCCGGGAGAACCGGGCCCGAAGGTCCGGTCGGCGGTCGAGCGGGTTGGGATGCCAGATCGGCAGGGCGTCCGTGGCGAGGCGAGACGACACGAGGCGGGCCAGGTCTGCGAGCGCCGCGTCGAGCGTGGGGGCAAAGGACCACAACGCGGGCCAGTCGGTTGCCTCGGCCGTATAGCCGTCCTTGTCCGATACGACGACGGCTCCGAACGAGCGGCCATCAACGTGGAAAACGGCCCGGCGCGAGAGCCGGGCGGGCGAGGTCCGGCTGGTCAGTCGACGCAATCGACGAGCCTCCTCCTAGCAGACTACTACGACCGGCGCGGAGAGGAAGGAGAGTGGAGCCGGCCCATGGGCACACGGCATCGCCCATCAGCGGCGCTCGGCCAGCGGATCCTCCGGATGCAGGTAGGGCGTCCACTTGAGCCCGACGCGTGAGAGATCGGGGGCGAGCACGTCCTCGCCGTCCGGCCGCACCCCGCGCTCGATCCACGCGACGAGATCGTCGAACGCCTGGCGCCGCGTGTCCCCGTCGACGCCGCAATGGCTCGGGGCCCGCACCACGCGCTGCACGAGGAGGTGGTCCGTCCCCGCCGCGATGGTTCGGCGCTTGTACGACTGCTCGAGGCTCAGCGGCACCCACGCGTCCCCGGTCTCGTGCAGCGTGAGGAGCGGCACGGTGAGCCGGCCGGTCGGCTCCGCGTACACCGGGTTGACGGCCGGCGAGCGGGCGTCCTTCACGGGGTGGATCCGCCGGACGCTCGCGTTGAGCTCGTCTTCGGTGAGACCCAGGCCGGGATCGATCCGGTACTTGACGTGGCCGGTGCTCGCCGCGCGCAGGCCTGGATTCGGCTCGTTCTCGAGGTTCCGGGGGCGGTGCATGATGTTGAGCAGATACCGCGCCTGGAGCCCCTGGAGGCGCAGCGGCAGCTCGTTGCCCGCGCGGTCCGCGCCCATCAGGTACTTCACGACACTGTCGAACTGCCGCCCGCGCGCGGTGTACGAGCCCGGCATGCCGAGCGCCCGCACGATGCCCTCGAGGAACGGGCCGAACGCCAGCCGGTCGGGCGCATCGAGGATCGGCACCCCGGAGATCAGCTCGGCCGCGGCGGTGTACGCCATCAGGTAATCGGCGATCCCGATGCCGTCGACGAGCCCGCACTCCGAAAGACCGCCCTGGTAGAGGCCCGGCCGCTGCTCCAGGGACGCGACGGTGATGTGGCCGCCCATGGACTGGCCGTAGATGATCGACCAGCGCGGCGCCCCGACCTCCTTCAGGAACAGCTCGCGGAGCGCGACGAGGTCCTCGATGAACAGATGGGGCTGATACTCGCGTTCGCGATAGCCGGATGCGATCCACGCGTGCCCCCGGGCCAGGACGTGGCTCGCGATCGGGAGCATCCGGAGATCGCCCCGGCC
>Ga0134127_10003485_pt1 | contig 11325 bp, 13 predicted proteins | sample KB31753_FD_96459 | JGI IMG/M metagenome (GOLD analysis project Ga0134127, IMG submission 96459) | Terrestrial soil microbial communities with excess Nitrogen fertilizer from Kellogg Biological Station, Michigan, USA - KB3-175-3 | ecosystem: Environmental > Terrestrial > Soil > Unclassified ...
TACGGTGAGAATGGAAACGAGTTTACCATCTGGAGTGATCAATGTTCCGGGAGTCATCCAGGTTGGTGGAACGATGGGCGATGCCGCTGCTCAAACCCGTGAGCAAAACAGTGGTCGGGCAGGTGATCGAGTGAACGATCCAGCGGCCAGTCAGAGCAGTGGGCACATGAGTGCTCCCCGAAGTTCGACATCGACGACGACGACGACAACAACAACGCCCGCAAATTAATTTGAATGCGTACCCCGACGTACGAGCGGTGGGCAAGGAAGGGATGCTGGGGCTCCCGGTATTTCTCCGCACGGACAGGATTCCGTCTCGGGCGTTTACACAAATTCTGAGAGAAGTCCTCCAAATGGCGGTGCAAGATTTTCAGTCCCTCGCGGCGGATAATATGGATGGGCCTGGACACAGTGATCAGCGAAACTGTTTTTTGTTCCCAGACGGGAACGGTAGGGTCCTTGGAGAGTGGTAGTAAGGGACGAGCTAACCACACGATCTCCCTGCCGTTCCTCAATCATACATACTGCGACATCCGCATTTTCAGAGCGAATATGATTCTCTCACCTTGATAAGACCACACTATGGATCTACGATCTGGACAGCCTTTCTGTCATTGGGGGAGGAATCTGGGATTCAACAGATTTGGCGCGGGTCGCACAGATACCGGAGGAAGATGGGGATTTTTTCATGAATCCTCTTTGACTCTGCCAGCGATTCAAGGCATAGGTTGTCCTAATTTTCGAACCCAATCCATTTATCCTCTTGTTTTATCAAGCTGGTGCGTTTCGTCTCTGAATGACATTGTGTTCCTTCATCTCTCCCATGTCCTAAAACGATTGTTGTGAGATTCAAAAAAATCCAATGACTTCGGTAGAAGTATGTCAGGGCGTTATGTTTGCATACCTGGAAACAGGGAGTGAATGTCTCCCTTTGTTATTCTCTCAGAGATCTTCAGTGGATGAGAAGCACGCGTATCAAAAACATGAGAAGGCCCCATGATGAAGTCAAAGCGCAAGCATGCTCAAGCGAGTGAGATACCTCCACTAAAGAGGAAGAGACCGATCATGCAAGTCAAAGATGTGATGACGACTGAGCTGAGTTGTTGTCTACCCGAACATTCAAAGTATGCGGCGATGGAGTGAAGAGCTATGAATCGGACCTGGAAATTTGCCGCTGGATTTGGTGCGCTGGTTCTTCTCATCATGATTGCCAGCGTGGTCATGGATGAACCGCTGCGCGTGTATCTTGAGCGTAAGATTAACAAGAGCCTGGATGGTTACAGCGTTCGAATCGAAACACTCCGTTTCCATCCCATCGGCTTTGCCCTCGATCTCGAGAACCTCGTCCTAGTGCGCACCGAGCAGCCCGATCTCCCCGTGGCGAATATTCCCAAATGGACCGCCCGCGTCGATTGGGAGGCGCTGTTATCCGGGAGGTTGGTGAACGATCAATATATCGAACGTCCAACCTTTCGGATTACCCGGACACTGACCAAGCAGGAGGCCCAAGACAAAGTGCCCGTTGCCGAGCGGGGGTGGAAGGAGGCCGTGGAAAATATTTATCCCTTCAAGATCAATCAGGTCAGAATTGTGGACGCTGATTTCACCTATCTGGACGAGGCGAATCCGGCACGACCGCTTCGTTTCCATCACGTAAATGTGTACGCGACCAACATTCGCAATGTGCACGCCCGTGATCAGCAATATCCGTCTGAGCTGTTTCTGGACGGTGTCCTATTTGATACCGGCAGGATTCGTATTGATGGGTATGCAAACTTCCTGGCCGAGCCCTACATGGGCATCAAGGCCGACATTCTCGCGGACCGCGTGCCCCTCGGCTCGTTCATTCCGATTACCGGTCGATATAATGTTCAACTCAGCGGCGGCACCATGTCGGCGGACGGCTTCGTGGAATATGCGCCTGCTGTCAAGTTTGTGGAATTGAAGCAGCTGACGATCGACGGATTGCATGTCGATTATGTCCATGCAAAACAGACCAAGAAGGTCGAGAAAGAACGAGCGGTGGCCACGGTCGAGACAACACAGAAGATCCATACGAATGAAGACAACCACGTGCGCATCGGTCAGATCAGGATCGTCAACAGTGAGGTGGGGTTCGTGAACGAGGCCGCCACTCCGACGTACCGACTGTACCTCACCGATGCGGAGATGGATCTGAGGAATTACAGCAACCAACTTCGTGATGGCCCAGCCTTTCTCAACCTGAGAGGAAAATTCATGGGAACTGGTGGGACGGATATCAAGGGCATCTTGCGCCCGGACACGGCGTCGCCGGAGGTTGAATTGCAAGTGAAGATTGCCGACACGCAGATGCGGTCGATGAACAATCTGCTGCGATCCTATGGGGATTTCGACGTGGCGGCGGGGCGGTTGTCAGTCTATTCGGAGATGGAGATCGATCACGGGATGATCACAGGCTACGTGAAGCCACTCGTCAAGGATCTCGACGTCTACGATACGCAGCAGGATCGTGACAAGGCCCTGTGGCATAAACTATATGAAGGTCTGATCGAAGACATGGGCGCCTTCCTCAGGAACACGCCCCGCAAAGAAGTGGCCACCAGGGCCGACATTTCCGGCCAGATCAAGGACCCTCAAACCGATACCTTCCAGGTTATTGTGCGGCTCATTGAAAACGCCTTCTTCGAGGCGATCCTGCCCGGCTTCGAACGCCCCGCGGGCGAATACCAGAATACTGAACAGCATGGCTGACCTTACAAGCCACTCGCCCGTCGATAATCCATGGAAACTCGGCGGACTGTCATGGAAAGAATTGGGCGCGCGCCTTTGGCGGGAGACGCAAAACGATAATCTGCTGGGAAGGGCCGCCCAGCTGGCCTTTTATCTGCTGCTAGCCCTATTTCCGGCGCTCTTGTTTTTAACTGCGCTGCTCGGCCTGTTTCCTTTCCTGCCTATTATCCTGGAATTGCTGACCTACCTCCGGGACGTGTTACCGGCTGATGCCTTTTCATTGTTGGAAAAATACCTGCAACAAGTTGTAGCGGGCAGTGGAGGAAGTCTCCTGTCGCTCGGCTTGTTAGGCGCGTTGTGGGCCTCCTCGAGCGGACTGACCGCGATCATGGACGCCTTGACCGTGGTTTATGACACGAAAGAAACCCGGACGGTCTGGAAAATATGGCTGACTGCGATTGCAATGACGATCGGCTTGACTGGGTTCATCATTCTCTCGACCACGCTGGTACTGGCGGGCGAACACATCGCAGAAGGGGTGGCGAAGCTCCTGGGATTGAGCGAACTCTTCACCATCGGATGGGTTATTGCGCAGTGGCCGCTAATCATCCTCTTCATGCTCGTTGCGGTGGCCGCAATCTATTATTTTAGCCCGAACGTGGAACAGGATTGGCGTTGGGTTACCCCGGGATCACTCGTGGCGGTTGTGCTCTGGTTGGCGGTCTCGCTGGGGTTCAAGGTCTATGTCGACAATTTCGGGAACTATAACGTGGCCTATGGCTCAATCGGCGGAGCCATCGTGTTGATGCTGTGGTTCTATCTGAGCGGGATCGCCTTGCTCATCGGTGGAGAGCTCAATGCCGAGATTGGAAAGGCCGCGGGCAGGCAGGCCCGCCAGCACGGTCTTCCGCCACCCGTACGAAAAAAAAGCTCGACATGAATGGAGCCCTCAAAACGGCCTCCCCATAAGGCGGCAGGGAGCGGGACTACCAGACCAGACGTCCTGAAACTAGGTAAGAGGCTGGGGATGGAGACCGGCTCGTTTACGGAGTCCGAGCCGACGGTGAACCACGCGCTTGCCGGTTGAGGCCACGTAATAAGCTATGCAACTTAAATGCTATACCAAAACGATCTATCTGAACATTGTTTATATCTGGGTAAGCAGCGAATAGGCGAGAATTACTGATGTTCGATCTTGATCTAAACACTAAGCACCGGTAATTGTTAGTGCGGAGGGGGCGAATCGAGGGGCATAGGGGCCTCACAGGGAGGCGCATTGTAGAAGGGAACCGAACTAAGGTGCAAGAGTTTAGACGAGGTTTTGGCGAACTTCTTGTGAAACGAGTCGTCGAGTCACAGTCTTCAGTCTGTCAGGGAGGAGCGCTCAAGTCCGTGGTTTGCCAGGTGAAGAAGAACAGCATGGTATACTGGGTATAATAAGTCCGTCCGATCATGGTTGGCGATAACCCCATAAATATTCCGCTTTGGTACTCGAAGAATTCTATATGCACTCGGGCGTATCCTTTTTGTCTCTCAACGCCGTATAGAGTGAGAGCGGGGAGCGAGAAGGGAATTAAAACACTTTGCACAGGCGGCATGCCGAAGAAGGTAACCCCTCGGGTAATTCCGAACGATTCGACGACCACCCGCGCCAGGTAGGTGGGCTCTGTGTCGCGAGGGTCGACTCGATAACCCAATCGCGCGAGACCTGTGGCAACGGAATCGCGGATTAAGAGGAGATCGAGGGATGCTCCATGGAGGACGGCGCGATCTTTTCCCACCATGTTCAGGTGAGCCCGGTCGGTCTGAAGACCTGTGATGTCAACATAGACAGGGGCCTGTATAGGAAGGTCTGCTGCCAGATTGTGCAATGCCTGCTCCACAGCCTGGGTCAGCAATAATTGTTCTGTCGCCGTTCTTGGCGGTGGCGAAAACTCCTGTGTAAGTGCACAGCCGGAACACAATAGTGCTGACGTTAGAAAAGCGCTGGCCGCGAACTTTCTTTGTATGTGATCCACTCTCTACACAGCATCGCAAGGAAATCCTGAGGCTGGTACTCGCCAAAACCCTAGCAGGCAATGGGGACGAGACTTTCTCGTGCTCGGGATCAGGCGGCGGAGAACCCTAGCATTATTATCGAAAGATCACGGCCAATATGGTGCCGGCTGCTACGATGAAACTCAATACTCCCATTGCTTCGAAGAGCGAACGCATTTCAGCCATGGTCCCTACTCCATCTAGTCATCCCGCCCCGGATCGATACCCATAGAGGAAGCAAGGGCTTTCGCTCTCTCCAAGTGGTCTCTTAACTGTGTCAAGGAGCTGGCGGCCCACTGTCGCACTTCATTCTCCTGTTCTGTCAACGCCGCCTGCTCAAATTCCTGAAGGATCTCGGCATGATCACGCAACATTGTAGTGATATAGGCCTGATCGAACTCCGTACCGATCAATCCGGAAAGCTGGGCCTTCTGATATATGGCCCGCTCGTTCAGTTGCATCAGCAGGTGAACGTCTTCTTTGAATGCCAGGAATCGAACCTCTTGGTTCGCTTGTTGGTGATCCTGAATCATCCGTGCCCCGAACGCTTTAATCTCGTCGTTTGCGGCATTCATGATGGCTAATCGCGCTAGTACGATTTCTAGCTGTTGTTCTTCGACGGCTTTTTGCAAGAAGGACGCGGTACGCGAGGCCGACTTCTCTGTCGCGGCAAAGGACCACGGAGAAGTAGCGGCAATGACAGTTGCCCCCACAAACGCGAACGCAATGAGACGAGCCATGGGGAACATAGGCAATCTGATCATCGTGGTGGCGGTGCTTGCACGGAAAACTACAGTACACAAACCATTCTGATGGGCACACAATGACCGCCACTCACACTCCGGCAGGAGGCCGCCGCCCTACGATGAAACTGATGATGGCAATGACGACGAATACAACAAACAGCACATAGGCAATATAGGTCGCCGTACCCGCCACTCCAGCAATCCCCAGGACCCCCGCAAGGATCCCTATAATCAGGAAGATACCAGCCCAGTACAGCATAATGACCTCCGTTCTCATTAAATCCCTTTGAGCATTTTCCCCTCGTTAGCTAACACATTTTATTCCGTAGGCATGGACGTTAAGACTCGGTCGTTCCCTAGTTCCCTTCGATGGATTTTCTGAATTCGTAAGTAGTGGAGGCGTTCAGAAATGAAGAAATTTCTGGTCTTCTACGTTACATGGTGCAGCTCACCAAATCTCAAGAAGGGGGTCCATCATGAGGCTTCGCCGGATGCGCCACCGCACACCACTAATGCTCCTCGGGAATCTTGTGTTTCCGGAAAACCAGGGTTGTTCCCCATATGCACGATGATGGGGCTGCCGTAGAGTGAAATTACTCTAGACCATGCGACGAAACACTGTGGGAACACGAGAGAACAGTGGAAACATTGCAGGGGTTGACTAGCGCCGATTGTTTTCCCCTCATCCTTTTTCATTGGAGGTCACGATGTCATTTACACGATGGTTTGTCTATGCGTCATTCGCCGGCGGTGCTCTAGCTTTGTCGCTTCAGCCGAGCGGCATGGCTCATGCCACCCCCTCTCTGATCGTCCTGGTCGCTGATCAGTCGTCAAGCAGCAGCCAGGATATGCAACGAGATTCCCGTAGCGGAAAGGCGGGCGCGGCCAACGCGGAGGTCAGTGGGAAAATGCAGAGCGAGAGGGACGCCCGCTCCGGGGGCGGGAACATGAATCCGAGTTCCAGGTCCGATGGGAGCTCCAGTCGTGGGCAGGGGAGCGAAGTAGCCCCCCGTTCTACTAATCCTGGCGCCCCTAGCAGCAGCGGAGCTTCGCCATCCCCCGGTATCAGCACTTTGGGGGGTGGGCCGGAAACGAGCGGCGCGGGGACCAACGCAGGGCCTCGGTAACTTCCCTTGCTTATCGGCTGCGGCCACAGGGGGCACAGGGCCTCCTGTGGCGAATCATAGGGAAGCCAGGAGGCATTATGACACCTCTTGATCTTGAGTAGTAGTTGTGGACAGGAGGAGGAGGACGAGGAATGCCCAACTCACACCAACAACCGGCACAACATCAGGAATCACGTCCCGGCGTGGAAATGGAGATGAAACCGTTACTAGGGTCCTCCATAGGTCTCAACACTCGCATAGCAGCGCACCGTTAGGGTGTTGTCTATACACATCAACTAACCTAGGAGGTTCTTATGGTATCCCTTTCCAAAATTGTTGGCGTCATGTCATGTGGTTTCTTGCTGTGCCTGGGGCTAGCCAATGTGGTGCAGGCAGAACATACACCCGCACCTTCAGACGTGATGAAAACAGACAGGCAAGATGATCGGCAAGGCTTTCAATCGGATGACGACAAGCAGAAGAACGTGAACGAGGAGAAGGGAAGCACCCGCTCAAAAGAGGCCAAGTCGGTCAAGGGTGAGCTGTTCCGTATTGAAGACGGGAATTATTTTGTCAAGCAACCGGATGGCAAGGAGGTCCGTGTGCATACAGATAAAACCACCAACATGGTGGGAGAAATCAAGAAGGGTAATCAGATTGAGGCCAAGGTGAACAATCAGAATCACGCCCTCTCAATTCGCACGGCCCAATAACACCGCAGCGAGGGGGCCGTCGCATCGCCCTGCTGCCACTGACGCGAGAATTGAGCATAGGCGTAGGCCGCGCCTTAAGGATCTCCGTTGTTGGCGGCGGCGGCGCGCGCCGTGCCCAGCAACGAACGTGCACGATTCGAGTGTCTGCGGAGCAAAGTCGCAAACTGTTGGGCTGCTTCTTGCGAGCGGCCCGGGCAACAGAATCTCGCCGAACAATTCGTGCGAGTCTGAGTCAATGCTGGTCCAGTAGAAATTGTCTCGCTGGACGCGACGACGATCGGCGCAGGACTATCACCGATGCAGTTTCTCGATGATCGCGTAGGCGCAATATCAATATGATGAAAGCCTGGTAGCGTGAAATCCGCTCCTCGCACAAGACCCTGAAGAAAAGAGGGCGTTCATATCAGAAATACTTAAGCGGTCGTGTCCGCGAGCAGGTGTTGAGCAATGGGTAGCAACGAAAGGAGCAATCTACGATGATAGAAGTTGGGAGGCTCTATTCGGACACCGCTTCTTTAGGCGAGACAGATTGTCCTCACGAGAATGATATCAATAATGACATTCGCACGTTTATTCTGCAAAAAAATTATCCGTGCGTCGCGGCTATTCAGTCGGTGGTTCGAAATGACTATGTGATCGGGACGTATGGCCAATTTGGAACCGGTACTCATTGGCACAAATTGCGCACCGACTTGTTAAACTTTTTAAAATTACAGAGTTCAACCCAATCGCGTTATATGAGTTTTTGGGCTGTTTTTACCGCCTCAAATCAAACTCCTGATAACGAACTCGATTTTGAGAACAAATTCTGGCGAGAACTTTCGCTGCTGTCTTCTGAAGAGGAGCGAGCGGTTGATTGGGGTAACATCAATTCATCCGATCCGAACGATCCTTCCTTTTGCTTAAGCCTCAATGGCGTAAAACTCTTTGTTGTCGGGCTGCATCCGGATAGCTCACGTTTCGCCAGACGGTTTTCACGCCCAGCCATGGTTTTTAACGCGTTTTCCCAATTTGAAGTATTTGAGGAAGACGGAACCTACGCTGCCATGGTCAAAAACATTCGACAAAACGAATTGAAATTTCAAGGATCGATCAATCCCATGGTCCTGGCGCATGGAGACGCTTGGGAATCGATTCAATACTCAGGACGTGAAAATCCAGAGTCTTGGAAATGCCCTTTTAATTTTATGAAACAAAAAGATAAACCTCTTTGAAGCCAACTTGCATTAACGCTCAATCTGGAACCAGCTTTCGTCTTCACAGTGGTGATGAACTTACTGTTCTTTCACCCACCGGCATGCAAGTCGCCGATCTGTTTTGTTTTTCATGCGATCGACCGCTTGATGCGCTTTCTTCGGGTCGAAGCATTGATTATAACGCGACTGTATTTTTCACCAAAGGGCATACCTTATTTTCAAATGCAGGGGTACCCTTACTTGAGATCATTGAGGATTTGTGTGGTCGGCACGATTTTTTAGTGACTCCTTGCAGCCTTCAGATGTTTCACATGCTCTCAAAAACGAGAGATTATCATCCCAGCTGTCACGAGAACTTGCGCGGGGCCTTTGCCCAATTTGAGCGCCCACCTGAATTGATCTCGACCACGTTCAATATCTTTATGAATTATGAAATTGACCAAAACGGGAAAATCCATCTACGTCGCCCACTCAATAAGCCCGGGGATTTTGTCGTTTTTCGCGCCCGCGAAGATTTGATTGTAGGACTCACTGCGTGCGCTGACCAGGCCACCAATGGTGGCTTTTGCAAACCAATTGAATATTTGATCTCAAAATCAGAGGCGCAGGAAGCCGCTCGTTTCAACAACTCCTATCTGTAACGGCGAATGGGCAGCTACCAATAGCTGCCGGGTTGCGTGGGCGGTTCTGTTGTCCAGTTCGTACAAAAGTCTTTGCCTCGTCCTACGATAACGTAGCTAACCCAATTGGAAGAAGCTGTCGAACGAAGGGGCGTGTGAGCCTCGCGGGGAGGTGCATTGTACGAGGGAAGCGAACGACGCTGCATGGGCGGCAAACCAGGGAATTACTCCCAGGTCAATCGTGACCTATCACTGTCTCCCGAAAATATGGCAAGAGATTTTCCACATGTACACAGCAAATGCCCTTTCACTGACCTTTCCAACGAAGCACTCGAACGTAGATGAGCCGTCATGATTCCAGCATGGCAAGGGTGTAGGTCTGCATTCCCATCAAGATCTTTTCGAATCTTTGATTCCAATTCAGCACGAGGAACTATTGAAGTCGATCCCGCCCATATAAATTTAATATCTAAAATCCCTCTTCTTCCCGGCATCATATAATACACGACCAGACCAGACTTTCCACAATTGAAGCAGCGGCCGTCTTCCCCTATGAGCATTTCATTGTTTTTAGAATGACGGCGGGCGTCGACAAATATATTGGCCTGAGGTGAACTGTCGCCGAGGGCGGCCTTGCAGATACATTCGATGCAGAGTGCTTCGGTATCGGTCATGCGGTACCAGGATGGCTAAGATGCTGAGTGGGCGAGGGACAGCTAACTCCCTACACCTCGTGACACCGTTGGCAGATGACCACGGCTGCGAGACCGATCATGCCGATGATCGTGGGCCAAAGTGTTTCGTGATGGTGTCTCATCTGGTTCGCGGGCAAGGTCGTTTCTTGTGCTTACTGTCTTCTCCAGGACAAACGAAAGCTATCCCCCGAACGAGGAATATCAATTCAGCGTGCGGAAGGGACCGATTTCTTAGAAGCCAGCTGAGAAGAGGATGGGGGCCTCGCAGGGAGGCGTATTGTAGGAGGGTGGGGAAGGGAGCGCAAGGGTCACAGTCCAGGCGCAGCGCCGCTACTCCCGCAGGTCCTTGCGTGGTTTAATTTTTTCTAGCCTAGTGAGTTCACGGATATTCGCTGCCCGTCCCTCTGCCGTCCAAACCACGACATGGCTGATGTTATCGATTCGACAGAAAAATCCTAGATGTATCGATAGGGCATCGCGCACGACTCGGCTATACATCACACATACGCGGCGACGATCAGATTCAATGATAAACATGCCCATGTGTTTCACAAGGAGTTGCCATGGAAGAGCTGGTGTTCGAAGAAGACGAAGTCGCCCCATCCGCATATAACATTACGCTTGGTGATGTTCTCGTCTTCATCAATTGGATGAATCAAATGGAAAAATCCCTTGATCGGGCGGAAGTTTTGCCGCCGCTCCCTGACGTGGATTCCGGCAAGGTCAGAGGTTGGGTCCAACTCGTACGGCGGCTTGAGGAAGGCTTTCGCCGGAATGAAGAACAGAAACGGGCGCTCGAAGCGAATGTGATCGCACACGAAGCACAGATAGAACAACTCTTCTCGCACATGCAGACGAATATCGCGTCACTCTACGACCACCTCGGACACGCGCAAAAAGCCACAGAAGTTCGTCGCCACGCTGATGCAGTCCATGTAGGGTAACACCGTGGTTGCTTACACCCAGAGTGCAGTGTCCAACAGGAGCATTGACGGAAACCGTGGCGGGGAGGTGGATCCCCAGCCTGCGATGCCCACGCGCCGATTATCAGAGTGGAGATGGAACTGGCTAGGGCTTCTGTGTTGGTCACGCCCAACCCTTTGTGACTTAACACCCAACCAACTAGGAAGGTTACTAGGTCTGAAAACTCTCCAGGGAGAGTATTGGAAGGTGTATGCACTTTACGCCTAACCGAGGAGGGTTCCGTGGATGAATTCGTTCCAATCTGCTCTTTCTGCTCAAACGTTCGAGACGATAGGAATACGCAAGCCGGCAAAGGTCCATGGATCGATCTGAACAGCTATGCGAGAAGCCGACAGTTGCCGCTTAGTCATCGATTTGTCTTCAGTCACGGCTACTGTCCCGATTGCGTTGCTCATTATGACGAGCGCATGGTGGCCTATCGTTCGACAACCGTCTGGGAATCACTGAGAGAAGCAGGGCGCCGCCTCATTGCAGGAGCCGACAGAGACCTGCGCAGAGGACCAAGGAAGTCCGCCA
>Ga0134127_10003490_pt1 | contig 11316 bp, 10 predicted proteins | sample KB31753_FD_96459 | JGI IMG/M metagenome (GOLD analysis project Ga0134127, IMG submission 96459) | Terrestrial soil microbial communities with excess Nitrogen fertilizer from Kellogg Biological Station, Michigan, USA - KB3-175-3 | ecosystem: Environmental > Terrestrial > Soil > Unclassified ...
ATTACCTCGGCGAATACCTGCGACTGTCCGGCGGCAAGCGTGTGCGGCCCGCGCTGACGATCCTTTCGAACTACGCCGTCGGCGGTGATGGTTCGCGTTACAACTCGATTCGCATGGCGACCGTGATGGAGTTTCTGCACACGGCGACTCTGGTCCATGACGACATCATCGACAACGCAGACACGCGCCGTAAGCGGCCCACAGTCAATGCGCTTTATGGAAACGAGACCGCGGTTCTCATGGGCGACTGGTTGTACATGTCTGCATTCGAAACCAGTCTCGCTGAAAGGTCGTTGCCGATCCTCGACATCCTCACGCGCGTTACCCGAAAGATGACCGAGGGAGAGTTGTTGCAGTTGACGCTGTTGGGCCATGCAGATATTTCCGAGGCGCAATACTTCGACGTTCTGAAGCGCAAGACCGCGTACTTGTTTAGCGCGAGTTGTGAGATCGGCGCGATTCTTGGTGAACCGAGTGAAGAACAGCAGACGGCGCTGCGCGATTACGGGCTCAATCTCGGAATTGCGTTTCAGTTGGTGGACGATCTGCTTGATTTCACTTCGAGCGAAGACGCGTTGGGCAAGGCAGCCGGCGCCGATTTGCTCGGCGGGAAAGTCACATTGCCGCTGATATATTTGCGAGAGGCAGAGCCGAGCACCCTCGAGATGATTCAAACCGTGTTGCGGGAAGGAAGTTACGCAACAATCAACCAGCAGGAAGTTCGTGAAGCTCTGGATCGGACCGGTGCTTTGGCTCGAGCCCGCGCCCGTGCCGACGAGTACGCGGAAACCGCACGCGCAGCGCTCGACGCATTGCCTGAATCAGACTATTGCGACTCGCTCCGGTCTCTTCCGACCTACATCCTTAACCGCGATCGGTAGCCACAAAAGGCACAAAAAGCTCGATTGAAAGAACTGCTGTCCTTTCTGGGCGTTTTTGTGGCAAAATCTGCCGCTGATGAGCGAGAACCTCTTGTCACGTCTCGAACAGAGCCTGCGCCAATCGCGCGCGGCGCGAATGCATCTCGCCGCCCGTTTGCGAGAACTCGAGGCTGAAGCCGATAGCGTGCGGGCCGAGTTGGCCGAGATGGACAACCTCGCCAGCCAGACTGAAGCCGCCATCTACCGTCTTCTGTCCACCGTGTTGAGCTCCGGAAATATCTCGCTGGGCGGCCTTCCGTCCGATGCTGAATTAGAGGCGGCGATGCGCCAGGCGCAGACACCAGCGCGGCCGCAAATTTCAGTTGAACGCCGTCCGCAGATTCCCACGGTTCGCAACAACGTCGAGGCGATGAGCGATCGTTTTATGGATCGAACGATCCCGCAGGCCGTCACGCTGCTGCTGCGCGAGGAGGGTGCACCACTTCACGTCAACGAGATATACAACCGTTTGCTCGAAGGCGGCTTCAAGTTTACCGGGCAAAACCCGACGATCAGCGTAGCCGTATCGCTCAACCGCAACTCGAGATTTCGCAAAGTAGCCCCCGGAACATTCGACCTCGTCATGCGCGACGCCTCCAAGGCTTCCTGATCGAAGCGAATGCGCGCAATCGTCCTTTCTGCCGGTTACGGCACACGGCTCTGGCCACTCACCGAAGATCGCACCAAGCCGGCAATTCCAATTCTGGGTAAACCGCTCGTCGGTTACGTCGCCGAATATCTCGCGTCGTACGGTATCGACGAGATCGTCGTCAACCTGCATCATCGTCCCGAGTCTGTGCGAAGAGCACTCGGCGACGGCAGTGCATTCGGCGTCAAGCTTCACTACGTCGAAGAACCGGTGATACTCGGGACCAGCGGAGCGCTCGACAACACGCGCGAGTTTTTCGAACGCGAGACGTTCGTCGTCGTCAATGGAAAGATCATAACGGACATCGATCTGAGAGCCGCGCTGGAAACGCATCGGAGCTCAAACGCGCTGGCGACACTGGTGCTACTTCCTAACACTCGTCGCGAGCGATTCAGCGTTGTCGAAACTGAAGGCGGCCGCATCAAGAAATTCGCCGGCATGCCCGTCGCGAATGACACCTCGCCGCTGATGTTCACGGGAATTCACATCATGGAACCGCGGATCCTGGATTACGTGCCGCGAGGAGTGTTCTCGGATTCAGTGATCCACGTTTACCCGCAGGCGCTTGCAAACGGTGAGATAGTTGCGGCGCACGTCGCTTCCGGAAAATGGCGCGAGTTGTCGACATTGAAAAGATATCTCGACATCAGCATTGAGTTGCTGCGCGAGAGCGGGCAGTCGCTTGTGGCGGGCGAACGCACGAGTATCGCTTCGAGTGCGACGGTAAACGATTCAGTGCTGTGGGACGACGTGAAAGTCGGCGCCGGTGCACGAGTGAGCAGGGCAGTGCTCGCCGACGACGTCACGATTCCCGATGGCGAGGTGATCGAGAACGCGGTGGTGGTGCCGCGCCAGTTAGTCGAAGGCAAAACACGCCCGGAAAAGGCGCTTCCCGGCGATTTTCGCGGTGAAAACTTTGTCGTCCCCTTGTGATACAATCCGCGGCAATTGCCGATAGCCAATTGGCAAAATCAGCCCATGAGTGCACCCAAACCGGTGATTTCCAACGTTTTTGAATCCTCCGCGTCAGATCGACTAGAGAGATTCATCACGCAACAAGGAGTCGCGAGCAAGGAAGTCATCCCACTTACGCCCGATGCCTCGACGCGCAAGTATTACCGCATCGGTTGGAAGAAACGCACCGCCGTCGCCGCCGTATATCCCGAACCTTTCGATCCCGAATTCCATCCGTATCTCGACGTGACACGGCTCTTTCTCGACTGCGACATTCCCGTTCCGGAGATTTACGCCGTCGATGGAAACGCGGGCATCATCGTGCAGGAGGACCTGGGCGATCGGCAGTTGTTCCACATTTACGACGAGGAAACGGAAGAGCTCTGCGACGAGTACAAAGAGCAGGCGATTTCACTGATTGCAAAGATTCAGAAGGCCACCGATCGCGCGCACGAGACGCATTCCATCGCCAGCCGCCTGGCTTTTGACGAAGCCAAACTCTCCTGGGAGCTCGATTTCTTTTTCGAGCATTACTTCGGCAGCTTGCGTGGCGAGGACTTGCGCCACGCGGAAGTCGCCGAGTTAAAAGCCGAGCTGAACGACATCGCCGCAGAACTGGCGGCAGTGCCGCGCGTGCTTTGCCACCGCGACTACCACGCGTCGAATTTGATGATCGACAGCAAGAAACGGCTCCGCGTGGTGGATCATCAGGACGCGCGCATGGGACCGGCGAGTTACGACCTGGTTTCGTTCCTGCTCGATCGACAACCGTGTCCGCCTTCGCTTGCCGAGCTGCGCGGGCATCGTTTGTTCTTTCTTGAAGAGCGGCGCCTGCTCGGACTCGGCGTTATCGATCCCGACGACTTCGCGCTCGAATTCCGGCTGATGACGATTCAGCGCGGATTAAAAGCGACCGGAACCTTTTCTTATCAAACGGCAGTGTGCGGACGCGCCGCAGTTTACGAACACTTCATTCAGCCCACCCTTCAAATTGTTTTGCAGGCCGCCGAATGGCTCGAACGATTTCCCACGCTGCGCCGAATGTTGAGGGAACGCATAACCTGATTACATTAACGAGGGGCGGCCACGGAGTGCCGCCCCTACAAACCCGCGGTTTTTTCGAATGACAACGCAATCACACGCAATCGCTCCAGACAATCACACTTACATCAACCAACTTTCAAAACACGAAGGCGCTGAAGTTGTTATAAAGGGCTGGCTCTACAACATGCGCTCGAGCGGCAAGATCCTGTTCCCGCAACTGCGCGACGGCACGGGTATCGTTCAATGCGTTGTTTTGAAGAACGCGATTTCACCTGAACTCTTCGAAGCGCTGAAAGCACTCGGCCAGGAATCTGCACTGGTCATCAAGGGGAAAGTTCGCGCCGACAGTCGTGCGCCGAGTGGATACGAGATCGACGTCACCGAGGCAGAGGTGCTGCAACAGGTCCACGATTATCCGATCACGCCCAAAGAGCACGGGACGGAGTTTCTGATGGACCACAGGCACCTGTGGCTGCGGTCGCGCCGCCAGCATGCGGTGCTGAAAGTTCGTCACACGGTGGTGCAGGCTGTCAGAAATTTTCTCGACAACGACGGATTCACGCTCTGCGATTCTCCGATCTTCACGCCGGCGGCTTGTGAAGGTACGACGACGCTTTTTGAAGTCAATTACTTCGACGGCGAGAAAGCGTATCTCACGCAGTCGGGTCAACTTTACAACGAAGCGACAGCGGCGGCGTTTGGAAAAGTCTATTGCTTTGGTCCAACTTTCCGGGCCGAAAAATCGAAGACGCGGCGGCACCTGACTGAGTTCTGGATGGTTGAACCGGAAATGGCTTACGCGACGCTCGACGATGTGATGAGTCTTTCAGAGCGGATGCTTTCGTACATCGCCGCTCGCGTGCTCGAAGACAGGAAAGAAGAGTTGAAGGTTTTGGAGCGCGACACTGCGCGGCTCGAGGCGATCGTGCCGCCGTTTCCGCGAGTTCACTACGACGATGCGGTGAAGATTCTTCACGAAGGATTTGAGAAAGGTGAGATGGAGTCGAAGTTTGAATGGGGCGGAGACTTCGGATCGCCGGATGAAACGTACATCTCGAGTCGGTTCGACAAGCCGGTGATGGTCCACCATTATCCTGCAGCAGTGAAGGCTTTTTACATGGCGCGCGATCCGGAGCGCACGGAACTCGCGCTCGGAGTTGACGTGCTTGCTCCCGAAGGTTATGGCGAGGTTATCGGCGGCGGCGAGCGCGCCACGTCGCTGGAGTTTTTGAAAGAACAGATCGCGCTGCACGAACTCCCCGAAGAAGCATTTCAGTGGTACCTCGACTTGCGACGGTACGGCAGCATCCCTCACGGAGGCTTTGGAATGGGAATCGAGCGCTGCACGGCGTGGATGTGTGGCATCGAGCACATTCGAGAGACAATCCCGTTTCCGCGTATGCTTTACCGCATCAGACCATAGCCGCAAGAAAAAAGCGCAGATACTCATTTGTGATTTTGTGGTTTTTGTGGCGGGTTTCAATTTGGTATTGGTGAATGAGTACAACAAGGGCTGTTAGCATTTTCGGGGTACCACTGGCTTATGGCGCGAGCATGGCTGGTGTCGATATTGGACCAGCCGCGCTGCGAGTGGCGCGTTTGAATGAGCGCATCGCGGGTCTCGGGTATGAAGTCGACGATCGCGGCGATTTGCGGGTCGAACGGCCGCGCTCGCATCCGGAAGAAGGTGAGAAGCTCAAGTACGTTCGCGAGATCAGCAAGGCGTGCGAACAACTGGCAGTTGAAGTCGAAGATATACTGAACGCGGGTCAACTGCCGCTGATAGTCGGCGGCGATCACTCGATCGCGATCGGATCGTTCGCCGGCGCTGCGTCTTACTTCAAAAAACAGGAAAAGACGCTCGGACTCATTTGGTTTGACGCACACGCCGACATGAACACACCCGAATCCACCCCTTCGGGCAACATTCACGGAATGCCGTTGTCGGCACTGCTCGGATACGGCACTCCCGAACTCGTCAACGTTGGTGGTTTCGCGCCGAAAGTCGATCCGAAACTCGTTGCTCACGTTGGCGCGCGAGACGTCGATCCGGGCGAACGTGAATTAGTGAGGAAACTCGGAGTACGTTTCTTCACAATGCGCGAGATCGACGAACGCGGAATGAGTGCGTGCATGGATGACGCAATCGCGATTGCTTCGCGAGGTACCGCGGGTTACGCGGTTACGTTCGACGTCGATGCGTTGGATCCAGGCGATGCGCCGGGATCGGGCACACTTGTTCGCGGTGGACTAACTTATCGTGAATCTCATCTGGCGATGGAAAAGATCGCGGAAGCAGGCGGCATGCGGGCACTCGAGATCGTAGAAATCAACACCGCGCTCGACGTCAACAATAAGACAGCGGAACTCGGCGTTGAATTAATCCTGTCGGCGTTGGGCAAGACCATTCTGTAAAGGTTGGACAAAAGAGATTGGCAAAGAAACTGCGCGTGGGCGTGATCTTCGGTGGACGATCCGGCGAACATGAAATCTCAATTCGTTCGGCGCGAGCGATCGTAGAAGCGATCGATCGGCGCAAATTCGATGTCGTTCCCATCGCGATCACGAAGCAAGGGAAGTGGCTTGCGCCCGCGTCCTCAGCGCAACTTCTGCCCGAAGTAGTTCATAACCTTTTGCCCTCGAGCACGCATTCTGCAACTGGCGATATCGCACTCCTGGGCGATCCTTCGCGCAAAGGTTTAATCTCACTCGAGACAAACTCACATGCTGGTGAAAAGATCGACGTCGTCTTTCCTGCGCTGCATGGACCACTCGGCGAGGACGGCACACTTCAAGGATTACTTGAGATGGCTGACGTGCCTTACGTGGGTTGCGGCGTTCTCGCTTCAGCATGCGGAATGGACAAGGTGACGATGAAGTCGTTGTTTGTCGAAGCAGGGCTGCCGATCTGCAAACACGTCTGGTTTCTGCGATCTCAGTGGCGAAGCAATCCAGCTAAAGTAATACGTAAGGTTATGAAGGACATCGGCCTGCCGTGTTTTGTGAAGCCGGCCAACCTGGGATCGTCTGTGGGTGTGTCTCGTGCTACGGACAAGAAGTCGTTGACCACCGCGATCGATCTGGCGGCTGAGTACGACCGAAAGATCATCGTCGAAGAGGAGCTCGTTGCGCGTGAGATTGAATGCGCGGTGCTGGGCAACGACGAACCGAAAGCGAGTTTGCCGGGAGAGTATGTGGTCTATGAAGAGCGGGCAAGGTTTCTCGACTACACCGAGAAGTATTCAAACACCGGGAACGTGAAGTTTGTGGTTCCCGCGCCTTTGTCGAAGTCGCTGACAACGCAGATTCAGCGGATGGCGATCAGGGCGTTTCAATCGATCGATGGAGCGGGGCTGGCGCGAGTCGACTTCTTTCTGCCTCGCAACGGTGGCGGGTTAGTGATTAATGAGTTGAATACCATGCCGGGGCTGACTGAAGTCTCGGGTTATCCGAAGATGTGGGAAGCGTCAGGAGTTTCGTTTCAACAACTGCTCGAGATCCTCATTCAACTGGCGTTCGAGCGTCACCGGGAAAAGTCGCTGACGAAGACGAGTCGATGAACTTGGTGCTTTGTGCTTTGTGCTTTGTACTTTGTTCTTTGTACTTTGTTCTTAGTTCTTTGCCGAAGTTCCAAGTACAAAGCACCAAGTACAAAGTACAAAGCACCAAGTACAAAGTACAAAGCACAAAGTACAAAGCACAAAGCTCTCCTACTTTGGCGCCCGATACCCCTTGCGCGTTCGTACAGTCAACTCTTCCTTCGCGACTTTCACTTCGAGCGCGCGCCACTTACCATCACGCTTCTTATTTACCGGTCGATATGCAATCGTGTACTGCTGACCGAGCTCATTCGCGATTCCGGTGAACGCCTCTCGCAGCTCTGGTCCACCGGGTGTCGAAACGAATCGTCCACCAGTCTTGTCCGCAAATGCTTTCAACGAACCTGCAGTCTGCCGTCTCGCGTAACCCGGCGTCTCGATACTCGACATATCAACGGCGAATATGCTCGCACCAACTGCCAGAGCACTCTCGACCGCCTTGTCACTTGAAGCTTTACTGAAAGTATCCATTCCGTCCGACAAGATCACGATCGCTTTGCGTTGCTCAGGACGATCGGCCAACGTCTTCGCTGCCTCGACTATCGCGTCGTTGAGCGTCGTCATTCCTTTCGCGCGAATCGCATAAGCCATCGGCGCGAGATCTCGTCCACCCGAAAACTCCTGCACGCGTTCGACCTTTGAATCGAAGCGGTAAACCGCGGCGACGTCCTCCGGACGAAGTCCATCGAGAAACCTGATCGCGGCCGATCTCGCGAGAGAGAATCGTGCTTCCATGCTTCCGGAACTATCCAACAGGACCACCGCCGCGTACGGAGATTCCTGAAGCGAAAAGCTCGCGATCATGTTTGGTTGAACTTCGACGCCATCTTCGAAGATCTTGAAGTCAGTCACCTTCAGGTTCTTAACGTACTGTCCACCTTTGTCGGTGACTGTGACGTTGAGCACGACGAGATCAGTATTGACTCGAACGACATCGTCGTCATCTTGTGCAGCGACAACGACTGCCGTGAGGCAAATGACGATGAACAAAAAGGGAAGGCGCCTGAGTGTTTGCATGTTTACGGCTGGCGAGCAAAAGTGCGAAGCGTTTTTATTAGCTCAAGTAAAACGTTAGCGTTGGCAATCACGGATGCCGAGACAACTTGACGAGGCGTACCTTGAACGTCCTTCGACAATGATTCCGCGACCTCTGCGATCCGAGTGGCGGCCGAGGGAATATCCGATGGACGATTTCCGATATCGATTTCCTGGTCGTCACCACCGGCTTCGCCGCGCACCTTTTTCGTCAGCTTCTCCAGGCGATCGATCTTCTTCAAGAGGTCGCGATCGAGATTCGTTTTATTTTTGAGGCCTTCCTGAATCTGTTTGCCCAGCTCGCCGATCTCACGTGCGCGATTCACGTTTTCCTGATGATCTTTCTCGGCAAGTTTGATCGCATGCTTCGCACGCAACTCTTCTTCAAAGGTTGTTAGCGGAACATCCGGCGAACTCTTCGACCCATCAGCGGATCGCGATGGCACCGGGGTCGGCGAAGTGGTTTGAGCGACCGCAGTGGCAGCGCAGAATAGAAACAGAAAAACCAGGGAGATCAAACTGACAGTCGTATGCGAATCTCTTAAAACTGCTTTCATTTCACATTAACTATCGGCACGCCGACCCTTAACTTAAAACTTCAAAGTTACTGAGGGAGACTAGGGAACTCGCGCCGGGTTGTCAGGCGAGTTGATGAACTCTCCCGGACGTCCCGCACGTTTGACCACGATCACTCGCGGCTCAAGTCGTTCAGGTGGTCGCTTCTTCCCCTGTGAGGAGCTGTAAGCAATCAAGGTTGATTGCGGCTCAGCCTTCAGGCCTGCAAGGCGAATCGAAGCGTAGTCTTGAGCCGGCGCCTTCATTGAATAGAAGCCTTCCTGCTCTGGATGGAGCTGTACGGGCGAAACAGGGAGCAGGCTTTCTTCAAGGCCGCCGTCTTTTCGCCGTCGCAGTTCTATTACAACTTGAACTCCACTCAATTCCTGCTTCGAAATGTTTTTTACAACGCCGCCGATCGTCGTCATACCTTTCTCGAGCGTCGGCTCGTCGATTACGACGTGGGCCAGCGCTGGTCCTTTTGGTCCGGACTCGACGACTGGTGGTGGCGTGCTGTTTTCAAGAACTTCCTGCGCGTGATACTTGCGAAAGTATGCATAACCTGCCAGGAGAATTGCAGTAATACCGACTGCGCAAACTACAGCGAGCAGTCTTCGCCGCGCTGATCCCTGTTCGCGCGCAATGGCCTCTTCAGGGTGAAATGGGTCGTTAATCATTAACTGCTTAAAGTAACCTGTCAGAATTACTACTGCGGAACTGTTCGGCCAGGAGCAGGCACGCCAGTGACAGCCAGTATCAAACCTTCAAGAAACTGATCCTCCGCAAGTCCGCTGCTTCGCAACGTGGTCCACTCAGCGCCCGTCAATCCATCGCTGCGTCCTTCAACCTTTGCATTAACTGCGATGTTTGCAGCGTTGCCGTCGATCGGTTGAACTTCAACCGTTAAAGTGTAGCGGCCGCGTGTCCAACCTCTGGCAGCCGAAGAAGACACAGCCGCATACCGGCTCAGGTCTGCTTCTGCGACGACGGCGCCCTTCGTAAACGTGAAAGGCTGGCTGACGATAATTCCGTCAGACAGTCTCGATGCATTTTCATCTACAACCAGCTTTCGATCGCGCATCAGGTCCTGCACGGCCGTGATGATCGCGTCGCGGCGACCACTCAGGCGATACGGATTGTCGAGTGGTGGCGCTGCGGGAGTGCGGCCCTTGCCGAAATCCATGCCGCGACCAGTACCAACGTCTGTTTTGTTTCCGTTGTTGGCAGGCGTTCGCTCCGTACCACTATCTCTCACGCGCTCATTCTGTTTGTCCACGCCCTTTGCCGCTTGTGCGAACGCGGGGAGAGAACAAGCAATCAACATCAGTAGACCAACAATTATGCGCAACATTACGACACCTTTTTCTTTCACACCGCGATGAAGCATTCAAAGGGGACTCGCGAACTGAGAATAGATTAACGGTCAACCAAAGACAAGCTGCAGATGTGAGTAAATATTTGAGAAATAAGTTGCCTTGCTTTAGTTTCCGGTATTTCCGTTCTCGCGTTTCTTTCTGGCTTCTTCCGCGTCGCGCTCACGTTCCCACCTGCGGAGCGCCTGGACGCCGCGTTCAAATTCAGCACCGTTCGAGTAGAAGTTATGAGCGCCGTCGTCGCGGTCCGGATTACGCACGTAGTAGAGATAATCGGAAGTAGCAGGATTCAGCGCGGCCTTCAGCGAGCTCTCACCCGGTGAGGCGACCGGGCCTGGTGGCAGTCCTGCGTAGATGCGCGTGTTGTAAGGCGAGCGTCTCTCAAGGTCACTCATGTAAACCTTCCCGTCGTAGCGCCATTTTCCTTCGAGCTTGGAAGCGTAAATTATGCTCGAGTCGACTGCCAGCGGGATCTGTTTTTGCAACCGGTTGTAAATCACCGACGCCACGAGTGCGCGTTCTTCGTCGAGCTTCGCCTCGGTCTCGATGATGGAAGCCGTGGTCACAATCTGCCGAGGTGAGAAATTGAGACCGTGCGCTCGATTCGTCCAGTCAGGTTTCCAGACGTCGCGAAACCGCTTCACCATCATGTCGATCAGTTCCGGTGCGGTTGTTTCAGGCGAGAATTCGTACGTGTCCGGAAATAAATAGCCTTCGAGGTTCTTGGCCTCCGGATCGAGGTCGCCGATGAGGCTAACGTGATCCATTAACTCCAGTGCCTGAGACTCACTCGCCAAACCAAACTGCGGCACCTGCATCATTGCACGAGCAATGTCCCAACGAGTCCAACCTTCGGGAATCGTCAAACGGTTCAGACGACGCTGGCCTTGGCGAAGCTTTGCCAGGACGCCGAAAGGTGAGATTGGTGACGGAAAGTCGTATTCGCCGGCCTTGATACCAACCGCGCGGTCCGTCAACTTCAGGTAAAGCATTAACGGCCACTCGTGTTCGAGCACGCCTTCAGCGGCCAGTTTCTTGACGATGAAGGAGGGAGAAGATCCTTTCGGAATCTCGATGTACTGCCCGGTCTTTGTATGTGGGATTGGTTTTCGCAGTTCGTAATACCACCAACTGCCCAAAGCTGCGGAGGCGATCCCGCCCGCCACGAATATCAACCTGATTAGCCG
>Ga0134127_10003491_pt1 | contig 11315 bp, 7 predicted proteins | sample KB31753_FD_96459 | JGI IMG/M metagenome (GOLD analysis project Ga0134127, IMG submission 96459) | Terrestrial soil microbial communities with excess Nitrogen fertilizer from Kellogg Biological Station, Michigan, USA - KB3-175-3 | ecosystem: Environmental > Terrestrial > Soil > Unclassified ...
CTCGCCAGGTTCGCGTTGGGAGCGAGCCTGCCGACGGTGAGGAAGGGATGCGTCTGTCGCGGAGCGACCGCGGCCGTTGGTTGGAATGCCTCCCACACGCCGATCCGGCCGCCGCTGTACGCGGGCGCGTAGTCGGCTCGATCGTGCACCTGCTGAACCCCCAGATCGGCCGCGGCGGGAACGACGCCAACGACGACCGCAGGTTTTTCATCCACCGTGATGCGCTTTCCGACGATGGCCGGGTCGCCCTCGAAGTGCGTGCGCCAGAAGTCCTCACCGAGCATCACGACCTGGGGGCCGCCTATTTGACCTTCATCAGGAGTGAAGACGCGTCCGTGAAGTGGGCGGATTCCCAGCAGGGACAGAAAATTCGGCGTGACAGCAACGCCGGAGACGCGTTCGGGTTCGCCGCCGGCGGACAGCGTGACGTCCTGTCCGAGCACGGTGCCGATGCTCGAGAGCGTGCGGCTGCGCGCACGAAAGTCCACGACGTCGGGCCAGGACGCGGGTTCGTGCAGCGTGCCGCTGCCGCGATCCGTCTCCCAGAGCATGACGATGTGGTCCGGCTGCGCGAAGGGCGACGGCGCGAGCAGCACCGCCTTCACCGCGCTGAAGATCGCCGTGTTCGCGCCTATGCCGAGCGCCAGCGTCAGAATCGCGGCGGCGGAGAAGCTCGGCTGCGCGCGCAGCAGACGCACCGCATGGCGGAGGTCCGATCCTGCCGCGGCCAGCCAGTTGAGGCCACGCGCGTCGCGCGCGTCCTCTTTGTGTCGTTCGACCCCGCCGATCATGAGCCGCGCCTCACGCTCGGCGGCCGGGCGCGAGAGGCCGCGCGCCATCGCGGCGCGGGTCGCCATGTCGAGATGGAAATTGAACTCATCTTCGAGCTCACGCTCGACGGCATCGCGCCGCCAGAGCGCGGCCCAGCGGGCCCGAAGCCCGCGCGCGCGGTCGATGAGCATTGTCTTACCTCGCCTCGAGGACCAGCTCCACCGCGCCGGCGAAGCGGCGCCAGGTGGCCAGCTCCGCGTCCAGCCGCTTGCGCCCCGTTGGCGTGAGCCGGTAGAACTTGGCGCGCCTGTTGTTCTCGCTCGCGCCCCACGACGCCGCGATCCAGCCGCGGTGCTCCAGGCGGTGCAGGGCGGGGTAGAGCGAGCCCTGGTTCACCTGGAGGATGTCGCGCGAGATCTGCTGGATGCGGAGCGCCACGCCCCAGCCGTGCATCGGCTCGAGCGAGAGGGCCTTGAGGATGAGCAGATCGAGAGTTCCCTGAAGGACGTCGGCGTTGGCGGCGGGCATGAGCAGGCGGTCGAGTGGGAGCGCTTTCCTAGACGTTCGACAGGAACGTGCCGCCTCCCTTGTAGAATGTCAAGGGGAAAAATCAGGAAGGTCAGAGTCGCTTGAAACCAACGGTTTCAAGGGACTCTGACCCTCCTGGTGTCGTGGTATTGCGCGGGAGACTCAGTCCATGCGCAGGACGCGCGCGGGGTCCACGCGGGCCGCGCGCAGCGCGGGGATGAACGCCGCCGCGGCCGCGACGGTGACGAGGACCGCCGCCACGGCGCCGAATACCCACGGATCGCGCGGCGACTCGGCGAAGAGCAGCGGCGCAACCCACCGGCTCGCCAGCAGTGCCAGGGCGCAGCCCACGCCAATCCCGATTCCCGCGAGCGCGAGTCCCTGGCCCAGCACCATGCGCGCTATCTCGTCGGCGCGCGCGCCCAGCGCGATCCGCACGCCCAGCTCGCGCGTCCGCTGCGCAACGGCGTACGCGATCACGCTGTACAGACCCAGCGCGGCAAGAGCCAGCGCGAGGATTCCGAACGCCGTGAACATGGTGGCGCCGCTCGCCCACGAGCGTTGATCGGGGGCCACGAAATCCGAGAGCGGCGTCACGTTGACGTACGCGGCGCCCGGCATGAGCGCCTGGAGCTGCTTGCGCAGCGGGCCGATGGCGTCTGCCGGCCGACCCTTCACGCGCACGAGGATCTGCGGATTCCAGTCCCTGGCCTGCACGACCGGCACGTAGTACCAGAACTCGGGGTCACCCCTGAGCCGCTGTCCGTGCACATCCTCCGCAATGCCAACCACCGTCTTGAAAGCGGCCGTGTCGCCTCCGACGCGGAACTGCTTTCCGATCGCGTTTTCACCCGGCCAGATGCCATCAGCCATGGTCTGACTGATGACGGCGATCGGCGCGCTGTTGGCCTGATCGCTCGGAAGGAATCCTCGGCCGCGGACGATGCGCGTGCCCATCGTCGCGAAGTACGCGGGCGTCGCGGCCTCATAGGTGAAGTTGCCCAGGCGAGCGAGCGAATCCTTGCCGACGACGTAGGGCGCGCCCTGACCCTCGAACGTCCAGAAGGGAATGGTGCTCGCGACAGCCGCGTTCTCGACGCCAGGCGCGTGCTGCACGGCCGCCAGCAGCCGTTGATCCAGGTTCACGTACTCAGCCTCAGCGAGCTTCACGCCGCGCATGTTGGCTTCCACGTACACGAGGGAATCGACGTCGAATCCCATCCGCATGCCGCGCACGTGCTGAAGACTGCGCAGGAACAAGCCCGCTCCCACGAGCAGCAGCACCGACAGCGCGCCCTGAAAGAGCATCAACCCTGTAGCCGCGCGCGAGCGGCGGCTTCCGCCGCCGAGACTTCCTTCCTTGAGGGCGGAGGCGAGATCGGACCGAACCGCGTGCATGGCTGGCGCGAGTCCCGTCAGGAGCGCCACGGCGAGCGTCACGAGTCCCACAAAGAGAAGGGTGCGCGGCTCGAGCACCGGCGGCGTGGGCACGCCGGGCTGCGCGAACATCGCGTTGAGAAGGGTGGCGGCCCAGTGCGCCACGAGCAGGCCGGCTGCCGCGCCAAGGCATGCGAGCACGAGTGATTCCACGGCGAACTGCTGAAGGAGTCTCCGTCGGCTCACGCCGAGCGAGAGGCGAAGGGCTACCTCGCGTCTGCGCGTGATGGCGCGAGCCAACAGCAGGTTCGCGACGTTGGCGCAGGCGATGAGCAGCACGACCGCGGCGACGCCCATGACCCAGAGCGCCACCTTGGCGTCGATCGTCGACGATCCGGTCTTCGGGGCGCGCCCGCTGTGCACCGATGCCATGACAGCGTGCGGCCGCTCGACCGCCGCGGGGGCGACCTTGTCCGCCGCCGGTTCGTCGAGCCGGCTCTGTGCGAAGGCGTGCGTCAATTCGGCGTTCGCCGCCGCGGCGCTGACGCCTGCCTTGGCGCGAACGTACATCAGGAGCCAACCCCAATGGTACGTGGCATAGTAGAAGTCGGGCCCATGGCCAAAGTCGGCCGACTTCGCCGCCGCGTAGGCCGTCAATGGGATGAAGGCGATCGGCGGCTTGCCTTCCACGAATCCGACGAAGCCGCGCGGGGCGACGCCGATGATCGTGTAGAGGCCTTTGTCGATGTGGATGGCCGTTCCGAGGACGCTATCCGAGCCGGCGTAGTGCGACTGCCAATAGTCGTACGACAGCACGGCGACGGGCGCGCCAACGGGCGTATGGTCTTCGGCTGTGGTGAAGAAGCGCCCGACCACCGGACGCGCATCAAAAAAGTCGAAGAACGAGGCAGTCACGGCGCTCACCGTTTGCTCTTTCGCGGATTCGCCGACTCCAACCGCAAGCGATCGCGTGCCGACGACGGCCGACCTGTCGAAGTTCCGCATCAGCCGCTGGAAATCCAGGTAGCGCGGATACTCGAACGACGTATACGTGTCTTCGCGGCCGTGATCTGTCGTGGTCATGTAGACCTGGCCCACGCGCTCGGGGTGCATCAGATACGCTGGCGCCCGGAACAGCATGCGGTCCACGACGCCGAACATCGCGGCGTTCGCGCCGATGCCGAGTGCCAGCGCGATGACGACAGCGGCCGCGAAGCCCGGGCGACCGCGAAGCCCTCGCAGCGCGTATCGCAGATCCTGCGCGACAGTCTCCGCGACGTTCACGCCGCGCGCGTCGCGCGTGTCGTCCTTGATGCGATCGAGTCCGCCGAACGAGAGGCGTGCGCGGCGCTCGGCCTCGGCGCGGGGAACGCCGGCCGCGATGTGCTTCTCGATCTCGCGATCGAGATGAAAGCGCAGCTCCGAGTCGAGCTCCTGCTCCATGGCGCCGCGCCGGGCGAGCGAACGCACCCGGTACTTGAGATCGGAGAACATGGTCAGCTCATCCCGAGAACGAGTGAGACGGCGGCCGTGAGGCGATCCCACGCGACGGATTCCTCGACGAACTGCTTCCGGCCGGCCCGCGTGAGCTCGTAGAATTTTGCCTTGCGGTTGTTGTCCGACGCACCCCACTCGGCGTGTATCCATCCGCGCCGCTCGAGGCGGTGGAGGGCGGGATAGAGAGACCCCTGCGGGATCTGGAGCGTGGCGCGCGACACCTGCTGGATGCGCTCGGAGATGGCCCAGCCGTGCTGCGGCCCGAGCGAGAGCGCCTTGAGGATGAGCAGGTCGAGTGTGCCTTGGGGCAGGTCGAGTCGGTCGGCGTCCATGCGAGGGTAGGCTGAGGGTCGCTCACTATTCGCTTCTACAAGAGACTACGGTTCGTTGTGTAGAAGTGCAAGGGGACTTTGGGGTCAGGCACCGCAATGCCGCGCTACGCGCTGGCATTGCGGTGCCTGACCCCAAAAACGGTGCCTGACCCCAAAATGGGGAGGTAGATTGTAAAGCCATGCTGATCGACGACTTCCGCTCCGAATACGCCCGCTATCGCAAGCTCGGCGACGGCGCGCTGGGCCAGATCACTGACGACGGCCTGAATGCGATGCCATCCAGCGACGGCAATTCGGTCGCGATGATCGTGCGCCACGTGGGCGGCAACCTCGTTTCGCGCTTCACGAGCTTCACCACGACCGACGGCGAGAAGCCGGATCGCGATCGCGAGACCGAGTTCGACATCCGCACCTATACGCGCGATGACGTGGCGGTCTGGTGGGAAAAGGGCTGGGCGGCGCTCGACACGGCGCTCGCCGGATTGAACGATGGCATGCTCGAGCACACCGTCACCATCCGCGGCCAGCCCCTCACGATTCATGCGGCGCTGAGCCGGTCGCTCTCCCACACGTCATACCATGTGGGGCAGATCGTCCTCCTCGCGCGGATGCACGCGAGCGGCGAATGGAAGTCGCTCAGCATCCCGCGCGGCGGATCCGACGCCTACAACAGGGCGCCTACGCGCGAGCGCGGCAGAGTTTCGACGGCCTCGTCTTGATTGGCGGCTCCGCCGCCGATCGCTACTCGTATCGCAGCGCCTGCATCGGATCCACGCGCGATGCCCGCCGCGCGGGGAGATACCCCGCCGCCAGCGACACGGCGCTGAGGGCGATCACCGCGCCGGCGATCACCCACGGATCCGTGCCCTGAAGCTCGAAGAGGAGCGACTTGGCCGCGCGTCCCAGGAAAATCGCGCCAATGATGCCAATGACGCCGCCCACGAGCGTCATCATCGCGACGTTCCGCAGCACCATGGCTCGGACGTTCCCTGAGTTGGCGCCCAGCGCCATGCGCACACCGATCTCCCGCGTCCGCTGAGCGACAGAGTAGGCGAGCACGCCGTACAGCCCGATCGCCGCGAGAAGAGTCGCCAACAGCGCGAACGCCATCGAGAGCACGCTGATCATGCGATCGAGAAAGACGTTCTCCTTCACCTGCTGCGGCAGCGTCTTGAGATCCTCCACCGGCAGCGCTGGATCGAGCCCCTTGATCAGTCGCGGAATCGCGCGCAGAATCGTCGTGGGTTCCGCGCTCGTGCGCACATAAAAGGTGGTGGTCTTGTTGTCGCTGTCCTGCGCGATCGGGATGAAGAAGACGGGCGGAATGTCGCCCTTGACCTGGCTGTACTTCGCATCGCGCGCGAAGCCCACGATCTGCATGTCGAGCGTGTCGCCTGTCATCGACATCAGCTTTCCGACCACGTCGTTGCCGAGATGGAATTTCCTGGCGAAGGCCTGGTTGACTATGGCGACTTTCGCGGACCCGAGCCTGTCGGCGTCTGTGAACTCACGCCCGGCGAGGATCGGATCGCCGATCGTGCTGAAGTAGGCGGGACTCACCTCGTTGAAGCGCGAGTTGTCGTCTGTGTCCGGGCCCTTCTTGAAGCCCTGCACGGACACGCTGTTCCCCCAGTTGTTGCCGGCGATCAGCGGCACCAGGCTGTGCGACACTGACTGCACGCCGGGCAGCGCGCTGAGCTCCTGGGTCACCCGGTCGAACAGAATCGCAGACCGCGCGTGGTCGTACGCGTTCTGTCCGGGCGAGATGCTGAAGGTGGCGATGTGGTCGATCTTGATGCCGAGATCCACCCGACTCACGTTGCGCAGGCTCTTGATGAACAGCCCGGCCGAGATGAGAAGCGCCATGGAGAGCGCGATCTGCACCGTGACGAGCGACGTGCGAAAACGCGTCGCGGAACGCGCGCCTGACTGCTTGCCCGAGTTCGCTCGCAACGTGGTCACAAGGTCGGGGCGCGTGCTGTGGAGCGCCGGGTAGAGGCCAAACAGCAGCCCCGTGCCCAGCGAGAGCGCCGCGGCGAACCAGATCGCCGTCATATGAAGCGAGAAGTGGAGCGCGCTCGCCATGTCCGCCGGCAGCAGAGCGGCGATGAAATGCAGCGTGACGAACGCCACGACGAGGCTCACGGCGCCGCCCATGAGCGCCAGGATGCACGACTCGGTGAGCAGCTGCACGAGCACCTGTCGGCGACTCGCGCCGAGCGACAGCCGCACCGCCATCTCCATCGACCGGTTCGCCGCGCGAGCAAGGAGCAGATTCGCGATGTTGGCGCACGCGATCAGCAGCACGATCGCCGTGATCCCGAACAACATCAGCAGCGGCGTCTTCGCGTCCTTGTCGATCGAGCTCTGACCGCGACGTCCGTCGGTGAGCGCGATCTTCTTCGCGCGGAAGCGCGCCATGGTCTGCGCACTCATCCCCTCCTGGAGCGGCGCTTCGACGTCCTGGATGATGGGCTGATAAATGGCGTTGATGCCGGCGGCCGCCTGCGCCATGCTGACGCCGGGTTTGAGGCGGCCGAAGAGGTAGATCCAGTAGGACTTTCGCTGCTCCATGCCGCGGAACGTCGGGCTCAGCGCGCTTCGCATGCTGATGGGCACGAACACGTCAGGCTGCGCGGCCAGGGTCGTTCCGTCAAAGCCCTGGGGCGCGACGCCGATGATGGTCATCGGGTGCCCGCTGACGAGCAACTGCTGGCCCACGACCCGTGGATCGTGTCCGAGCTCCGCGTCCCAGTACCTGTAGCTGAGGACGGCGAGATAGTTCGCGCCTACGACTTTGTCGTCGTTGACGGTGAACAGGCGGCCGGCGGCGGGGGCGAGGCCGAGGACAGGAAAGTACGACCCGGAGACGAACAATCCCTGGGCGCTCTTGGCCTGGTTGTGGTACGAGATGTTGGTCCCAAAGAGGTAGTGCGCCGCGATCCCGGTGAACGCTGTCTGATTCTTTTCGAGATCGCGGAACATCGGATAGCTGAACACGACGTCGCAGTCGCCAGCCTGGCCGCACGACTGTGAGCCCGGCTTCGGACCCGGGCTGCCGAGGTTCACGAGCTGGTCGGCGTGTGGCACCGGCAGAGGCCGGCGCAGCAGCTGGTCGAACATCGAATAGATCGCTGCGTTCGCGCCGATGCCGAGCGCGAGCGACAGGATGGCGACGACGGTGACGAATGGCGTCTTGAACAGCGTTCGGAACGCTAAGGCGACGTTGCGCATCTGAATTCGGCGGGGGGAACCAGCGTTCTCGACAGGCCGGGTCCGGTCGAGCCGTGAGTTGGACACCGCAATCCCGGTCCTGGTTGGATCGGTCGCGGCCGCGGCATGGATCGCGCACTCTACCGCAGTACCGCACGCGAGACCATACGGGAGACGCGCGAGATGAGTGACACAGCCTGGACGCCCGATCTCGGGGCGCTGGCCGACCGGTACGAGGTGCTTGGCGAGCTCCGCGGCACTGACCAACTCCGAAGCTACGTGGGCCATCGCAAGAGCGACGGAGCGGATGTAGTGATTCTCGTGGCCCGTGCGCCAAAGGGCGGCGAGAACAACGACCTCACCCACTTCGCGGCCGACACGCAATTGCTCACGAACCTGGGACACCCGGCCATGCCGCGTGTGCTCGATGGTCGCTGGCTCGGTGGCAACAGCGTGGCTGTCGTCAGTGAGCGCGTCCGCGGCTCGACACTTTCCGCCGCGACCTCTGGTGACGAACCGCTGAGCTTTCCGCGCGTCGCCGCCGTGCTTCAACAGGTGAACGGCGTCATGGAATGGGCGCGGACGCACGGCGTCGTGCACCGCGGAGTCTCGCTCGACAGCATTACCCTCGAGGACGGGACGGGCCGAGTGATGGTGTCGCTCGTCCCGACGGCCATCCCCATGGAGGGGGTGCCCGATGCCTGCGCCGACTCGCGTGTGCTCGGCGCGCTGGCCTTCGAGCTGCTCACGGGCGAGCCGTTCAACGGCGACGACCCCATGGCGCAGATGAAGGAGCTCCGACCACAACTGTCCCGACGCGTGCAGGAAGAGGTGCGCGGCATGCTCGAGTGCCAGGGCGCCCAGCGCGTGCCCGATGTGCACACGTTCATCGCGATGATCGCCGCGGCCGACGAGATGCGCATTGGCGAAGAGGAGCGGGCGCGCCTCGAGGCCGAGATGGTGCAGGCGCACCGCCTCGACTGCGAGAGGTGGGAGGCGCAGCGCAAGCAGCTCGAGGACCGCATCGCCGAGGACGATCGCCGGCTCAAGCTCCAGCAGACGGCCCTCGAGACGTCCGAGGCCGAGCATCGCGACAGGCTCGCCGCGGATCTCGCGGCGCTCGAAGCGCAGCGCCGCGAGGCGGACGAGCGCACGCGCGTGGCCGAGGAGCAGGTGGAGCGCGCCGAGATGCGCACGCGAGAGCTCGAGGCGCGTGCGAAGGAGCTCGAGGCCCGGGCTCGGTCGCTCGATGGCCGCGAGGCGGAACTGCGCCAGAAGCAGGCGAGCATGATGCAGCTCGCCGAGTCGGAGAGCGAGGCATCCTCGAAGTCGAAATCGGATTCGATCGTGGCGGCGGCCGTCGCGCCGTTCGCGATCAGCAACTGGCGCCGCACTCCAAAGGAAGTCGAAGTCGTGCCGGCGAAGTTGGACGGTCCGGCGGACGTGTCCGTGCCGGACGACGAAGAGGCATCGACCAGGGCGCCGGTCGTGCCGGAGGTCGCCGCTGAGCGGCCTCGATTGGCGGACCGCTCGGTGACGAGAAGCGTGACGCCGGCCGAGGCTGCGACAGTGCCGGACCTCGACGAGCCCCAACCGTGGGGCGGCCGCTCATGGACGCTGCCCGCCTCGGCGATCGGTCTCGTTCTCCTCGTGGTGCTCGGCATCGCGCTGGCGCACCATCACCCGGCCACGTCGGCGGCTGGACCTGTGCGCATTGGGCGCACCACCGTGGTGCCGACACCTGCGCCGATCGGCGGCGCGCCGACCACGGCCCCCATGGCTCCGCTCACGGTTTCGGATTCCGCGGCGGGATCCGTAGTGACGCCGCCGGGTCCGGATTCGGTGGCGCAGCGCGTCGCGCGCGACTCGGCGATTGCGGCGTCGGCGGCCAATGGCGGCTCAGCATCGCACGCGTCGACGACGGCACCGACGCATCGTTCGACCGAGCGGAACGCCGCGGCGGAGACAGGTTCTGCGCCCGTCTACGGGCCGCCGGCCGCGAGCGACAGCATGGTCCTCGTGCCGATTCCAGCGAACGCCGTGACGCCGGCGCGCATCGTGGATTCCACGCGGAGCCGCCGCGACACGACGCCGCGCGACTCGACGGGCAAGCGCGACACGACGGCCAAACGCGACACGACGGCGCGCGCGGACACGATCCGCACCGGCGCCCGGCCTCACGCCTGACGCTTTGCGTGCGCGCGTGTATGCTTCGGCGTGCACGCGCGCACTTATGAAGCGGCCGATCTCGAGCGGCTGCTCCCACACCGCTATCCGTTTCTCCTCGTCGACCGGATCACCGTGGAGGTTCCGGGAAAGCGGGTCAGAGGTACCAAGCGGCTGACGGCCGGCGAGTGGTGGTCGGAGCTTCATCCGGAGCAGGCGGTCCCGTTCACGCTCGTGCTCGAAGCACTCGCGCAGACAGGCGGGGCGCTGATTCCCGACCTTGGCCTTGACAGCGATCCGGCGGTAGCCGCCGTAGCCTATTTCATGGGCGCGGACCGCGTTCGGATGCGGCGTCCACCCCGCGTAGGCGATCACCTGGAGCTCACCATCGATCTGCTGCAGTGGCGCCGTGGCATTTGCCGCACGCGCGGCGTCGCGGTCGTGCAGAGCACCGGTGAGCTGGTGCTCTCCGCGGAGTTGACGACTGTCATCCGCCGCGGCGTCTAGAATCAAAGGGTCAGAGCATCCTGATCGGAACGATCAAGTGCTCTGACCCTTTGATTGTGAGAGACGGCTGGCCGCTCCCGCGTTCTTGCGCCATTTTCGGTGGCGTTTTCTCCCCTCTGTTGTTTCCTAACCGGAGTGCGTATGAGCTGCACCTCGTCCCTCGCTGGTCGCGGCTGGCGCGCCGCTGCCGCTGGCTTGTTCCTTGGCGCGCTGCCAGCGATCGGCGCCGCGCAGTCCGTGGCGCAGCAAGGCTGGAATCCCGAGCAGGCGCTCTCGAGTGAGAGTTATGTGAAGCCGCCGGCGATCGTCGAGCGGATCGTCGCGGCGCCGCGCACCAGCGTGGTGTTCACGAACCCGAGCCCCGACAGGCGCTACTTCCTTCAGCGTGAAGCCGACGGGCTTCCGACGATCGATGCCTTTGGCAAGCCGCACTACAGGCTTGGCGGCGTCGAGATCGATTTCAAGGCGAACCGCGCACGATCGCTGACGACACGCGGCAGCGTGGGACTCACGTTGATCGACGCAGCCACAGGCAAGTTGACGAAGATCGCGACGCCCACGGGCGCGCTCGTGACCGACCCGACCTGGTCGCCGAACGGAAAGCTGATCGGCTATCTCGCGAACTTCGACGCGGCGACCTATCTGTATGTCGTCGATCCGAGCACGGGCAAGAGCACACAGGTGAGCAAGACACCGCTGCTCGCCGTGCGCGACACTGTGTTCGACTGGACAGCGGACGGCTCGAGCATTGTCGCGGTACTGCTCCCCGGCGACCGCGGCCCCGAGCCCAAAGCGCAGCCGATCGCGACGGGGCCGCTGGTGCGGACCTCCGATGGCCGGGTGCTTCAGAATCGCAACTATGCGAGTCTCCTGAGCGATCAGCACGACAAGGATCTCCTGGACTACTACTCGCGCGGCCAGCTC
>Ga0134127_10003492_pt1 | contig 11313 bp, 11 predicted proteins | sample KB31753_FD_96459 | JGI IMG/M metagenome (GOLD analysis project Ga0134127, IMG submission 96459) | Terrestrial soil microbial communities with excess Nitrogen fertilizer from Kellogg Biological Station, Michigan, USA - KB3-175-3 | ecosystem: Environmental > Terrestrial > Soil > Unclassified ...
ATCTGGAGAATAATCTCTAAGGGTGGTTGGCATGCCTTTTCTATGCTCAAGCTTTTGATGTGTCCTAAGAGTTGGTATCTCAGAGAGAAGTTTATTTGTACTCTCTGATAAATTTGAAATAACACTCTCTCTTTGTTCGGGCCCATAACCTTTTTGGCTTAATATATCTCTAGCTTTGTCGTATAATCCCATTTTTAATATTGGATCTAGCTTTCTTTTTAAATCATTTATTACATTTTCACCTAGAGAATCATCTCCCATTTTATTTTGTGGGGGTTCATTTACGCTATGGGTTGCTATTGCTACTGTTTTTTTATAATTGGTTATCTCATCGGTTAGTTTTTTATCCAATTCTGACCCTGTATTTACTTCACCGGCTAATTCTTCGGCTCTCTTTCCAAAAAAAGTTGCCACTTCAGGAGTTAAATTATCTGGACCAATCGTTGATGCGGCGACATTTTGGCCCTTTTGATTCATTTCGCTTTTTTCTTGCTGTAATACCTGTTGTTCCCTCTGAATCCTTTGATTGCTTTGAATGGCTAAGTTATTTTTTGCATTCTCGTATTCAATCCCTTCTTGGTCCGACATTGGAAAGCCATTAGCCATTGCATTCCTAGCTAATTCTATTCCTGATTGCTGAACCTGTTCGGCAGATCTAATAGGTTGCAAATCTCCTTGCGATGTCTTTTGTGTATAAAGCCCCTTCTTAGGTTCTATGCCCTCTTGCCCCATAAATCCAGGCAGGCTTTCTTTTTTTGTTCTTGAGCCTAAATCCCCGGAAGATGGCTTACCTTGGGAATCGAATCCTCTTTCCTGCGTTGCTTCTATTGCCTTCTTCTTAGCTCCATATTTTAAATCATGAGCAATAACCTGAGAACGGGTTTCTCCGGTGAGGCCTTCAACATCAATACCTCGTTTTTTTAAGGCAGCATTTTCCTTTGCGATTTCTTTTCCTTTAGAATATCCTTCACCAAAGTTTGCACCTAATTCTTGACCAAATCTAGAGCCTAAATTTTGTCTGTTTACTGCAGGTAATATATGCATAAATCCCCCTTTTTATCTATTTAAGCTAACATAGCCGCAATTTGAGAAGGATTTAATCCTTCACCTCCGCCGCCTAAAGTTTTACCAAGATTTGAAGCATATGAATTAGCAAAGTTCATTCCCATTCCTTGCAAGAAACTCGGTTGTTTCTGTCTTTTCTCAACAAGACCTGTTTCATAAGGGCTTTGATTCATCATTGAGTTGCTCATATTCATTAAGTCCATCAAGGCTTGCCTTTGCAGTCCTTGCCTATTAGCTTGCAGCTGACCTGCGAAGTCTTTAGCAGCCGCATTAGAAGCGTTTTGAAAGCCACTGCTATTTCTGCCTCCCATTCCCATACCGCTAAATCTAGAGGCTAAGCCTCCTTGAAGTTCATTAAACTGTCGAAGTGCGGGTGCTTCCATCTGATCAAATGTGCTTTGATCTCCACCGGCTAGTTTAGATAGATAGCTATCAGGTCCAAGGTGGCTAAAAAGCTGTTGAAAAAGGCCCATCTGTTCAGGCGTGAAATTCTCTACTGCAAATTTTCGGTATCCTGAAGGGATCTTCTCTTGCATTCCTCCTGTGGAAGGTTGCGCTCCATTGGGAGACATTGATGACATAGAAGGGAATGCTCCTTTAGAAGAGAATGCGCCTCTTGGCATTATATCGCTATTATTGCTCATAAATCCCATATCAAACCTCGTTTATTTTTTTATACATTAGATACCCATTCCAGGGCAAGAATGCCTTTCGTTAAGGTTGGGGCTCCTACAGGAATCGGAAATACTATATCGGTGGGAGTAATATAGAATGTTCTCTGAGCTGGAATAGCCGTGCTGCTTGCAAAAATCAGGCCATACCAGTTGGTCCCATCAGTGTAACTCCCATAACATTTGGTGAATGTATTGATATCGGTAATGTCAAGACCATGAGGAATGTTTGCTGTTGTTGTGAAAGTAAATATCTTTCTCAATCCTTGATGTCTTTCGTTCTTATCAAAATACCACGTTTCCCCATTACCTACCGGCTTGTTAGATGGGAATATCCCTATGGTTCTTTGATTGACGCATAGGGCTATGTCAATATAAGCCTTATTCATCTCAATTGAAATGTGGCGCAAATCTTCAGGAAAGCTTCTGGAGGTTCTTAAATAAGGCGATACATTAGTTAGCATTTTTACCTAGCAAAGCATTTGTGAAGGATATACATCTAAAATGAACGAATGTAGCTCTATTTCTGCAAATTGATTTTTAAATTCAGGGTCTCTCATTTGTGTTTCTGACATTGTAAATCCAAGTTGTATTGTATCACCAATAAGAGATGTATTGATCCTGTGCCAGATCTGTTTTTGTCCCGTCGTTCCTGATGTATTTGTAATCATTTGCAGAGTGCTATTCGCTGGTGTTAATCCTAGATTTGTGCTCTCTGGGCATGTAAATAAAACAGTAGAATAAATCAATGAGTTGTTTACTGAGTCTACATCTGGTACTAACGTTCCGTCATTATAGGCGTCTGCTGCATCAGTACTTAGAAATATCAATAATTGAATCTGGGAATTTGCTGTTTCTGATAGAAGATACTTTTGCACTCCGAGCCTTGTCTTCCTTCCCATACTCCATGATATAGGGAACTGACGAGTTTGAACCATCGGAACATACATTCTCTTTATCAATCCCCCTCCTAGATAAGTCCCTGTAGATTCGGGGATAGGATTTAATGTGAAAGAATCATTTCCAGGATTTGCAACTTTGTATATATTGCCATTTAGTCCAGTAACACCCAAAACACCGCTAATCACAATGTAATCACCGCTAATGAGACAATGATCCGGTGAGGTAACAATCTCTCCTACAACATTCTGTATATATAACGATTCTGTTTCTGCTGTTGAGTCTTCATCATCTTTTATGCATAGAAACCCTTGTTGGTTTCCTGCGGCAATATCGGGGGTAAGCTCTGTTGTTTCACCTGCATTCCACGGAACATTCCATTCTCTCCATGTAGGGAATTTACTTCCTATTGTCGCCCAAATGAATCCAGACTTCTGTCTAAATTGCCCATAGGTGGTATAGGATTCGTTAAATATCGCCCATGAGTTATCCCGGTAATTGTAAAGCAATGTTTGCGTAGGGAATTTATATTTACTTTGGTTGGCCCTATACGTGAAATAGATCCATTCGTTTAAGAAATCTCTCTGAGCTGTGAACCTTTCAGCTCCATTTTCAAGAAGATTGATTTGGAATATTTGATCTAAGATCTCGGTGTCTATACGATTCGCTTCGCGTTGAGTAACAAGAATAAGACCTCTTTCGCCTCTTGATATCACCCCTCTTCCCATATTTACAGCTGAAAACGTGCTAGTGGTTGGAAGTTCCGTGTCTATTAAATAGAATGCAAAAGGTAAAAGATCATCTCCCGTATACACTAAGCGAGATTGAAGATCTCTAAATCCAAGGATAAGTACATCTTCGTTCTTCGCACAGCTTATTATTGGGCTGTCTTCCCCAGCTCTAACAAACCCTCCAAATCCTGTTTGATCTGCCCAGTAGGCTGTAGCTGTTGCAGTTTGGTTAACTGGCGTTAGAATTGCACGGAATGGAGTCGTGGATAGTGTCGGATCTGTCGGAAATGAAGATGTATAGTAAGCCGTTCCATTTTGAGAGTACACAATGGTATCTTGTAGATATATTGGGGGTCCTGTAGATTTTTGAACGACTACCCCAAGAAAAAGAAGCCTATCCTTGAATGGTTGAATTAATCGACATCCTACAAGATAGTAAATAGCGGGAGGCAAGTTTCCTATGGAGATGGCTTCTCTAGAGATGGGGGGCATAAAGTTTACCCAACCCTTTCCTTCTATAAAAGCATGCGTTATAGGGTTGGTTGGATCTCCGTCATACCATCTTATATTATCAACTGTGTGATTAGACCTATTTGTTAAATATTGAACCATCCCTCCCGTGTAAGTACCGGCGGTTATGTTTGCAAAAGGGAATCTTACTCTAAATACGTCTCCAGATGTGATAACATAGCCTGATTGGAAATTCAAAGTATCTTCATCGCCTCCGGCGGACCCAACAAACTCATTAACAAAAACAAAATCTCCTACGACTAAAGGATTTCCAACTATTGTAAATTCCATTGTTGTAGCATCAACTCTTGTTGTCGCTGAAGGAACTGCAAATTGCATTCCTATGCTTGAAGGGTCAAAAGGAACATTAATTCCATTTGTTGCCCATAAAGCCCCTTGATAGTTTACTGTCCAAAATTGCTGGTAGTCTTCGCCATTCCACGTCACAGGTGTGGGATCTGTTTTAGGGATATACCCGGGTAAATTTATTGGATCAGCAGAAGGATTTTTATAAAAGCTTACATCGTGAACTGAATAGGGATAGAAAGAAAGAATTTCATATGCGTAGGTTGTATCAAAGAGAAGGGTATCAGGTGTGGTAGAAGGATCTAAGCTTAAATCTTCAATTCCCATCACGGGAAGATCGGGATAATACTCAAATATTGCAGTTAAAGTTCCTCCTGCTTGAGCAGGTATGGTGACTTCTCCAGTAGCATAATTAATGGTGTTTGGGCCGCCGGTTCCCGTTGGTGTAAGGTATCCATCCATCGTTGGGTCTGTATATTCTATAGCTCCAAAAGATCCAATTAAAGTAACACTTCCTGGGACTATGCTAGCATTTGTTTGAAGCCCAAATCCAGATATTAAATTGGCTACTCCGCTTATATTAACTGATATCGTTGCTGAAGATGAATATGGCAAAAGATTTGAATTGAAATATCTTGTTAATCGATTTAATGGCGCAGTCCCTCTCTTTCGTCTAATCCTTCCTCTCCATTGATACGCGTTAACAAGAGTTGGAAAAGAGTCATTGTCAATGAAGAAGGGTAAACGATCGGTTCTTAGACCTTTGCCTATAGGACCAACTACTATTTTTTCAGGATTCATTATTTACCTACTGCAACCCAATGAAATGCGGTTAATTCTGTTCTTGAGGTTGTACTTACCCCAAATTGCGTTGAAGAAATTGTTCCATCTTGAATATTTACTGCATGATCGTCGTTATTAATGGCCACAGGAGTAAGATTTATTACAATATTTAAAGTTGAAAATGCAACGGGGAATTGAACTAGTGTCCCTGTTTGGTTGGCATGTGTAACGGTGCCGTATTGATAGAGTAGACCTCCGGGAAGAAATGTCCATCCGGCAGTATATCTTACACCTACTCCATTATAATTATTGATTAGATTTCCAAATAAAGCATAGGAAGCAGTTATAGTTCTTGTAACTTGATATTCATCGCCTGAAGATCCAGGAGTGTAGAACAAATTAGGTTCATTTAAAATTCCTGTAGAGATGCCATCTTTAACATAAGATGTTCCCATGGATGAAACAAGGCCTCCAGGAATTACAGTTCTTTTAATCATCCTTGTTTGTTTATGAACCCCTCCTCTTGTTTGACCAAAGCCAAAGTGATCGACATTCACCCAATCCCTTATGGAATTTGTATTCTCTAGCATGTCTGGTTGGTCATCAGAAGGATTGTTATTAGCTGCTGGTATATCAGGATTGTAGTTTAAATTCATAATGTGCCTCCTATATTTCCGCTTCCCATATATCCGCCTCCTATTCCTTGGCTATAAATCGTTTCTGTTCTTGTGGCAGTCCATTGTCTTTGGCTTCTCTTCCACACTAAAGCTTCTTGCTCTTTGAATAATGGCTCGTAGAAGTTCATCTGCTCTGCGTCCCCTGTGTCAGAAAGAACTTTTCTTGCAGCTCCTCGAGCGATATATTCGGACATGTATCCAAATTCAATAGCATCTGTAGTGTTTAGGTATGCAGCAGGGCTTAAATATGCGTCTAACTCTACAAGATATTGCTGTGCAGGCACGCTTCGCAATGTTATTGTGTTGTTGTAGTACAATATTCCTCTAGGCAATCCAGATTGAAAGAAATACACTTGAGCGTTGATATTGTTGCCTACTGGTATTCCAGCGGGAAATGTAACGTTGATCTCACCGGTTAAGTAATTTACGTAATTCTGGAAGGAAGTGACCACACCATCGGAAACATAAGGTGTAAAAATTGATGAGTCTACATCAAGGGTTATAGACGTGGCGTCTGCCGAAAGAATGGTATAAAAGTTCCCGTTAAGCTCTGTTGTACCAACAACCCCTGAAATCAACACTTGCTGCCCTGCATCGAGAGTGTTGTTTACTGTAATGATAGTAGTTGGCCCAAGAGTAATCCCTGTAATCGTAAAGAAGTTCTGATATCCTCCTGTCGCAGCCGAATTGTTTTTAGGCGGAGAACCTGGCTTCATTAGCAACCCAAGGTTTTGATTAAAAGTGAAGAATTGCCCTGAGTCGGTTACAACAACATTAGCGCCATCAGCGCCTATAGTAGTTAAATAAACCGCAGGTTTCACACTCGTAACCGGAACATTTAAATTCAAATCTGTTCCAATGATAGGGTCTTGCACTGATCCGGTTGAAATAATCCCTGTCATATCTACATGACCACGCAATAGAGCATTAAATGGAGGATTCTGCGGAGCTGTTCTTGGAAGGATAGGAAGTTGAATGGTGTAATTAGCTCCTCCATCGCCAATAGCTACGGCCTGAAGGTTTTGCACTACATTAGGCCAAACATTGAAAAACTGACTCTTTTGCGTATGGAATGGAACTTGAATACCATTAATGTAGCAGGGGCCTAGAAAACCTTGGTAAACTGGATATGATTTTATCTCTTGAGCATTATCATCTTCGCTCTCAATTTGGATGCTATATAAAGGCATATTATATTGGTCTACGCCAGGAGTCGTTTGAAATGAATATGTCTTCTTCAAATCAAATAACTGCATACTGGCATCTACATCATTAATCCAAAACCTATTGATATAATCTATCAATAGGCTGTCGGTAATGGATTGATTGGAAGGAGTTTTTAGGATCCTTCGCATGTAAGTGATGATATCGCTAAGAACAAACATGCTTCACCTAAAAGTTAGTTGCACCCATAAAAACCGATCTTCGTGTATTTACTGGAAGCGCGTCCAGTCTTTGAATGGTCGTATCAACGGTTAATGATCCGTGGTATGTTCCCAATCCATCCGCATTAGTTACCGTACCTTGTTGCATTACAAATCTATGGTAGCAGCAACGTTTAATCTGCTCAGCTAGGTATCTTGGTCCCCATACCGGCTTATTTACTGGCACTTTCCATTCTTCTGCTGGCACTCCGGCATAAGGCTTTGTCCAAAGATCAATATCTTCGCCTATAATCTCGTTATTTTGAGCCATAAATTGCACATATTCTTTATCGTAATTATAAGATTCTCTAAATCTTTCATTGAATTTGGCTCTACATCCTACTGTCTTACATGGCTTAAGGTAGATATCTTTAGATTTAGCAATATCTGCTTGAGACATCTCCGTTTGAGGAGCAATTTCTCTCTTTGGAGCTGAATGCATACGATCCAATGTCATTTGATCTAGATTCTCTTTATGATCATCGAATTGCTTTTCAACTTTATCTAATTCTTTAGCAGAATCTGAATTCATATTTGGTTTTTGTGCCATGTGTTACTCCGGTGAAATATTTATAAAAGATCCTGGTATGTATGTGATTTCATTCAAAGGACCAAGTGTATTGGTAGCCCCTGTGTTTATATCACCTATTGCTAAAATCTGTGCTACTGTAGTGGCATTAGAAGAGGTGAATGCATTTACATTCACTGAAGAATCTATACTGAGAGTGACTTGATTACTTGATGGTATGTCCAACACAATACCAGTGATGCCGTTAAGCTGGTAAGAACCAAAACTGCTAGGCACAAGTAGTCTAACTTCTTGCCCGATCGCATAATTCATGTCCTGGGTTGTTGTTACAATAGTCTGCATTCCCAACGTTATATCTGAAATAACAAACCTGCTTGGCTGATAGAAGTTAGCTTGAATGGGCATATTCTGGTAAGCAGGAATGGGATACGATATTACAGTCATATAATCCTATGTGGAAGAAGATTTTAACCTTCTTCCACGATGCAACACAAATTTTTAAATTACAACATTTATCCGACTACATTCATATCATGAAGAAATGCTCTCCAGTATATGACGTTTTCGGCAGCGCCGACCATCCTTGCATCTGTTAGCACTGTTCCAGCTCCACTACCAATAATAAACCCTTGAGAGGTATTATTTACAAAAGCACCCTTAATGGCTGGGCCATTAATCGTGTTATATGTAGTTGTCCCAATAGGCATGTATTGAGGAGAAGGATACAAAGGTGAACCCGCAGATATTTGAACTCCACCAGTATTCACATCGCCAACAGCAACAATCTGCGCAAAGGATAATCCAGGCACAGAAGCTACAGTATGGTTAGAGAAAAATGGTGTGTATGCGCTTGAATCAATGTTAACCACAACAGTGTTGTAATCTGTCACTGCGATAACATAGCCATACATTGGAGCACCTGGCGTCAACAAATTAGGCAAAGAATTAAGCTCAACAGTTCCCCATGCTGCAGGAATACGGAAAGCAACTTCTTGCCCCACAACAAAGTTGTGTGCGTCTGTTGTATCAATAGTAGTTGTAACACCAAGAGTAATTGCACTAATGTTTACTGTCCCTGGGAAATACAAATACGGGTAAAGAACTTTCTTCACTCGTGGAGTTCCAGTCGCAGCACCGCTGATAGCAGTATAATTAGACTGGTTTGTATTCCATGGAATAGAGAATGAGGTGTCGTCTATTACTGTAACAGTAAAAGGAATACCGGCAATTTGTGGCATACCTGTTGTTGCAGTTTCGTACAAGCCCTCAAAGATGACTACATCGCCGCTTTTAAGATTGTGGTCTGTGCTTGTAGTTACAACAGCTGAACTAGCTTTAGTAATTATACTAACAGTCAAAGTTGGACCAAATTGTAACATTTGTCCGGCTGAAAACGTGCTAATACCACCGCTAGTAACTGTATCATAGATAAGAGTGGGAGTTGCATTATACCCTTGTATAATAGCAAATCCTTGACCCATATCTGCATCCCAATAACCTGACGCTACATTTTGAGAAGTAGCAGCGCTGCCAGCAACCGTATAGTTCCAAAATTGTACCGCATCCGGCTTAAACGGCAGATTAATAACCTGCGCATTAGATGGCGTTCCAGTTACTGTGAAATGCCCCTTAGCCATACGTGAATATTCAGTCATCTTATACCCCCAATGCTACTAAGCGAGTTGATATTAGATTACGAATAGCCGTATCTTGCGTTAGAGCTTGCGCTTGAGCAAACTTAACGGCTAGAGTAGCATTCTGTGCTAACATTCCAGAATAGTAAGGATCACGATAAATCAAGTTCATGGAATATCCATCTTGATTAATATGCGTGATAGCTTGCTTACCAAGAACAGTATTGTAATACACGTCTGCACCCAAAGCGCTAGCATTCCTTGCCACAGGGGCTTCAGAACTAGTTAGAATACGAATGTTATACACATTCCCGTACTCACTTGGAAGACATGATGTATTTTGTGGATAGTTCCACTGGTTAATAAAACCATCTCCTACTAGGCTGTCGAAGTCAGATTGTAATTCTGTCGACGAAAGCATAAAGTAAGAACTTCTCACAGGGCCCGAACCAAAACGCAAAGAGCCTTCAATACCAGACATAAACTTGTAAGCATTGTTAGTATCTAAAGTTGTAGCAACTAAAGAAAAATCTAGCACGCCTAAATTCGTAGGGTTGTCTCCATTACTACCGTTTGCTGCATTGATTTGTGACGCCGCAGAAACGATATAGTCACGTAAAATTAAATCTTCGGCTTGTCTCATGGCGACGGCTAATCGCTCTGACACCCAAGCCAAAACGCCCTCTTGGTCTTGCAAAATAACTTGTTCGTTAATAATGCAACCAGTACCAAAAAAAGCCATTTGGGCATCGATAATATCCAATCTGTTACTTTATGACCTATTACTAGGCGCCTAGGTCTTCTCAGCCTAGGTCTCTATGTCTCCATAGAGTTCAGAGCACCGCATCAATCATAAGGTTTAATTTGATCTGACGAGGGAAAACTATCCCATTCATCATCAGATATTTCTCTAAACTTTAGATTGTCTTCTCGCTTGCTGCGTTCAGGCTGGTTTGAATCTAAAAGGAATTCACATACATTTATCAAAGTTTCTATGGCTTCACTTACACTAGCAGACCTACATTCTGGTGAAGCCTCTCTTTTCAAACTCTTTAAACTCAATAAGACTTCTTTTTTATTCATACCTTGCCCCTTGTTATCCTTTCTCAACATTATGCTGCGATTAGGAACTCCAAGTCAATCAGAGAAGATTTATACAGCGCAATAAGTCTACGCTGTGGGACCTGAGCTGGCGGGTCGATTCCTGAGTTCCCCAACTGGACAGTTGGTGGTTGTAGTGCGCGTGGGCGCATAAAACGACATGTCGTGCCACCATTTGCGGGCATGCTTACCTTATCGCACACGGTGATGTAATTCATCGTGGGAGTAGGTACATATAACATGGCTGGCGCAAGTGATTGCAGGATCATCGGGCCGAGTGAGCCCGTAGTTGTAATAGACATATTGAACCTACAATGCTGTATGTTCTCTACGTATGTTGATTGGTTGACGAACCTAACTTACATCAGTTTTCAATCACACAAAAGGTTGCGAAGCCCCTAACGCGATGCTCGTAACGCTGAACTAGCGAAATTTTACTTTATCAATTTACTTGTGTGGATGCAATAGTTTTATTTTGCCAAGGAGATTCATGCCTTTCTCTTTGCCTTTTTGCCACTTGGATGTTTCTACTTTCGCATCTACAAAAAATGCCTTCATGCTCTTCTATTACGCATTTAGGACAGCTTGAATCAACTATTCGCTGAATAGAATTCTTGTAGTCGATATATGATCTATCTTTCGCTTCGTCAATGACTTTATTTGTCGTCTTGTACTCTTCAAGTTGAAGAATTTCCCATTCTAAGGCTTGCTCATATGTTTCAAACTCTATTAATCCTAACTCTTCATCTTTGAATAATTTAATTTTTAGCATATGCCTCTTTATAAGAATTTTAGGTTATGTCATAGCCTGCTATGCCTAACGTGATTTTCTTTAAAAACGAGAAAGTCTTCGCCACACTTTTTCCAACAAGAACTGCAAAGCCATTCGTGAATTATATTGCAGATTCGCATTTCTCTATCGCCAAGTTTACCAATAAATCCACAACTAACGCATTTACGGTCCATTATAATCTCATTCTCG
>Ga0134127_10003494_pt1 | contig 11309 bp, 12 predicted proteins | sample KB31753_FD_96459 | JGI IMG/M metagenome (GOLD analysis project Ga0134127, IMG submission 96459) | Terrestrial soil microbial communities with excess Nitrogen fertilizer from Kellogg Biological Station, Michigan, USA - KB3-175-3 | ecosystem: Environmental > Terrestrial > Soil > Unclassified ...
CGCGTGGCAGTACGGGAAGCCGAAGAACTCGCCTATCCTCGAGACCCGGTTCAACTCGTCCTCGGGGCCGCCCTCGCCCTGCCAGTCACGCCCGTTGTCGGTAAACCACAACTCGCCGGTCTGGGGATGGAAGTCGAAGCCGACCGTGTTCCTCACCCCGCGCGCGACCACCTCCATGTTGGAGCCGTCCGCGACGTAGCGGCGGATCTGCGCATGCTGGTCGCTCGGTTCGCAAATGTTGCACGGCGCGCCGACTTGGACGTAGAGCTTGCTGTCGGGCCCGAACGCGATGAACTTCCAGTTGTGGTGCACGTCCGGCGGCAATTTGAACGCCTCGGTCAGTTCCACCGGCGCGACATTGGGATTGCTCTCGATGCCGTCGTAGCGAAACACCCGGTTGATCGCCATGACGTAGAGGCTGCCACCCTGGAACGCGACGCCGTTCGGCTGCGTGAGTTTCTGCGCAAGTATGCGGTGTTCGCGCACGCCGCCCTTGTCCTTGATCTCGTAAACGCGCCCGATCGTGCGGGTGCCCGCCCAGATCGTGCCCTGGCTGCCGCGCGCCATCATGCGCACGCCGGGCATGCCATGCGCCCAGATCTCGACCTTGAAGCCCTTCGGTACCTTGATCTTGTCGACCGGAATCTCGGACACCGGCGTCACCGTCATCCTGGCCGGGTGTCCGGACAGGTTGGGGTTTTTCATTTTTTCGGGGTGATAGCCGCCCTTCGATTTCCGATCCGCGACCTCTTTTTCGCTCGGCGGCTTGGTTTGCGGCCCCGTCAACTGCTGCGCCGGGGCGTACGCGACGGCAAAACCGACGCCGATCGCGACCAGCGGGACAAGAGTGCGACGAAGGGTTCGTGACTGGAACAGGTTCATTGTTGTTCTCCTCCGGATAGATTGATCTCTGGGATGCGACCGGTGCACTACGAGGACCTCAATATCATACACACCGGCCAACTCCGGTGGTGATCAAGTGACGTAGCGATGCGACGACAAGGCAGCGGGCGACCATGCGAATCAGACAGTCGATGTAACTATATGAAATAATTTATTTTTTATGGGACGTCAGTCCCGCATTACCGCGTGTTGGACGGCGCATCGAGCCGCCACAGGTGGGCGCGCCAGTGGACGACGATCAGCAGGATAAAGGTCAGCGCAAAAACGCAGTAGAGCGTCGCGGTGACCGGGTAGCCGAAATGGGCGATCAGCGGACCGGAGAGCAGCAGCCCGGGCATGTTGCCGTAGATCGCAAGCATCCGTATGCCCATAATGCGGCCGCGGTACTGCGAGTCGGAATTGCGTAGCAGCATCGCCGCCATCGGCACCTGGCTCACGCTGTGCGCGAAGCCGGCGAATGTCAGCACCAGGCCGCCCCAGTGGGGATTGGGCGTATGCGCGAACAAGATCAGGGCTGCATACCACGTGACCGCGCCGAAGATCATCGTGCGCGCCGGCCGGATGGAATGTCCAAACCGGCTGATCATGATCGAGCTCGTCAGCGCGCCCAGCGCGGCGCCCGCGGCCATATAGCCGAGCGTAGTCTGGCCAGCGCCGTACACTTCCTTTACCACGTACGGCAGCAGCCCGTTCATCAGCGGAAACGCCGTCAGGTTGAGCAGGAAAGCGAGGCACATCACCGCCAGGAGATGCGGCGTGTTCCAGACGTAGGCGATGCCTATCTTGAGATCGCGCCACGGCGAGACGCTGGCGCCAGGTTCCGGAAGATGCGCCGGGCGCGCGCTGCCCGCCTTCAGGGTCAGCACGACGCTGATCGCGTAGAGACTTGCAACCACGGTATAAGCCGGGCCGATGCCAAGGAAAGCCACCAGACCCGCGCCGGTCAGTGCGCCCGCGATCTTGGCGGTGTCCTGGGTGGTGCGCTGGATGCCCATCGCACCGACCAGGCGCTCGGTAGGCATGGTTTCACCCACCAACGCGGCGCGCATCCCGATATCCGACGGACGCACCAGGCCCATGATCGCGGCGATGATCAGCACGTGCACCGGGCTCAGGACCCCGGTGTAGGCGAAGATCATCAGCGTCAATGCGCAGGTCGCGTAAATGCCTCGCATGGCGGAGAGCAGGTTGCGGTGGCCGATGCGGTCGCCCATCACCCCGAACATCGGCGCGAGCAGGGTGCCGACGTACAGCAGCGAAGCGAATACCGTGAGCATGAAAACGGACTGGGTCTCGACCAGCACGTACCAGCCGAGGATCAGCGTCTCCATCTCGAACGCAAACGAGGTGGCCAGGTCGGCCGGCCACTGGAACCGGAAACTGCGAACCTGGAAAGGTGCAAGCGCGGAGGCCCGCGGCAACGCGCTCACGATGCTGAACCGCTAATGAATGATGGGTATTGAGTGATGGGCGCCCAGCTTATTATTTCATTGGTCATTTGTCCCGCCCTGCTTCCTTGCGCGACCCGGGCTCAGCGGCGATCCGGAACCGCCAGGGCTTTGCGGCCCAGTGGCGTCCCGCGTATTCCACGCCGACGCGCGGCCCCCGGATGACGCTTCGCGCCGGTATGCGCACTCCACGATCCTCGATCCACAGCTCCTTTGACACCGTAGCGTCCGCGCCGTCGAGCTTCTTGCCGATTTTCAGGTGCCGGGTGACATTGCCCGGGCCGGCGACGAACCTGCGCACGCTGCCTGTGTCCGTGAATATTCCCCGGACCAGGACACCCTCCGGCCTGCCGCGCCCGGCGGTACTGAAATTGAGCAACCAGTGGATTCCGTATACAAGATACACGTATACGGTTCCTCCGTCGTCGTAGAGCGGCTCGACCCGGGCGGTGCGGCGACCGCCCGCCGCATGCGACGCCTGGTCCGCAGGGCCCTTGTATGCCTCCACCTCGGAGATCATCGCAATGCGGCGGCGCCCCCGGTAGCGCCTGACGATGAACTTGCCGAGCAGGTCGCGGGCAACCTTAAGCGTGGGCCGGTTGAAAGCGCTGCGGCCTAGCCGGCGCCTCATGACAGACGAGGAAAATCGCCATACGGGTCTTCCTTCATCCTTGCGCCTTCGCCCTTCGGTCAGTCGCCGCGAATGTTGGCGACCTTCGCCACCTTGGTCCACTGCTCGCGCTCGGACCTGAGGAACGCCGAGAATTCTTCTGGAGTGCTTGCGATACCTTCGGTGCCGTCCAACGCCAGCCGCGACGCAACATCCGGCCGCTGCACGGCCTTGACGATCTCCCGATGCAGGCGCTCGATCACCGGACGCGGCGTGCCGCGGGGAGCCAGCATGCCGTGCCACTGCGTGACTATGAAACCCGGCACCCCCGACTCGATCATCGTTGGAACGTCCGGCGCCATCTTCGCGCGCGTCGCGCTGGCGATGGCGATCGCCCTTAGCTTCTGCAGCCGCACCTGGGCGAACACCGAGCCGGCGCTGAGAAAGCTCATTTGCACCCGGCCCGACAGCATGTCGGTCAATCCGGCGCCAACGCCCTTGTAAGGAATATGCACCAGCTGGGACCCGGTCGAGATGGCAAACAACTCGCCCGCGAGGTGCGCGAGCGAGGCATTGCCGGTGGATGCAAAGTTCAGCTTCGACGGGTTCGCCTTCGCATACGCAATCAAGTCTTTCACCGTCTTGACCGGCAGCCCCGGATACACGGTGAGCAAGTACGGCGCGGCTGCGGCCTGGGAAATCGGAGCGAAGTCGCGGTACAAATCGTACTTGGTCTTGTTTACGACCCCGTATACCACCAGGCTCGCGCTGAGGAACATCAGTGTGTAGCCGTCCGGCGCTGATTGCGAGGTGACTTCAGCGGCGATACTCCCGCTCGCGCCCGCCCGGTTGTCCACCACCACGGCCTGGCCCAGCGCCTCGCTCAGCGGCACTCCGACCTGGCGCGCGACGAAATCCAGGCCTCCACCCGCCCCCGAGGCCACGATCACCCTTACCGGCTTGGTCGGATACTGAGCGGCGGCGTGCGGCGCCGCGGCGGCGAGCGCCGCGGCCAGCGTCGCAATCATGCAATCCAGCACTGCTTTATTCATTTCGTTCCTCGATCTATTTTTGGCAATCGGGACGTGGTACCCGACCCACTCGTGATTGGGCCCCGTCAGCGCGGACTATACAACGCGGGAAACCTGACGCCCATCCCGATCCCGGGGAATAGCACGACAAGCTGGATTGCGGGAAAGAACCAGTGATTGCGACGATTCCGGCCGCATTGCGGAGCCGGGGTGCGGCTCGATAACTACCGAAATTTATTATATTTTTTTGCCGAGCTATTGGATACTACGTGTTGCTTCGTGCGCTAGCGTCGGCGGCCGCGCTCGACGCGCGGGCGCGCCTCGTTCACCGTCATCGGGCGTCCCGCGAGGTCCTTTCCGTTCAATCCCGCGATCGCGTCGCGCGATTGCTGCTTACCGGGCATCTCCACGAAGCCGAAGCCCTTCACCTTGCCGGTGAACAACTCGCGCACCAGCTGCACCGAGCCAACCTGGCCGAACGGCTTGAACATATCCGCGATTTCCGTTTCCGTTACGTCCGGGCCGAGATTGCCCACAAAAATGTTCATGTCGATTCCTGTTCGAAGTGTGCGGAACCGGCTAGCGCCGGCTCCGGTCAGGATTTTTCACGGTCGACTTCCGCCCACAACAGGGACTCCGCCGAGGGCGCGCTCCAGACTTCGGCGAACGTGACGCTCTCAGGAGCCTCGGACCAGGTCCGGGACGCAAGGTTGAATCTTTCGATGCGCCCGGAGCCGTCCCTCTGCGACACGATCCGGGCATAGCAACCGCGCAACTTTTTCGGGCCGACCAGCACCCGGCCGACCGCGTTCTCCACGTGCATCATCTGTGCTTTCATGCTGCTCCCCGAAAAGTCACGCCAGCTTTGCAAGAGCGATCCGGCCTCTTGTCGTGAGCGTGAAAACGTCGTTGTTGCGCTCGACGAGCCCCCGCTCGAGAAGGCTGGTCCCGATGTGCTCGGGCATATCAGCTTTCTGCTTTTTGAATGTCAGCTCCTGCAGCCAGCACAACTCGTCGAATCCGACTGCGCGTTGCATGGCTCGATCGTCCGGCAGTGGCTCAAACCGGCGCGGCCAGCCAGCTCGTGCGGGTAATTTCCAGGGCCAGCTTCGCATGCCCCAGCGTCGTGATCGTCAGCGCGCCTGCCTTCATTCTTGCAAAGCCGCCGCGCACCAGGGCTTCGCCGTGCCTGGCGGGGATGCGCTTGCGCGTTTCCCCCAGCGTGAGTTGCCGTAGCGACTCCAGCTCCACAGCCAGCAGGATTGCTCGAAATGCAGTCATCAGTGTCCTTGAAGAAACGGCACAGTGAAGCGCGCCCGGGTATGTTTAATCCCAGGTCCTGACAGCGGCTGCAGGAGTGGCCCGCGGGAGGAATCGGGCCCAAGGAGAGGAAACTAAACGCCTTGATTTCTTATACGCGGTACTGCCCCAAAGGGCAAATGATTTCTGGCGTCAGTGACCTGGCAGGCACGTCCGCGGCACGCGCGTGACGATATCCGGATTTCGGTATAAATTGCTCCGCACGCATCCTCGCTGGCCTGTTCCACCGTCCACATTACGAGAGGCAATATGACCCCCAGTTCCGCCACGTCGGCTACAGCCACTGCCGCGCGCCCTGCCCCGTCGAAATCCGCTGCGCCGCGCTTCGAAATCGACCCCACGTGGCCCAAGCCGTTGCCCGAAGGATGGATCGGCGGCCAGCTTGCCTGCGTGTATATCGATCACAAGGACCGCGTGCTCGTGGTCAATCGCGGCGACATCACGGAAGAAGAAAAGGAAACCTGCGTGCGCGCGCCGGCGGTGATGATCTTCGACCTGGAAGGCAACCTGATCGGATCCTGGGGAGACTGGGACGTGCTGCCGTCCACCGTGCACAGTTGCGCCGTCGACAAGGAAAACAATGTCTGGATCAGCGCTAATGGCGACGGCATGGTTCAGAAGTACAGCTTCGACGGGAAGCTCCTCGTCCAGATCGGCAAGAAAGGCGTTTTTGACACCGAGGATGGCGCCAAGAAGAGCAAATGCCTGAACTCGGGCAAGGACCGCCTGAACAAGCCGGCCGGCATTGCCTGCGACCCTGAAAACGGCGACGTTTATTTTGCCGATGGCTACGGCAACCGGCGCATCGTGGTATTCGACAAGCACGGCAAGTTCCTGCGCCAGTGGGGCCGGCAGGCAACGCCCGAGGAAATGGAAGCCGGAGTGGGCGGCGCATTCGCGGAAGTCGTGCATAGCGTTGCAATCAGCAATGCCGGCCTGGTGTACGTCGGCGATCGCCAGGGCGACCGCGTACAGGTGTTCGACAAGATGGGCAACTTCAAGCGCAACATCTGGATTCGCACCGGCACGCCGACGCTGCCCGACAAGCGCGGCACCGCGTGGTGGACAGCGTTCTCGCCCGACCCCGAGCAGAAATACCTGTACGTGATGAACGGGCGCAATGAGCAGGTCCACGTTCTCGATCACGCCAGCGGGACGATACTGTCGAGCTTTGGCCGCCCCGGCCACCAGCTGGGAAACTTTATCCACGGCCACAGCATCGCGGTGGACACAAAGGGAAATCTATACGTCGCGGAAACCAACTGGGGCCGCCGCGTCAACAAGTTCCGCCTGGTTTAGCCGGCGGCGAAATCACCAATAAAACGAGGAGCAGATATGCGGGCGAGTTCGTACGGCCGGATCGCGATGATTTTGCTGGCGGGCGCCAGCATCGCCTTGACGCAGGCGGCGCAAGCACAGGGCTGGAAACCGGAGCGCAACGTCGAACTGACGATCCCGACCTCTCCGGGCGGATCGAACGACATCGCCGGACGAATCATCCAGAAGCTGTGGACGGAATTGAAGCTGCTGCCAGTGGCGAGCTCGGTGGCGAACCGCAGCGGCGGCGAGCACATCGTCGCCTATACCTATATCTCGCAGCGCACCGGCGATGCCCATGCCATCGGCGTGATGTCCACGCCGATGCTGGTGAACCCCATCGAAGGCCGCACCCAGCTCACCCACAACGACGTGACGCCAATTGCGTACCTGATCACCGAGCCGATGATCGCGGTGGTGCGCGCGGATTCGCCGTTGAAGACCGGCCGCGACCTGGTCGAAGCATTGCGGAAGAATTCGGGAGCCCTGAGCATTGCCCTCACCAGCACCGGGCACCGCGTCTCGATCGGGATGCCGCTGCTGAAAGCCGGAGTCAGCTTGAAGGGCGTCAGGATGCCTGCGTTCAAGGGTGGAGGCGAGACCAGCACCGCCGTCCTCGGCGGCCACGCGGACGTGCTGATCACTTCGGTCTCGACCAGCGTGCCGTTCATTACTTCGGGCCAGATGCGCGGCCTCGCCGTGAGCTCGACCAGGCGGCTTGGCGGCGCGCTTGCCGCGGTGCCGACGTGGCAGGAACTCGGCTACCAGAGCTCGGGGTCGTGGAAAGGCGTAATGGCGCCCAAGGGAATTACCGCAGCGCAAATCGCGTTCTGGGAGGACGTGATGCGCAAGTCCTCGCAAAGCGACGAGATCCGCCAGTACGCCGAGCAGAACCAGTGGCTGCTGGAATTCAAGGGAGCTGCAGAGACGAAAAAGTGGCTCGACGACGAATACGCCGCGCTTAAGTCGACCATGACCGAGCTGGGACTAGTCCGGCAGCAGTGAGCCAGTAGCGGTTCAGCAGTGACGCGGTGATCCCGGGCTCAAACGCGGCGGGGCTCCGGCGCAACGGCTTCCGCCGCAATAACAACCCGCTTTTCCACCAACTCGTCAATTTGCGCCGCCGTGTAGCCCGCCTCGGCGAGCACCGCGCGCGTATCGGCGCCCATTACGGGAGGCTGACGGCGCACCCGCGGCTTGCGCCCGCCCATGTCGAGCGGAATGCCGGGAATCTTGGCGTGCTTGCCGGTAGGCAGCACCACGTCGAGCATGCGGCCGCCCTCGTTCAGATGCCGGTCCTCGAACAGGTCGCCGGGCTTCGCCAGCGGGCCGAACGGGATCTTCATGCGCTCGAGCTTCGCGCAAAGCGACTCGAAGGTTTCCGCCGAGAACTTGGCGGTCACGACGGGCATGATCTTGTCGCGCTGGCGCGTGCGCAGCGGGTTGGTCTTCATCGCGGGATCGGCGAGCATCTCCTCCACGCCGAACCCGGTGCAGAAGCTGCGCCAGTGATTGTCGCTGGTAATGCCGACGAACACAGTCTTGCCATCGGAGGTCTCGAACGGGTCGTACACGGCCCACGAGCTGGCCTTCTCCGGCATCGGCGGCGGCTCGATGCCCGTCAGCGCCTGCTGTCCCATGTGCTGCGCCACCATGAAGGCGGTGGACTCGAACAATGCGCTCTGCACAAGCTGCCCGCGCCCGGTGCGATCGCGCTCGCGCACCGCCGCCAGGATACCCAGCGCGCCGAACATGCCGCCCATGATGTCCACCACCGACGAGCCCGCGCGCAGCGGCATCCCGCGTGGCCCCGTCATATAGGCAAGTCCGCCCATGAACTGCACGATTTCATCGAGCGCCGCGCGCTTTTCGTACGGCCCGCTGAGAAAGCCTTTGAGGCTGCAATAGATCAGTCGCGGATGCGCCTTCGATAGCGCCTCGTAGCCCAGGCCCAGCCGGTCCATGGTGCCGTGCGCGAAATTTTCGATCAGCGCGTCGGACCCTGCGAGCACTTTGTGGATGACCGCAATACCCGCTTCGGACTTGAGGTCGATCGAGAGGCTGCGCTTGTTCCGGTTGAATACCGGAAATATCGCGGAGCCGAAGCCGACATTGGCACGGGTGCGGTCGCCCTCGAGCGGCTCGACCTTGATCACATCGGCCCCGAGATCGGCCAGCACCATGGAGCACGACGGACCCATGACGGTATGGCCCATCTCGAGCACGCGTATACCAGAGAGCGATAACTCGCCCGCGGTCCCTTTGCGATCGAGTGCATTCATGGCGTAGCGCTTCCTACTTTAATGGCGTGTCGCCGCGCGCAGCCTGGCGAGACTGCCGCCGAACTTGACCGAACCGGGCAGTGAATGGCCAACGATATCCTCCGCGAGGCGCGCGCATTCGAGCAGCTTGTCGAGGTCGAGCCCGGTGTCGATGCCCATCTCCTGGCACATGAACACGAGGTCCTCGGTGCACACATTGCCCGCTGCGCCCTTGTGGCCGGCGAATGGACATCCGCCCAGTCCCGCGACGCAGGCGTCGAACATGTCCACGCCCATCTCCAGCGCCGCGTACGCGTTGGCGATGCCCATGCCGCGCGTATCGTGCAAGTGCAGGTTAAAGCGCATGTCGGGATACTTCTCCCGGAGCGCACCGACAGTGCGCTTGATTGAAAGCGGAGTGGCCCAGGCCATGGTGTCAGCCAGTGAAATTTCTTTCAGCTTGACCGCGTTTTCGTCGGCAATCTGGAAGATACGGCGAACGATGTCGACAATCGTCGCCGTCGGGATGTCTCCCTGGAAGTTGCAGCCGAAGGCGGCCGCGACCGAGGCGCGCTCGACGGGAATGCCGTGCTCCTTGTACTGGTCCAGCACGCGATGCGCATACTCGAACTCCTGGGCGGTATTGCGGTTGTTGTTCCGCATCGAGAACTTCTCGGAGGCATAGATCGAGATCTTGCCCTCGAGCGTGAGCTTGCCGGTCGCCCGGGCACGCTCGAGTCCCTTCTCGTTCAACCACAGTCCCGTGTACTTGATGCCGGGCGCAGGCCTGAAGCCGCGCACCACTTCTTCTGCGTCGGCCATGCCGGGAACCTTCTTCGGGTTCACGAACGACACGATCTGTATGTGCTTGAGCCCCGTCCCGGAAAGCGCCTCGATGAACTCGATCTTGCGTGCAGTCGGAATCGGCCCGCTCTCGATCTGGAAGCCCTCGCGCGGGCCTTCCTCGTTGATCTTCACTGATTTCGGAAAATCGGACATGACGCTCCTCTCACTCGGCGGTGATATTGGCTTTCCGGATGACTTCGCCCCACTTCTTTACTTCGCTGCGCACGAACATCGCGGCCTCGGCCGGCGTCGTCGGCGTCACTTCCCCGCCCTCGGACATCAACTTTTCCTGAACGTCGGGCAGGCCGAGGGCGGCGACGAGTTCGCGGTTCAACCGCGCCACCACCTGCGATGATACCTTCGCCGGCGCCATCATGGCGTGCCAACTGGTCGCGTCGAACCCCTTGAGCCCCTGCTCGGCTACGGTAGGCACATCGGACAGCGCACGCGCGCGTTTCGCGCCGGTGGTGGCGATTGCGCGGATCTTGCCCTGGCGGATCAGGCCGGCGGACGATCCGATCGACGTCGCGAGCAACGTGATCCTTCCGCCCTGCAGGTCGAGCATCGCAGGCGAGGCGCCCTTGTACGGCACGTGAGTCATGTCGATGCCCGCGGCCACGTTAATCAGGTGCCCGTTGAGGTGCCCGGCGGTACCGATACCGGCTGAGCCGTAAGTCACCCCTTGCGGATTCTTCTTCGCCGTCGCGATCAGGTCGCTCAGCGACTTGATCGGCGAGCCGGGGCTCACTACCAGCACTGACGAAGCTTTCTGCACGAGTGTGATCGCCGCGAAGTCACGGACCGGGTCGTACGTGCTGTTCTTTCGTAGCGCCGGACCGATCGCCAGATTCGCCGTCTGCCCCATCCAGATGGTGTATCCGTCCGCCGGCGATTTCGCGGCGAGCTCTGCGCCGAGCGCTCCGCCCGCCCCGGCGCGATTGTCGATCACCACCTGCTGGCCGACCGCCTCTGCCAGCCGGGGGCCAAGGATGCGCGCGTAAGTGTCAGTGCTGCCGCCGGGAGGAAACGGCACGATCAGGCGGATCGGGCGGGCCGGATAGTCCTGCGCCTGCACGCCGGCCGCAGCGAATGCCGCCACGAGCAGTCCGCACGTCCAAACCAGAAGTGACGTGCGCGGCACGGGGGTGAATAGGTTGCTGCGGGTCATGACTGCCTGTTCCGCTATTTGGACCCGTGATCCGGACAATACCTATCTTATACAGAGATGGCGCACCCCACCTATTTCGCTTCTTTCCACGAAACGTCGACGTGCGTGACCCAGCTCTTTTCCTTCACGGAGCCCCGCACCTGCACCTCGATATTGGCATCGGTGTCGGAACGCGTAACGGCCGTGAACGATGCCTGTTCGCCGCGGCTCACTTTCCCGTACCAGGTGTCGAGCTCCTGCACGGGCAGCCCCAGGCCTTTCAATATGCGTCCGGTCTGCTCGTACACCGGCGCCGCGGCATCGGGCGGACTTTGCCAGCGGATGTCGTAGATCATTCCCGCTTTCGTCCGCATAACCACCAGGTAGGCGTGGCCCGACCACTGCCTGCCGCCCGCCAGCTTGATC
>Ga0134127_10003496_pt1 | contig 11308 bp, 10 predicted proteins | sample KB31753_FD_96459 | JGI IMG/M metagenome (GOLD analysis project Ga0134127, IMG submission 96459) | Terrestrial soil microbial communities with excess Nitrogen fertilizer from Kellogg Biological Station, Michigan, USA - KB3-175-3 | ecosystem: Environmental > Terrestrial > Soil > Unclassified ...
CGAAGTTCGCGAGCGGCTCGCCCATTCCCATGAACACGATGTGGGTGGCGCGCCGGCCGTCCGGGTCGAGCAGACGGTTCGCGGCCAGCACCTGCCCCACGATCTCCGCCGCGGTCAGGTTACGCTCGAGCCCCATCACACCGGTCAGGCAGAACGCGCACGCGAAGCCGCAGCCCGCCTGCGTCGACACGCACAGCGTGATCCGGTCGTCGTCGGGCATCAGCACCGAGCTGATCCGGCTGCCGCCGGCAAGCGCGAAGACGAGCTTCTGGCTGCCGTCCTGCGACGGGGTCAGCCGCTCGGGCTCGGGCACCTCCACGACCGCGCGTTCGGCGAGCGCCGCGCGGAAGTCCTTCGGCAGGTCGGTCATCGCCTCGAGGTCGCAGACGGACTTGCGATAGATCCACGTCGCCAGCTGCCGGCCGCGGTAGCGCGAGGCGCCGAGCTCGACGGCGAGATCCTCGAGCTCGGAGGGCAAGAGTCCGACGAGATTTACGCGCGACATGGCGGCAAAAGAATATCACGGCCATCCCCGGCCGTTCTGCCTGCACCCTGTGCAATGTTTTACCCACCGCGCTTGTGACCGACACGTGGATAACCGTGTTGGTGAGCCGGACCGCCGGACGCCTTTTCGGCCCTTTAGACCACTTCGCTCATTCGATGAGCAGATCGGTCGCGGCGAGCATGGCATCGATCTGCCGGGGCAGGCCGAAGAGACGCAACCGGTCGCCGGCTCGCAGCACCGTCTCGGCGGTCGGCTGGAGCACGACCTCGCCGTTGTGGCGCGTGACGCGGACCAGCATGACGCCGAAGCGCTCGCGCATTCGCGTCTCGCCCAGCGGCCGGCCGACCGGACTGCCGCCCTTCAGACGGACCTCGCGGATCAGCGGAAGCCCGGTCCCGGCGTCGGCCGCGGCCGCTTCGGCATGCTCCATCGCGGTGCGAAAGCGGCTGAGATAGGCGAGCACCCGGTCGCGGGGCAGCGCGAGCCGCTCGAGCGCGTGACGGATGAGGGTCGATGCCGCCTCCTCCTCGGGCTGGATCACCTCGGCGGCGCCGGCTTCCATGAGCCGGGCACGCCACTCGGAGTCGAGGACGCGCGCCAGGATCGGCGCGTCTGGATTCAGCACGCGAATGCGGCCCACGGCCAGGCGCGCGCGGTCGCTCTCGGGAATCGCCAGGATCACCAGCGCCGCGCGGTCGGTCTGGGCGGCCGCCAGGATGACCCGCTGTGCGGAGTCACCGAACACCGCGGGCACGTTGCGCGCGCGCAGGCTCTTGACGATGTCGGGGTCGGTCTCGATGGCGACGTAGGGAATGCCGAAGGTCTCCAGCGCCTCGCCGATGGCGCTGCCGACGCGGCCGAATCCGCAAAGAACGACGTGGCCCTCCAGCGCCCCCGCCGAGCGCAGACCCCAGGTCAGCGTGGATTCATCGAGGCGCCCGGGCCCGATCCAGCCAGGCACGACGCGGACGAGCACGGCGTTGAGCAGAATCGTCACCAGCGAGGCGGCGAGCGTCGCGTTGTAGACGTCCAGGCCCACGTGGCCGGCCTGGCGCGCCACCTGGACGAGGACGAACGAGAACTCGCCGATCTGCGTGAGGCCCACGCCGACCAGCAGGGCCGTCGAGAGCGGCTGGCGGAAGATCAGCGCGACGATCGTCCAGATCGCCCAGTTGCCGATGACGATGATCCCGACCAGCACCATGAGCAACCCGAGGTTCGTCGAGATCACGCGCGGATCGATGAGGACGCCGACCGTCACGAAGAAGAGCGCCACGAACGCGTCGCGCAGGGAAAGAAGCCGCGCGAGCATCTCGTGCGCGTAGTCGGACTCGTTGATCAGGAGCCCCGCCAGGAACGCCCCGAGCGCCAGCGAGAGGCCGGCCGCCTGCGTCAGCGCGGCCGCGCCGAGGCCGATCGCGAGCGCCACCAGCAGGAAGAGCTCGTCGCTGCGGGTGCGCGCCACACGCGCCAGGAGCGGAGGCAGGATGCGCCGGGTGAGATAGAAGAACGGGATCAGGATCACCGCCGCCGTCACGAGCGCCCGGGCGATCGCGACGATGCGGTCTTGAAGCGCGCCGAGAGCGGGAATGAGGACGATCAGCACCACCACGATCAGGTCCTCGACCAGCGAGATCCCGATCAGGATGCGGCCGTGCCGCGAGTGGATCTCGCCGCGGTCCAGCAGCAGGCGCGCCAGGACCATCGTGCTGGCGACCGAGACGACCATGCCGACGACCGCGCTGCGGGTCGGGCTCCAGCCGGCCTGGGCGCCGACGGCCATCGCCAGCCCGATGATCATGAGGATGCCGAGCGGACCGCCCAGGATCGCGATCCACTTCACGCCCGCCAGATCTTTCAAGGAGAATTCGATCCCGAGCGAGAACATCAGCAGGATGACCCCGATCTCGGCGAAGCGCTCGAACGTGTGTATGTCGGCGACCGACGGGCCCGGCGTCAGCGGGCTGATCAGGAGGCCGCCGAGGACGTAGCCGAGGATCAGGGGCTGGCGGGCGTACCGGGCCAGCGCGCCGCCCACGACGGCCGCCAGGAAGACGTAGGCCAGGTCCCTGAAGAGGCCGGGCTCGCTGATCATCTACGCGCGCAGCACGAGGTAGAGGTCGAGCAGGTTCGTCCGGGTGGCACCCGAGACGATGAGGTCGCCGCTCGCGGTGAGGAACCGATAGGCGTCGTTCTCCTCCATGGCCCGGCGCGCGTCGCCGCCCGCGCGCGTGCCGCGAGTCACGCTGTCGGCGTCGACGATCGCCCCGGCGGCGTCGGTCGGGCCGTCGCTGCCGTCGGTGCCGGCGGCAAGCGCCGTCATGCGGTCGGCCGGCGTGATCTCGAGCGCCGCGGCGAGCGCGAACTCCTGGCACCGCCCGCCTCGCCCCTTTCCCCTCACCGTCACCGTGGTCTCGCCGGCCGCGATGAGACAGGCCGGCGGCTCGAGCCGGCGCGCCCGCGCCACCAGCTCCCGCGCCACCTCGCGCGCCTCGCCCTGCAGCTCGCGGGTCAAGAGGTGCGGCCGGTAGCCGAGACGGCTCGCGGCGGCGACGGCCGCGTCGGCGATCAGCGTGTTGTTGCCGATCACCACGTTGGTGACGCGATCGAACAGGCGATCCCCGGGCTTCGGCGTCTCCTCGATCTCGCCGCGCAGACCGGCGTCCAGGCGCGCCGCGATGGAAGCCGGCACGCGCCCGGCGAGCCCGCGCCGCGCCAGCACCTCGCGGGCGTCGGCGAATGTCGTCGGGTCGGGCGCCGTCGGCCCCGAGGCGATGACGTCGAGCGGATCGCCGATGACGTCGGAGAGCGCGAGCGTCAGGACGCTCGCCGGCGACGCGGCGCGCGCGAGCTGGCCGCCCTTGAAGCGCGAGAGGTGCTTGCGGACGGCGTTCAGCTCGCCGATGGTCGCGCCCGAAGCCAGGAGCAGGCGCGTGAGCTCCTGCTTCTCCGCGAGCGTGATGGGCGGCGCGGGCGCCGGCGTCAGGGCCGAGCCCCCGCCCGAGACGAGGAACAGGACGAGGTCCTCTTCCCCGGCGCCCTGCGCCAGCTCGAGCAGGCGCGCGGACGCGGCAAGCCCGCGCGCGTCGGGCACGGGGTGGCCGGCGTCGGCGATCTCCACCCGGCGCACGGGCACCGCGCAGCCGTCCTTCACGACGACGAAGCCGCCCGCGATCCGGTCCCCCAGCGCCTCCTCGGCGGCGGCCACCATGGCGGCGCTCGCCTTGCCGCAGCCGAAGACGAGAACGCGCCGGTGGCGGGACTCGAGTGCGAGGTGACGGCGGACCAGCGGGGTCACGTCGCCGGCGGCGAGCGCTGCGTCGAAGATGGCGCGCGCCGCGTCGCGCGGCGTCACGGGCGAAGCTTGAGGAGACGCTCTCCCGCGTCCCGAAGCATGTCGTCGGTCTTCGGGAAGCAGAATCGGATCTTGGTCCGGCCGAGCTCTGGATGGGCGTAGAAGGACGAACCCGGGACCGTCGCGACCCCGACGTGCTCGATGAGCCACATCGCGAACGCCGTGTCGTCCGAGATGTTCTCGCGCTTCAGGAAGTGGGCCACGTCGGTCAGGATGTAATACGCGCCGCGCGGCTTCCACGCGACGAACCCGGCCTTCTCGAGGTAGCCCCAGAGAAGGTCGCGGCGTGCCTGGTACGACTCGCGCAGCCCGACGTAGTAGGACTCGGGCAGCCCGAAGGCCGTCACCGCGGCCTCCTGGAGCGGATGCGGCGCCCCCACCGTGATGAAGTCGTGAGCCCGCCGGATGCCGATCGCCAGCTCCGGGGGCGCCACCGCGTAGCCGACTCGCCAGCCGGTGACCGAGTACGACTTCGAGATGCCGGAGATCGTGACCGTCCGCTCGGCCATGCCGGGCAGCGTGGCGATGGGCGTGTGACCGAGCCCGTCGTAGACGATGTGCTCGTAGATCTCGTCGGTGATGGCCAGCAGATCGTGCTCCAGGCAGAGATCGGCGATCGTCTGGAGCTCTTCGCGCGAGAAGACCTTGCCCGTCGGGTTATTGGGGCTGTTGAAGACGATCGCCCGGGTGCGCGGCGTCACCGCGCGACGAAGGCGGTCCGGGTCGAAGGAGTACTCGGGAGGCTCGAGCGGCACGAACACGGGCACCGCGCCCGAGATGATGCAGCCCGGCCCGTAGTTCTCGTAGAACGGCTCGAAGATGATGACCTCGTCGCCGGGGTTGAGCACGGCCAGGAGCGTCGACAGCATGGTCTCGGTCGATCCGCAGCAGACCGTCACGTGGCGGTCGGCATCGACGTCCATGCCGTAGAAGGCGCGATACTTTCCGGCGATCGCCTGGCGCAGGCTCGGCGCGCCCCAGGTGACCGCATACTGGTGGAAGTCGCCGTCGATCGCCCGGTGGGCCGCCGCGATCAGCTCCCGAGGCGGCGGGAAGTTCGGCATGCCCTGGGCCAGATTCACACCGCCGACCTGTTCGACGACGCGGGTCATCTCGCGGATGACCGACTCGGTGAAGGACTGGACGCGGCGGGAGATCTCCACTACGGGACAATCACGTCGCGCTCGATCGGATCGACCTGCACTCCGCGATCCTTGAGCCACTTCACGCCGCGCTCGAGCGCCCCTTCGTCGCCCTCGAGCTCGAGGGCGATCCAGCCGTGGTCGGCCTTCACATCGGCACGGCGGATGTTGATGACGATGTCGAAATCCTTCACGAGCCGATAGACGATCGGCTCCTGGATCAGGGCCGGCGGGAACGTGAGGCGCACGCGCAGGCGGGCCATCGAGAACACCGCCGGAGCCTACCCTCCGGCGATCGCCGGAACGATGGACACCTCGTCGCCGTCCTTCAGGCCCGTCTTCTTGGCCTGCAGGAACCGGATGTCCTCTTGATTCACGTAGATGTTGATGAAGCGCCTGAGCTCGCCCGACTCGTCGAGCAGGCGGTCCCTCAGGCCCGGATACTGGCGGTCGAGATCGGAGACGAGGCTGTCGATCGTGTCGCCCTTGGCCTGGATCTCGGCGTTGCCCTTCGTGAGCGAGCGGAGCGGCGTGGGAATCCGTACGAGCACCGGCATTCGCGTTCCTCCTACGACGTTAGTGACTTGAGATCGGCCAGGGCACGGTCGAAGGCCGACAGCGAGGGCTTGATTGTCGCCTGGATTTCCAGGCGGTTTTGAAGCGAATCGGGCGTCTTCAGGCCGTTGCCCGTGATGCAAAGCACGATCGACTCGTCCCGCGGAATCACACCGCGCTCGATCAGCTTCTTGGCCGAGGCGACCGTGACGCCGCCCGCGGTCTCCGTGAAGATGCCTTCGGTACGGGCCAGCAGCAGCATGCCCTCGACGATCTCCTCGTCGGTGGCGTGCTCGCCCCCGCCCCCGGATTCCTTCGCAGCCTTGTAGGCATAGTAGCCGTCGGCTGGATTGCCGATGGCCAGCGACTTGGCGATGGTGTTGGGCCGGACCGGCACCAGCACGTCTGTGTCGTTCTTGATCATCGTGACGATGGGGCCACAGCCCAGCGCCTGGGCCGCGTACATGCTGGTCCGGGAGCGCTCGTCGAGGAGCCCGAGGGTCTTCAGCTCCTTGATGGCCTTCCATATCTTCGTCATGAGCGAGCCGCCCGCGCACGGGACCACAATGTGCGCCGGCGCGCGCCAGCCGAGCTGCTCGATGATCTCGAAGCCGTAGCTCTTCGAGCCTTCCGAGTAGTACGGCCGAAAATTCACGTTCACGAACGCCCAGCGGTACTTGTCGGCGATCTCCGAGCAGAGCCGATTCACCTCGTCGTAGGTGCCGCTCACCGCCACCAGTGTGGGGCCATACACGAGCGTCGCGAGGATCTTCCCCTGCTCGAGATCGGCCGGGATGAAGATGTACGACTTCAGCCGGCCCTCGGCGGCGTGCGCGGCGACCGAGTTCGCCAGGTTGCCGGTGGAGGCGCACGCGATCGTGTCGAAGCCGAACTCACGGGCCTTCGTCACCGCCACGGAGACCACCCGGTCCTTGAACGACCAGGACGGGTGGCAGACCGAATCGTTCTTCACCCACACCTCGCGGCAGCCGAGCTCGTCGGCGAGGTTCTTCGCGCGGATGAGCGGCGTGAAGCCGACGTGGTGGCCGACGGCGATGTCGCCGTCGATCGGCAAGAGCTCCCGGTACCGCCACATGCTCGGCGGCCCCGCTTCGATCGACGCACGGGTGACGCGGCCTCTCAGAACGTCATACCGATAGTCGACTTCGAGGGGACCAAAACAGAACTCGCACACGTGGATGGGCGCCGCCGGGTACTGGCGGCCGCACTCACGACATCGCAGGCCGTTCAGCTTGTCCATTTTCCGTCTCCATCGGCAGGGGAATTGAGCCCCACGTATTTGCTGCACCGATAGCAAGACATTTGCATCAATTAACACTCAAGCTCGCGTCCTGTCAATTGAACGTATGAGCCTGTCGGCATTGAAGTATCATCCGTCGCGGTGGCTCGCGACCGGCTTTTTCCTCTCGCGCTGCTGGCGTCGTTCGCAGTCGCGTTCGGCGTCGCGGCGCTCGGCGCGGCGCCGATGGCTTTCGACGATCACCCCGGCCAGCTCTATCGGCTCTGGCACGTCATCACGCGCGGGCCCGCGCCGTGGGCGTGGAATCCGGACTGGTGGGCGGGATATCCGGAGCTTCAGTTCTACCCGCCCGGCGCCGCCTACGCCGGCGCGCTCTTCCGCCTGGCATCCCTCACCACGCTCTCGGTGCCAGCGTCGTACCACGCGCTCGTCTGGATCGCTTACCTGGCGCCGGGGCTAACGGCGTTTCTGGCGCTCGCGCGAATTCTCGGAAGCGGCTGGCGCGCGCTGCCCGGGGCCTTCCTCGCGCTCACGGTCTCCGCGGGCGCGGCCAGTGGCGTCGAGGGCGGCGTGCACATCGGCATGGTAGGCGCCCGGCTCGCCTGGGCCCTCGTCCCGCTGCTCCTCCTGGTGCTGGTCCCCTGGATCGAGGAGGACCGGCGGCTTCCCCGGAGCGCGGTGCTCGTCACCGCCGCGATCGTCCTCGCTCACCCGGCGATGCTGCCCGCGGCGGTGATGCTGATCTGGCTGGCCGCCATCGCCCGGCCGCCGCGCATTCGGCGCCTGACGCGGGCGCTCGCCGCGCTCGCCCTCGCGGCGGCACTGACGGCGTTCTGGGCCTGGCCGCTGCTCTTGCAGCTCGAAAACGCGCGCGCCCTCGCCTGGGGCGAGCCTCCCGGCATGAGTCGCCTCGGATGGCTCCTGGTGCTGCTGGCGTTCCTGGGCTCCTGGCGCGCGCGGGGGCCGGCCGCGCGCGTCATGGCGCGCCTTCCGTGGGCGATGCTCGCGGTCGTGCTGCTGGACCGTACTGTGCTCGAGCCGCTGGGCGCGCGCTTCCTGCCGGCGAACCGCGTCGCCGACGGCGCGCTGATCGCGCTGATCCTCGCGGCGGCCCTCGGCTGGTCCGGACTTCGTCGCGACTTGAGCGACGGCGCGCCTCGCCGCGAGATTCTCGTGAGCCTGGTCGGAGTCCTCCTGCTCGTCGCGGTCGGCCTGCAGTCAGGCGCGCTCTCGCTGTGGCCGCGCGCCGTGGACTGGCCCACGCTCGCGGTCGTCGAGCGCGGGCTACGGCTGGACGATCTGTGGGCGGCGCTGCGCGAGGCGCCGCCGGGCCGCGTGCTGTTCATGCGTTCCGGCGTGCCGCTCGTCTACGGCCCACCCTGGGGAACGGCGTGGTACCGGCCGCACACGCACGTCACCGCGCTCACCCCGCTCCTCGCCGGGCGCGCGATCGTCGGCGGCACGTTCACCCATCCTTCGCCGATCGCCGCGCTGCTCTATCGGGGAGATGCCGGGCCCGGTCCGATCACGCGATTGGCCGAAGAGCTCGACGGCCGCTCGCTCTTCGGCCGTCCGCTGGAATCGCTCGACGCCGAGACGTTCAACGGCTACGCGGCGGCGCTCGGTATCGGCGTCGTGGTCGCGCTCGACGAGGACGCGGGGCGCCTCTCCTTCCTCGACGACAACCGCGACTTCACCCGGCGCGCCGCGCCGGCTCCGTTCGTGGTCTTCGGTCGTCGCGACGGAGTCGATCTGCCTCGCCCGATCGACGGCGGCCGCTCGACCATCACGTTGACGCCCGCTCGGGACGGCTGGGCGTCTGCGCGCGCCACGTACTATCCGCTTTGGCACGCGAGCGCCGGCGGCGCGCCGCTTCCGACGCGCCGGGGCCGGCTCGGCGACCTCGAGGTCAGGCTCGCCGGCGACGCCCCGCGGGTGGTCGATCTCGCTTATCGTCCTGGTGTGGCCGAGATCTCCGGGATCGTCATCAGTGCGCTCGGCAGTATCGTGTGGCTCGCGGCCTTGCGGTCCCCAAAGACGCCATAGACATCGGCCATGGACGCTCAGAGCGGACTCTTGCTCTTCGGCGCCGGCTTGGCAGGCGGCGTCGTCACCGCCATGGTCGGCGGCGCGTCCTTGATCACGTTCCCAGCGCTCCTGGCGGGTGGGCTGCCGGCTGTCATCGCCAACGCGTCGAACACCGTGGCTCTGACGCCCGGTAACCTCGTCGCAGCGCTCGCGGACGCCGAGCGCCGGCCCCGATGGGATCGATCACTCATGGCGGTATCCGCGGTGTGCGTCGCCGGCAGCGGCGCGGGCGCCGCGCTCCTGCTCCTGACGCCCGAGAAGGCGTTCACGGCCGTCGTGCCACTGCTGATCGGCTTCGCCACGCTGCTCTTCGCACTGTCCGGCCCGATCAGAACGTGGATCGTCTCGCGCGCCTCGACGTCCGGTGGAGCCGGCTCCGCCACCCTTCTGTTCGCGCCGGTGGCGGTGTACGGGGGCTACTTCGGCGCCGGAATGAGCGTGATGCTCCTGGCCATCCTGTCGGTGACGCGCCCGGACGACTTCCGAGCGATCAACGTGATCAAGAATCTCCTGGCCAGTCTCACGAGCGTGGTCGCCGTCCTCGTGTTCGTGGCCCAGGGCGTCGTGGCGTGGCCGCCCACCCTCGTGGTGATGGCAGGCGCCGCCCTCGGCGGCTTCGCCGGCGGACGGCTCGTTCGCGTCGTCTCGCCCGACCTGATGCGCTGGGCTGTCATCGCCGTCGGCACGATCCTGACGGTGGTGTACGCCCGGCGCTACTGGCTACCGCTGATGTGAAGCGCTCTCCGGAGCGCGTGCTCGCTCAGGCGAGCGCGGCGGCGCCGGCGTCGGCGCACTCCTGATCCTGTTCTCCAGTACCGCCGCCGCAGCCGATGGCGCCGATCAGCCGGCCGCCCTTCGAGATGGGCGCGCCGCCGAGCGTCGGCAAGATCTGCCCCTGCAACACCGTCGGGGCGATCGACCAGAAGCCACCCTTGGCGACCATGTCGGCCAGCTCCGCGGTCCGTTTCCTGAACGACGCCGCCGCCATCGCCTTGGCGCGCGAGGTCTCGGTACTGAAGAAGCCGGTGCCGTCGCCCCGCGCGCTCAGCACCAGGCGCCCGGCCTCGTCCACCACGGTGACGGTCATCGGCGCGCGGAGTGCCTTGGCCTTGGTCTGGGCCGCCCGCACCGCCGTCTCGGCCATCTCGAGCGTCAGTTCGATCATGGAACTCTCCCGCGACAACGTCGTTGTTTCATAGGCTCGCACTACACCATCGGATCGTAGTTGAAGTACTGGCCGGACGTGACGAGCGGCACCAGGTGATGCTGGAGGGTGCCCGGGAACATCTCGGTGAAGCTCTCCGGCGTCCACCCCTCGGAGTTGTGCACACGCATGATCGGGCGCTCGTGGCTGAAGAGCATGACTTCCTTGCCGCGTATGCCGAAGATCTGGCCGGTCACGTCCCGGGCGGCGTCGCTCGCCAGGAAGACGGCGATCGGCGCGATGTGGGCAGGCGAGAGCTTCTTGATCTTCTCGACCCGCGCCTTCTGCGCCGTGGTCTCGGTGGGAATCGTCCCGATCATGCGCGTCCACGCGAACGGCGAGATGCAGTTCGCCGTCACGTTGTAGCGCGACATGTCGAGCGCCGTGGCCTTGGTGAGGCCGAAGATGCCGAGCTTGGCCGCGGCGTAGTTGGCCTGGCCAACGTTGCCGATGAGCCCCGAGGTCGAGGTCATGTTGATGACCCGACCGGATTTTTGCTCGCGCATGATCGGCGCGGCGGCGCGGGTGACCGCGAAGGTGCCCTTGAGGTGGGTGTTGATCACCGCGTCCCACTCCTCCTCGGTCATGTTGAAGATCATCCGGTCCCGGAGGATGCCGGCGTTGTTGACGACGATGTCGATGCGTCCGAAGTTGTCGACCGCCGTCTTGACGATCGACTGGCCCCCGGCCATCGACGCCACCGAGTCGTAATTCGCGACGGCCTTGCCGCCGGCCTTCGCGATCTCGTTCACCACCTCATCGGCCGGCGCACTCGCGGCGCCGCTCCCCGCCTCCGAGCCGCCATAGTCGTTCACGACCACCTGCGCCCCGTGCTTCGCCATCAGCATCGCGATCTCGCGGCCGATGCCGCGACCCGCGCCCGTGATCACCGCCACCTTGCCCTTGAGCATCATGAGCGTCCCTCCGGATCTATAGGCGCGCCTCGGCCGGCGGGCCCCAGCCCGCGACGGCCTGTAGCACGCACTCCGCGCTGCTCCCGATTGAGAAACGCCGAGACGATAGCACATCCACATTCTAGAGGCGCGCCTCGGCCGGCGGGGCCCCAGCCCCGCGACGGCCTGCAGCGCGCACTGCCATTCTAGAGGCGCGCCTCGGCCGGCGGGGCCCCAGCCCCGCGACGGCCTGCAGCGCGCACTGCCATTCTAGAGGCGCGCCTCGGCCGGCGGGGCCCCAGCCC
>Ga0134127_10003497_pt1 | contig 11306 bp, 7 predicted proteins | sample KB31753_FD_96459 | JGI IMG/M metagenome (GOLD analysis project Ga0134127, IMG submission 96459) | Terrestrial soil microbial communities with excess Nitrogen fertilizer from Kellogg Biological Station, Michigan, USA - KB3-175-3 | ecosystem: Environmental > Terrestrial > Soil > Unclassified ...
ATCCGTCCGCACAATCCGCATCGCCGTCGGCCCACACGCCATGAAAATGTGATTGCGGTCACACGCAAACGCTGTGATTTCAATCACATGTGAAAGACTCTTATTCCTCCAGTGTGCAGGATTTTGCGAGGGAGATTGTTGATATAGGACACCCGCTCGCGAAGCATTTCCTCATAATCCATTTGTCCTTACCACCTTAACCGCGCGAGCACCGGGCATTCCGCTTTTGGTTTGGCACATGCAATATTTTTTCGGCAAATGGGCCACTATCGAAAACACTGCATCAGCTTTCTCATGTCGAGCACGTGCAACCTGGATTGCACTTACTGCTACGTTCCACATTGGGGCAACACCGTCGAACCTTGCGATCGCACCGTCGATCTCGATTTCGCGGTCGCGGGTATGAAGGAATTTTTCTCGTGGGCGCCCAAGCCAGCCATTCGTTTCTTCGCTGCGGGCGAACCAACCGTCGGCTTCAAACGCATGGCGGAAATCGTGGACGAGGGCAGAAAACTCGCCGGCGACAAACTCCAGGTCGAACTCCAGACCAATGGCGTCTTCAATGGTCATATTGCTGATTGGGTGGATAAGAACGTTCAGATTCTCTGGATTTCGTGCGATGGACCGCCGGAGTACCAGGACAAGCAGCGGCCAGCCGTCAACGGGCGTGCCTCCAGCCCGATCGTCGAGAAAAACATCCGGCGCTTTGCCGAGCATTCCAAAATGCAGTTTGGCTGCCGCGCCACGTTCCTCTCCGAGAATTTCGACAAGCAAATCGCGGTGCTCGACTACTTTCGTTCTCTCGGCGTGAAGTACGTTTGCGGAGCACCTGCATATTCCTCGACCGTCAACGAGAAGACGCCCGTTCCGATGCTGGTGCGCTTTGCGCAAGAATTCGTGCCGGCGTTTTATCACGCTCAGAAGAATGGCCAGTTCTACCAGACGCACTTGATGGTCAATTTCGATGAGGAAGTCGATTCCTACTGCCGTGCCTGCACAACTCCAGTTTGTCCGCAGTTGACCTCGGACGGCCACGTCTCCTGCTGCGATTGGGCCTGCTTCGGCGAAAAATACTTAACCGGCGTGCTGCAAGACCTCGTCTACGGAAAGTGGGACAAAGAGAAAAAGGAAATTGTCTACAACGACGAGCGCAAGGCGAATATTGAAGCCCGCAATGTGAAGAACCTGGTGGAAGGCGATTGCAGAGGATGCCCGATCGTCAAGCACTGCGCGGGGGGCTGCATTGGCAAAGTGATGGTCCGTTCCGGCGGTCTGCACAAAATGGATCCCAACTGGTGCGCAGCCACCCGCTATCTTGCCGAGCACATTCCGTTAAATACCGGCATTTATCCGGTCAACCACTCGTGAAATCGAAACCGGAGCGGCACTTGTCGCTCCGGTTTTCTGATTTCACAATGTCCTCGTAATCCGTTACTCGACTCGCACCTGCAACTTCCTCTCCGATTCTTCGCGGCGGAAACACGAACATTCATGTACGCAAGCGTTCGATGGAATTCTTCATTCTGCGATCCGTACATGGCCGCAAGGTCGTTCGGACAACCGTTCACAAGTGCTTCTCCTGATGCTGCAATAACATGCCAGTTTTAAAACCTCAGTAACCATCTGCGCTTGACATGCCCGATTTCTCGCGGTTTTCGACAATTCACGTCCCAACCTGCAGTGCATGTCAGAAGTACACAGCCCTCTGTTATCTCGTCGTAACCAGCCTGTTCACACTAACGTAACGACAACGCAAGACAATACAACTCCGCTATTGAGCAGAGCTTGAAAGGACGATATGCCCCCAAAACTTGTCCGTCTCTGGCCTCGCGTTCGCGTTACAGGATTCACGAATTCTGTTTACGTCACCAGCCTCGTTCTAGTCTTCTCGCTATTGTTGTCGCTGCAGGCGGCAGCCCGGCGCCTGGAAAAGACCACAACCACATCAGGCACGCGTCTCTTTGTGTCCGCCACCCTCCCTCAAGGGAAGGTTGGCACTCCGTACGTCGGAGCCCTAGGAGTTCGCGGAGGTGTTGCCCCCTATTCCTTCACGGAAACGGGAGCGCTGCCGGCAGGGATTGTGCTGAATGCGAGCACCGGCGCCTTTTCAGGAACGCCCACGGCTTCAGGTATCTTTTATTTCACCGCTAGAGTTGCGGACAGCATCGGCAACGTCGGCGACAGAAGGCTCTATATTTCCATCGCGCCTGCCGCTGCAGTCACGGTTCAAGTTTCGCCGACCAGCGCCACGGTTAATTCCGGCGCGACCCAGCAGTTCTCCGCCATAGTCAGCGGTTCGACCAATACGAATGTGACTTGGTCGACGAGCGCGGGTTCGATTTCGAGCACCGGCGTGCTCACCGCACCCTCGGTCACCGCGATCTCCTATGTGACCGTCACTGCAACCAGCGCGGCCGCGGGAGACTCCAAGGCCTCCGCCATCGTTACGGTGAATCCGCCGACATCTACCAACACCAGCATCACCGTTAGCTTGAATCCAACCAGCGCCACGATCACTTCGGGCGGAACTCAGCAGTTCCTGGCGGCGGTTAGCGGCACCAGCAACACGTCAGTCATCTGGTCTGCTAGTGCGGGTTCGATTTCGACGAACGGTTTACTCACGGCTCCGTCAGTTTCGGCTTCGACGTCTGTCACCATCACCGCAAAGAGCGCAGTGCATCCAGACTCCAAAGCGTACGCGACTGTGGCAGTGAATCCTTCCACCTCTTCACCCACGCCCACGAGCGTCAGCGTGAACGTCACGCCAGGCAGCGCAGTGGTTCAGACTTCAGGTACGGTTCAATTCAGTGCCTCTGTCAGCGGCAGCACCAATACCGGCGTCACTTGGAAGGCCGGATTGGGCACAATCAATTCATCGGGTTTGTACACAGCGCCAACGTCCGGTGGCACCGACACCGTTATTGCTACCAGTCAGGCTGATACGACGAAAGCGGCATCGGCTACCGTCACTGTGCAATCTTCGACATCGCAGAACACCGGCGGCGGCAGCGGGACTTCCACACCACCTAACCCTGCCGCAAACGCTTATTGCTCCTCATCGGGAACCTGGACAGGAGCGACAACGGATGGACCCGCTAGCTTGCCAACCAAGTGTATGTACACACCGGTGAGCGGAACGCCTTCGCCGGGCACGGTTCGTGGACCCGACTCCAGCACCACAGCGGTTCAGGCCGACATCAACGCGGCTGCCTGCGGCGACACGATTCTCGTCACTGCCGGATCGAGCCTGGGCACGATTTCGCTGCCTGCAAAAAAATGTGATAACGCCCACTGGATCACTATCAAGTCCACGGGCGTGAGCAACGCGAGCTTCCCGGCAGAGGGCGTTCGCATGACCCCGTGCTGGTCCGGCATTGCTTCGATGCCTAACCGGCCCGCTTATTCCTGCCCGAGTCCGCAAGTGTTGACCTTCAAGATCGTCACTCCCGGATCCAGCAACGGAGTGAGCGTTCCGGGTGGCGATCACTATCGCATCATCGGCGCGGAAATCACCCGCGTCAGCACTGGCGGTGTTCCGATCTACAACCTTGTGGATCTCTCAACCGCCGGCACACAGACCAACAACATCATTTTCGATCGCGTCTGGTTCCACGGTATTCCGGGAGTGTTCCCCTCCACATCCAGTTCGACGGATACCAGCACCACGCGAGCCATCTATCTTGGTCAGTCCAACCACATTGCCGTGATCGACAGCTACTTCTCAGACTTCTATGACACTGGAAGCATGTCGGCCAACGGCAACACCGACGCACAGTGCATTGGTGGCGGATTTGGCTCCATCCCGAACACAGGTTGGGGCGTCTACAAATTCGTGAACAACCACTGCGAGGCTTCCGGCGAAGGATTCCTGCTGGGTGGCTCTTCTGGGCCTCCGCTGACTCCGTCGGGCTGCAGCGCAGGTGTGAACTGCAATCAGGACGTTCCCACGGATCTCGAAGTGCGCCAGAACTACTTCTTCAAGCCGCAATCGTGGAACGGCAACACCACGACTGTGAACACCGTCGGGTGGCCTGCCGTGAAGAATGGTTTCGAGATGAAGATTGGCGCCCGCGCGCTGTTCGAAGGTAATGTCATCGAGAACACCTGGTACTCGGCGCAGGTTGGGTATTGCTGGTCCACAGCTCCGAAGAACCAATCTGCATCCAGCGGCGGAACCCTCGTTGGCAGCGCTCCTACAGCGCTGACGAACGACTTCACGTATCGCTATAACTACTGCTACAACACCGCCTATGGAATTGGGTTGTATCAGACGATGGATGCCGGTTGCGCAAGCTGCCAGGCACAAGGCGCAAACCGCATCTCCATTCACGACAACGTCATTGGCGATAATCTGAACCTGGGCAACCTCGGTGCGACAACCACCGGCGATGGCATGGAGTTCATGTCCGTCCCCGATTCGACCGGGAGAGGCCTAAATCAAATCAACAACGTAAACGTCTCGCACAACACCGTCGTCAAAGCTATACGAAGCCTGATGATCTTCGGCGCGAGCAGTGGCGAGTTTCATAATTGGACGCTTCAGAACAACCTTTGGGTCTACGGTATGTATGGCGTTGGCCCGATCGGCAACTCCGGCGGCTGCGACACGCCGTATGGATGGGGCAGTGACAACTTCAATGGCATTCTGAACGCGTGCGTGAGCACATGGGCTGTCGATCACAATGCCGTGTTCAATTGGAACGGTGGCACTGCTGGCGTGAATTGGCCGAGCAATGGCACCGGCTCTGGCAATTCCTTCTTCACTGGAACCAGCGGTGTGGGTTTCACCAACTATGGAACAGGGAACAGCGGCTTCAACCCCGGCAACTATGCCTTAGCCACTTCCAGTACGTTGCACAATGCTGGAACTGACGGCAAGGATATTGGCGCCGATATCAGCACGCTGCTGAAAGTGATTGCTGGCGTTCGCCAATAACCATTAACTGAACTTCCAAAAAAAGGCATCGGGTATAGTTGTCCCGATGCCATTTTCTTTTCGAGCGGTGATTTTCGCGGTCGGGGCGCTCACTCTTTTAAGCCTTTCGTGCATTCTTGATACGGTTGCCGGATCCTCCGGCCAGCAGCCCTTAGACACCTCACCTGCGCCGACGCAATCCACCGGCAATGCCTATTGCACACCCTCCGGAACTTGGATCGGCCCCAATATGGACGGTCCGGCCAAGATGCCGTTTGAATGCATGTACACAGCCCTGGACGGTACACCATCGCCGGGACAGAGTCGTGGGCCGCATTCGACGACCGCAGAGGTGCAGGCGGACATCAACGCTGCGAAGTGCGGCGACAAGGTTCTGGTTGTCGCCGGATCGAGTTTGGGACCTCTCACTTTACCGGCGAAAAAGTGCAATAACAAACGTTGGATCATCATCGCGTCGACGGGGACGCGCAGTCGCGATTTCCCTCGGGAGGGCACGCGCATGACACCGTGTTGGTCGGGCCTGGCTTCCATTCCGAATCGTCCAACCTATCCATGTCCTAAGCCGAAAGTGCTAACGTTCAAGATTGTGACACCCAACGCAGGGAATGGCATTGCGTCTGAGAGCGGAGATCACTATCGAATTATCGGAGCGGAAATCACGCGTATTCCGACGGGTGGCGCGGCGATTTACAACCTGGTCGACCTCACGTCGAATCGCACACAAACAAATCACATCATTTTCGATCGTGTCTGGTTTCACGGAATTAATCAGGACGGCAATTTCCCCATTCGCAAACAAGCGGATGACACGAGTACGACGCGCGCAATCTACCTGGGCCAATCCAATCACGTTGCAATAATCGACAGCTATTTTTCGGATTTTTATGACACCGGCAGCATGTCAGCCAACGGCAACACCGACGCACAATGTGTCGGTGGTGGAGTGGGAAATATTCCGAACTCGGGATGGGGCGTCTACAAATTTGTGAACAATCATTGCGAAGCCTCTGGAGAAGGCATTCTTCTTGGGGGTGCTGCTGGCCCGCCTCTCACACCCGCCGGTTGCACCATCAGGGTGAACTGCAATCACGACACGCCGTCAGATATTGAAGTCCGCGAGAACTATTTCTTGAAACCTCTGTCCTGGAACGGCAATACGACTGAAACTGTAACCGAAGGTTGGCCGGTGGTGAAAAACGGCTTCGAGATGAAGATCGGTGCTCGGGCTCTATTCGAGGGTAACGTAATCGAAAACGTGTGGTACGGGGCCCAAGTGGGGTACTGTTGGTCGACTGCCCCGAAGAATCAGTCAGCTGGAACCGCAGGTTCGGCGCCTACCGCGGCCACCAACGATTTCACCTATCGTTACAATTATTGCTATAACGCTGCCTATGGAATTGCTCTCTACCAATCTGTAGATATGGGTTGCACGAGTTGCGGAGCGCAAGGGGCATCACGTATCTCCATTCACGATAATCTCGTCGGGGACAATCTGAGTCTTGGCAAGTTGCGAATGCAGTCCGCTGGCGATGCCCTTGAGTTGTATGCCACTCGAGATCGCACTGGCCGCGGCCTTTCTCAAGTCAACAGCGTAACAATCGTGCACAACACATTTCTAAGGGCAGTTCGGGCGCTCGCCATCGTCGGTGCTGATGCACCCGGCCAGATGCACCACTGGACCATCCAGGACAATATATTTCCTTACGGGAACTACGGTGTCGGCCCGATTGGTAACAGTCACGGTTGCGATGCCCGATTCGGATGGGGAACGAATGACTTTCGCGGCATCTTGTCAGCGTGTGTTTCCGATTGGAAGGTCGACCACAACGCAGTGTTCAACTGGGGAGGTGGAACGTGGCCGAGCGGAAATACTTTCTATAAGAAGCCCAGCAACATCGAGTTCGTTGACTATCGAAGTGGGGACAGCGGATTTAATCCCGCCAATTATGCTCTCACACCATCAAGCCCTCTCCACAACGCAGCCTCGGACGGCCGCGATGTTGGTGCGGATATTCCAACCTTGCTAACGAAGATTTCAGGGGTAAGAGAATAGTTTCGCGGTTGCGCTCGCGTTCGTCTTTCAATGCCTTTTCTGTGCCCACTTCCAAGCCGTCTCAATGATGTTGTCCAGCGATCGTTGCGCTTTCCACTTTAGGGTTCGTTCAGCGAGCGAAGGATCGGCGACGAGCTCTGCCGGATCTCCGGGGCGTCGTGGCCCGATCTGTGTCGGAACCGTGTGCCCAGTAACATGCTCGACGGCTTCGATCACTTCTTTAACCGAATACCCTTTTCCGGTCCCCAGATTCATAGCAATGGATGGGGACTTGGTCAGGTATTCCAGGCCGAGAACATGCGCATCCGCGAGATCGGTCACGTGGATGTAGTCGCGGACGCAGGTTCCATCCGGAGTGGGATAGTCATCGCCGTACACGCTCAGCGCTGCCCGCTTGCCCTGGATTGCCTGAAAAATGATGGGAATCAGGTGACTTTCTGGGTCGTGCATCTCGCCGATGGTGCCGCTGTCGTCCGCGCCAGCTGCATTGAAATAGCGGAAGCTGACGTACTTCAGTCCATACGCTGTGCTGTACGCTTCAAGCGCGTTCTCAAAAGCGAGTTTGGTCGCGCCGTACGGATTCACTGGCTGTTTCGGACAGGTTTCGGGGATTGGCGACTGAGTGGCGTTGCCATAAACTGCGGCCGTGGACGAGAAGATGAACCTGCGCACTCGCGATTCCATGACGTAGTCGAGCAGGGAGACGGCCGAGGTTACGTTGTTGTGGTAATACTTTTTTGGATTCTCGACCGATTCGGCTACCGAGGCATGCGCGGCAAAGAACATGACGGCGTCGCACCGCCGCAGCACGGGTGCAATCTTCGTTTTGTCGGCAAAATCGCCGACCACGAGTTCAAATCCCTCCGCCAGGTCGCGAAACCCAGTGCAGAGATTATCGTAAATGATGACATCGTACCCTCTGCGCCGCAGCACGTGCGCAGTATGACTGCCAATATACCCAGCTCCCCCAACGACGAGAACGGCCAAGCACCCCTCCACGCTGAACTGAGATACTCCGTATCATAAGCGATTGTTCGTCAGCAGTCGTCATTCCCTCAAAACGCCAGCTGAACACGGTTCAGCAATACGATTTCGTTGTGCAATGGAGATACGGCCTTCGAAGCCATGGTGAAGTGGGTGTATTCAAGATCCGTTGTGAGCTTGACGAATCGATTGACGTACCAGTTCAGGCCCATCGCACGCTCATCCGCCGCTTGGGCCGCTGTCGACGAACTCGCGAATGTGGGGAATGCACTGCTCCCTATGCGGACCTGGCTGTAGCGGAAAGCTAACTCGAACGCCCCCAGGTGACGTAGCCCGCGGCTTGGTTCGAAACTATTGCGCGGTTTCACTCCGCTATAGGTGTTCTTCTCGCCAGTCAGCACGACGGATCCCGCCACCTGCCAGGCCCGGTTCCTGATGTTCGCAGTCTGGACACCGTGGACGACGTCTTGTGATGAGATCACGTATTCACCGAGCATCCCGACGGGCCCGAAGAAGTAATAACCCTGAGGCGAGATGCGCGTGTGTTGGCCATTGGCCAGCGTGTTCGAGGAATATTTGAAGAACGTGCTTTGCGCCATAGTTTTCAAGCCCGCGATCGGTCCATGCTGGTGCGCGATGGATCCAGCAACACCGAACCCAATTTGCCGCAGCGCTGTGATTTTGGCTTTCGTGAATGGAAGAAAGAAAACGCGAGAGGCGAATTCATTTGTTGGGATCCACTGGAAATTTCCGTTCGAGCCATCATTGGATCCGTTGAAATACCCCGCAGCATAGGAAACGGAATTTGAGAACAGGGAACCGCTTAACTGCGCGCCCATGTACCGCAGGGGCACTAAATCGCTGGCAAGCGACCGCTCCGTGAAACTCAAATCACGATCAGATCGGAGCGCCTCCAGCCCAATGGGTTCCTTGAACTTTCCTACTCGAAGCTTCGCGAAGGGAATTGTCTTCCATTCCAGATAGGCTTCCTGAATTTGCGGATTGCTCTGGCCGAAATCTGGCATAAAGCGGAAATCTATCGCGTTGAAAATCGTGCCCTCGAACAAAGGACGAATTCTCCTGAACAGAAAGGTATCCAAGTCTTGGCCGCGAGTATTGCTGGAGAACATCCGGTCGTCCGCCTGTAGATATCCGTGAACTGTCACGGTGTTCGCGCCGTCACTACTGGAAAGCACCAGACCATTTGATCCAGCCGCGACCGTGCGGTGGTTGGCCGCCACGCTGGGCGGTTGCACCACGTTGGACGTGATATCGGCACTCGCCATCTGCGCCTGCATTCGCGGAAACCAGGCAAAAAGGGCAAGGATCAAAAAGGCGGAATACCAGCCTCTCCAGCCGTTACGTGTTGAGAATCCCCGGTTTTGAAAACCCATTTGCGTTCTCATATATTACTATCCCCACAGAAGTAGTAGACATTAAATTGGCAAAAAACCTGGAATTTCGTACTCCACCTGTCCTACTTCGCGCGGGCCGCTTCGTTGCGGACGGGAAAAACTTGCACATCCTTGGGAATAATGAATACCTCTTCGTTCTTCATCAATTGCAGGCTGCGGAAACGCTCCTGCGGCAACTCCACGCGCACCGGGTCGCCCCACTCCGCAATGGCTTCGACTTTTACCAGTGGCCCCGCAGCGTTGATGTGCTTGATGCGCGCCCGAAAATGGCTTCCACCGTTGGGCAGTCTTGCAATATCGAGCAGGTGTGGGCGCACGGAAACCACGTGCGCGGTCGCGACTTCGTGGATGTATGTCTTGTCTTCTTCCACACGGCCATGAAACAAATTCACATTTCCAAGAAAGTTGTAAACGAAAGCCGAGGCAGGGCGGTTGTAGACGTCATCCGGCGAGCCAACCTGCTCGATCCTGCCCTCGTTCATAACCACCACGCGGTCCGCGACTTCGAGCGCTTCCTCCTGATCATGCGTAACGAACACGCTGGTGATGTGAATCTCGTCATGCAATTGCCGCAACCAGCGCCGCAGTTCCATTCGTACCTTTGCGTCCAGAGCGCCGAATGGCTCATCAAGGAGCAGTACCGACGGCTCGACTGCCAAGGCCCGGGCTAACGCCACACGTTGCCGCTGTCCTCCGGAAAGCTGCGAAGGATACCTGTCCGCCAAATTCTCCAATTGGATGAGTTTCAGCAGATTGTGAACCTTGGTGCGGATCTGATTGCGTGAAGGACGAAACTCTCGCGGTCTCACTTGAAGTCCGAAGGCGATGTTCTCGAACACGGTCATGTGGCGGAACAAGGCATAGTGCTGGAACACAAAGCCCACCCGTCGTTCTTGAGCGCTCCGATCGCTGATGTCGCGACCATCGAAGCGAACGGTGCCGACATCGGGAAACTCCAGGCCAGCAATGATGCGGAGCAGGGTAGTCTTGCCGGAACCCGAAGGGCCGAGCAAGGCGACCAGTTCGCCGCTCGGAATTTCCAGGGTGACGTCATCTAAAGCGGTGAAGTGCCCGAATCGCTTGGTTATGTTGACGGCTTCAATGCTCATAAAGCTTCTCCGCTCATGCGCTGCAACTCGGTGGACTGCTGACGCGCCTTCCACTCGACTACGGTCTTTGCCAACAAGGTCGCCAGCGCCAGCAAAGCCAAAAATGACGCGACCGCGAATGCCGGTGCGAACTGGTACTCGTTGTAAAGAATCTCGATGTGCAGCGGCATGGTGTTGGTGCGTCCTCGGATGTGCCCCGAGACGACCGACACGGCACCGAACTCGCCCATCGCGCGCGCATTGCATAGAGTCACGCCGTACAGCAGACCCCATTTGACGTTGGGCAAGGTTACGCGCCAGAAGGTCTGCCATCCGTTCGCTCCCAACGTCAGCGCCGCTTCCTCTTCTTCGGTGCCTTGTGCTTCGACCAATGGGATCAGTTCGCGCGCGACAAAGGGGAATGTTACGAACATTGTTGCCAGCACGATGCCCGGTACTGCGAAGATGATCTTGAGGTCGTGCGCTGCCAACCATGGCCCCAGCAATCCCTGCAGACCGAAGATCAGGACGTATTTCTTTTTGAAAGATACGGCCACCACCGAGAAGGGCAGATCGATGAGCGTGATCAGCAGGCTCTTGCCGAGGAAATCGAATTTCCCGATTGCCCACGCTGCCGTAATCCCAAAAATCATGTTTAGGGGAACCGAGATTCCCGCCGCGATTAGGGTGAGCTTGATAGCAGCCATCGCATCGGGTTCGCGCAACGCACCCACATACACCGATACGCCCTTCTCCAATGCCGACGAAAACACGATTGCAAGCGGCAGGAATAGAAAAACTCCCAGAAATGCCACGGCGATTGCAATCAG
>Ga0134127_10003500_pt1 | contig 11302 bp, 11 predicted proteins | sample KB31753_FD_96459 | JGI IMG/M metagenome (GOLD analysis project Ga0134127, IMG submission 96459) | Terrestrial soil microbial communities with excess Nitrogen fertilizer from Kellogg Biological Station, Michigan, USA - KB3-175-3 | ecosystem: Environmental > Terrestrial > Soil > Unclassified ...
AACGACGGCGCCATCGCGCGCTGGCGCGCGATCGTCGACGACGACGAGCGCGTCATGGTCATGATCACGTTCAACAACGACGTCGCGGACGGCTGGCAGCGCGCCGACGAATACGACTATCCGCAAGACGCCGCGAACCTCGCGATCAGCCTAGGCGTGAACTTCGCCGTCTACGCGCTCTCGCACTGAGGGTCCGAAATCGTGCGCTATCCTGACGATCGCCGCAGGGGTACTCTCATGCGCAGACCGTTACGGGGGCTGCATGGTCGACCGCCGATCCTTCATCACGAGCACCATCGCGTTTGCAACGGCGGCCGCCGTGGGCAACGAGGCCGAGGGGCGTTCCGGAGCTTCCACGCCGGCCGACGCCGCGCCAGCACTGACCGAACCCGCGATCGCGCTCGTCGACCTGTCGCTCGGCGGCAGCGCGGCGTTCGCCGGCGCGGCAAGGGCGCGGGGTCTCGGCACTCTCGAATATAGGGGTGATGTTGCGGCGCTCTGGATGCGCGAGCTCGAGCCGCGCTTGCGGAGTGGACCGGTCGCGATCGCGGGCTACACGAGCGCCGCCACCTGGTTCTGCCTCGATATCCTGGCGCGCGACTTCGGCGCGCGCACGGTGCAGCGCAGCGACGAGAGCGAGGCGGTGAGCTTCGTGATTTCCCAATCGCCGGGGCGCCGCGCCGCGCTCGCGCCGGCCGCCGTTCGCGCGCAGTGGAGTGCCCAACATGCCTAAGCCACCGCCCGGCCTTTCCGAGCGCGATTTTCAGGCGTCGCTGCGCGCCCTCGAAGGCGTCGTCGGCCGCGAGTGGCTGTTTGCCACCGACGAGGACGTGCTGCTCTATCGCGACGGCTACTCGCCGCTTTGGGGAGAGGCCGAGGAGCGTTTCGCGTCGGCGGCCGTCGCGCCGAATTCCGTCGAGCAAGTCCAGGGCATCGTCAAGATCGCGAACCAGTACGGCTTGCCGCTCTACCCGATCTCGACGGGCCGCAACCTGACTTACGGCGGCGCGGCGCCCGCGTACTCGGGCAGCGTCGTCGTCGATCTGAAGCGCATGAACCGCATCTTGGACGTCAGCGCGCGCGACAAGACGTGCCTCGTCGAGCCCGGCGTCAGTTATTTCGATCTCTACCGGCATCTGCGCACGAACAAGATTCCCCTGTGGATCGACACGGCCGATCCCGGCTGGGGCGGCCTCATGGGTAACGCGCTCGATCGCGGCGGCGGCTACACCGACATCGAGTTCCGCGATCACTTCGACGCGCACTGCGGTATGGAAGTCGTGCTGCCGACGGGCGAGGTCGTCCGCACCGGCATGGGCGCAAGCCCGCAAGCGAAGACCTGGCAGCTGTTCAAGTACGGCCTGGGCCCATGGGTCGACGGCATCTTTTCGCAATCGAATTTCGGCATTGTCACGAAGATGGGCTTCTGGCTCATGGAAGAACCCGAGGCCGCGCTGCAAGTCAGCGTCACGGTGCCGAAGCGCAGCGACGTCGTGCCGCTCGTCGACACGCTGCACAGCCTGATGTGCGCGCACACGGTCCCGTCGCAGGTCACCGTGGCGAGCCCGGTGATGGCCGGCAACAATCCGGAGCTCCTGCGGTTGCGCGGCTCGGGCGGGGCGTCCGATGCCGACTGGGATCGGTTCGCGGCGGGCGCCGGCGGCGCGCCATTCTGGGCCGCGACGTTCGTCTACTACGGCCCGAGCAAGGTCATTGCGGCGCAGTGGGAGCATACGAAGGATCGTCTCTCGAGCATCGCCGGCGTCGGCTTCCGAGAGACGGCGTCGTATACCTTCCCGTTGAGCGACGAGCAGGCCGAGGCCGTCGCCGACAAGGCGCGTTACGGCATTCCCTCGCTGAACCTGTTCGGCTCGCGTACGGCGCCGGGCGCGCCGCCGCTCGAAGGCCACATGGATTTCTCGCCGATGATTCCGCCGCACGGCGAAGCGCTCATCGCGCTGTCCGACTACACGGGCAAGGTATACGCCGATCAGGGCTTCACGCCGTCGTTCGTCGCCGGAATGATGTTCCATCCGCGCACGATGATCTGCTTCCACGCCGTGCCGACGTTTCGCAACGCGGCCGACAACGCGCGCACGCGCAAGCTGTTCGAGACGCTCGTGCGCGGTTGCGCCGAGCGCGGTTGGCCGATTTACCGCATCCATCCCGTGTTTCACAAGCTCGGCATGGAGATGTTCTCCGCCGGCGACGGCTCACTGCACCGCCTGCACGAGACGCTGAAGGACGCCATCGATCCGAACGGCATCGTCTCGCCGGGGCGCTACGACATCTGGCCGCGGCGGTTGCGAGGTACGCGCGCATGAGGCTCATCGGTTTGGGTTTAGTGCTCATCGCGGGCGCCGCGGCGGCGCAAGAGGCGCCGTTTCCGATCGCGGCGTGGAGCCGCACGAAGGCGGCCGTCGAAACCGAGGGCTCACCCCTCGAGCGCGGTGCGGCCGTGTTCAATAACTGGTGCAGCGCCTGCCATTCGCGCGGGCCGCAGAACGCGCCGGGCACGACGTCGTTGCAAGCGAAGTATCAGGGCAGCGTGCCGGCCGCGCTCGAGGACCGGCGCGATCTCACGCCCGATCTGGTGAAGTTCTTCGTCCGCAACGGTGTCGCGATGATGGCCCCGTTGCGCAAGACGGAGGTCAGCGACGCCGATCTCGAGGCGCTCGCCGCGTATCTGACACGCTCGCGCTAGTGAGGGCGAGCTCATGAAAGGTACCCGGCGACTAACGAGACTGCTCGCCGCGATCGCGCTCGCCGCAGCGGCGTTCGACGGCAGCGCCCAGGATCGAATGCCGCCCCTTTCGACCGATCAGCTGACCGAAGAGCAGGCGCACGCGCTGGCCGAGTTCGTGGCCGCTCGTGGCCAACCGACCGGACCGTGGATAGCGCTCCTGCGAAGCCCCGAGCTGATGACGCGCACGCGCACGCTCAGCGACTACCTGCGGTTCGAGAGCGTGTTGCCCGGGTATTTGCGCGAATTCGTGATCCTCATGACGGCCCGGCAATGGGGGCAAAGCTACGAGTGGAACGCCCACTATCCGCTCGCGATCGACGAAGGGTTCTCGGCCGAGATGGCGCAGGCGATCGCGGAAGGCCGGCGTCCCGAAGGCATGCTCGAGGAAGAGGAGATTCTCTACGACTTCTGCAGCGAGCTACAGCGCAATCATGGCGTCAGCGATGCGACCTACGAGCGCGCCGTGGAGAGATTCGGCGAGCAGGGTGTCGTCGAGACCGTGAGTCTCGTCGGTTACTACACGATGATCTCGATGATCTTGAACACGGCGCGCACGCCGCTGCCGACCGGTGCCACACAGGCGCTCTCGCCGTTCCCGTATTAACCACTGTTACCGGTCGCGTCGACCTTTTACTGAGGGATGCTGCGTGATCACACTGCAACGTTGGATTTTCGTCGCGGTCGTCGTTTTCGCCGGCGATGTTACACCCGCGGTCCTCGCGCAGAACGCGAGCGTCGCGCAACCCAAGCCCTGTCGCGACGAGCAAGGCCTGGCTTACATCTGTGAGCTCGTCGTCCCCGAAGACATTCTGACCGTGGGGTCGACAGGGCTTCTGCTGGCGTCCGGTCACCGTGCGCCCGGTCACCTGTACCTGATCGACCCCGTTACGCGGACGCAGTCGGAGCTCATCCACGGCCCTACCTTCGCATCGCAGCACGACGCGCGCGCCTATCCCGGCTGTCCCGGGCCGCTGAACCTCCAGGCGTTCGACACGCACGGTCTGAGTCTCGTCGAGACGTCGCCGCGATTGTTTAGCCTCTACACCACCAGCCACGGCGCGCGCGAGGCGATCGAAATGTACGAGCTCGATTTCCGCGGCGCAGCGCCCAGCCTCACCTGGAAGGGCTGTGTACTTCTGCAGCAAGACCGTTACCACAACAGTGTGGCGCGGCTCGCCGACGGCGGATTCATCGCGACCAACATGCGGGACCAAAGCTACAGGGCCACCCCGGGCGTCCCGGCCGGAATCACCGGCCAGCTGATCGAGTGGCATCCGGGCGGCAACCCGCAGCCGGTCGCCGGCACCGAGCTGTCGCTGCCGAACGGCATCGACGTCTCGAAGGACGAGCGCTACGTGTTCGTTGCTGCGATCGGCTCGCAAGAGATCGTCCGCTTCGATCGCCGCGCGACGCCGCTCGCCAAGCGCACGATGTCGGTGCCCATTCGGCCGGACAACATCCACTGGGCTTCCGATGGCAAGCTTCTGACGGCCGGTCCGAACTACGTCGCGCCGACGGTGTGCAGCGGCGCCGGTTGCGCGGCGGGCTGGTCGGTGCTCGAGGTCGATCCCGAGACGTTGGCCTTCACGCGACTCGGCGGCGCCGATCAAACGGCTGCGATGCAGGCCGTGAGCGCGGCGATGCGCGTGGGCGACGACATCTGGGTAGGCAGCAACGACGATCGCGTCGCCCGCTTCTCGCTGCGGCGGCGGGGAGCCCGATAGAAAAATACTACGCTTGTCGGAGGTGATGCAGCGCCAAGGGAGGGCGCATCAACCCACGGCCAGGTAGACACGCTAGGTCGAGCGCGGGCGGGTACCGGAAAGTCTTCGCCAAACCGCCGCGCCCAGCAGCAACACGAGCAGCGGCCACGTCGTTGCGCCGCCTCCGCCTCCACCGCCTCCGCCTCCACCGCCTCCGCTGCCTCCGACTCCGCTGCCGCCTGTCCCGCCCGCACTGCCGCCACCTCCACCGCCTCCAACCGCCGCCGCGTTGGCCGTCGTGCTGACCTGCGCCGTGTTATTGGCGGAAGCGGGGTCGAACCCCGAAGCGGCGACGTTCGCCGTCGCCTGGAACGTGCCCGTGCTCGCCGCGGCGGTCGTGATCGTGATCGTTGCGCTGGAATTGCCGGCGAGGTCTCCAACGAGGCACGTGGCGAGAGTACCGCTCGACGTGCACGAACCGCGCGAGGGCGCCGCCGTAGCCACGGTCAGGCCCGCGGCGAGTTGAACGTTCGCAGTGACCGCGGTCGCGGCATTCGGGCCCGCGTTCGCTACGACGACTGAATACGTGATCGCGGTCCCTTCAGTGATGGTCGCGGGCGCGCTGGCCGTGACGGATAAGTCGGCGACCGCAGCGACGTGCACGCTCCCTTGCACGCTGTTGTTCGAAGGCTCCGTGTCCGGTTCGTAACTCTGCACGCTGGCTTGCACGTTGACGTTGCCCGCGGCGGAATGCGTAGAGCTCACAGTGATCTGCGTTGCGCGGCCCGCGAGCAGGACCGGCTGCAGGCAGGTGACCGCCGCGCCTAGCACCGTGCACGAGCCCGCCGTGGCGGAGGCCGTGACGGCACTTGCCGAGCTTGGAAGTTGTATGACGGTTTGAACGTCGCTCGCGTGTACGAGCCCGAGGTTCCGCACGGTGTAGGAGAGGGCGGTCGGCGCGCCGTAGGGCACCGGGGCGCTCGGCAGATTGGCGACGATCTCCACATCGGTCGCGACGGTCATCTCGCGCGCGCCGTGGTAATAGGTTCCGATCACGAGCGTGCTCTTGCGAAACGGGTCGACGAGCAACGCACTGAGACCAAAGCCAGGCGGAAAGGTAACAGCCACCGTGTCCCAGTTCACTCCGGCATCGACGGACCGCCGAACCAGCCCGAATCTGGCGGCGTACACCGTGTCAGGGCGAGCCGGGTCGATCGCCACGTACGGCACCTCGTTGCTAGGCGAACCGCTCGACGCCCAATTGACCGCGGTCCATGACGTACCGCCGTCGACGGTCTTGAACAACCCGGCGCTCGTGGCCGCGTACGCCGTTTGCTCCGTGCGCGGATCGACGGCGACGTCAAGCACATAGTTCTGCGAATTGCCGACGTGATCCGGTAGGCCGGTGTTCACTTCCACCCAATCGGCGCCGCCGTTCGTCGACTTGTAAATACCCTGAGGGACATTGCTGTTGCCGGGCCCCGCGGAAAGCAGGATCGGTGCCGCATAGGCAGTCGACGGCGCGCTCGGCGCGAACTCGATGACGCCGGTCTCGGACGACAGGGGCAGCCCGTTGGACGGCGTCCAAATGATTCCACCATCGAGCGAGTAGCGTAAACCGCCGTTGCCTGAGCCAATCAGGTTTTGCGGCTGTACCGGCGATCCGGCCACGATCGTCGGGTTCCAGGGCGACATGCTCACGAACTGCCAATGCTCTCCGCCGTCGAGTGACAGCGCGTAGCCGCCATTCGTAGCCACGATGAGCCGATCGGGAGGAAGCCCCTGAGCGAGCAGATCGAGCACCACAAGGCCGGTCACACCGGGCTGCAGGGCCGCCAGGCCGCCGATGTTCGCAGGCTCGAACGAAGCGGCGCCGTGCTCGAGCGCGAAGACGCCTCCGCTGGTGGACGACGCGGCATAGACGCGCTGCGACGACGGCACCGCGATGAGCTCGTTGATCGACATGGAGACGAATCCGCTGTTAGCGGCAGTCCACGGCGGCCCCGCGGTAATCGAGCGCGCGAGTCCTTCGTTGCCACCGAGCAGCACGAGCCCGGGTTGCACCGGACTCACAGCGATCGAAGCAATCTCGCCGCTACGGGCGTTGCCGTGCACGTTGCTCCACTGCCCGCCTTGGTTCGCGGTACGAAACAACCCGCTTGGGTACGTCCCCGCATAAACGATATCGGCATCGTGCGGATCTATCGCGAGCGCGAGCGTGGCGTCTGCCAAGCCGGCTGGCGACCAATTTGCCCCGTCGTTGCTGCTTACCATCACGCCGTCGAAAGTTGCGGCGAACAACAGCTGCGGCGTCACGGCCGCGACGACGAGATCCCTGGTCGGCGCAGGGAACAAAAAAGAGCTCCATGACGCGCCGCCGTCCGTGCTCCGTAAACCTTCGGTTCCGTTGAAGAGGTAAAGGCGGTTGCTGTCGAGCGGGTCGACGCGCAGCGACGCCGGTGAGGCGAGAGGAGGCCGTTCCTCCCAGCTGACGCCGCCGTTCGTGCTTCGAAAGATCCGCGTGCCGGCAGTCGCGTACAACGTGCCGTCGCGGCTCATCTCGACGTTTGACGGTCCGTAATTGAACTGAAACGTGCTGATCCGGCTCAATGTGGCGCCGGCGTCGGTGCTCACGAAGAGACCGGCGTTGATTGCGGCAACGAACACACGATTGCCGTCGTTAGGGTCGATCGCGAAGTCGACGATGTGGTCCTCTGGACTGCCGGCGGCCAAGTGCCAGCTCACCCCGGCATCGCTCGAGCGGTTGAACCCCGAAGCTACCGCCAGGTAGGCGACCGAACCGTCCGTGGGATGGAACTCGACCTTATAGACCGGGCCGCCTTCCGGTCCGAGCGGAGTGAATGCGTTCACGCCTGCGAACGCCGTGGTGAAGCCCACGTAAAGGAGCATTGCAGCCGCAACGCCGCTCACCGAGCGACAAGGCATGAGCTTGCTGAGCGACATTATCGATCTTCTTCTGAGGCGCGGGATGATCATACGCCGGCGATCGTTTGTATCAAGCGAAGCATCCTTAACCCCATGCGAGCGGCTACAACCCGGCTTTTACACAGTCCGCCTCGCGCCTGACTGCCGGCAGTTGCGACACCGGCTGCGCGAAGCTGATCGGGGATGATGCGCCGCGAAGCTGCGGCGAGCGGGGGGGGTGCTCATGAGCTTGCAGTTCGCGTTGCCCGTCTCGTCGGCTACTACAAGCAGTACATCGTCGTCGCTGTCGGCGGCCGCGACGCGGCTCCCGAATGGGTCGCACTGAGATTGCCGTAACGCGCCGCGAGCACTGAGTGCGTTTCCGGCCGGCTCGTCGGTACGGCCGCGGCGCCAGAGTCAACGAACCCGGTGTGCAGCGAGCTTCGAGCGCATCAATAGCCACGCCAGAACGCCGGCGGCGGCGATGTCGAACGTCAGGCAGAACGCGGGCCACCATTCAGGGACTCCCGGATTCGTCACGACTCGACCGTGCAGCATGTCCATCACCCCGTGACCCGCTAGGGCCGCGGCGATCAGCCATAGATTGAACTTGAAGCCGACTACGGCAACTACCACGAAGATGGTCATCAGGATCGCTTCGGCGGCCAGCGTGCGTTCCGAACCGCCCATCACGGCGAACAAGATGTAGTACGACGCGACGACGATCACCACGGTCGGGTAGAACGCTCGATCGCGGTCGAGGCCCGTGACGCGTGCGAAGAACGAGACGACGAGCGCGAGAGCAGTTCCAACGGCGTATGCCACAGAGCCTCCTCAGGGGTTTCTCACGGGCCAACGATCGCAGCGCGCGCGACGTACCACGCGGCGCCAAGGTAGCCGATCGTCGTCAGCACGAAGCTGCCCGCCATGATGGCGCCAAACGGAGTGCTTGGGTGCTGACGAAGGTTGGGCTTCATCGCGAGCACTAGGAAACCGAACGGATTCATGAGCGAGCCGATGCTCATGGCGATGAGAACCACCGGCGAAGGTGACACTCCGAAATGGGCGAAGAGCAGGAAGAAGACCATCAACAGACCGGTCATCAATAGATAGTCGATGTGCGACTTCAGCAGGTACTGGTAATGGGGAAACAGTCTCTTCAGGAAACCCGACTCCAGGTAACGAATGCCGGCCAGGCACCACGCCAGTCCAAGTGTGATCGTCAACGAGAGGCTGCCGGCGACAGCCAGGATGCTGGATTGAACGTGCACGGGCGATCGCCTGCTTCGGCTAACGGGCTCGGCGCGGGATGCAGTGTGCCAGGCTCACGGGACTCTGGCTTGATTGGAACGGTTCGAACCGCCGCGTTCGCTTCGGGGCGGTACACTACGGCGGGCCTCGAAGGAGACTCCATGACCGCGAAAAGGGCTCTCTTGTTTTTCGCGGCGAGCTGGCTCGTGCTGCCACTCGAGTTGCACGCGCATCATTCGCCGGCGATGTTCGATTTCTCCAAGTCGATGACGTTCACCGGAACGGTTCGCAAATTCGAGTGGACGAACCCGCATAGCTATATCCAGCTCGTCGTCAAAGCTGACGACGGCACGGAGCAGGAATGGAGCCTCGAGATGGGCGCCAACGTCTATCTTTACAACCTGGGCTGGCGCCCTGGCACGGTGAAGGCCGGAGACACGCTCAAGGTCACCGTGGCCCCGTTGCGCAGCGGGAAGTCCGGTGGCGGCCTGCTGGTGGAAGCGACGACCGCCGATGGCAAAACGCTCGGAGCGAGCCCATGAGCACCGCACGGCAAATCGCGGCGTGCGTTTCGCTGTGCAGTGTCCTGGTGCTCGCCGCGTGCACGCAGTCTGCGCCCGATACGCAGTCGGTGTCCGGTGCGCCGTCGCTGCCGAACGCGCGGTCGCTACCCGATTGGAGCGGTTTCTGGATCGGCGAAGGGCTCACCGCGGAGATCTCGGGTTTCCCATCCGGGGGCAACTACAAACTGCTCGGCGGAGACGCGCCGTGGAGCGAGGAAGGTCGAAAGCGCGTCGAGGCCACGCGCGCGCACCAGGCCGACAGCAAGGCCAACGGCTGGGGCTTCCCGCTGATGATGAGCTCCGCAGCGCCGATGCAGTTCCTCATCGCGCCGAAGGAGACGCTGATCATCAACGTCTACCGCGACGTGCGGCACGTTTACACCGATGGCCGCAGCATGCCGGCCGAGGAAGATCGTTGGCCCACGACCTGGGGAACGTCGGTCGGGCAGTGGGACGGCGACACGCTCGTCATCGAAACAGTGTCCGTGAGAAACCCCAACCGCTATTTCTTCTCTTCGCCGCCGTTGTCCGAGCAGGCGCGCTACATCGAGCGCATACGCATGACCGGGCCGAATCGCATCGAGTCCGTCATGACGGTCACGGATCCCGTCGCGCTCACAGCGCCTTGGGTGGTCGAGATCGCGTATGAGCGAGCAACTGGGCTCGACCGCATGATCAACGACGACTACGACAACGATCGCAGCGAGGTCGAGGACGGGCTGTTCGTCATCGAGCCGCCCGAGCAGTGAGCCCGTATTTGAGAGCTACTGCCGCTTGGGCTCAGAGCGCCCGCGCACGCCGCGGCTTGCGGCTAGCCTGAGCACCCACGGCGCGAAGCGCGAAAGCCAAACCAGGACCTTGCCGTGCACCGTGATGATCGCCTCGCGCCGGCGACGATACACGGCGGCGACGATCTTCTTGGCCGCGACATCGGCCCGCATCGGTAGCCACGAGGGCAGCGGGTCCTTCGCGTGCGGGTGCCATCCGCCACGATTGTCGACTTGGCGGATCTCGCTCGTGACGAAGCCCGGCGAGATCAGCGTCACCGTCACGCCCTGCGGCGCGAGCTCGGGCCGGAGCGCCTCCGCGAACGCGCGAACGGCGAATTTGCTCATGGCATACGGCGAGGCGTTCGGCGCCGAGATGTAGCCCGCGACGCTGCCGATCAGCACGAGCCGGCCTTGGGCTTTCACGAGCTCCGCGAGACACGCTTTGCTCGTCTCGATCACGGCGAACACGTTCGTCTCGAGCTGACGGCGGTAATCCTCGACGCCGAGCTTTGCGAGCGGGCCGACGACGCCGAAGCCCGCGTTCGCGACAGCCATGTCTAGGCGTCCGTAGCGCTCGACCGCGAGCGCGACAGCCGCGTCGAGATCCGCGCGCCGCGTCACGTCGCCGACGTGAACGACGGCTTGCGCGCCCGCGGCCGCGAGCTCGGCGCTCAAGCGCTCTAGCCGCTCGCCACGGCGAGCCATGAGCACGAGCCGCGCGCCTTCCCGAGCGAGCTCGCGCGCGAGTGCCTCGCCTATCCCGGACGACGCGCCCGTGATCAGTGCAGCGTGGCCTTCGAACTTCATGCGCGCGGCGCGCGCGTCAGCGCTTGAGTGCGAACACCCACACGACGCCGCCCTGCGGCACGATCGTGTCCGTGCCGCGCGCGCGGTCGATGCGTGCCGTCATGCCTTGCGCATCGACGCCCCAACCCGACTGCACGGCGATGTACTGCACGCCGTCGACCTCGAACGAAGTGGGCACGCCCGTGATGCCGGAGTTCGTGCGCTGTTGCCAGAGCAGCTCGCCCGTCTTGGCGTCGAACGCGTGGAAGTAGCGGTCGTTCGTGCCGCCGCCGAACACGAGGCCGCCGGCCGTCGTCATGAGCGGCCCCCAGTTCGGCGACGCGTATTCGTGGGTCCACACGCGCTTACCCGTGCGCAGATCCCAGGCTTGTACCTCGCCGATGTGCGTGGCGCCTTCCGCGACGATGAAGTCGAGCGTCTGCGCCCCCGTGTATTGCTGGCCGCGCCGGTACTCGATGTCCTCGCCGACGAGGTGCTGGCAGAGATTCTCGTTGGCCGGGATATAGAGGAAGCCCGTCCCCGGGTTGTACGCGGCCG
>Ga0134127_10003501_pt1 | contig 11301 bp, 8 predicted proteins | sample KB31753_FD_96459 | JGI IMG/M metagenome (GOLD analysis project Ga0134127, IMG submission 96459) | Terrestrial soil microbial communities with excess Nitrogen fertilizer from Kellogg Biological Station, Michigan, USA - KB3-175-3 | ecosystem: Environmental > Terrestrial > Soil > Unclassified ...
GAAGTCTGCAACCGGGTGATTCGATACAGCAGATTCCTGCGCCGTACGGTCGGGGATCGCAAGAGTTCCAATCCTGACGCCCGCATCCTGTTGGACGTCACCGACGAGACCGGCAAGACCGTCAGGTGGCAGGCCGAGTTGGGCGGACCACATCAGCTCATGAAACAGTTTGGGTGGACGCCAGTCACCGTGAAGGAGGGGATGAAGCTCACGATGACTGGCCGGCGACTCAAAAGCGGCGCTCCGTACATGAATTTGACCGAGCGCGCGCGCATCGTCGACGCCACCACGGGCAAGGAGATTTTCCGCACCGAGAACTACGGCCAGCCGGCGCCGAAGCAGTAGGCAGTAGGCCGCTACTTGGAGGTACGTCGATGCGCGTGTGGTTGCGGTTCGTGATGGGTACGGCAATCGTCGTGGTCGCTGGTGCCACCTTGCAGACGGCTGCACCCCAGACCCCGTCGTCTGCTTCCGTTGCGGGCGCTCAGCTCAAACAAGTCGCCTACCTCAAAGGCTCGAACACGAAAGCCGGCGACCATTTCGGATGTGGTGGCGTGCTCGATGGTCACGCCGGGTACGGCGCGGCCATGAGCGGTGACGGCAACACGCTCGCCATAGGCGCGCCGCACGAGAGCGGCGGCGCCAAGGGTGTCAACGGCAAACAGAGCGGCGAGGTCGACGGGTCGGGCGCGGTGTACGTCTTCGTGCGAAGCGGAGCCACGTGGGCCCAACAGGCCTACGTCAAGCCGTCCAATCCGCAAATGGGCGCCGAGTTCGGCCACGCCGTCGTGCTCAGCGCCGACGGCAACACGATGGCGGTGTCGGCGTACTGGGAAGCCAGCAAAGCCACTGGCATCAACGGCGACGCGAACGACGAGTCGATTCCACAGGCCGGCGCAGTGTACGTGTTCACTCGCACTGGAACGACGTGGACGCAGCAGGCGTACGTCAAAGCCTCGAACACGGGCGAAGCCGGCACTGAGGACAAGTTCGGTGATGGCGATCAGTTCGGCGTCTCGCTCACGCTCAGCGACGATGGGCGGACGCTGGCGGTAGGAGCGATTTCTGAGGACAGCAACGCCGCGGGCATCAACGGGAATCAGGCCGACAACTCCGCATCATCCGCAGGTGCGGTTTACGTGTTCCTGCGGACGGGCAACACGTGGGCGCAACAGGCTTACATCAAGGCCTCGAACCCAGACCCCGGAGACATGTTCGGCTACAGCGTTTCCCTGAATGCTGATGGCAACACGCTCGCGGTTGGCAGTTACGACGAGGGTGGATCCCCGCGAGGGATCAACGGCCCGCCGGACAACATGCGACGGGGCGCTGGCGCGGTCTACGTGTTCACGCGCACCGGAACCACGTGGGCGCAGCAAGCCTACATTCACGCGTCCAACGCCGAGGCCGGTGATTCGATGGGCGTGATGGTTGCTTTGAGCGACGACGGCAATACGCTGCTGACTGCCTCGCTTGACGAGGACTGTCTTGCGACGGGCGTCAACCCGAAGGGGTGCGACGACGACCGCGCTGCCGATCGCTCCTCGGGCGCCGGCTACATCTTCGTCCGCACTGGAAGTACATGGTCTGAGCAGGCTTTCCTCAAGGCTTCGAACAGCGGGGCGAACGATTGGTTCGGCTCGCGCTCGGCGCTGAGCGGCGATGGAAACACCGCGGCGCTTGGGGCGTCGCTCGAGGACAGCTCGGGGCGCGGCGTAGACGGCAAGCAGGATGATGACAAGGCGCCGGAGTCCGGCGCCGTGTACTTCTTCCGCCGCACCGGCACCACGTGGAGTCAGCAGCACTACGTGAAGGCCTCGAACGCGGACGCGTATGACGAGTTCGGAGGCTCCGTCGCGTTGAGCCGCGACGGGCGAACGATGGTGGTCACCGCGCATAGCGAAGACGGGTCGTCGCACGGCGTCGGTGGCAACCAGGCCGACAACGGCACCGCCGAGGCAGGCGCCGCGTATGTCTTCACCTCCAACTGACGTGCGGGCGCGACAACCATGAAGGCCAGATACATAATCGCGTGCTCGGCATGTGCGGCCCTGTCAGTCCTCGCGGCCGTGACACTGGGGGGACAGGCCCAGTCTCAGCCCGCCGCCCAGGGACGAGGCCAGCCGTCAGCGCCGCCGCCGGCACAAGCAGGGCATCCATCAGGCCGCCTCGTCATCTGGGGTGACGTCGCGCTATTCAATAGTCCGACAGACCCGGACAACTGCATTCTGACGAACCGCTTCAAGAGGGGCCAACGCGTTGGGTTCCGGATGACGGCGATCGATGGTGGCACGAGCGATGTCGAGAACTCCGCGGTGCTCGTCGCGCACGTGACCTACGCGGGCAAGACCGTCGACGCGCCGATGCGGTGGCGCGGCGCAGCAGGTCCGACGGCGCCACCTCCGAGAGGGTACCTGCGCTCGCCGTTCAATTTGTGGACCGGCTCGTGGACCGTACCTGATGACGCCCCGATCGGGAGGATCAGCTACACGGTGACCGCAACGGACAAATTCGGACGCACGGCGACGTTCTCGCCGTTCTCAGCCGAGGCGTCACAGCTCGTGATCGTGCCCTGAGCTGACACCCTCGGCTCCGTTCTTCTTGACAATCGAACCCGCGGGAGGATGATCGCTGCGTCAATCCGAGAATCGCGGAGGCGTCGATATGGAGCGACTGATCAAGATCGCAGCAGTGTGCATCGCGTTATCCGCGGTGATCCTGCTGACCAACAGCCTGAGCACCGTTGAGGGACAGCAGAGAAGAACGCCCGGACAGGGGTTCGCCGCCGTGCCGGGACTCAAAGGCGGGCAGGACGCGTTCGGTCCCTACGATCCGGTAGCGAACTGGCCGAGGCCAATGGGAGAGAGCCTTCCCGACCATCAGGCATGGACCTGGTCGCAGTCCACCGACATTTTTCCCGAGAGTCCCGACCGCGTCTTCGTGACGCAGAAGGGCGAGTTGCCGGTCCTTCAGCTCGGGCGAGGGACCACCTGGCTTCCGCAGATTGGGCCGAGCATCAAGTTCCCCGTCGGGGGCGGTCTGCCGATACGCGAAACCGCCAGCGCCACACCGAGCCACGGCAGGGCTGCAGCTGATGGAAGCGATGGCCGGCCGGGCGTCGACTGGCGATGGGAGCACGTCGTCTACGTGCTCGATCGCAACGGCAAGATCATCGACGAAGCGAACTGGGCGCAATGGGACAAGATCTGGGGCCGGCCGCACGACGTCGAGATCAGCCCCTACGATCCGGAGAAGAACGTCTGGATCGTGGATGCCGACAACCACTTCGTCAGCAAGTTCTCGCACGACGGCAAACAGCGCCTCCTGACACTGGGCACGCCGGGTGTTCCGGGCACCGACGATACGCATTTCAGCAGGCCGACGTTCATGGCCTTCATGGACAAGAACACCTGGTATCTGGCCGACGGCTATGACGGCACACGCGTCATCAAGTACGACATGAACGGCAAGAAGCTCCTGGAGTGGGGAATGAAGGGAACGCCTCCCAACGAGAGGCGCCCCGGCTACTTCAACAGCGTCCACGGAATCGCCGTCAACCCGAAAACGCGGCGTGTGTACGTGAACGACCGCAACAACGGACGCCTCCAGGTGTTCGACGAAAACGGCAAGTTCCTCGATCAGTGGGATTTCGGCCCGCGCCCGCCGATGAACATCCATAGCATTTACATGGGCAACGACGGCATCCTGTGGGCCGCCGACCAGGGATCGAACAAGCTCCTCGCCTACGACGCCGACGGACACTTCCTCTATTCATGGGGAACGTTCGGTACGTGCCAGGGCTGCCAGTGGGGCGTGCACGGGTTCGCGACCGACAAAGAGGGCAATCTCTACACCGCTGAAGTGAGGACCGGTCGAGTCCAGAAATACACACCGCGTAAGGGCGCTAACCCGGAGTTCCTCGTCGGCAAACCCTGGCCGGGGGTGTGGTAGCAGCGGCTGCCCTCGACTTCGCTCGGGCCGTACGTCTTCAGCGCCAACTGATCGGGCGTTTGAATCGTTCGGATCGTTCAGAAGTCGTATTTCATCGCAAACTGCATGATCCGCGGATCCCCCGATGACGTGATGCGTCCGAAGGTGGCGCTGGACAGCGTCGTGTTTGGATTGTCCAGCAGGAACCAGTTGAAGGCGTTGAACGCTTCGACGCGCGCCTCGATCCGATGTCCGTTGGTGAATCGGAACGACCGCACGAGCGAGAGGTCGACTTGGTGCCGCCCTGGGCCATCGTACGCATTGCGGACGGACGTGCCGTACGTGCCGAGCGCCGGCTGCGCGAACGCCACTGGGTTGAGCCAGTTGAACCTGCCGTCGCCGTACGGATCGTCCAGCACCTGACTCGCGCGCTGCGTCGTTGCCTGGATGCCCGAGAGCGCTCGATCGGTGCCCGTGACGACCGTCAATGGCGCGCCCGAGTTCACACGGTAGATGCCCGACAGCCGCCACCCCGAGCCGATCATGCGCGCAGCCGTGTTGCCGAACCGCGGTGTCTCGACGCTGGCGCTGAGATTGAAGATGTGTTTGCGCCACGTGCTGCAGCGCCCCTTGTCCTCCTCGAAGATCGCCTTCTGTTCCGCCTCCGACGGCGGATTGATCATCGAGATGGGCTTCATGTAACCGGTCGCAACGTTGAGCGGCGCCTGGCCCTGGCTGATGAGGCCCTCGCACTTGGACAAGGTGTAGTTGGCGCTGGCGGTTATCCCGCTAGTCGATCGGCGCTGCACCGAGAGCAGCAGCCCGTGATAGTCCTGCCACCCGGCGTCGGTGATCCAATCGAGATAGCCGTAGTACTGCCCCACGGCCGGATTCACCTGGCTCAACTCGCGGCGGAGATCTAGAGACGCAGTCGAGCAGTTCGCGAACGTCTGCGTGCCGCCGGTGGGCAGACTGAGCGTGCACGGACCTGTCGCCGTGGCGCCGGCCGGGATCAGCCCCGGGTTGCCATCCACAACGCCCCACATGTTGACCATGCGGTTCCCCAGGTAAGTCGCCGAGTACGCCATGTTGGCGCCAACCTGACGTTGAAACGCGACGTTCCAGCTGTGGTTTCGCGTCGTCTTGATGTCGGGTGGCATCGAGATGAAGAGCGAATACAGCGCCGCGCTGTACGGATAGTCGGCGCCTCCCACCGGAACCGGATAGGGATTGGTTCTGCCAACCGCGCCCCATGGATCGTCGAGCCTCGTCCCCGTGAGGCGCTGCTCCAACCCGAAGGGCGGCGCCGAGCGCGAATCGAAGAAGAACTGGCCGGTGACGAAATCACCGGTCAGGCCGTATCCGGCGCGCACCGACGTGCGGCCGTCGCCGTTGGGATCCCACGAGACTCCCACACGAGGCGCGAGATTGGACCACACGGTCTTCATGCCGGAGTTGCCCGGGAAGTCGGGGTCGCCCGGATAGTAGAGACCGGCGGGTGCCTGAGGATACACCGTGCTGCGGATGCCGCTCTGCATGCGCTGCGCGTCGAACGTGTACACCGCCTTATCGATGCTGTCCTGCGGGAACCACGGCTCCCACCGTATGCCGTAGTTGAAGGTGACGCTCGGCGACGCCCGCCAGGTGTCCTGCGCGTACAGCGCGAAATACGGTTGCTTGATGTCCTGGCGGAACGGCGTCGCCTGCCGGAACTCGAACACGCGTCCGAGCAGGAAGTCGGCGAGCGGCAGACCGGTCACCGCGCCGTTGAACGAGATCGGCCCCATCGAGCGCACGTTCGACTCCGTCTTCCAGTCGGACATGGCTACTGCGCCGCCGATGCCGAACTGGTGGTTGCCCTTGACCACCGTGAAGTCGTCGTGAATCGAGTACGTGTTCGGTTTGTAGAAGGAGAAGGTCTCTGTTCCGGTATTGATCGAGAAGGCGCCAGTCGTCGTGATGTTCATGTACTCAGGGATGTAGGTGAACATCTTGATGCCGACGTCTTCCGGACCAAACAGCTCCGAGTGCGTCCGCACCACGCTGGTCCGGTTCACCGAGACCCGGATGTTGTTCACCATCGTGTTGCTGAGAACCATCGAGTCGCCGATGGCCAGCGAGTGCTGCGTGTTGTCGCGGCCGCCGAGCGTCGCGGCGAGGATGTTCCCGCTTGCGTTCGCAAACGCCGGCTCCCAGAACACGGTCGACAGCATGTATCTCGCGAACAGCGAATGATTCGGAGTGAGCTGCCAGTCGATGCGTCCGATCGGCTGGTTCTCGCTCGGCTTGGTGGGACGCGAGTACGCGATCTGGCCGCACGGATCGTTGGTCGTCGGCAACAGACGCGAGATCTTCACCGCCGCCGGGCTGAGCAGCGCTGGATCGATGCGATTGTTCGTGAATCCGAGATTCGCGGGCAGGGTCAGGTTCCCTTGCGCGCGGCACTGTGCGGAGGCGACGCTGCTGAAGTCGCCGTTGAGCATTGCCTCAGTCGGGATGAAGGTGACGATATCGGCCGGCGTCTGCGATACGCGCGTGCCTTGATACGCGCCAAAGAAGAAGATCTTGTCCTGGACGATCGGGCCGCCCAGCACGCCGCCGTACTGGTTTCGCACCAGCCCATCGCTGGCGCGCTCGCCGGTGGCGCGGTCGATGGCCGCAAACGGCGCCTTCGCGTTGAAGCGGTGATGCCGCGCAAACTCGAACACATCCCCGTGGAGCAGGTTGGTGCCGGCCTTCGTCGCCACGCTGACCGTGCCGCCGGCCTTCACGCCGTTCTGTGCGTTCTGCGAGCTGGTCTCGACGCGGAACTCCTGCATCGCATCGGGGAACGGCAGCGGCAGGTTCACGCCGTCGTACCAGTTGTTGTGCATGGCCCCGTCCAGCAGGTACTGCACGCCAAACTGCTGGCCGCCGGCAACGGCGATGCCGCGGCTCTGCGTCAAGCTGCGGCTCGACGGGTTGCCGGTATCGACCGCTCCGCCGGCGAGCACCACGAGCGATGCGACGTTGCGTCCTTCGAGCGGCAGCGCCTCGACGGCTTCGTTGTCGATCACCGCTCCGATCGACGGGTTGCGCGTCTCGACGAGCGGAGTGTTACTCACGACTGAAATCGTCTCTTCGAGCGACCCCAGCTGCAGTTTCACGGCAATCACCGGATTGCTGTTCACCTGGAGGACGATTCCAGTCTGCACGTAAGTACGGAAGCCGGACAGGGTCACTTCGAGGCGATAAGGTCCGATCGGGAGGTTGGTCAGCGTGTACGCGCCCGCGGCATTGGTCACGGCCTCGCGTCGGAAACCGGTGTCTGTCTGTGTGCCCGAAACCGTCGCACCGGGCAGCACCCCGCCGCTGTCATCAACGACCGTTCCATTGATTTGTGCGGTAGTTTGAGCCCACGCGTTCAGGCCGGATAAGGAGATAGCGAGAGCGGTAACGAGCATCCGGAGGGTGCGATTCATGTGAACTCCTCCTGAAGTGTGGGCCCGCGAGAGGACCGGATCCTACACCCGCGCTTGCCGAGTGTGGTATAGGGTTGCCACGATGACCCGGAGCCCCCGCGGCATCCGCGGAAAGCGGGCAGCACTCGTCGCCGTCCTGCTCGCCCTGTGCGCCGCGCAGTCCGCCGCACGCGTCTTCGCCCAGCAGCACCCCGCCAGCAGCGGGGATGGGCTCGAATCGTTTCAGATCCGGCCCAATGTCCACGTCATCTTCGGCGCCGGCGGCAACGTCACCGTCCACGTTGGCGAAGATGGTCTCGTTGTGGTGGATACCGGTTCGAGCGAAAGGGCAAGCTCGCTCCTGGATGCCATCAAGACGATCTCGCCCCGACCTATTCGGTTGATCGTCAACACCGGCGCGGACCTGGATCACGTGGGCGGTAACGCCGTGCTCGGCGGCGCAGGCGTCGGGCTCAGCCCAGACCCGTTCGGCGGCGGCAACCATGCCACTGTGCTCGCGCACGAGAACGTGCTCCTGCGCTTAAGCGCAGTCGGCGCCAATAGCGGTGAAAGCGCGTTTCCGACGCGGATGCTGCCGAACGACACCTTCACGTCGCGCTTCCGATCGATGTATGTCAACGACGATGCGGTGCAGGTGATCCGGCAGACAGGCGCCCACTCCGACAGCGACGTGATGGTGCTCTTCAGGAAGGCCGACGTCATTGCCACCGGTGACGTTCTCGATCTCCGGCAGTTTCCCGTGATCGACACCAGCAGGGGCGGCAGCATCGACGGCGAGCTCGAGGCGCTCAACCGGCTGCTCACCGAGTTCGTGGTGCCAAACATGCCGCTCGTTCTGAAACCCGGGCGGACGCTCGTCGTTCCCGGCCACGGCTACGTCTCGGACTACGGTGAGGTCGTCGAGTATCGCGACATGGTCACGGTGATCAGGGACACGATCAAAGAGCTGGTCGACAAGGGGCAGACGCTCGAGCAAGTGAAGGCGGCCAATCCCACGAAAGGCTATCGCGGGCGATACGGCAAGGACTCCGGTCCGTGGACCACCGACATGTTCGTGGAGGCGATCTACAAGGGTCTGAAGAAATGAGGTCCGCCTTCGCCGCCAGACTCCCGTTGATCATTGCGCTCGCGCTCGTGCCGGTGCGCGCAACCGACGTTGGAGCGCAGGGGCGCGGAGCACGTGGGGCAGCAGCATCGCCGCGTGCCGATGCGCCGATCGATCTCACCGGGCAGTGGGTCGCGATCATTTCGGAAGACTGGCGCTGGCGCATGATCACGCCGCCGAAGGGCGACATCGTCAGCATCCCGCTCAGCCTCCGAGGTCAGCAGGCGGCCGAGGCGTGGGATCCCGCGAAGGACGAAGCCGCCGGCGAACAGTGCAAGGCCTACGGCGCGCCCGGCCTTATGCGCGGGCCGATCCGGATGCGCATCTCGTGGCAGGACGACAACACGCTGAAACTCGAGACCGACTACGGCACTCAGACACGCATCCTGCGCTTTAGCGCCGCGGCGGCTTCACCGCAGCGAAGCTGGCAGGGCGACACATCGGCGGAGTGGCTGGTGCGCGGCGGCGGCCGCGGCTCACAGCGCTACGGCTCGCTCAAGACGGTGACGACGAACCTGCGTGCCGGCTATCTGCGGAAGAATGGCGTGCCATACGGCGAGCGCGCGGTGTTCACCGAGAACTGGGACGTGCACTCACTGCCGAATGGCGATCGGTATCTGGTCAACACCAACGTTGTCGAAGACCCGGTGTATCTGCAGGCGCCGTTTCAGACGGCGATTCACTACAAGCTCGAACGCGATACGTCCAAGTGGGATCCAACGCCATGCGATGCAAGGTTCTGATCTCCGTTGTCTGCGCGTCGACGCTGCTCGCGTGTGTGGCGCCAGCGTCGGCACAGGTTGAGCTCGGCGGCACCTACGCGATCCGGATGTACGAGGATTACATCGAGCGCGGCCCCGGCTCGTTCCTCGGCGATTTCACCGGCATGCCGCTGAGCGAGGAGGGGCGTGCCAAAGCGCTGCGATACTCCTCCAGTCTCCCCTCGACGATCGAGCGGCAGTGTCTGGCGCAGTCGCCGTGGGTCGGCCTCTATCGGCCGCTCGCGCTGCGCATCTGGAGCGAGCACGACGAATCCGGTCGCGTCGTCGCCTGGGTGATGGGCGGCGACTATCTGCGCGATACCGTCAGGATCTGGATGGACGGACGTCCACACCCATCAGCCAACGCGTGGCATCCTTCCTCCGGCTTTACGACCGGCCATTGGGAAGGTGACACGCTCGTGGCGCGCACCACGCACGTCAAGACGGCGTGGATCCGCCGCGGCGTCGGCATTCCCGGCAGCGACCAGTCGACGTTCAACGTCTTCATCACGCGACGCGAGAACCTGCTGACGATCACGACGATTCAGGAAGATCCCATTTACCTGACCGAGCCGCACGTCGTCAGCCGCGTGTGGGAGTTCGATCCGCGCGGAAGCCAGGGTCCGATGCGCGACACCTGCAACGTCGGCGTCGAGATCCCGCCGCTCGAGGACACCGGCGAAGTGCCGCACAATCTTCCCGGACAGAACCCTGAGGCGGACTACATGGTGCGCACTTACAACATCCCGCGCGAGGCGGCGATGGGCTACGCGCACACGCTGTATCCCGAGTACCGCAAGACGCTGCGATCGACCTACAAGCCGCCCGCGTCGTGCGGCCGGTACTGCTGCGGATGGATCGAGCGCCAAGGACTTCCTGGCGCAGCGCCTGGACTGACCTGCAACGACGGTAACCTGCCTGCGGCGCTCCGGAAGACGCTCACGAGCCCGGAACCGTAACGCGTCTTCCACTGCAGTATGGCCGGTTGATTCTCCTGAATGGCGAGATCGAAATGCGCAAGATCACGGAAGTCGTTCTGTTCGTCACGATATGTGCCGTGCCGCTGGCGGCGCAATGGCCGAAATATCAAGTTGCTGGCGTACCGAGAGACACCAAAGGTGGGGTCCGCTTGGACGCGCCGGCGCCACGCATGGCCGACGGGAAACCGGATTTTTCTGGCAACTGGGTCCGGCTCAGGGGCGAGGGCGCGTTCGATCCCCCAGAGTTGCAGGGCTTGTTCCGCGACCGACCCCGTGCGCAGGTGCCCGCTCCGCCTGCAGATCCGAATTCGCCTCCCATCGCTGCCTTCTGGGAGATGGGCGCCAACATTCAGGGAGGATTGCCCCTGACACCGTGGGCCGCCGAGTTGAAGAAGCAGCGAATGGCGGCGGACATGAAAGACAACCCTGATGCGAATTGCCTCCCGATGGGCCTGACGCAGTTCCATACGCATGGCCAACCGCGCAAGGTGATGCAGAGCGCCAGTGTGATTGCGATCATGTACGAGGCGAACTACGGACTGCGGTACATCTATATCGATGGTCGTACCTTGCCCGCTCAGGGCAGTGTCCAGCCGTTCTGGTACGGCTACTCCGTCGGTAGGTGGGAGGGCGACACGCTGGTTGTCGAGACCAACAACTTAAGAGGGGCGGAGACAAGTCCATACGATGGCTGGCTCGACGTGCGAGGCAGCCCTTATACCGAGCAGGCAAGGTTCATCGAGCGCATCCGCCGGCCGACCTACGGCAAGCTCGAAATCGATGTGACGCTCGACGATCCCAAGGCGTATACGAAGCCGTTCACAGTCCGAGTCAATCAACAGATCTCGCCGGACGACGAGATCATTGAATTCATCTGTGGTGAGAATCAGCAGTTCCGCCGCCGAGTCAAAATCGATTGATCGTGGATGACTGGTATGCCCGTGCCGTGTTCTTCGTCAGCGATGGGGAGCGCGCGCTCCGCTTCTACACCGAGAAGCTCGGGTTCAAAGTGGACTGGAAATATGAGTACGAAGGCCGCGCCGATGTCTTTCAGGTCAAGCTGC
>Ga0134127_10003502_pt1 | contig 11301 bp, 10 predicted proteins | sample KB31753_FD_96459 | JGI IMG/M metagenome (GOLD analysis project Ga0134127, IMG submission 96459) | Terrestrial soil microbial communities with excess Nitrogen fertilizer from Kellogg Biological Station, Michigan, USA - KB3-175-3 | ecosystem: Environmental > Terrestrial > Soil > Unclassified ...
ATCGCGCAGCGCGGCGTGCTGCACGGCGATCGCCGCTGCGCCGCGATCGCTGCTGCGTCGATTGTCGCCAAGGTCACACGCGATCGCCAGATGATGAATTACCACGAGCGCGACCCCCGCTACGGCTACGACCGCCACAAGGGCTACGCCACTGCCGATCATCGCGCCGCCGTCGAGCGCTACGGATACTCGCCGCTGCATCGCCGATCATTCCGGCCCCAGGGAAACCTGTTTGATACGATGGACGCGGACCCGCCGATCCCGGTTGAACCCGCGTGATGCGACTCTTACTCACGGCATTTTTCTTCGAGGCCGGACTCGTGCTGGTCATCGTTCCGTGGTCGATGTACTGGGAGCGGAATTACTTCGTGCACGCCCTGCCGATGATCGAGCCGTTTCTCACCAACCTCTTCGTACGCGGCGCGGTTTCGGGGCTCGGCCTGGTGAATCTGCTGGCAGGCTTGGTCGAGATCTGGTCGTTTCTGACGACGCGCCACGTTCCGGATCCGATGGTCTCGATCAGCAGGGCAGCGCCCGAGGAATAGAGCCGGGCGCGCTATGCAGCCTGTCGTCTGCATGATCACTGACCGCCGCCGATTCCCGGCGGAAGATGCGCTCGTCCAGCGCGTTGCGGCTGTTGCCGCGGCCGGTGTGACTCTCGTGCAGGTCCGGGAACAAGACATGGAGGCGCGAGATCTCTCGCGCCTCGTGGCGCGATGCGTCACCGCCGTTCGCAACACCCGCACACGAATTCTCGTCAACGATCGACTCGACGTGGCGCTGACGTCCGGCGCCCACGGCGTGCACCTGCGCGGCGATTCGATACGGGCCTCGCGGGCGAGGGCGCTCGCGCCGATAGGGTTTGTGATCGGCCGATCCGTCCACACGGTCGACGAAGCCATCACCGCGCACGCAGAAGGCGGCGTGGACTATCTGCTGTTTGGCGCCGTGTTTGCCACTGCGTCCAAGCCGGGTCAGCCGCCCGCAGGCGTGCAGGCACTCGCCGATGTGGTCCGGGCAACCCCGCTGCCGGTGCTGGCCGTGGGCGGCGTCTCGAGCGCCACCGCGCCGCAGCTGGCCGGGACGGGCTGCGCGGGCTTTGCCGCGATCGGCTGGTTCGCCGACGGGGACGAGGCCACAGTCTCCGAACAACTGAACGGGGTTTCCTGGAGAGGATGAGCGGAATGGAAAGCGGGTTCGCAACGCCGCTGCTCGAGTTCTTCAAGCGTGGGGAAGTGGCGGCCGACGTCAAGCTGCTGGCCGCGCAGGGCGCCCTTGCACCACGTGCGCACGAGCAGCTCGGGCTCCTCGTTCTGCTCGTGAGCGATCCTGATCCCGAAATCGCGAGCACCGCGGAGAAGACGCTGCAGGCGATTTCGCGCGAGGCGATTGCCGCATTCCTCGCCCGCCCTGATGCGCCAAGCGAGCTCAAGACCTTCTTCGCCACGCGCGGCATCGAGCCTGGGGCCGCAGCGTTGGACAACGAGGCGGCGCTGATCGACACCTCGCCGAAGACTGACGACGACGTGGACGAGGACAAGGATGACGAGAAAACGGCCCTTCAGCGACTGCAGAGTATGAATGTGCCGCAGAAGGTGCAGCGCGCGACGAAGGGGTCGCGCGAGGAGCGGGCGATTCTGATCCGCGATCCGAACAAGATGATTTCGCTCGCTGTGTTGAGCAGTCCAAAGCTGACGATCAGCGAGGTCGAGGCGTTCGCGCGAGCGGGAAACGTGGCCGAAGAATGCCTGCGCACCATCGCCTTTACGCGGGCGTGGATGAAAAGCTACAACGTGGTCGCGGCGCTGACGCGCAACCCCAAGACGCCGGTCGCGCTCTCGATGAACCTGCTGTCGCGGCTGAATGAGAAAGACCTGCGCACGCTGTCGACCGATCGCAATATCCCCGACGTGCTGCGCGTGACGGCGCGCAAGAAGCTGGTGCTGGGCAAAGAATAACGAGTCGGATACCGTCCTGCCTTAGCGCCCGAGAAGCACCGTCACGCTGTCGGCTTCGATATTGCTCGCTGCGACATCCGCTTTGCCGTCGGCGTTCACATCAGCCACGGCAAGCTTCCACATCCCCCTGCCCGGTGCGAACGGCGATGTTGGCGCGATCGTGAAGCCGCCGCGACCATCGCCTATGAGGCCGCGTACCCCGGTGCCAGCCGCGGCGACGACGTCGACACGTCCGTCGCGATTGATGTCGACGAGCGCGATGTAATGCGCTTGCTGCCCGAGAGTGAATGGTGAACCAGGGGCTTCGCCGAAGTTGCCGCGACCGTCACCGAGTAATACGCTCACGAGCGGAGCGTCACCATGCGTGGTGACGATGTCGGGCTTGCCATCGTTGTTGAGATCGCCGATGGCGACGAACCAGGTGTGGCCATGCTTGACCGCCACGTCGGATCGACGGAAGCCGCCTCGCCCGTCGCCGAAGAGCAGCGTCACACGATCGCTCGGAAGAGCAGACACGGGTCCGGTTCTGAACCCCGTGCTGGTGACCGCCAGATCAGCGTAACCATCACCATTCAGGTCGCCGACTGCGAGTGGATACGGACCGGGACCTACCGCGAAGGGTGAGCCAGGCGCGCGAGTGAATCCGCCTTGACCGTCACCCAGCATGACGGCGACGTCGTTGTCATCGTTGCTGTTGACGGTCACGAGGTCAGCCGTGCCGTCACCGTTGAGATCGGCGACACGCAGCCCGTGAGTGTGAGGCTGGCGGCCGTCTTTCATGACGATTGGCGAATTCGGCGCTGGACGAAAACTGCCGCGTCCATCGCCGTGCAACAGCGTGACGTTGTAGCTCTCGTGACTGGCCAGGGCCACATCGAGGTTGCCGTCGCCATTCAGGTCAGCGAGCGCCAACTCGCTCGCATTCTCGGGGACGTCGAATGCACCAGCAGGAGCGAACGAGAATCGACCGTCGCCTTGACCAAGAAGGATGCTGATGCGTCGTGGCGCGCTGGTCACAACGATATCCGCTCTACGGTCGTTGTTGACGTCGCCGACTACGACGTTGCTAGGTGCCGGGGCGACGCGTAGCGGTGTGTCTGGTGCCGGCACAAAAGGCGTCGGGCCAGCGAGGACCATTGCTCCGGTTGCCATTGCGACGAGCGACGAAAGGACGACGAGCCGCGCGTGCATAGATCCTCCAGCGCATCCATCAGTGGCATGATCGCACAATGGGTAAGCGCGACCGCTCTCGCGCGAGGTTAGGCAGCTCCGGCTGACGCGCACCACAACTGATTTGGGAGGGAGGCTGGTTGTCCAGTGGCGCAATTCGGTCAGCAGAGCAAGCGCAGCCGATGAGAGCGGTTGCTGGTCTTGCGTGTTCATCTCCTGCCAATCTACTTTTCCACTTTTCCACTTCTTCCACTTCTTCCACTTTTCAACTTTCTCTTCTTCGCCCAGTTCCGCTGCATCTCAGCGAGGCCCTGCATGTAGACGGTCGCCTTCTCGCGTTCGTCCTCGCTCGGCAGGCTCTTGAGCAGCTCGATGGCGTGCGCCAGATCGTGATCGATCGTCTGGCGCGTCGTCTTGAAGTAGATGCGACGGATCTCGGCGAGCGCTGCGGCGGCGTCGGGAGGTCCCTGCTTCAGTGATTTGAGCGAGACGAACCCGGCGGGGGACTTGGCCATGTCAGCGCTTCCGATGACGACGCAGGCGGCTGCGGAATTCGTCGAAGCCGCGCGTGTTGAGGACGTCCTCGGGGCGAACCCAGGCGCGCCGCGCCATCTGCACGCCCCAGCGCAGGCGATCGAGTGCGGCTACCGAATGCGCATCGGTCGAAATGATCAGTGACACTCCGCGGTCGCGCGCCAACCGCGCGTGGGTGTCGCTGAGATCGAGACGCTCGGGCTGGCAGTTGATCTCCATGGCCACGCCGCGTTCTTTGGCCGCTGCGACGACCGCCGACATGTCCATTTGCGCCGGTTCGCGTTTGAGCAGCCGGCGGCCGGTCGGATGGCCGAGCACGTCGACCCACGGGCACTCCAGGGCGCGCAGGATGCGGTCGGTCATCTGCTGTTGATCCTGCGAGAAGTTGGAGTGCACTGACGCGACGACGAGATCGAGTTGAGCGAGGCAGTCGTCGGCGAGATCGAGCCGCCCATCGGAAAGGATGTCGCACTCGATGCCGGCGAGCAGTGTCAGACCGTCGAAACGGCCGTTGAGTGCGCGCACGCGCGCCGCGTGTTCGAGCGCGCGGCGTTCGTCGAGACCATTGGCCATGGCCAACGCCTGGCTATGGTCGGTGATGGCGATGTACTGATGGCCGAGGCGATGCGCGGCCGCGGCCATCGACTCGAGGTCGTCCTTGCCGTCCGTCGCGGTGGTGTGCATGTGCAGATCACCGCGCAGATCGCCCACGGTGACGAGCGTCGGCAGGGAACCGGCGACCGCCGCCTCGATTTCGCCGCGATGTTCGCGCAGCTCAGGCTCGACCCACGCCATGCCGAGCGCCTGGTAGATGCCCTCCTCGGTTTCGCCGGCGACTTTCTCGTCGGTGTCGGTCTTGAAGAGGCCGTACTCGTTCAACTTGAAACCGCGCTGGATCGCTCGGTCCCGGACGAGGATATTGTGGGCCTTTGAGCCGGTGAAGTACTGCATCGCCGCGCCGCGGCTCTCGCGCGGCACCAGTCGCAGGTCGGCCTGATAGCTGCCAGCCAGCTTGACGCTGGACTTCGTGGTGCCCTGACCGAGCACGTGCTCGACCTTCGGGTGTGCGACGAACACGTCCATCAGCGTCTCGTCGCCGCCGACGGCGACGATGTCGATGTCGCCGCAGGTCTCGCAGCCGCGGCGCAGGCTACCGACCGGAATGAACTCGACGTCAGGCGCGTGGCTTTGCAGATACGAGACGAGATCGGCCGCCGTCGCCGCTGTCTCCGTCAGCAGATGCCGGCCTGCATCCTTCGCCCGCTCCTCGATCGCCTTGAGAATCTGCGCTTCCTTCTTCGTGCCCATCCCTTTGAGGGAGCGAAGACGGCCCGCCTTGGCGGCGGCGGCAAGACCATCGAGCGTCGAGATGTTCAGCGTCGAGTAGAGCATGGCCACCGTCTTGGGACCCACGCCCTGAAGACGGAGCAAGTCGAGGATCGTCGGCGGGAACTCTGCGAGAAGCTCCTGATGATAAGGAGACGTCCCCGTGTCGGCCAGTTCGCGGACTTTCGCGGCGAGATCCTTGCCGACGCCGGGAATCGTGCGCAGCTGCTGCGCGTCCATGCGGGCGACAGCATCGGGCCATGTGGCGATGACGTCGGCCGCTGAGCGGTACGCGCGAATCTTGAATGCGTTTTCGCCCTTGATCTCGAGCAGGTCGGCGATTTGCGCCAACACCTGCGCGATCGATTTGTTATCCACGCGCCAGCCCGTGGCGCTCGAACGTGTAGTCGAGCACCCGCGCGCCTCCGCCGGCCAGGGCCGCGGCGATCTCGTCGCGCGCCCCCGGCGGTCCATAGCAGAACATGCAGCCGCCACCGCCTGCACCGCACACTTTCGCCGCGGTGGCACCGGCCGCGGTGGCTCTGGCGATCAGGCTCTCGATTGCTGGTGTGGTGACTCCAGGCGCGAGCTGCTTTCGGTTCTCCCATTCGCGAGCGATCGCGCGCCCGACCGCGTCCCAATCGCCGCGCTCGAGCGCCTCGCGCATGTCGGCTGCCGTGTCGCGAATGCGTTCGAAGCAGTCGAAGATGAACCGATCGCCATCGATGTGCCGCTTGGTGATCTCCCAGTTGTTCGTCCCCGAGTTGCGCGGCTCGCCCGTGTAGCAGAGGACGATGCGCTGCTGGAGTTCGGTGAGATCGACATTGAGAGGCACGCGCTTGACGCCGTCGGCCTCGAGCTCGACAGCGGCGATGCCGCCGTAGAGTGCCGGGCGATAGTCCTGCAGTCCCGTGGGCACGTTAATCGCTCGCGCCTCGACGTTCATGGCTACCTGCAGGAGACCCTCGGGATCGTAGTGCGTGCGCTTCCACTCGGCCAGCGCCGCGCATACCGCGACGTTGAGGGCCGACGACCCGGCGATGCCGGCGCCTGCCGGCGATTCAGACGTGGTCGTCAGCGTGATGCCACGCGCCTCGAAGAAGTGGACGAGGAACGAGAGCAGCCGCAGCTCCTTGCGATCCCACAGCTCGCGCCAGTCTTCCGCTTCGAGCGAGGCGCCGGTGTCCTCCGAGCGGATGACGATGCGCGTGTCATCGCGCGATTCGAGACGCGCTGTGGCGCGGAGACTGATCGCCGCGTTCAGTGTCTGCGCGCCAGGATGGAAGAGATAGAGAGGCCAGATGTCAATCGTCCCACCCGCGAGATCAATGCGAGTGGGCGCCGAGGTCACGATCCGCACCGGAGGATTATAGAACGCTGTCTATAATGGTCAGCGTGCCGAGCGCCATTCGTCGTGACATTGGGCAGCTGCTGATTGGCAGTCTGCCGGGAAAGTCGGTCACTCCTGAGATGCGATCGCTGGCCCGCGACTTCTCGCTGGGCGGCATCATCCTTTTTGCGCGCAACATCGAGGCTCCCGAGCAGGTGGCCGAGCTGTCGCACGACGTGCAGGCACTGGCGTCCTCGGCGCCGCTGTGGGTGAGCGTCGATCAGGAGGGCGGGCGAGTGGCGCGCCTCAAGGCGCCCTTCACGGTCTGGCCGCCGATGGCCACGCTCGGGCGCAGCGGCGATGAGGAACTGGCGCGGCGGTTCGCCAAAGCGCTGGCCACCGAGCTCCGTGCCGTCGGCATCACGCTCGACTACGCGCCGGTGCTCGACATCCACACCAATCCAAAGAACCCCATCATCGGCGACCGGGCCCTGGCGGAGGATGCTGACAGCGTCGCCCGGCTCGGAACGGCGATCATCCTGACGCTTCAGAACAACGGCGTTGCGGCGTGTGGCAAGCACTTTCCTGGGCACGGCGACACGTCGGTCGATTCGCATCTCGATCTGCCGCTCATCGAGCATCCGCCGGATCGGATCAGGCGCGTCGAGCTCGTCCCGTTCCGCGAAGCGATCAAGGCCGGCGTCGCGTTCATCATGACCGCGCACGTGTTCGTGCCATCTCTGGACGAGGAGAAACCGGCGACGCTCTCGCGACGAGTCGTCCAGGGCATGCTGCGCGACGAATTGGGCTTCCCCGGCGTCATTCTCAGCGACGACCTGGAGATGAAGGCGATTGCCAAGACATACGCGGTTCCGGATGCCGCGGTGCAGGCGATTGCGGCCGGTTGCGACGGCCTGTTGATCTGCAGCGGCGGCGTGGACGTGCAGGCCGCGACGCTCGAAGCGCTGGTCCGCGCCGTCGAGCAGGACGTGATTCCCTACAAGCGTCTCGAGGACGCGTTGCAGCGCAATCGCGCCGCGAAGGAGCGATTCCTGGCGGCACCGGTGGCCATGAATCAGCGCGCCCAGCTTCGCCACGTGCTCGGCTGCGATGAACACCAACGGATCGTGGACGAGATGTCCCGATTTGTTTGAACAATGCTCAATGCACAATGCCAAATGCTCAATGACGAAACCAGGCAGTTTTCCCACGGACAGGTGCCACGTTGAGCATTGGGCCGTGAGCATTGCGCATTGGGCCTTGTTCAGATGAGAAAACCCCGGCCGCTGAAATCAGGTGATCGGATCGCGATCGTCGCGCCGGCTAGTCCGTTCGCGCGTGACGAATTCGATCGCGGTGTGGCGGAGTTGCGGCGGCTCGGGTTTGAACCCATCTGGGACGACTCCGTCTTCGGCAACGACGATGGATATCTGGCTGGCCCAGCGGATGTGCGGGCCCACGCGTTTCTCGAGCACTGGAATGATCCGTCGGTCACGGCGCTGATTGCCGTGCGCGGCGGCTACGGCAGCGTGCAGATGTTGCCGCTCCTGCATCCGCCGGCGCTCGTCGCGGCACCGAAGCTGTTCATCGGCTACAGCGACAATACGTCGCTGCTCTCGTGGTTGAACTGCGGCTGCGGTATCACTGGACTGCACGGACCGATGCTCGAACGTCGTCTGGCGAGCGGCGCCGCTGGTTACGACGAGCGCTCGTTTCTCGCGCTGACCGGTGGTGGCACCGGCCTCGAGCTCGCGCCCGAGGGACTCGAGGTGCTGCGTCCTGGCCGGGTGCAGGGTCCGCTCTATGGCGGGACGATCGTGCAACTGATCGCTTCACTCGGGACGCCGTTCGCGTTCGATCCGCCGGAGGGCTGCGTGCTGTTTCTCGAGGACGTCAACGAGCGGCCGTACCGCATCGACCGCATGCTCACGCAGTTGCGGCTCAGCGGCGTGTTGGGCCGTGCCCGCGCGCTCATCTTCGGCGAGATGCGTGGGTGCGATGAACCTGGTGGTGCCGTGACAGCACGGGAAGTCATCGCGCGTCTGACCGTTGGGTTCCCTGGCCCGGTGCTGTTCGGATTTCCATCCGGCCACACGAGCGGCCCGTGCTGGACCTTGCCGTTCGGTGTGGACGTGCGCGTCGAGTCCGCCCCGCGTCCCTTCGTCGTGATCGAGGATTCTGCCGTTGCCTGATCGTCAACTACGCATCCATCTGATCGGCGTGTGCGGCACCGCGATGGCCACGATGGCGGCGCTGCTCAAAAGCCGCGGCTATCAGGTGCAGGGATCGGATCAGCAGGTCTATCCGCCGATGAGCGACTTCCTCGTCGCGGAGGGAATCACGACATTCTCCGGTTACTCCGCCGACAACATCACCGCAGATATCGACCTCGTGGTAGTGGGCAATGCCATCTCTCGCGGTAACCCGGAGCTCGAGACGGTTCTCGAGCGCAAGCTGCGTTATTGCTCGTTGCCTGAAGCGATTCGCGACCACTTCCTGTGGGGGGCCCGATCGGTGGTCCTGGCCGGCACCCACGGCAAGACGACAACCACATCGCTGACAGGATGGCTGTTGACGCATGGCGGCCTCGATCCATCGATGCTGGTCGGTGGGATTGCGCTCAATTTTGGAGCGCAGGGATCGAGCTACCGCGTCGGCAAGGGACGCGACTTCGTCATCGAAGGCGATGAATACGACAGCGCCTTCTTCGACAAGACAGCGAAGTTCCTCAAGTATCTGCCCGACATCGCCGTCATCAACAACATCGAGTTCGATCACGCCGACATCTACGCGGATCTCGACGCCGTCCTTACGGCCTTCCGTCGTCTCGTGCGGCTGGTCCCGCGCAATGGCTTGCTGCTCATCGGCGCCGACAGTCCGCATGCAAAGGCGCTCGTGCCGACTGCCGTCAGCCCGGTCGAGACTTTTGGATTGGATGAAACGGCAACGTGGCGTGGATCAGCGATTGAGCATCGCGACGGGCTCACGCGGTTCGACGTTCATCGCGGCGGCACACTGTTCGGACGATTCGAGTCGCCACTGCTCGGTGCGCACAACGTGCGCAACGCGCTGGCGGCGATCGCGGTTGGTACTCGCGTCGGCATCACGCCGCAGACGCTTGTCGAAGGGCTCCGGCAGTTCAAGGGCATTAAACGCCGGCTCGAAACCGTCGGCGTGGCCAATGGCGTCACGGTGCTCGACGATTTCGCGCACCATCCGACGGCGGTTCATGAAACGTTGGCCGCACTGCGCACCGGCTATCCGGGACGCCGGCTGTGGGCGGTGTTCGAGCCGAGGTCGGCCTCGTCATGCCGCCGCGTCTTTCAGGACGATTTCGCCAAGGCGTTCGGGGCAGCCGACGAAGTGGTCTTTGCTGCCGTCTTTCGATCGAGCCTTCCTGAGGCGGAGCGGCTTTCGGCAGAGCAGTTGGTGGACGACCTCTCTCGCCAGGGCCGCCATGCCCGGCACATTCCCGAGATCGACGATATCGTCTCGACGATCGTCCGTGAACGCCGCGACGGGGACGTCGTCGTGCTGATGTCCAACGGCGGGTTCGGCGGAATTCACGGCAAGCTCCTCCAGGCACTTCGCGAGTAATGCGAATCAGCGAGGCGGGGGACTCGGCGCTGCTGCTGGAGCTGGACGAGGTCATCAACGTCTCGGTCAATGCTCAGGCGATCGCGGCTGCGGGGGCCGTCCGCCGCGCCGGGCTGCCTGGCATTCGTGACGTCGTGTCCACGTACCGCAGCGTTGCCGTGCACTTCGATCCGCTCACCGTGGACATTGAAACCATTCGCGACACCTTGACACGTGCGGCCGATACGCCGCCGGTGCTCGCCGAGGGCAAGACCGTCGTCATCCCCGTGCAGTACGGCGGCGACATGGGGCCGGACCTGCATGCGGTCGCGGCGTTTGCCGGCGTCAGCCCCGACGAGGTCGTGGCGCGGCATGCGGGCGCGCGCTATCGCGTCTTCATGCTCGGGTTTCTGCCGGGGTTCAGCTACATGGGCACGGTGGATGAAACCATTGCCATGCCGCGGCATGCGACACCGCGCGTGAAAGTGCCTGCGGGCTCGGTGGGGATCGCCGGACGTCAGACCGGCGTGTATCCGCGCGAGTCTCCGGGTGGATGGCAACTGATTGGTCGCACCCCAGTGTCGTTGTTCAACCCGAATCGTGTGCCGGCTGCACTGGTCGCCCCGGGCGATACCGTGCGCTTCGTGAGGGACAAGATCAGTGCTCCTGTAGTGTCCGGCTTCAGCCGGACCTCTGAGGGTCCAGCTAAAGCTGGACATGACATGCGATCAATTACCGTTCTCCGGCCGGGTCTCTTCACCACCATTCAAGACATCGGTCGATGGGGACATCAGGCCAGCGGTGTGCCGGTCAGCGGACCGATGGATCGGCTGTCGCATCGTGTCGCGAACGCGCTCGTTGGCAACGAACCCAACGCGGCGCTGCTCGAAGCCACGCTCGTGGGACCTGAGATCAGAATCGAGAACGGCGCGGTGATCGCCGTCACCGGTGCGGATCTCGGGGCACGTCTCGATGCGGAAGACATCCCACTGCATCGCCCGATCAAATGCCGGCCCGGCGCGGTGCTGCGCTTCGGAGAGCGACGCTCGGGTGCGCGGGCCTACATTGCGTTCGGTGGTGGCATCACCGTGTCGCCGATGCTGGGCAGCCGCGCGACACACACCTACAGCGGGCTCGGTGGATCCGACGGCCGGCCGATTGTTGCCGGCGACCGCCTTCCGCTCGGTCACGAGCGCACTCTCAGTCCCTGGCGCGTCACCAGCACTCCGGTAACGAGCGCGACCGGTGGCGTACGTGTGCGCATCATGCCTGGTCCACAGCTCGACTACTTTCCGCCAGAGGCGATCGAGGTGCTTCAGCGCACGCGCTTCACGGTGACGTCGCAGTCGGATCGAATGGGATACCGTTTAACAGGTGCGACGATTCCTCGCGTCGACGACCGCGAGA
>Ga0134127_10003504_pt1 | contig 11297 bp, 9 predicted proteins | sample KB31753_FD_96459 | JGI IMG/M metagenome (GOLD analysis project Ga0134127, IMG submission 96459) | Terrestrial soil microbial communities with excess Nitrogen fertilizer from Kellogg Biological Station, Michigan, USA - KB3-175-3 | ecosystem: Environmental > Terrestrial > Soil > Unclassified ...
TCCCTTCCAGCTGCGCGACCAGGATGGCTATGGCGGCGCCGGCGTCCGCGTTGTCGCCGAGGCGGGCTACGCGAACAGGCATACGTTGCTCGCGGAGTTCGACTACGTCGCGCTGCCGCGGCTCGTCGATGAAGGCCGGCGCTTTCATTTCGTGTTCATCGACGGCTATCACGCGTTCGACTACGCGATGCTCGACTTCTTCTACGCGAACCTGCTGGTCCCGCCGAACGGGATCATCGCCTTCCACGACTCGGGTTGGCCGTCGATCTATCGCGTCTGCGAGTTTGTCGAAAAGCACGTCGGATACGCCCGCATTGGGCCCGCGCCGTCTCTACGCAGCCTGCACTGGTCGCTTCGCGGAGCGCGGCTTGCGTGGCAGAAACTGACCGGTCACGGTCGGGCGGCGGACGAACGCCGAATGCGATACAAGTCAGTGGCCGCCTACCGCAAGCTGCCGACCAGCGGCTCCCTCGAGGACGATCGGATCGACCGCTACAGCGTCTTGCCGTCCTGACGGCCGCGCGCTTTGACGATCGCGCGCTGCAGCGCGTCCGACGTCCGAAGGTATTTGAAGAACCGATCGGCCATCGCTTCTGCGCCTTTGTCCACGAAGTGCATGGCGTCGCTGAAATGCTCCGGGTCTGGCGGTACCGCGTCGCGGTCGTCGACGACGGGCAGGCCGTCGCGCGCGGCGTAATCGAGAATCGCCTGGTTGTAGGTATCCATCGCATCGAGCATTCCGTCGATGCTCATCCAGGGCATGTAATAGAACTCGACGTCTGCGTTCGCGAGCTGAATTTCGCGCGGCTGGTTCCGGCGGAATTTCACGATGAACGTCGACAACACGAGTGGGATGTCCTGCGCCGCGAGCAGGCGCCGCATCTGATCGAGCTGTCCGATGAAATGATTCGGCAGATCCGGGGGAACGCGATCCATGGTCTGAGCGGCTGTCGTAGCCTTGCGACGCCCGGCCAGAATCGTCAGGTTTTTGTAGGTCAGATCGAACAGCAGGCTGTAGTTGGAAATCGTTCTCGCCAGCGACTGCGGGTTCTCTGAAGCGATTAATCCCCGATCGAGCGCCAGCTGCCGAGTGTCTTTCGTGATCTCGTTGTTGCCCTCGTAATAAATCGCGATATCGGGCTCGAGCGGCAGTACGCGGTGGGTGAGGTTGCGAAGGTTCTCGGCCGCCGTGTAACCGCCCACCGCTGTGTTGATCACCTCGAACTTCACGTCCGGAAAGGCGGCGGCAAGTTTCTCCTGCAGGCGATGCGGCCACGTCTTGTGATTGTCCGACACCTCGGCGCAAAAGGTCGTCGAGGCGCCGAGTGCGGCGATGCGGACCGTGTGCGGCGGCTTGCTGCGCTCGAATTCGTCACCCCGGAAGCCAAGCGAGTTGATCTTGATGTTGAGCCGCGCGCCTTTCACTTCGTAGCCGGGTTTCGGCGCGAGCAGATCGGCCTTTGCATCGTACTCGAGCATCGGATCGCGAACCGACGCGGCGAAGCTGCCGTACCGCACCCATTGCCGTGCGCGCAGACCGACCTCGCACACGGCGAGCAGCACCGCCAGGATTACCGCGAGGAAGAGGATCTTGCGGTGGATCGGTATGGTGACGGGCTGGTCCGTCATCTGCGCTCAGAAGAGCGTGTAGATGAACGGCGCTGCCGCGGTGCCCGACAGGAAGACCAGCACACCGAACATCAGAATCACGACGACGATCGGGAGCAGCCACCATTTCTTGCTCTGGCTCAGGAACTGCCAGAACTCCGATGCGATGTTGCCGCCGCCGTGCTGGGATGCCTCCTCGAACCGGTTCATCGTGCCTCCATCTTACTGTCAGAATTGTCCGTAATAGCTCTCGGGCGGCTCTTCGGCGTTGGTCGCCATCCAGTACGTCGTGAGCGTGTGCCGTCGCCGGCGCAGCGCGTCGCGGCCCATGAGTCGAAAGACGAGCGCGAACGGTGTAAACACCACGAAGAAGAGCAGCGTGACGATGATGCGCGAGATCGTCCAGCCGATTGGAAATGCCGCGATCATCCAACCCGTATACACGTAGCGGATCGCCGCAGGCCGCACGAGTCCGAGCAGGCCAATCACCACGCCCGTCACCGCGATCACCGTAGTCGCGGTACCCGTATCGCCGCGCCAGACGCGGAGTCCCGCGACGAGCGTGAAGACGATCAGAAAGAGCGCTGCGAATTGCCGCAGTGTTCGGGGCGAAGGGGGTGCCGTGACTTCAGACCACTGCATAGCGTTGCGCTCTCAATCGAGCTGGAACTGCGCTAGGTAGCGCTCGCGCGCAGCCTGATCGATGCCGTTGGTGACGTGTTCCTTCAAAAGGATGACATCCTCGAGGACAAGCGCGTCCATGTCAGTACCGAGGAAGCAGCGATAGGCGTCCTGCGGCGTGCAGACAATTGGCTCGCCACGTACATTGAAGCTCGTGTTCACGAGAACCGGACAGCCGGTCTTCGCGAAGAAGGTGCGCATCAACCGCGCGAGGCGCGGGTTTCGTGTGTCGTCTACGGTCTGAAGCCGCGCACTGTAGTCGACGTGCGTGACGGCCGGGATCGTCGATCGCCGCACGTTGACGCGGTTCCTGAGGTCCGGATCGCTTTCCATCATCGCGCGTTCGGCGCCGCTAACGGGCACGCGATGCTCGTCCAGTACCGGCGCGACCAGCAGCATGTATGGGCTCTCGTGCTGTGGGTCAAGCCCGAACCAGCGGTGCGCTTCCTCACGCAGGACGATTGGCGCAAACGGGCGGAAGCTCTCACGAAACTTGATCTTCAGGTTCATCGTCGCCTGCATCTTCGCCGAGCGCGGGTCGCCGATGATGCTCCGCGCACCGAGCGCACGCGGCCCGAACTCCATCCGTCCCTGGAACCAGCCGACGACTTTCTCCGAGGTAAGGAGATTGGTGACGTCGTGCAGGAGCTCGGCCTCGTTCGAGACGCGCCGATAGTGCGCCTTCTCGCCGTCGAGGAAGCGACAGATATTGTCGGAATCGAATGTCGGCCCGAGCAGACTGCCGCGCTGCCGATCGCTTCCCGTTACGCCACGCGGTTTGTCAAGCAATTGATGCCAGACGAACAGGGCAGCGCCGAGCGCGCCGCCGGCATCGCCAGCCGCGGGCTGTACCCAGATGTCGTCGAATGGACCTTCGCGCAGCAGCCGGCCGTTCGCGACGCAGTTGAGCGCGACGCCGCCGGCCAGCACCAGGTAGCGCTGCTTCGTTTCGCAGAAGATGTCGCGCCCGATCGCCAGCATCACGTCCTCGGTCACGGCCTGGATGCTCGCCGCAAGGTCCATATGCCGCTGCTCGAGGTTCGACTCGGGACGCCGCGCCGCGCCGCCGAACAGCGCGTCGAAATTCCCGTTGGTCATCGTCAACCCCTGGCAGTAGTTGAAGTACTTCATATTCAGCCAGAAGCTGCCGTCGGGCCGCACGTCGACGAGCTCTTTGTAAATCGTCTGCTTGTAGATCGGCTTGCCGTAGGGTGCCAGGCCCATCAACTTGTACTCGCCGCTGTTCACCTTGAAGCCGCAGTAGTAGGTGAACGCGGAGTAGAGCAGGCCAAGCGAGTGGGGGAAACGCAACTCGCGCGTGAGCCGGATCTTGTTGCCCGATCCGACGCCGATTGCCGTGGTGGTCCACTCCCCGACGCCGTCGAGCGTCAGGATCGCTGCCTCCTCGAATGGGCTCGGGTAGAACGCGCTCGCGGCGTGGCTCTCATGATGGCTCGTGAACGCGATCGGCGCCTTCCCGCGACCGTTCCCAATTCCAGTACGGATGATCTTCTTGAGGTGCGTCTTCTCCTTCAGCCAGACGGGGAGCGCCATGCTGAAGCTCTTGAGGCCATCGGGGGCGTAGGCAAGATAGGTCTCGAGCAGACGATCGACCTTCCGGAGCGGCTTCTCATAGAACACGATGTAGTCGAGATCGTCGGGGGTCAAACCGGCTTCCTTCACGCAGTACTCGACCGCGTGGGAGGGGAAGCCCGGATCGTGCTTCTTGCGCGTGAAGCGCTCTTCCTGCGCAGCCGCTACGATCTCGCCGTCGACCACGATTGCGGCAGCGCTGTCGTGGTAGAACGCGGAAATGCCGAGGATGGCTGTCCGCTTGGGTGCGAGTTGTGTCATCGTGTTTGGCGCGCTCCGTCGAAACGCAAATAGGCCTCCGACGCGGTCATGCCTCTCCGTTGTATCCCTAAGTATCGGTAACCGTGTCTCTTACGAGCAGACGACGCGTTCCAGACTCCGTATTCGAAGGCCAAAATTCCGTGCCCGGGAGATTTTTGTCTGACAAATCGACGAGAGTCAGGCACGGTTTCGCGCCCTGATCGCCCGATGCGCGAGCCGTTGCGCGTTGCGCGGATACTCTGGGCGGTCACGACACTCTTCATCATCGTGGCTACCGCGGCGCCGTTCCACTTCGATCTGAGCGTCGATTCAGTGTCGGCCCACCTTTCCCGGATCCGATTCAATCCTTTGATCTCGCCAGATACCGGCAGACGTCTTTCCATTCCAGATTTCGTTCAAAACCTGCTTCTGTTCGTGCCCTTTGGCGCGGCTGCAGCCTCGGCGTTCCGCAGCGACAAAGGAGTGCGCCGGATCATCTCTGCCGCGTTGCTCGGGTGCGCACTCAGTGTCGGCGCGGAATCGATTCAGTTGCTGACGACGACCCGAATCTCGTCGTTCGCGGATGTCGTGGCCAACACCATAGGAACCTTAACCGGGGCGATGGCCGCGACGATGTTGCGGGGTTGGCAATGGACAGATGACGCCCGCCTGGCGAAATCGCGGATTGTCGCAGCCCCGACCTACTCTCCAATGCTCGCAACCGCGCTTCTTGTCTGCCTCGCGTCATGGGAACCATTCGATGTGACGCTGGACGTGAGCGTTGTCGCGGGGCACGTTCACACGCTTCGAGCGAGCCTCTGGCAAGCCTCCTTTTCCGCCGAGGACATCATCGTGTTCGTCCTGTTTCTGCTCTTTGGTTTCATGCTTAGTCAATGGCTCCGTGAGCTGGACCTGCGGTTTGCCGTTATCGTCGGACTCGCCGCGGCGTTGATCGTAGGCATTGCGCTCGAAACGAGCCAAATCTTCATCTCATCGCGGCTGCCGACGCTTGCTGATGCGCTTACGAATGCCGCGGGAGGCGTCGCAGGCGCCCTTCTCAGTGCCGTGGGCGGTGATGTCCGATTCAAGTTGCACACCCTCACAATCGTTTGCGTCTGCGCCGCTGGCATTGCCACCTTCCAGTGGATATACGGTCGTGAGACTGGCATCGAAGCGACTCGTGACATCGCGCTCTGTATGGTCGGCGCGTATGTGGCTGTTTGGAGTGCTGCACGAACGCTCGCGACCCAACGAACAGAGCCTTGATCAACGTTCATAACGTCTTCGAGGTGTCGCTTCTGAGGAGCCAATAATCTTTCATCAAGACGAACCGCTCGATGAACAGCGCGTCGATGGGGCTCGAGTACGCCGTGCGCAGCGCGTCGCGTGGCGTACATGCGACCGGCTCGTCGGGACCGCACAGATCTATCTGCAGTAACGCGGGCACCTCGGTGCGCTGACGGTGAACGCGCAACAGATCGCGAAGGCGGGCGGGCGAGTCGTCTGGTATCGTCTGGACCCGGCAGCGTCCGCGAGAGTCGATCGCGGCCTGCAGGCGCGGCCGGAATTCAGGCTTCACCACCGCGCCAGCGAGACCGAACGAGCTGCGAACTGCATCTTCGAGACACTCGCGCGCCGCGTCGGCGGTCATGACGAGCGGCGGCGGTACGAAATCCTGCGAACGCTGTGGAAGAAACCAGTTCAGATTCTCGCGCGCGTAGCGGCCAGAGGGGTCGCACAGGATGCTGCGCGCGCCGAGCGATCGGCGGCCGAAGTCCATCGCACCCTGAAACCAGCCCACGCGCTTACCCCGCGCCAGCAGGCCGCTGGCTCGCTCCGTAATCCGGTCCCATTGCGGTTCGTACACGTAGTCCAGATGCGCAACGTCGAGGGCTTCCTTGACTTGGGATTCGGAGAACTGCGGACCAACCGCCAACCCGACAGGAAGCGTGATCGACATGGCGTTTCCGCCGGCGATTCCTGCGCCGAGCGCGAGCCCCAGCGGCGAAGGCAGCAGTGCCATCTGGGCGCGATGCCCAAGGGAGGCCCGCACGCAAGCGGCAACTTCATGGTGCGCGAAAAGGCTGCCGCCTAATCCGAACACGTCCGCGCCGGATGTTTCGGCCATGTCAGCCGCGATGTCGCAGACAATGCCGCCGACAAGCGCAACAACGCTGGCCGCGAGGTTGGCGCGGGTTCGTCGCACCTGCACGTGAAGCGGCGCACGGTCGGCAAGCTGGTTGTCCGCGTCCCCCTTCGCGTCGGCGTAAACGGCCTGCAACTCGCGCCGATCCGTCTCGATCCCACCCCCGGGTTCGTACCACAGCCCGCGGCCCAGGGCCGCTCCATACAGCGGCTGCCCGTCTGCCGCGAGAACTTCGAGTTCGGTGAGCGGATCACCGCCGAGACCGAGCGCGGCAGCCGCGGCATTCAACTGCTGCACGACGCGACTGAAGTGCTCGATCTCGCGTTCGAACACGACGGCGCGGCCCGTGCGGCTGAACACCGCGGCCTGGCCGCGTCGTTCGGTGTCGACGACGACGACTGGGCCGTCAGCGGCGGAGGTCGCCAGCAGTTGTGACGCGTGCGCGTGCAGCCGTCCGACGCGCATGCCGGCAGCGCTGGCAAGTTCGACGCTGCCGTTGCTCCGGCGGCGGAGCGGCACCATCCACGATGGAGGTGCGTCGCAGATTCCGGTGTGGCCGTCTTCGTCGCAGAGGACCACGCGCTGTACATCGCCGGCGGCGATTCCAGCTCGCTGCAGACAGGCCTCGACTGAGGCAAACGGAAACCCGGCGGCATGCGCGTATCCCGCACGTGGCGTCCGAACACACGCTTCCTCTGTCGTCGCCGCGACGAGCGCGCCATCGATCAGCAGCGCACTTGCGGCGTCCCGTTCGCGACCAGAGATGCCCAATACCACCATTGATTGACTGCTCAGTGCCGTTGTCGTGGATGCGCCACGAGAAAATTACCGATCGCGAGGTATTCCAGGTTGCCCTGGAGAAACGCTCGAATGGCGTCGTCAGGCGTGCAGACGATCGGTTCTTCGTGCATGTTGAAACTGGTATTGATCACCGACGGGATGCCTGTCAGCCGGTAGTACTCGGAGATGATCCGATGGAAGCTCGGATTGGACGTCGGTGTGACCAGCTGCGGACGCGCCGTGCCGTCGACGTGCACGGCTGCCGGGCATTCACGCTTCATGCGCTCCGTGCAGTCGAACGTGACCGTCATGAACTGCGCCGCGTAATCGGCGCCATCGACGTTCTTGTAGCAGTCGTCGCGATGTTCGTGCAGTGTGGCAGGGGCGAAGGGCATGAACTCGGTCCGGCCCAAACGCTGATTCAGCCATTGGTTCACTTCCGGCTCTCGCGCGTGATACAGAATCGACCGGTTGCCGAGGGCCCTCGGACCGTATTCCATACGTCCATTGAAGCGCGCGACGACCTTTCCCTCGGCGATCAGCTGCGCGATTTTCGGCTCAACGGGCGTGTACTCATCGAAGGGGAGCTGGGCGCGACGCAGTGCCTCGCCAAGTTGCGCATCGTTGAAACAGGGTCCCCAGAATACGTCGGCAATCGGCTGCGAACGCGCGCTGGTACCGTTGAACGCGAGCAGCGCTGCGCCCGTGCCGCAGCCGCCATCTCCCATGTTTGGGTGCACGAAGAGACGATCTACGCCAGACAGCTCCCGCAGTCGCTGATTGAGCTTCACGTTCGCGACGACGCCGCCGGATAGGACGAGATTCCGAAGCCCCGTCTGCCGAAGGTAATGATCGACATAACGCGTCGCAACGATCTCAAGCACGTGCTGGTAGGCCGCGGCCACATCGATCTTCGGGAACTGCGTCGAGAGCATCCGCGCGAAATACACGTTGTTGCTCTCGAGGATTCTGAAGTTGCCGTCTTCGATGGAGAACCGCGCGAGCAGGACGTCGCGCAAGACGGCGGGATCGCCGTATGCTGCCAGCCCGACGACCTTGCCCTCGTGACGGCTCGGCTGCATGCCGAGGCCCGACGTGACCGACTCGTAGAACGTCCCCAGCGAGTGCGGAAACTCGACGCCGTGCAGCCGTTCGATCTGTCCATCGCGGCCGACGCTCACGCTGCCGGCCAGGCCGGAGCCGTAGCCGTCGAGCGTGACAATCAGCGCGTCGGAGAAGCCGCTCGTATAGTAGGCGTTCGCTGCATGACTGAGATGGTGCTCCACCCGTTTGAGTTTTCCGCCAAGCCCGAGCTCCTGCAGCGACGATTCGAGCTCTTCGTGCCACTGCTTGTGAAATGCCGATGCGGTGCGTCCCCATTCCTCCGACCCGCGTTTGGCGATGTTGCGCGAGATGACGCTGTCGCTGGCGAGCAGGCGATACGCGATCGTTTTCGCCAGACCCTTGTCCATCCGTTCGTTCGGCTCGCGCAGACCCGGAATCGATCCTGATCGGTTGGGCACACGTGATGCCGCTCGTCGCAGCAGTTCGGTGGTGTGCGTATTCGGCGCTTCTTCGAGAAATTCGCGTTCATTCGACAGGTTTCGCTGGAACAGACGCGTCTCTTCCTCCCACGAGAGGAACGGATAGCTGACGGAGTCGATTTCTTCGATGGTCGTGCCCGTTGTCTGCAGCGCGTCTTCGAGCGCGTGCCACGGAAAGCCGTCCTGCAACTTGACGCGCGTGAATCGTTCTTCCGCCGCCGCGTAGAGCATCCGTCCGTCTTCCATCAGGGAAACGGTCGAATCCTTGTCGAGCGGCGACAGCCCAAGCACCTTCATGCGGCAGCCCCTCCAGCAACGTACATCTGTCGAAAGTCGTCGAGCGTCGCCGGCACGCCGGCGAGTGACCCGAGGAAGAAATCACAGTACGCAGCGATGCGGTCGAGAAACGCACGCCGATCAGCGGCAGTTCGCACGTACGGCGTGTGGCCGGGTTCGACCGACGGACTATGAAGCGTCAGTGAAAACGTGCGGACGCCATCCGCCAACAGTGCGCGCGTCACAGCCTGCATCTCGGAAAGCGTGCTTGTTTCGGGCGACAGCATGATCTTGTTCAGTGCGCCCGCTCGCGACAGGATCCCCGGCAGTCGCAGTGCGCGCCAGATACCCGTATCGACCAACCGGTGTAATGGCTGCCCGTAACGCCGCAGAAAACCGGCAAACCCGAGCGTGCACGGCACTTCTAGCAGCGTGCCGTTGCTGCCAAACGAGAACGGCCGCGGATCGAAGCGCTCGAAGTTTGGTCCTCGCTGATCGCTGTAATCCATGTATGGGTTGACGCTCACGTCGATCGTGTACTCGAGCGCCTCGAGCACGCCGACCGTCGACAACCCGAAACCATATCGGCCGGCCTTGTAGATTTTCGGACGTACGCCGACGTGCGTATCGATCGCGTCCGTCAACGCCGTCAGCTTCGCGCGTTCGAGCTCGTACCCGAGGTTCGACGCAAAGCTGTTAGCGGGCGTCACTTCCTCGGTGTATGGAGGATTGACCCATGGATGCAGATGTGCGCCGACGGCGCAGCGACCCGACTCATAGAGCGTGCGGATGACCGGAGCAGAGATCGGGTTGGTGGCGACCGGGTAATCGATCACGTAGGTCGGTCTGATGTTGTAGCGATCGAGCAGGTCCTGCAGAACGGGAAGCTGGCGGATGGCGGTGACGCTCGTGTTCTCGCGCGCAAACGGACGACTCCAGTCGAATTCCTCCTCGGTGTCGACGACAACGAAAAGTGTTGGCTCGCCGACCGGAACGTGAATCGTTTGGGCCCCGAGTGTGGGGTGGGCGGGAGAGAAGTTGGAGCCGCGCACGTGGTTGCCCAATGCGACGGTCCTTGAGCAAATCGAGGTCCGTGCACAGATTGTCACCGAAGCGTGTAAATTGTAGAAACGACGCGACTTATATAGTGCCTTCGCCGCGGATAAATCAGGAATCTTCGAATTAGATGACAAAAGTCTGACGCACCGCGAGAAGCCGAATGCGCGCGAGTATCAGGAAGACTTCTGCGGGTGCGTCACGGGATGTTCCTGACGATGGCGGGACCAATCGCCTTCGTGACCCACAACGGCAGACGCTGCCAGACGGCAATCGCCGGAGCAAACTTAGAATTCGTCGGTCCGTGGTCGGGCACCGCCGATCTCGTGAGCAGCAGATATTCCCAATGCAACGGTGTGGCTGTGGCTCCCCATTGCAGCTTGAAGTGGTGCGTGCCCGCGCCGCGCGTCGAGCGCCCGAAATCGAACGTCTTGACCCCCAGGTGCGAGGCGTTCTCGAGCATCGTCCAGTACAAGAGCATGTTCGGGCAGTGTTGCCGGTATTCGCGCAGCGATGAGGCCCAGGGGACGATGACGATGTCTTTGAACCTCAGCGCGATCGCGGACGCGACGGGTACCCGACCCACTCTGACGACGTACACAAGCAGCTCGTGTGAAAACAGTCGCGCTGTTTCGATGAATAAGCTTCTTGGATACACGGGAGTGCCCAGGTCGCGCATGTTTCTCGAAAAAACCGAGTAGAAGTCGGCAATCAGTTCCGAGTGACCTATCTCCGCCGTCAGACCGTCCTTTTGCGCCTTTCGCACCTGGTTGCGCACCTTGCGATCGACATCGGACCAGAGTGCGTCCGGAGTCGAAGGCAGTGCCCGAGTCAATTTGAGTTTGTGCGCGCGACACGGTAGGCCAGTGAACTGCGGGCTCGTGTGACGCAGTTCGACGTGGGACGCCCCGAAACGGCGTGCCACGTTGTGCGCCTCCGCGATCAGCGCATCACCAGCCGCGCCGTCGGATGCGAGCACGCCGCCGTAATTGAGAAATGGGACAGATACGAGAAAGCGTCCGAACAGTCGCGAGCGGAAGTGAACGAGGGGAAGGATTCCGGCGATAGTGCCCTCACGGCGTGCCGCGAGGTAGGTGCTCTGATGGTCGAACACGCGACTGAACACATCCCGCCACCGCCAGAGATGATCAACGGATCCTTCGGGGTGGCTCTGAACGTAATCGTCCCATTCGGCCGCGTCAACATGATCGGATACCGTCAGGTGAGCTTCTCCAGCCGTTGACGATGGGGCAGCCATCATCGACCGGCTCAGAACGAGTAGGGCAGCGGCAGCGCGTAGCGGCTGTTTGCAGCCAGTTCAACTCGCGCGTCGACGACTAGTTTTTGCACCGTGTCGAAGCGGAAGTCACTCA